>Ga0315296_10003115_pt1 | contig 13963 bp, 12 predicted proteins | sample YL17G14_18_MG_FD_203921 | JGI IMG/M metagenome (GOLD analysis project Ga0315296, IMG submission 203921) | Sediment microbial communities from Yellowstone Lake, YNP, Wyoming, USA - YL17G14_18 | ecosystem: Environmental > Aquatic > Freshwater > Lake > Sediment | place: USA: Wyoming | collected... | reverse complement strand
GAAACCGGCACTGAAACCGACACAGAAACCGGCACTGAAGGCGGCACCGAAAGCGACACCGAAACCATGTAGCCTCACGAAAGCTTCAGTATGTAGCAGGTACTGCGTACTCACTCTCTGAGGTTATGTCGCAAACATTTTTTCTTTTCTTATTTCGCAGTGTATCCCCCGTCTACGGGCAATGCTACACCTGTGACAAATGAGGAGCCTTCTGAAGCAAGGAAAAGCACAGCTTCAGCAACCTCCTCAGGTCTTGCTACCCGCCCTAGCGGGTGCTCCTTAGAAATGATTTCGAGATACTTCTCTATACTCATGCCTTGAGGCAAATCCACTTCAAGCATTCTGGTCATCACATAGCCCGGACAGACACAGTTCACGCGTATTCCATATTTTGCACAATCTAGAGCCATTGCCTTCGTTAACATGACTAGGCCACCCTTTGACGCGCAATAAGCCACCGCATCTGGCTCGCCAACCAAGCCGTCACATGAAGCAGTGTTGATGATAACTCCCTTGGTTTTCTTTAGGTGTGGAATCGCATATTTCGAACACAAGAAGCAGCCCTTCAGATTAACGTCGATCACCTTATCCCAGTCTGCTTCTGATGTTCCTTCTGCAGCTCCAGAAATCCATATCCCTGCGTTATTAAACAACACGTCCAGTTTTCCGTATCGCCTTACTGTTTCTACAACCATTCTTTCTGCATCAACCGGCTTCGAAACATCACCTTGAATAAATGAGGACGCTTTGAACCCTTGGCGCTGCAATTCCCGGACTGCTTTCTCACCACTTTCTTTAGTTCTGCCCGTTATTGCGACCTTGGCTCCGTTTTGCAGAAACAGCAGTGCTGTTGCGTAGCCGATTCCGGTCGTTCCACCCGTAACCAAAGCTACTTTTGCATTCAACTTCAACACGCCCGAATCCCGCCTCCCAGATTTGACACTTGGCTCACATCTTTTTTCTGATCCGTTGATTTCTGCGCACCGTTCATTGCGATACATACATGATACCGCAATGGGACGCGTGCGTGATTATTGTATTAGCAAGAGGGTTCTAATTTGTGGTTTGGGAGCTAGCTAGTGGGCCAGTATTCACTGTATGCGTCCAAGTCTTCTCAGCATTTCTGTTGACATAGGTTGCCTGCTTAGGTCTTGGTGTGGCAGGAACATTGCCTTCATGTATTCGCTTTGAAAGTCTGTGTCACAAGCCAATTCATAATAGTGAACCTTGGTCGAGATTGCCTCCGCGTATTCCCTCATTTCCTTAGAGATCAAACACATGCGGGAACCGGTTCCAGCGGTGTTTCCAACGAATTTGATCCTCTCGATAGGCACCTCTGGGTACATACCAATCATTCTTGCGCTCTCTGGGTCAATGTAGTTTCCGAAGGCTCCAGCAACATAAAGTGTGGTTATGTCGTCTTTTGTAAGCTTCATTCTTTTAAGCAGAGTCTCGGCTCCTGTGCGTATTGCGGCTTTAGCCTTCTGGAGTTCTCTTATGTCCGCTTGAGTTATCGTAACGTCTTCCACAGCGCCAGCTTTCCCCTTAGGCGCTATGACAAATTCATACCAGCCATCCGGCGTCTTCCTCAGCCTATCTGTTTTGTTCGACAAGTCAATGTTGATTTTTCCCTTCATGTCCACAAGGCCGGCTTTCAGCATCTCCGCGAGTGCATCTACAAGCCCAGACCCGCAAATTCCAACCGGCGGAGCATCATCTATAGTCCGATAGTTTACTTCTAATGAGTCGACGTCTATGCTTATTTTCTCGATTGCTCCGGTTGCAGCCCTCATACCGTGTTTGATCTCCATGCCTTCAAAAGCCGGTCCGGATGCGCATGACACAATCATTGCCATATCCTTGTTTCCCAAGGCTATTTCCGTGTTCGTGCCTATGTCAATGTCCATTATCACGTCTTTCGCTTCAAGCATGTTAACGGCCATGAGATCGGCAACGCTGTCGGCGCCCACAAAACCGCCGATCACAGGTACGGTGTGAGCATTAGCACGGGGATGGGATTTGAGGCCTAACGTCGCGGCGTCTACATCGATGCCCCGTCGTATTGCAGGCGGGTAAGGTGAAAAAGCGGTGTACTGGGGCCACAACTTGAGGAAAAGCATCTGCATCGCGGTGTTTCCAACGAAGTTGAGTTCATATATCTCCTCCGGTTTCACCTCAGCCTTCTTGCAGCATTCATCTAACATCTCATTGATGCCCGAAACAACCGCACCTTGAAGATCGTCTTGGCCCTTTTGACCTTGCATCATTGCGTAGGTTATCCTTGTTAGAATGTCTTCGCCAAAAGGAATCTGCGGGTTCATCCTCGCAGCTACGGACAACACGTTGCCTACATTAAGATCAATTAGGAAGCCGGCCAGCTTCGTGCTGCCGATATCCACGGCAAAGCCGAAGCATCTATTCGTAGTGTCTCCAGGCTCAATAGCTATGATTTCATTCTTCCACACAACAGCCGTAATGTCCCAGTTCTTCTTCCTGAGATCAGTTGGCAAAGTTTTGGCTGTTTCGTAATCAATTTCTGGGTCAAGGAGGCAATATTTCTCTCTTAGAGCGTCCAGCAGTCTGTCTTCGTCCGATCTGACATCTTGAAGACTCGGCTTCGGCAATATTAGGTGATATTTCCTTACAAGAGGATTTGGCGTTACTGGAACCTCGAGTCCTTCGGTTTGCAGTCTCTGTTTTCCAACGCGGCTTCTTTCGGGAACGAAAATTATAGAGGGGAAAGTTAGCTGAGCTTGACATGCTAACCTGAAGTTTGAATTCATCTCCTCTTCAGACAGAGATTTCTGTTCTTTGTCCGTGAAGGGATTTAGTCCTTCAACGCCCTTTTGGACCTTGACTTTGCACTTCCCGCAGGTGCCCTTTCCGCCGCAGATCGACGATATGTCTACGCCCAGCGCCCTAGCTGCGTTCATGATAGTGATGCCGGATGGAAACGACGATCGCTTGCCATAGGGCTGGAAAACAATCTCGATTTCAGTGGCTGTCGTGGTTAGCCTACTCCTTTTTGCTCTCTTTTCTCATCATCTCTACAGCAGACTTGATGGATTCTATTAGCAGCTTGACCTTGTCAACCGCTTCAGACGCATCTTTGCCATACGCATCTGATCCTATTCTTGCTTTCCAGTCTTCACTGGTTGCACCGCCGCCGATCACGGTTCTAACCCTGTCTTTTAGTCCTTCTTCTTTCAGCTTGTCTTCAACGGTCTTCATGGACATGAGCGTTGGTGTCAACAGCGTTGACATGGCTATCACTTGAGCCCCTTCACTTTTGGCCTTTTCAATGAAGTCAGAAGTTGGCACGTCTCTGCCTAGGTCTACAACTTCGTAGCCAGCAGCGGTTAACATGATTTTGACTATGTTCTTTCCTATGTCGTGAATGTCTCCCTCAACAACTCCGAGGATTATCTTTCCCTTTGATTTTGATTCTGACTTCGGAATGTGTGGGGTCAAGACGTTTAACCCCGCGTACATGGCATCTGCGGATACGAGCATGTCTGGCAAGAAGTACTCCTTTTTTTCGTACTTGTCTCCGACTATTTTCATGCCCTCCGCCAGTCCATTCATGATTGCGTCATATGCCGAGATCCCGGACGCTAATGCTTCCTTGGCTGTTTGTTCAGCTGTTTTTGCGTCGCCAACTATGACTGCTTCGCTGAGTTTTTTTAATATTGTCTCTTTGTCGTTCGTGTTCATCTTTCCACACCCTCTCATGATTCTGGAGAGGATAGAAGATAAGGTGATAGAATTTATGCCTTTTTGTGTAGGGTTCCGAATTCATTTGCGGCGTTGACAAACGCCTTTATGTGTTCGGTTGGAGTCTCTAGCCAGAAATCGCATCCTGGTGCCACTGCGTCCACCCCTTCCTCGACGTCTTTTTTGACCCATTCTCTGATTCTATCGATGGGGCCTGAGTGTATCACTCCGTAGGCAGGTACGTTCCCAATCAGGGGATAATGCGGCTTGATCTTCTCCGTAATCTCCTTGGCTTTGCCGATTGGAGTTCTCTCGTCAACTGCTACTGCGCTTGCACCGCATTCCACCATCTTGTCAATGATTGGCAAGGCTGAGCCGCATATGTTCAGAATCGTGGGAGGCTTCGCCCGTTGGATCAACTCCTTTAGATAGGGCTTAACGAATTCGTCGAAATGCCTAGGCGAAATGTTGTCAGTGGAGGCGCCCATCTCGTGGAAAGTTATCACGTCAGCTCCAGCATCCCTATACAGACTCGCTATGTCAACGTACACACGGAGTGACTCTTTGCAGAACTGGTGAACCATTTCGGGTGCTGTTCTCAACCATTTCAGGAACGTGATACTATCTACCAAGTAGCTGCTGATGCTAGTAAATGGAGGAACCATGTAGACATTTACAGGAACCTTGCGGTCGAATTCCTTCTTTAATAGTTTGATAGCTTCGATTACTACGGGTACTCTTCCTGCTTTCGATGCATCCTGTGGAATTTTGAGGTCAGATGTGTCTTTTGCTCTAAACTCCTGAATTGAGGGCCATTTTATTGTGTCTTCGTGGAAAACAATGGGGGCGCCAAGTGCCTCGGCTTCGATTGTCATGCAGAATGGGATCGAAACGTTGTCGAGACCGCATAGCCTGTGAGCTGCTGAGCCCAGTTTTGCCATTTTCACTGGATCTTTGTGAGCAGAGGGCCAATAAGCATCGTAAGCCTTCATGAATTCAATTGTTGCAACGCTCGTGGAGTTTATGCACGGAATCTCTTCAGCTTCGTTTTTCTTACCGCTCAGAACAGACATGAGTTTGTCATAGGATGACATTAGCGATCACGGAAACTAGACGGATATTGGTTAAATAGTTTTTTGATGCTGCCTTTTTTCTGTTCGCCGTGTCATCTTGAAACTGAGAAGCTGTCGAGAAAACTAGAAATGGGTGTTTCTCCATTCATTTATGATCTGAATCGATGAGCTCTCTGATGGACAGGAAAAGATGTCGAAAACCAATGAAGTTGTAGATATATTCCTGCGCATCTCCGAGGATCATGAGAGAATGAAAAGAGAAGAGAGAAATCAGCTACTCGAGTCTATTGGAGTCGACGAAAAATTCGACAAAGGAACGATGGAAATCAGCCACAGAACCTGCCGCGGAGTGGATTGCAGACTATGCATCCAGGCTTGTCCCACGAACGCTCTCTATTGGAAAGATGGGGAGGTGGGCATTGCCAAAGAGTTATGTGTTTACTGCACTTCATGCGTCAATGTGTGCATGGTCGATAACTGCATTCAGGTAAGCCGAGTTCGTTCCGATGGTGAAACGGAAAAGTTCAGCAACCCTCGGGAAATTCAGAGACTTCTACGCAGTATTAGCTACCGGAAGGCCGAAGAAAGAACTAAGTCACGTTGTGCTCATGAGTCGCCTTTCTCAGATGGCATACTTGAGTTTCCGTTTGAGATCCCGTGAGCATATCGCAGGCGATTCGGGAAAGAGCATGTGAGAGCCTTTGGCTCTCCTGTACGCTCGACTAGTTCGGTTTTTCGATATTCTTGTACCAGTGTTCTTCCAAGAACTTGGGAAGTTCAGCGGAGTTGGAGGGTCCAGTAAGAACCTTCCAACCAGTTAATTTCTCGATTCCATCCTTGAGATTTGCTAGCAAACCTGGTATGATGAGTGTTTTGTGTTTCACTTTTTCTTCTATTCCTGATTCCTTAATTGCCTTAGCTATCCCTTCGGCGGTGATTCCGCCCTTGCGTGCGCTTGCGCGTGCTGCTGCTGTGCGGACTCCTACGCCTTCACTATCGACTACCAATAGGTAGCACTTGTTGCTAATCGGCGAGGATTCAATATCTGAAGATACCGTGAAATATGTTAATGAGAAGTTTGTTGTGAACATGACCGGTGAATTCTCATCTGCTTCCCCAAAGATTCTTAGTCCAGGCTCAACAGCTGTAGGTTTCCTTGGGTCGGTGTAGAGGTTTTGACGAAGTATGACTACTGGCAATAGAGCCCAGCCGTCAAGCGTGTGCATTATGAGAAGGCTAGCATAATGAGTGATTAGCAGCGAGGCAATAGTAGTCTCCCGCCAAGTGGCTACCTCAGGTGATCCTTCATGGTTTGCCCAGGCTTTGATGGGAGTGCCGGCTATTGGGAAGCCTAGGAATTCATCGCCTTCTTTACAGGACATCCAGCGGAGCATACTGAAGTTTCTTAACGTTTCTTGCATTCCCTCATAGGGATAGGTGCCTGGGTCGAGGACGAGATCGTCGTTTCCGGTGCTCATTAGCGTTTTTGTCAGAGATCTAAGAAGTTTCAGATCGTTCGGTACGCGGACCACTAATGGGCATCTGTGTGTCGAAGCCAACTTAGCCATTTCTTTCCAGTTGTCTTTTGTGGCGGCGTAAAGAAGAGGTCTATGCGCTGGAGCAAGTTCTATGCCAGCCTTCATGACCTTCGGATCAAGAGAACACAACACAAATGGTAAGGTTGCGTTTTCAGCAACTGCTTTCACAGTTTCCGCGAACTTTGTTGGATCACTTGATGTTGATCTGATAGCGATCAGATCAAGCCCCAATTTGCGTCCAAGATAAGTGTAAGAGAAGTCTTCGATTTGCTTGATGCGTTTAAGGAGCTGGTCGTAGGGCAACTCGTCTGCAACATCTATAGCAATTGCCGTTGGGTTGATGTACGCGAGTTCGTGGCGGTATATGACAAACTCGCCGCCAATCTTCACTGCATTGTCACCTGTGCCTATCACAACTTGCTTGACAGGGGGTCTGAGCAATCCCCAAAGTTGTCGGTACGCTTCTTCGTATGATTTCTCAAGAAGGGGAGTACACTCCTCCAAAGCGGCTTCTCTGTTGACAAGTTTGGAGGCGAAGACCACGCAGGTCTTTTGTCCACATTTTTGACAGTTCGTGCGAGGAAGCAGCCTGTAAACATCCACGGGGCTAGGCATGCTCCTTGTGCCCAGTCTTTTATCATTGTCTGGCAAGTTCGGTTTCCTTCATATTCTGAGTGAAATCCAGTCCGCTGTCTCAGCGGGTTTCTTGGAGCTGTCTTCCGTCAGCTTCTGAATCACGTCTTTGACTGTTTGGATGGCTGCTGGATGCATCATCATGAGGAAGTCGCAGCCAGCAGCGATGCTGGTTAGAGCTGTGACGGTTTCCCACATTGGGCCTCTCAGTTCTCTGGGCTCCCATTCGGGCGCCATTTTTTTCCATGATTCTCTAGCGAACCAGGCGTTCGTTACACCTGAGGACATGGGGTGCTGGAGCTCATCATCTCCCATCACGGCAGCCAAACGTATGCGTGCCATGAGAGTATATGTGAATTCAAGTCCGGAACCTAGGGAAGCAGTCGAGGGGTCCATGACTATCTGCTCTCTGGGAAGCGTACGGTAGAGTGTGCGATTCAGCTCCCTGGCTTCATTCATATCCATCCCTGAAAGTGCTAGAGCTACATGATCATATCTTTTGACAGCCTCAGCTGCTTCTTTGACGTTCATCCATGTGCTTATTGAGCTGATAAGTAACCTTTCACCCTTAGCCATCTCTGTGACCTCCTTGAAAACTGCAAGATCCTTCAAGGGGTCTCCGCAGCCTCCGACGGCTAGGGGCACGTTTACCGCTTGCAGTACATTCTCAACGGTTTTTGCCGCCTCTTTTGGTGATGTATCCTTTATTTTTGGATCGATGCTGATTAGCTGCAGTGTGATCATGTCTGCGCCGAATTTGTTGACACAAAGCTTGGCCCATGCAGCAGGGTCATCCTTGACCTCTTCAATGTACATTCTGACTGCTTTAGGTATTGGAATCTTGGTGTCAAAGACATCGCAGGCAACTATCGGAGGATATGGTGAGGGTGTCCCAAAGTTGTAGAAGGTTGGGGCTTTTTCGCCTCCGATAGTAATGGACTTTGCGCGGGTTCCTCCTTCACCCTTTGTAGCTCCAAGCTTAACTGTGACGATTTGTCCAGGGTACTTTATCATCAAAGGGTCAAAGGGGGTTGGTCTCTTTAGTTTTCCATGAGGTGGCTTCTTTTTCAAGTTCCTTTTGTGCGCTCCTTGCAGATTTGCCAAACTCACATCGACTTGTCGTTTGTTGGGGTGCCGAATTCGGCAACAGCCTGTACAAAGGCTTTTATTTTCTCAGTTGATGTTTCAAGCCAGAAGTCACAGCCTGGAGCTACCATGTCAGTGCCTTCATCGACAACTCTTTTCACAGCATCTCTTATCGCTTCGACTGATCCTTGATGTAGGGTCGTGTAAGGATTGACATTCCCGCCTATCGGATAGCCTGGCTTTACGCGGTCAGCGATTTCCCTCGCCAATTTCATAGGAGTTCTTTCATCTATAGTGATGGCTTCGGCGCCGCATTCTATCATCTTTCCAACGATCTCTATTTCGCTGTTGGGTCTTGCACATTGTCCGCAGATGTGGAGAATTCTTGGCGGCTTCGTTAAGCTGATCATTTTCGTTAGATACGGTTTGACAAACTGCTCGAAATGGACGGGTGAAATATTGTCGAGTGATGTTGCTTCTTCTCTGAAGGTGATCACATCGGCGCCAGCCTCTGTAAAGGCATTTGCGATCTCGGCGTAAAGGGGATAGGTTTCTCTGTAGAACTCATGAATCTTGTCAGGGTTAGTCCTCACAGATTTCAGAAATTCTATTGACTCGACCAAATAGCTGCTGATGCTAGTGAAGGGGCAGGTTATGTAGGCGATTATCGGGATTTTTCCTTCGAATTCCTTTTTCAGCAAGCTGATTGCTTTTGTGACAACTGGAATCCTGCCTGCCTTGGATACATCTTTGGGGAATTTGAGGTCCGAGACTTCCTTAGCGATGAAGGTCTTGATGGTAGGCCATTTGACTTGGGTTTCAAAGAATTCGAGCGGAGCGCCAAGAACCTCGGCTTCTAGGGTTAGTTCAAATGGCAACGTTGCATTGTCAAGACCTGCAAGTCTGTGAAGCCCTGAAGCCAACCTAGCCATTTTTTCAGGGTTCCTATGGGCTTCCGGCCAGTACGCGTCAAAGGCTTTCATAGCCTCTAAGGTTGAAGTGCAAACGGAGTTCATGGCTGGAAGTCTGTCGACCTCCTCCTTCCTGCCACGCAAAACCGCCATTATTCTCTCATAAGGCGTCATATATACCACAGAGCGGGTTCTGAATTTGTCAAGATAGGCATACGTGTATTTTAGCATTTACAGATCTCATGAAGTGTGCTGCCAAGGATCGTAATACGAGAAACAGAGCCGCTATATTCCAGATGACTATGCTACCCTCAGAACCCGAAATGGGAAAAGGCAACTCGTTGGAGTCCGAGGGTTTCGTTTTCTAGTTCTTTCCGACAAGTGATTTGCATATTTTTAGTGCTTCGATTGCGTCTGCTCCGTAGGCATCGGATCCGATTTCTTCTGCCCACTCTTGGGATGTTGGTGCCCCTCCGACAACGATTTTGATGTCTCGCCTTAGGTCCTCTTTCTTGAGGGCTTCGACGATGTCCCTTTGTTTGATCATTGAAGTGGTCATTAATGCTGATAATCCAACGATGTGTGGCTTGTTCTCCCTAACAGCTTGGACGAATTTTTCTAGGGGAACATCTTTTCCCAAGTCGATTATCTCAAAACCTGCTGAGGACAGCAACGCTGCAACAATGTTCTTGCCAATGTCGTGTATGTCTCCTTCGACAGTGCCCAGAAGAACTTTGCCTATGGTCTCCCTTTTCACGCCGAGCTGCTTGAGTTTCGGCTCCACGATTTCCGTGATGGCTTTTCTGGCGCTTTCACCTGCGGCGAGCAGCTCCACGAGGTAGAGTTCGCCGCTTTCATATCGCTTTCCGATCTCTCGAAGAACGATGGCAAATGCGTTTGTAATATCAATTGGGTTTGCGCCCTCATTGATGAGCTTCGCAGTTTCTTCTGAAACCTTGTCGGAGTCGAGCGTGTTTACTACTTCACTAATCCTTTTCTCTAGTTCTGCACTTGTCATTTTCTCGCCTCTCTCATCCATACCATTGGTTCACTTAAAATTGTTTTTGTCTTTTTGCGCGCTAAGATATGGAGTAGCGCGGGCTATTTACAGCATTTCTTTATATGAAGAAAGGGCATGCGAATACCTCTAGCAAGGCTAAGATAGGTGAGGTTGAAAATGTTGTTCTCTCCCAAAAGAAGAGTGCTAGCGGCACTCCTAGGCGGGAAGATTGACAGAGTGCCCGTCACATCTATTGCGGGATGTGGTGGAACAGTCTGTGTTGACATGCAGAAGGCTACTGGACTCTACTTTCCAGAAGCCCTTAAGGATTCTAAGAAGATGGCAGAGCTTGCTGTGGCAAGCTACGAACTCACTGGACTTGAATGTGTTAGAGTACCGTTCGATTTTGTTGAAGAAGCCGAAGCTTTGGGATGTGAGATCAAGTGGTGGTCTGAGCCAAAAGATCTTCCAGCCGTTTCGAGACATCCCTACAAGACACCAGACGAGTTGAAGATGCCTGACGACCTGCTGAAGGCGGGCAGAATTCCCGTCGTTTTGAACGCCATTCGGATTCTTAGGGAGAGAGTGGGTGATTTTCTGCCCATATCAAGTCTTGCGCTGGGTCCATTTTCGCTCGCTGGCGAGCTGGCGGGTGTTGAGAATTTCATGCTGTGGATTCTGAGAAAACCTGACTACGTCAGGGCATTCGTCGATTTCACTAAGGAAGTTGTGATCGAGTATGCTAAGGCTCAGTACAGAGCGGGATCTGACATAGTACAGGTTGCAGATCCCACGGCTTCACTAGAACTGATAAGTCCCACCATGTTTAGGGATTTCGCCAAGCCGGCATTGACTGAAGTTGCCAGTAGCTTAGGAGGAGTGAAGGTTTTGCACATCTGTGGGCGAACTGGTAAGATTATTCCTGACATGGCTGAGATGGGCTTCGATGGCATAAGCATAGAAGAAGCCGATATTGCTTCTCTCAAGCCTCTTGTTGGCAACGTGAAAATCTTGGGTAACGTCTCCTCAAAGAAAACGTTGCCTTTTGGTTCCCCGGATGAGGTCAAAGCCGAAGCTAAGAGAGCATTGAGTGCCGGCGTTGATTTGCTTGAGCCGACCTGTGGAATTCCGACTATAACGCCGCTGGCAAACGTCAAAGCCCTTGTAGATGCAGTCAAGGAGATCGAATCGGAGAAGCGAATGTGATCATACGACGTTCTGCTTGCAAGGGCTTATGGGGAAAGCATGAGTCGAAGTGCGTGCGAATACGCAGATGTGCGATTAATGAATATGGCGGTTTTCTATGGCGTCTTGATATTAAACACTCTTGTCTAATGAACCCACAAGACAAAACATACTATTCTCTAAACTTGAGGGCAGACTGAAGCAGCAAATACTGTTCTTAGTCTTTGCCATGAAGTCCCAAGGCATTTGCAGCTTGTAAGGTGATTTGGGCTGGCACTATTCTGTTGAGTTTCATGAAGCTCTTTGTTGAAATACTCTTGTACATGGATCTTGAATCTTGGTATTCCTTTCCACTTCTTCTTGAATTGCTCTAACCCCGGGCTACAGGACCATCCCACGTCAAGCCATTCGAGCTGATGCTCTTTTGCATATACGATTTCCTTGTGCATTATGAAATCCGCTAGAGACGGGTAGTCTAGATAGAAGCCTAAGGGCGTTGCCATTGTGTTGTCTAGGAAATCGACGACATCAAATCCAACAAGTACGTTGTCCCGCAACACGTTGAAGAGCTTGGCTGTGGGGCTGTTTCCAACATAGTTTTGCAGTCTTAGATAAAGCTGGTAATCCCAAATATTGTAGTTCTTTTTCGATATGTGGTAAGCCATGATGTAGGAGTGTGCCGGCGTTATCTCCTTGCCCACGCTAAGCATATATCCCCGCTTTGTGGCGTTGTTAACGCGGTATCGAAGGCAGTCATACGAGCCGCCTCGAAGGTTCTCGTCAAACTCGCTGAGTTTGATCTGATAGTCTTTGTCTGAGAATGCGTTCTCGCAGAAATAATCGTCAATGGTTGGCGCCAGTTCTTCTGGAGACGCTGTCCTTATCCTTCTGGGTTCGAACTCTTTCAACGAAGTTCTGACGCATTCTATCCTGTCCACATGGTTGTCTTTACCGTTGAGTTCGAAAAGGGTCAGCCACAGCATCTTGCCCATTGGATCATGATAGACAAGGTAAGAGTCCTCGTAGAGATAAGCAGCTCCATAAACCTGTGCGTTAAGTGTGATTATATGCTCGTCGAAGTATCCGCGTTTTTGGCAACTAGGCACGTCGTCTTCGGTGAGTCTCTTCACTTCAGAGGAAGCCTCAGATTTGTAAGGTTTGTGTAAGAGATTTCTCTTAAATATTTTATGGTTTGGCTCTACAGAATTAGACTTGCTGCGAGCCTCGGGATTCGGACACAACTAGTTTCTGGTAGGAGTTGCGCAAGAAACCCTCTCGCACTTGAGAAAGCTTTTCATCCCCGAATAGCACTTTAGTGAGTTCTGGTTTGAGGTTGCGAGTTCAGAAGTGAAAAGAGAGGATTTCCTGAGCAAACCCGTGCAACACATGAAGCTCCAAACTGACATGACTGTGAACGAGCTAGTTCAGCAGTTCAGCAACTCTGGTTCTTTCGGCGCGGGCAGGCTGGCTGAAGCCTGCGACATTTATGAAAAAATGGCTAGAGATGAGAAGTGCACAGTCTTCCTAGCCCTAGCGGGTGCGATGGTGCCTGCTGGTTTGCGTACAGTAATCGCTGACTTGATTAGACTGAGATTGATTGATGCTCTTGTGAGCACAGGCGCAAACATGGTTCATGATCTCATTGAGGCAACAGGAGGGCACCATTATCAAGGGCACTGGTTTGTTGATGATTACTTATTGTACAAGTATCACATTTATCGCATCTACGATGTCTTCGTGCCTGAGGATGACTTCGTTAAGGCAGACGAAGTGCTTGTGAAAATGTTTGACCAGATCGCCAAAGAGACCAAGGGAAAGCCCTTGTCCACCAATGAACTCATGTGGGAGATTGGAAAAAGACTCAAGGACGAAAACTCGATAGTGCGTTCGGCATATGAGTCGAAAGTTCCCATTTTCCTGCCGGCCATGCGTGATTCTGAGTTCGCTTACATACACAGGGTACACCAGAAGAGAAATGAGGCAGGGAAAGCATTGATTGTTGACGCGTTTCGGGAAGTTCCGGAACTGCTGGATATAACAGGCCGCTCTGAACGCTTAGGCATGATATGCCTCGGGGGCGGCGTGCCTCGTAATGCGGTTCAGCACGCGGCATTAATGACGGGCATGGGCATGGATTATTCGATTGTTATCACAACTGATAGACCTGAGCCTGGAGGGTTATCCGGCTCAACGATTGAGGAAACAATAAGTTGGGGTAAAGTTAAGCAAAAAGCCAAAAAAGTCATGGTGATAAGCGACGCTATGATTGCTTTCCCGTTTATGACTGCAGCTGTTCTTGAGCGTCTTGGAACGAGCTTTCGCAGAAAGGGAAACCCGTGATCTGGAGAACGTGAGCCCATGAAGAAAAAATCCGGACAAATGCGTAAAGTCTGTGGCAATTGCCGCTATCACAATGTGTATGATTATCCCAGTTCAGTGTTTTGCTTCGCAAAATTCGGTGAACGAGAGAACCCCGTTGTTTCCATTCTCTCTAACTGCGACGAATGGGAAAACAAGCTTCAAGACTGTAATTGTCTTGAAGACCATCTGAAGAAACATAAGAAAAACGCTAGCTAAGAACCGAAGGCAAGAGCAAAAACGGGAAGAGGGCTTCTAAGCTGTTGCCTTTTTCCTTCGTCTTCTAGTGGTCTTAGGCTTTTCTTCTGCCACAGCTTCTATAGGCGCGGGTTCTTCCACTGGTGTAACAGCAGGCGACGGTTCAGATAGCTCAATTGGCTGCGACGGTTCTGGTTCAGGTGAAGCTGAGACTTCCTCTAGTGGCGTTGGAGGCGGTGGAGGTGGAGTAGTGGGTTCCTCAGCAAC
>Ga0315296_10003113_pt1 | contig 13972 bp, 7 predicted proteins | sample YL17G14_18_MG_FD_203921 | JGI IMG/M metagenome (GOLD analysis project Ga0315296, IMG submission 203921) | Sediment microbial communities from Yellowstone Lake, YNP, Wyoming, USA - YL17G14_18 | ecosystem: Environmental > Aquatic > Freshwater > Lake > Sediment | place: USA: Wyoming | collected... | reverse complement strand
AGCTGCTGGCTTTTTGCCTTAGACGTCTGTGTGCGCATAGCCTACCCCCCGGGTCTACCATATGATCCAAATATGGTTAAGCCCTCAGATCTGGAAGACAACTTTGTCACGAAGCATCATTCTGATTGATTTGGATTTGAGCTCATGGAAAAGAGAAAAGAAACTTTGCAGCATCACAACAATACCAAAGCAGAAAAACGACGAGCTAAATACACATCTGTTGTTTTGACCTGAGCGACCAAAATCAAGAGACTGAGGTTTGCTCCTCTTTCATTTCTTCCCTAATAAAACTTTTATTGCTTTTTTTGGGTCTCGAATAGCTCTTACAACTTTATCGCGAGTAAAAGTTGGATTTACCAAATTAGCTCGTGCGCATAATTCACGCAAATCGTCTGCCGTGAACTCTGGAGTTTCAATGAGGGGTTCAGCCGCAGACAAAGCTTCATCACTGAAGCCGTCCCTTAAAAAACCGCCGCGCTTAGCCTGTTCATAGAGTTCGGTCCCATACTGAGGTGTGGCTATGCTGAAGATGAACCCATCGGCACCTAGTCGCCTAAGCTTATAAGCATAGTTTATAGTTTCTTCTATATCCTTTTTTGTTTCACCTATAAGCCCAATTACAAAGAAACATCCTACTTTAATCCCCACTTTTTTGGATAAAACCACAGCTTTTTCCACCTCTTTTAGGCTTAGGTTTTTTTTAATAATTTGGTCCACAACACGTTGAACGCCAGACTCGGGAGCAACCCGAATTTTCTTACAGCCGGACTCTTTCATTTTTGTTAAAAGATTTTCATCAAGAGTATCCGCTCTAACACCGCTTGGGGTATACCATTCAATTTCTAACCCCCTTTTCACGATTAGATCACAAATAGTTTCCATCCTTTTCTTGTCTAGCGTCATGTTGTCATCTAAGAAGTCAATCTGTTTAATATGGTAGGTATAAACTAGTTGCTCTATCTCATCAACCACATTCTCAGGGCTTCTGGCACGCCACTTTTTTCCCATAACAGTATGAACAGTACAAAAAACACAATTGTACGGGCAGCCTCTACTAGTAATCATTATCGCCCACGGTTTGCGTATTTCTCCTCTTAGAGGATTTTCTTTTACGGCGGCAAAGTATGCTTCCATCGGAAGTAGGTGTCTTGCCGGAAAGGGCAGAGAATCTAGATTTTGAATGGCAGGTCTCGGCGGAGTAATAATCGTTTCCCCATTTTTGACAAAGGCAATTCCCCTTACTTTCTTGAGGTCCTCCACTTTTCCTTGCTCTAATACGCCCGCTAACTCGAACACAGTTTGTTCTTGTTCGCCAATTACAACAAAATCGATATTCGGATGCATAAGACAATCCGCAGGTCTTGCAGAGGGATGCAGCCCGATCAACACTGTAATGATGTCTTTATCGATACTTTTTGCCGCAGAGGCGGCATCAAAAGCGGTTTTCGACCAACCCGAGAATGGAACGGTTATCACAACAAGGTCTGGCGACCACTGTTTAATCCTAGCTGATGTCTCCTTGTTTGTTAATCCTAGCCGATATCGCTTTCCATCTATTTCTTCAAGATTTCTCCAACCTTCTGTAGGAACATCTATAATGCATACTTTATGCTGCCTTTCGAGTAGCGCTGCAACATACGCTATATCCAACGGTTGAAATGCGCTTGGCTTTCCCCATAATTTCGGTTGGATACGAGGCGGATTAATCAAACAAATACGCATATTTGCTACCCACTACCCTTTAGCACGCGAGTCTATGTCGCTCATGCCGAAGTTTGAATTTGGTAGCTCTAAGAACGCACAAAAAAGCCGTTTCGGGCCGCTGAAAAACCATACATGCCACCTTTAGCTACCATTTCTTGAAAAATAAAGGGTGATACCTTGATTAATACGTTTTGCATGTGTTCGCACATCTGTTACTATGGCTGAGGCGAGAAGGCACACAGAGATTGATGCATTTAAGACGTTTGCCGCCAACCGAGCACTACTGCGAGATTGAAGACTGTTATGTTTCTGATACTCTGGAAAATCGATTTATATCGATTACGGTTAGTCGACTTATAATCGCGTAGTTCAGCCTTATTCCATATATGCGCCCAACAAAGAGAAAGGAAGATTATGTTGCCTTTCCTTCCTTTTTGTATCCAATATACAGCACTGGATTCAGCTAAAAGTTATTATTTGAGAGAATTATTATCTAACGGATTAATCTAAGTATGTATAATGTAAAGTTCACAATCTGATCAGAGAGAGGGCTATAATTGATTTTATTAATGACCACTGCTCCGCCCATAAACTCACCTTGGGGTCTGCCAATGAGGCTTCCCCCATTAGGATTAGCTTATGTTGCCGCCGCTCTTGAAAAAAGCGGTTTTCAAGTGGAGGTTCTCGACAATTACCTACTCAAAAAGCCGATCGAAGACGTCAAACAGATGGTTAGAAGGCTTAATCCAGAGGTAGTAGGGATAACGTGCAGCTCCGCATCGTATCAGCAATGTGTTGAAACAGCTAGGGCTGTTAAGGAGACGCTTCCTTCCTGCAAAGTGGTGGTCGGCGGATGGCATCCCTCGTACGTGCCAGACAGCATGCTGCAACATCCGGAAATAGACTATGTTGTTATGGGCGAAGGAGAACGCGCAATGGCTGAGCTTGCAACCCATATCACCAAGGGCGAAGACGAGCGAGCTGTTGCTGCGATTGCTAGCGTTGCCTACAAGCATGAAGGAAAAGTAGTAAAGAACCCTCAGAAGTTCATTAGCGATCTGGATCAGCTTCCTTTTCCGGCAAGGCATTTGTTGCCTATGCAGCTCTACGACAGAGAAATCCCCTATTTGAAAGCTAAACCTGTTGATACCATGAACATCGCACGGGGTTGCCCGTTTAATTGCGCATACTGTGAGACCCGAAGATTGTGGGGGCAAGGTTGTCGCGCTTTTAGTCCAGGCAGAGTTGTAGACGAAATCAACCATATGGCAACAAACTATGGCACGAAGGGCATCTACTTTGTAGGTGACAATTTCACCATCAATAAGAAGCGAACAACAGAGCTGTGTGAACTGATAAAAAAATCTAAAATAGGTATCGAGTGGGTCTGTGACACCAGAGCCGACATGATCTCGCGTGATTTGCTGAGCACAATGAAAGAAGCTGGATTGCGGACTATGTGGTTTGGAGTGGAATCAGGTTCCCCGCGTATTTTAGAAAAGATCAATAAAGGTGTTACTCTTGAGCAAACTGTTCAAGCGTTCAAGCTTTGCAGAGAAGTGGGTCTACAAATCGCGTGTTCATTCATACTGGGGATACCTGGCGAAACAGCCAACGACATGGAAGCCACGTTCAAGTTTGCCAAAAAACTAGACCCTGACTGGTGCCAGTTTAACATCTTCGTGGCGGTTCCCGGTAGCGATCTATACGACGAAGTAATGCAGAGGCATCTCTACGATCGCGTGGAAGGTTTTTTGGCCTACGTCAAGACCGAAGATTTCAATTATGGATCGTTGCTTGAGGTTCAAAGGCGATTTCAAACTGACTGCGATTTATCACCAAAGAGGATTCTTCGAAAAATCAGACGCGAGGGTTTTTTGACTGTCTTGAGAAAGAGCCCTAAATATTTTTGTCGCTAACTTGATTGAGACCAGAATTTGTTGGTAGAGATTATCTTCAACGCTTAATGTTAAAATCGCTCATAATTTTTTCTTTCAGTTTTTCATACAATCTAAAAAATTAAGGTGACTTTAGCCCTTTGCGCTTAAAACCCATCCAGTTTCAGTGGTGTGAAAAGGCGCGCAAGTCATCTTTGATCCTTATCCTAATCGCATATTAATGGAAAGCTGCATATGTTTTAATTATGATGAAAGCTGTGAAATCGAAAAAATTGAGGGCTAAAAGGGACTTGTTTATAGGTGAAAATCTTCGAGAAAGAATTCATGAGGCAAACGTTGCAGTCCATCGATTTGAGGCAGAATATTATGAGTTGCTTCATCCAGAAGTATATGGCAAACAAGAGCAGAAGAGAATAAACTCTGCATTAAAGATGGTGGACAAACTCATAGCGGATAATCAAAAAAAGGCTCTTGATTTTGGGGCGGGTACTGGAAATTTAACCAGTAAGCTTCTCCACATGGATTACAAAGTAACTGCAATAGATATCTCTGCGGAAATGTGTGCGATTTTGAAAAAAAGGTATCAAACTTACTTAGAAGCTAAAAAATTGATTGTTATTAACTCGCCGATAGAAGATGTGAGTTTTGATAGAGATGAATTTGACTTAATTACTTGTTATTCTGTGCTACACCATCTACCAGACTATGTGGATGCAATCCAAAGACTTTCTGTTTTTTTAAAAAAAGGAGGCGTGATGTATCTAGATCATGAAGCATCTCCATTTTATTGGGAAAGTGAATCACACAACGTAGCGCGCTTGGTGAAGCCTATTTATTTCCATTCTAATCCGTTACTCAACACTTTATATTTCCAGATCATTGGGGTAAAGATCCCTTCTCTTGATTATAATCTATCTGATTATTGGCACAAGAAAGAACATGCTTTAGACCATAGGAAAATAGAATACATATTTGAGAAGGAGAACTATGATTTTTTAACACGAATAGACTATCACCTTAAAGGAACTTGGGTTTTTAATCCGATTTTTTATATATACAAGTATACCTGCAAACCTGAAATGAGTTTTTGGGTAGCTAAAAAGTAATCTATATATTTTCCTGCTCTTACATCTCTTAGTGCGGCTCCAATCTTTTCTTCGCTGTCTCCGTCTAATTTCGCTGTGTCAAAGTAGTTGATGCCTAATTCAAAAGCCCTTAGGACAACCTTCTTTGCCTCGTCTAGGCTTATTTGTGAAATCTATGTTCCGCCAAAACCTACAATGGAAACCTGAAGGCGCGTTCTGCCAAACCTTCTTTTCTGCAACGATCGATCCCTTCAGTAAGGTATATAGGGAAAACTAAATTTTGAATATATGTATTTGCCTTATAGACGAAAACCTGACAATAGCACCTCTTTTTTTAGACTTTAACAAGGTTATGTTCGTGGGTAAGCATGGGAAACTGGACAGCGGTCGCCGTCAAAATGAGGTATGAGATTCTGCTATTAATTTGGCTCTGCGTACAATCTTTCTTAGTTTGTGGTGTGTGAACAACTGCTTTGTTGTTTGTGTACTGTTTTCCTTGGACCGTTGATTTGCTGGTCGGTTACGGGTTCATTGCCATGAACAGGTTGTATATTGATGCTTTGAGAAGCAGTTCTTTGACTGTGTTTCCCCATTTAATCGGGGATATGTGTTCTCCGAACACCCGTTTTATGCTTGAGAAGGTTGACTCCGTCATCCACCTGTAACCATAGCCCTTCGCTCGCATCCAACCCGCGTTGCCAAGCTGCTCAACCACCGCAACCCTGCGCGGCATGCACCCCATTGCTTTGAAAGAAGAGTTCTTCCTCACCTTAATCACCGGTTCAATCCCCCGTTCGGCTAGGAAACGGAAGTTCTTCCTTGAATCATATGCGCCGTCGCCAATCACCTGTTTCACGTCCGCCTTTCTGGCGGAATCGCCCACCACACGCTCAAGCATGCGCCCGTCTGAAACCTCTTCCTTCGTGATTTCCATCGCGATTATCTGTTTGGTCCTCGTGTCCACGGCTATGTGCACTTTTATGAAGCCGCGTTTAACTTTCCATTTGTGGCGTATCCATTCACCTCTGTTTGAGACTTTGATGCCTGAAGAATCCACCGCAATGGTAACGTCATTGCCGGGTTCTATTGAGGAGTCCAGCGCAACTTTCATTTTTGAGACTCTCCACCATATGGTGGTGTAGTCTGGCGCTTTGAGTCCGTCAACATGCTGGTTCAACGCCCTGGTGAATCCTTCCAGCTGCCTGTAGGGCAGAATGTACGCGTGCACAACGGCTAGCAGCTTGACGAATGATTCTGGATAACGGAACCTTGCGCCTTCCTTCGCCTCGTTCATAGTCTTGAGCTCCGCAGACCAATTTGCCACAAATCAAGTCTAACAGTATCGAGCCCCTTTTCACCAACGCCTCGTTATAGTCCTTCCAATTCCTTAAAGAATCCATAAAACAAACTTTCTACGCGGACCAAGTATATGTTATTCAACACACCCGGCTTTACGTAAGTTTTATAAATAAAACTATGGCATAAGAGCCATTGAGCGAGAGCATAACCTTACGCTTTCGTTCAAATAAAATTAAAGGAAGAAAAAAGAAAAATGCAAATTGCTAAAAACAAAACTGCAGCTATTGCGATTGCTATACTCATGACAATTTCAATGGGAGCTTCAATGATACTAATACCAAATGCTAGCGCACATACGCCGGCATGGAACATTCCAACCATTGCTTTCATTAATGTTGCACCTGACCCTGCAGGAGTCGGCCAAACAGTTACCGTTGGCTTCTGGCTCCAAATACCGCCACCAACAGCTGTTGGAGCAGCTGGGGACAGATGGCACAATTTTAAAGTGACAGTTACAAAGCCTGATGGAACAACTGAAACACTGGGACCATTTACATCTGATGATACAGGAGGAACATGGACTGCGTACACGCCCACCGAACTCGGCAACTACTCTTTTGTATTCGACTTTCCAGGAGAAACATTAGCAGGTGCAAATGGAGCGAACCCAACAAACGTGTATATTGGCGATTACTTTGAACCGGCCACTAGCAGACCAGCACGGCTTACAGTGCAACAAGAACCAATACCACTCATTCCACAAAATCCGCCTCCATCAAGCTACTGGACTCGTCCAGTGCAATCGGGAAACGGCTTATGGTCTACTATTACTGGGAACTGGCTAGGTCTCGGACCACATTCATTTGCCAACACTGGAAGGTACAATATCACTGGAAACTATAATCCATACTCTGAAGCGCCAAAGGCCGCTCACATTTTGTGGACAAAGCCTGTAGCGTTCGGAGGCTTAGTTGGAGGAGAATTCGGCGGAACCACTACAAGCAATTTCTATTCAACTTCGCAGTACGAGCCAAAATGGGCACCAATAATCATGAACGGCATAATGTACTACACTAATTACCCAACCAGCATAACTAATCCGGTAGGTTGGACTGCATTAGACTTAAAGACGGGAAAAACACTGTGGACTAAAGAAGACCCATTAACATCCAGTGGCGCAACTACGGTTCTGAGATGTGGTCAATTACTCAGAATGGAGAACCCTAACCAGTTTGGAAACATCGCATACTTATGGAGCACCGGAACCCCAGCAGGAATTACTTCCCTTGGACCCTATTATCCCTACACCACAATTAATTCGCCCGGCACCACATATAACATGTTTGATGCTATGACTGGAGACTATATACTAAGCATTGTCAACGGCACTGGTATGACGCTTACAGAGGATGACAGCGGGAATTTGATAGGCTACTTCGTTAACAGTACTGATACAAATAAGCCGACGCTGAACATGTGGAACTCGACGCAAGCGATTTTCTACCCCATCGACCAATACGTACCTGGGGTTACTGTACCGAGTTGGAGCTGGAGACCTGGCCAAAATAGCACTATTAACTTCGCACGTGGAATAGTATGGACAAAACCACTACCTACTAACATTTCAGGCAATCCTCTGATAATCTCTACTGACATTTCAGGTAATTTAGTACCGGCCGTTCTCTCGATTAACTCTGTCAATAGTGGTGTAGTACTTATGACTGCCGTAGGCGCATCGTTCTTCAATATTGGCTACCAAATTGACGCAGCCTTCAGTGCAGATACGGGAGCACAGCTATGGATAGCCAATCGAACGCTAACGCCCTTCACAAGGGACTCAATTACTAAAGTTGGCTATGGAGTCTACGCTTACATCAGCTCAGCCACGGGCACAATGAGAGCTTACAGTTTGAATACAGGCGCGTTGGTATGGGGTCCAAAACAACTCACAGGTGATAATGGAAATGTCCCTGTACCAAATCCTTATAATAGCATTGGCGGCTACCAAACAGAAATTGCTAATGGCGTACTTTACGTGATGGGCTTCGGAGGCGACATGTGGGCTATTAACGCATTGACAGGAACACAACTGTGGTATACAAGTACTAACAAACTCATTGGCGACGCTGGATCTGATACTCCTTATGGCGTATGGCCACTCTGGGTCTTTAGCGGAGGGTCTATTGCTGACGGAGTGTGGTTCCTTAATGTTGGCCATGAGTATAGTCCACCGCTATTCCGCGGAGCACAGCAACTGGCAGTAAACATTACTAATGGAGAACTGGTATGGAAGATACTGGGCTTTGACGTTACGAACGGTGCCACTATCGTAGACGGTGTCATGACAGTGCTCAATGCATATGACAACCAATTATACTCCTATGGCAAAGGACCAAGCGCTATGACTGTTGCAGCACCTAGCGTTGGCGTGACAACCGCTACACCAGTGACGATAAGCGGTACCGTAACTGACATCTCCGCCGGCACACAGCAACAAGCGCAAGCTGCAAACTTCCCATACGGTGTTCCAGCCGTATCTGACGCAAGCATGACTGGTTGGATGGAGTATGTTTACATGCAGCAACCATGCCCAGCAAACGTGATTGGCGTTCCAGTTTCAATCGACGTTTTTGACTCTAACGGCAACTACAGAAACATCGGCACCGCTACAAGTGACGGCAGCGGCACATTCGCTTTCACTTGGACTCCTGACATACCTGGAGATTTCACTGTTATCGCTACCTTTGCAGGTTCAGAATCATACTATCCATCGAACGCTGAGACACATTTCTATGCTAGCGCTGCACCAACAGTTGCACCAACCGCTACACCTCAATCAAACCTAGTAACCACAGCAGACCTAATGACTTACATAGCCGTTGCAGCAATCGCTATAATCATTGCAATAGCCATAGCCACAGTACTCATGCTCAGGAAGCGACCATAGAAACCGCACAACTAAAAATCCATTTCCCCTTTTTTTAGTCTTAAAAGCAGTGGAGAAGAGATGGGGGCTGAGAAGGCTCTGGTTGAATAGTCATAATCGAGAATTTGCATTTTCTGTTCTCCTAAAGAATGTTCCAGAGCCTCAGCAAACCCTTCCTTTAAACATCTCTGAGAGAGCATGAACCTACAGGAAAAGCATGATTGCCTAGCTAAAGTTACCTAGCCCTATTTTTTTGCTCTCAGCGTTGGGGGCGAACTAAAAAGTATGGCGCGGAAGAAGAGCAAGGGCACAGAGCTTAAGGTGTTTACTGGCAGCTCAGCACCGCAATAGGTGGCGGCTTCTGTAACTACGGTTACAGGTAGCACAGGAATCGCAGACGACTCGATCTTCAACCTGCAGAAAAAGCTAAGTCAGCCGAGTAATTAAATCCTTTTTGATGGCTAATCTCCTCAATTTTTTCAATTTTTTAATTTGTTAACAATTTGCGTAGGATTCATTCATCAAAAGCAAGCATCCCGCGGTTCAAAAAAGAGTTTGCAGTCAGTCGGCATCAGCCCTTTGGAAAAACATCCGACGATGTTAAAAGCGTTCAAAATGCAGATGTGCCGAAAATTGCAAAACTGGTTAAGCTCGTTGGAGTGCTTTTGCAGACTAAAGTTTACTTGTTTTGGAAAAGACAATGACGAAATATGCGGCTTGCCGCAAGTGTTATAAATAAAACTATGGCATAAGAGCCATTGAGCGAGAGCATAACCTTACGCTTTCGTTCAAATAAAATTAAAGGAAGAAAAAAGAAAAATGCAAAAGCTAAAAAGTAAAACTATGGCTATCATGATTGCAGTATTTTTAACAGTTTCAATGGCAGCTTCAATAACACTAGTTAATGCGCATACACCTGCGTGGCAAATTCCAACGTATTCTTTCTGCAGCGTTTCACCTAATCCTGTAGGCGTAGGGCAAACAGTTAACGTCAACTTCTGGGTCAATTTACCGCCGCCTACAGCGAGTGCACAGTATGGTGACAGATGGACGAATATGACGGTGAAAGTTACAAAGCCTGATGGAACTACTACGACACTGGGACCATTTAGATCCGATGCCACTGGAGGAACATATACTACCTACACGCCGGCCGTAGTCGGCAACTATACTTTCCAGTTTGTCTTTGGTGGAGAAACATTATTAGGCCTCAATCTCCCTGCTGGAACTCTTCCTTCCGCTTACGCAGAGATTGGCGACTATTACCAACCTAGCACAAGCAACGTATTTAAGCTGACAGTGCAACAGGAACCAATAGGATATCCGCCGGTAGTTCCGCTTCCAACAAACTACTGGACACGCCCAATATATGCAGAGAACACTAACTGGTATTCGATTGCCGGGAACTGGCTTGGTCTTGCTGCATCGACATTTGCTGCGACTGGAATGTACAATGCTACCGGAAACTACAATCCGTACACTAAAGCGCCAAACACCGCTCACATTCTTTGGACAAAGCCCGTGGCGTTCGGAGGCGTAATCGGAGGAGAATTCGGCGGCACTGAAACATCCAACTATTATTCAACTTCGCAGTATGAGCCTAAGTTTGCGCCAATTATCATGCAAGGTATCCTATACTACACTCTGTATCCGGGAAGTTCAACTTCCCCACAAGGCTGGGTTGCAGTAGACTTACACACTGGACAAACACTATGGACAAAGTATGTTACCACTGAAGTGCTAAAATGCGGCCAAATACTTTGGATGATCACACCTAACCAGTTCGGAGCCCTCCCATACCTGTGGGCCATACCCGTAGCTGGGGCCGGCTTTATGGGTGCGCCTTCTTATTATTCCATGTATGATGCAATGACAGGAAACTGGATACTCAATATTACTGGTGTTCCTGCGGCGTTGACACTCACAGAAGATGAGCACGGCAACTTGATAGGCTACTACATGAACACTACTAACGCGATACCTGGAAATCCTTTCAGCCCGATTACCGGGGCGTCGCTGACAATGTGGAACTCAACCAGATGCATCAATCTTAATGTAGCTAACTATGCCGGTGGTCCACCAGTTGCAGATCAGTGGATGTGGAGACCTCCACAAGGCGGACAACTCGCCTTTTCTTTAGGAATACAATGGTCTGCACCATTACCCCTTGTAGACACTTCAGGAAAGCCGTTAACTTACGATGCGAGCTTTTTCGGTATGACTTTTCCATCATATCTGCTCAGCATTTCGGCAGTGCAGAGCGATGTAGTACTTCTGAGGGGAACAAATGCTGGTGGTCAATTTCTCTACCAGCCTGGTTGGACAGAGGAAGCAGGCTTCAGTGCAATAGACGGACACCAACTATGGGGCGCAGTTAATCGAACCCAAGTACAGATGTCAATTGTATACAGTGGTGGTGTCTGGTCTGGAAGCGGGGCGTACGTAGAATTAGATGAATCCGCATTGTCAGTCCAAGCTTTCAGTCTCACAACAGGCGCGAAGTTATGGGGACCAACTGCGCTTCCAAATGTTAGTCCATTTAGCTCACTCGGAGCAAATGCTATCGTCGCTAACGGCTCAATTTACATATGGCTCTACGGAGGAGACGTTTATTCCTATAACATCCTTACTGGAGCTCTGAATTGGCAATATCACACGCCACCCGCTGGCTACGAGTCACCCTATGGTCGTAATTCTATATGGACTTTCACCGTAGGAACAATCGCTGATGGTAAGCTATTCGTCCCTGAAGGCCACATGTACAGTCCACCACTATTCCACAAAGCACAGCAACTAGCTTTGAATCTCACTAACGGCGAGGTAGTATGGAGCATAGATGCTTTCGACGTTACTAGCGGTCCAGCTATTTCAGACGGTGTCATGGTAACGCTAAACGCCTACGACAACCAGATATACGCCTATGGCAAAGGACCTAGCAAATTAACTGTTACCGCACCTGACGTTGCTGCAACCGTAGGAACAACTGTAGTGATAAGGGGTACAGTTACTGACATCTCTGCCGGCTCACAACAACAAGCAGTAGCAGCGAACTTCCCCAACGGTCTTCCATGCGTATCTGACGATAGCATGACCGGGTGGATGATGTTTGTCTACATGCAGCAGCCATGCCCGACCAACGTTACTGGTGTTGACGTAACATTGGATGCGCTTGATCCCAACGGCAACTACGTCCACCTCGGCACAGCCACAAGCGACGGAAGCGGCTTTTTCAGCTACGCGTGGCCGACTCCAGACATCCCAGGCAAGTACACAATAGTCGCTACGTTCGCAGGATCTGAATCCTACTACTCCTCATACCAAGAAACCGCCTGCTTCGTATTAGAAGCAGCACCAACAACACCACCACCACAATATCCAGTACCAATTGACTACACAATGTCCATCATAGGCGCAGCAATCGCCGTGATAATCGCAGTCGCCATAGTTGGCTTAATCCTACTACTCAGGAAACGACCATAGCACTACCAACAAAAACGCACAACACTCCCCTTTTTTTGTTTTCGCTTTTCTAATCCAATAAAAGCAACTCGCTAATATCAGGTAAAAACCGCGGGTTTTGACAAGTCTTGCATGCGAAATCCTAGAGAGCCTACTTCTCATCGGTTATCTTGAGTGCTTTTTTCAGAGCTTTCACTAGGACCAAGTTTTCTTTGGATGACCTGATCGTCACTCTAAAGTAGCTGTCGTCAAGCCCAACAAAAGTGCTGCAGTCCCTAATCAGAATTCCCTCTTTCGCCAGCTCTTCCTTCAGCATAATTGACGTAATTTTCTTTTTCAAAATTTTTACCAGCAGGAAATCAGTTTCAGACGGAAAAACTCGCAATCCGCCGATTTCTTCAAGCATCTTAACCAACTGTGCTTTCTCTCTTACAATAGCGCGCTTTGTGCTTTCGATGAAATCCTTGTCTTTTAGCGCTGCGCTTGTCGCAAGAAAAGCCAAGGAATTGATGCTCCACGGCTGCCTATTATCCTGCAACGTGCAGATCAAGTTTTGAGCCGCTATGCCGAAGCCAACGCGTAAACCCGGCGCTCCAAAGAACTTCGACAGCGATCTAACCACGAAGAGGTTATCGTACTTCTTAACGTAAGACGCAACAGTGTAGTCCTCGCCTAATCGAGCGAATTCAATGTAGTTTTCATCAATACAGGCAACAATGTTCTTCCTATGGCAAAAATCCACCAGCTCCAAAATCGTTTCTCTATCATAAAGCGTCCCTGAAGGACTATGCGGATTGCACACAAAGACTATTCGCGTATTATCCTTAACTGCCTTCTTGATGCTCTCAAGGTTTAGGGAAAAGTCTTCTGGCAACTTCACAAAGACTGGGTCGCCGTGAAACTTCAAAACTGCCTTCTCGTATTCTGTGAACGACGGAACAGGAATAATCGCTTTGAAATTAGGTGAGACAAATTCCGTGACCATATAGATGACCTCTATTGACCCGTTTCCTACTATGATGTTCTCAGGGCTCACGTTTCCGACGTATTCAGCAATTTCCTTCTTCAGCTCTGTTGGGTTCGGATCTGGATAAAACTTGATCACTTCTGCATACTTTTTAACAGCTTCAACCGCTTTAGGCGAGGCTCCGAGAAAGTTTATCGGCGCACTAAAGTCAAGTACTTTCTCTACTGGAACACCGTATTTTCTGGAGAAGCCCCACACATCCCCACCATGGCTAACAAATCTGCGTTTTTTACACGGATTCGCCATAGCCCTTCTCTTCCATTAATCTAATTATCTCATCTTCGATTTTCCGTTGTTCCTTAAAATGACTGTTATAAGTATTTATAATCTTGTAAAGCCAATAGATTATTCCTACACCTAAGGTTGCCAGAGTGATCAGTGTGTACTTTTTTATCGCTAGATTTTGCGGCATGTAATCTCTTTCTGGAAACAATTTTGTGAGAAATGCTCGGTGGCGTTTTTCGTGGAGAAGTAAATCTTTGGATAGAAAGTACGCTATGATGAATACTGGAAGAATAAGAATTATGGAAACAGTCCATAATTTTGCGTTTCTTTCAGGAAGAAAATTTGTAGT
>Ga0315296_10003112_pt1 | contig 13973 bp, 18 predicted proteins | sample YL17G14_18_MG_FD_203921 | JGI IMG/M metagenome (GOLD analysis project Ga0315296, IMG submission 203921) | Sediment microbial communities from Yellowstone Lake, YNP, Wyoming, USA - YL17G14_18 | ecosystem: Environmental > Aquatic > Freshwater > Lake > Sediment | place: USA: Wyoming | collected... | reverse complement strand
TAGGGACAAACTTTTCCCTCCGGAAGCTTACCCGACCATCCCCTCCATCTCCGGCCTTAACGAAAAACCGCGCTTCGTCGATCATGAGCAGAGTATAACAGACGTTCAGAGGATGGTCCCGGTGCACAAGGTGGCTGAAGCATGCCGGTCTAGACCCACTCTATCCCTTAACATTCTACATTTCGTGAAGCGAAAAGGAAGATGCCACGGGCGTGCCCGTGGAGCTTCACAAGCTCGGGGCAAAATGAGACAAACGAGACAGTATAAAAAGGGTTAAGCGCTAGGTCGGGGGTTCGAATCCTCCTCGGGGAGCCAGCACCTAAAAAGCCCTGTATATTGGGCTTTTTTGATTACAAAAGACTTTTCATTTTGTAAACCTGTGAAATTGATAGTTTTTGTTAGAAGTCCCGCGGTATTATTAGGTAGCAATGAAAGATTTTCTTAAAGTAGCCACCTTCAGGGTTACGTCCAGATGTAACAATAATTGCAAACTTTGTTTTGCCTCAAAAAATGTTGAAGAAATGGGTTTTTCTGAATTAACAAGGCTTTTTAGATTGCTTTATTCGAAAGGCATTAAGGCAGTTCTTTTAACAGGCGGCGAGCCTCTATTAAGAGAAGATTTTAAGGAAATTGTTGGCGAATTGAAAAGGTATAGTTTTAAGATATTCCTGGAAACTAATGGTGATTTTTTCTTCAAATATAAAAGGTTGATTTCAGACAATATCGATGAGCTGGCTATGCCTGTGGATTTTCCAGATAGGAGCTATCGTAACCAGGGCAACCTCAAGGCGGTTTTAAGAGCCTTGGACTACTTTAAGAGAGATAAACGCCTGATGATTCGTATAGGAACCGTGGCTACCCAAGAAAACATTAAGGCTTTAAGCGAAATTGGTGAGTTGTTGAAAAAATACCCAGTTGATATTTGGAAAATCTACCAGTTTATTCCTCAAAACCTTAATGCAGTAAGAAATAGGCATCTTTTGGAAGTTGCGCAAGAAGATTTTGACGAGGCGACTGAAAGACTTAAAAAAGATTTTTCGAAATTTTTTAAGGTCGTGGTTTATAAAAGAAAAGAAATGAACAAAGCCTATTTCTTTATTAATCCTGATGGGACTGTTTTTATGCCTGTCGATGATGGTGATATTTTTCAAGAAGAGAGAATTGGCAACATCTTTGAGGAGGATATTTTCGATAGATGGGGAAAATTGGTTTCCAAAAAGAACTACACTGGTAACATCAAGTCAACCTTCAGCAGATAGGGCTAATATTTGTTTTGTTTGCTCCATTGCCGTTTCTGGATGTTTAACCAACTCCAACCAATTTGCTGTTCGAAAATCGTCCCAGCCAGCGAGCCACCGTCTACCGGGATAGACAGATTTAAATCTTATATATCTGAAATCCGTAAGGCCTTCGTCCGAACTTGTGTTTCGTTATAATGGGGGTAATATGTCTATTTTATTTAACAGCATCATTTTTTGGGGACTGACAATTTTTGGGTTTGTTGCCGGACTTTTACTTTCAAGAAAGAAACTAAAACTCCCCTTATTAACTTCCATTATTATTTCTATATTGTCATTGTTGTTTTTTGCTTGGCTAGGCCTTTTTATCCTAGGATCGTTGGGCAGCTTGTAAACAAAATTTCTAACCTCGCTACCATAAACCCAACGCTTTATGCGCCAGAGAGGGGACTAGGACTTGTTGCATCACTTCTAAATTATTACTAAACTGGTATTAATGCCTACTCCCGCCGACGACACCGAACCCCCTTTAATTGACGTTAAGGTCACAAACCCGCTTACTTACATCAAAAGATGGTGGAACCGAGTAATTGGCAACGAAGGTATTTCTTTTAGTTTTAGGGTCAGACCCCTAACCGCGTTAGCAATTGCTATCGTTGTTTCCAGTTTAGCCTTTGGCGTAGGCCAGTTTGTTCTGCCATTTAGTGTTCCTTTCTTTAAGCCGATTCCGGAAGACATTACCCTTCCGACACCAGACCCTTGGAGGGCAACCGCTTTTACTGGAACTCTCCAATACTCCCAAACGACTGGCAAATATTATCTAGTTACCACATCATCGGAGGCAATTGCACTACAGGTGCCAGACAATATTGACTTGTCGGGATTTGTAGGAAGAAGAATTTTTGCAGCAGGAAAATACAACAAGTCTGCAAGAACCCTTGTAGTTTCTGACGCCAGAAATACGGAACTTCTACCTAAAAGCCCAAATCCTCTCCCCACTGTAAGCCCTTCGCCATCTGAGTCTCCGACTCCATCGGAAACTCCCACACCTGAATAAACGCCAATCCCTAGCCCCTCGCCACAATAAAAGAACCTAGGAGATGATTCTAATCGAGCAGGACATTGATCCGGATCAGAAGCCGGTGGAGCTGGCTGAATCTGCGAGATACCCGCTTAATCACGCACGTCCGTGTTAAAATTGGCTAGCCCCTGCCTGATGATTTTTGGATAAGGTCGAAATATGCAAAGAGAGCCTACTGTAGTGAATATCCGGGATTTTGAGAAGGAGCTAGATAGAATTTTTACCTTGGCTCAGCAAGAGGGAAGATCTTATATTGAGATTAAGTCCGGCGATTTACATCGACAGGTCGGAGGATATCCAGGGCGTAATCACAGGATGCCGACGTGTTGTTGGGTTATGAAAAAGAGAATGGGGCCGGGGGACGAGATATTACGAGAACCTCCACGCGGCCAGGGAGCGACGTTGACCATTCGTTATAGATTGCCGAGGTAAGCTCCTTTGGTCCGCAAGTTATTGCAAGCCCCTGCCCAGCGTTTTTGAAATGGAAACTACGGAGAAAATCGTCGAATCATACTGCCGCTACGTCAAGGGTTGGTTTACGATTCCAAATATCAGATGTTTGGGGCAGTACGAGATAGATCTTCTTGCCGTTGACTTATCATCTAGTGCCAAACCAAAGCACTACCATATCGAGTGTGGCGTTTCCATTTCAGGTGCATTTTCAAAGCTAACGACAAAGGAATTTTCCCGAGAAAGGCTTAAAAAGCGTGTCGAGCAGGCCGGTCAGCGAAGAACTATTGGATATTTTATTCGGCGCAAATTTGGTTCAAAAGAAGTACTCGCTGAATTGGAAAAATATGCCTTCAGGAAGGGCAATTACACAAAGGTAATTGTGACCTGGGGCTGGACGCCTGAAGCAAAGAAAGTAGCAGATCGTGAGGGTATTGTCCTTTGGGATTTTCGCGATATTTTGAAAGAGATCGCCGAAAGCTGTCGCGGCAAAAAGACTTATTTCACGGACGATACTCTTCGGACAATTCAACTCTTCCTAAGAAGAGGCGAATTAGAACCGCATCGGAAAGTTTGAAATGAAAAATTACGAAAAATAAGGTAAAATATCATCATTATTATGGATAAAAAATCTTTTATACAACAAATTGAAAAGCTGCGAAAGTCACGGGTTGTTACCTATCTGACAAGCGATAGACCAGGACCAGTAAATGCCCGCGTGGCGATGGACATTATTCCGGTTATAAGTAAGCACCTTCAAACAATCGGTAAAACTACGAATATCGATTTATTTTTGTACAGCGCGGGTGGCGATACGATGGTGCCGTGGCGGCTGGTTTCTATGATTCGAGAATATTGCGATAAGTTTTCTGTTTTAGTTCCGTACAAAGCGCACAGCGCAGCAACGATGATTGCGCTCGGAGCAGACGAAATTGTAATGAGTGACCTCTCGGAGCTTTCACCCATTGACCCTTCCACCGCAAATGTATTCAATCCGCAGGACCCGCAAAATCCACAAAACAAAATTCCCATTTCGGTGGAAGATGTGATGGCGTATTTTGACTTGGCAAAAAACAAATTCGGCATTAAAAATGACGAGGAGCTTTCACGCATCTTCAACAAATTCGTGGAGTCAAATCCGCAAATTCATCCCTTGGCGCTCGGCAACGTGAACCGCATTCACAATTTAATCCGTATGCTCGCCAAGCGGCTCCTAAAAAGCCAAAAAGCGCCGATGAAAGGAGAGGAAATTGGAAAAATCGTTGATGACTTTACAGAAAAACTATATTCGCACCAGTATTTAATCGGCAGAAAAGAGGCCAAAAATGATTTGGGGCTAAAAACCGTTCAATTCGCGGATGGCACGTTATCCAAAGCGATGACTGATTTGTATGAAGAATATAAAAAAGACATGGATCTTGGCACGCTATGGAATCCGGAAAACGAGATTGGCTTAAACGCTGTACAGAATAAAAAAGATTACAAGATCGCGTTTATTGAAAACACGCAACTATCAAACCACTTTGAACTTTCGGTTGAATACAAAAAACAGCAAGTAAGTATGGTCCAGCAAACCCCGCAAGGCCCAATCCAAATCCCGCAGGAACAGGTGGTATGGAAGATTCTTGGGCAGGGGTGGAAATAACTTAATGGTTCAAATCTTGCAAATTTTACAAAAGTTCTTAAACGAAAACGTTGGTGTGGTCACCTTCCTTGTCGGATTCATCGCGATCTACCTTTACTTGAAACAGAAAAATGATCGTAAGAGAGCCGCTGCGAGTCTCATACTTCAGGAAATAAGATATGCTGAACAACTGATAAGAGGTTATTCTGCGAGTAGAACATATAGTCTATATGATCGAGTATTGCCGACAAACAGTTGGAATGATAGCATCCACCTTTTTCTAGCTGACTTAGAAGAGAGCGAAATAGATATAATTAGCCGTTTTTACGACAAAGCTGCATACGTTGATGTGCTTATTACTAAGATATCGGATTACAAAAATGCTCCCCCGCAAACTGTGATGGTTCCTTTTACTGTACCCGACCCATCTGCTACTCCAGTTGGAGTGCCAACACCGCAAACAGTGCAAATACAGATTGATCCAATGGGAACCACTCAAAAAATTCTTGAGGATACCTCAAGAAAAGTCGAACTCGTTTACAATACTCCTGCAGGTGAGAAGTTGAAGAGAATTGCCAAGAAAAAGTGGTACGACCCAATCTAATCCCCCGGGTAAAGTTTTAACCTTTCTTTTCCGCTTAGTTTGCAACGAGCGTGGATAAATAAATTGACCGATTGATGGGGGTCTTGGTAGACTACCGGAGTGGCTAGTCAATCAGACGAAACGAAGAAACATCGCTTGCGAAACGAAGTCAAAGAGATTAAGAAGCAGATGCTAACCCTCTTGATTGGAGGGCTGGGTTTGGTCGCGGCCTTGGCCTGGAACGACGCCGTTCGGAGCTTATTTACCAAACTCTTTCCCCAGAACGAAGCCCTGGCTTACAAATTCGGCTACGCTATCCTGGTTACCGCTATTGTGGTCTTTCTTTCTATCCGCCTCCGCCGCTTGCTGGAAGAGAAGTAGTTGAACCCCAAAACCCTCCTTTTCCGCTGCGTAAGAGTGCTTGCCGTTTCATTTTGACCTGAGGCGATTATCACGGTCCGAAACTTTTGAGCGGAGCGAAAAAGATAGGTTCGCGCCGTGCCTGCCGGCAGGCAGGAAGCGAGCCGTCCTTTTAAGGAAAATTGGGAGATTTGCAGGCAACAGCGGGCAAACTAAGACGTTTCGCTTCGCTCCACAATCTTCTTTTCTCGCTTCGCGCGAAAATAGAGACCTCGGTCACCTTAGGGTGCCCCCTCCAGCCGCCAGAGGCGAGCCTCGCCTTCGGCGGGAGGCGGACAGGCCTGCCCACCGGTGCTCTTGAAATTTGCTAACACCTCTTCCTGTACGTTAGGAACACTTCGCGCGAAGTGTCCCATGCGCTGGAACTTACGATATTGAGCATGCGGCCGCATCGCCAGTATTGTATATTTGGTATTGGGCGGAAAGTTTGGACCCGTAAAGTCCGACGGGCGTCGGACCACGAGTCAAGAATGAAAACCCCGTAAAACTCATCTCATTCGTCACGGGGCAGGCCACATAAAAGCTGCGGAAGGACACAGCCAAAATCCAAAGGCTTGACAATCACATACAAAGCTTGTATAGTTCGTATTAGAATGTCCAAAATATTAAACATCTCCTTGCCAAAGGTATTAGTTGAAGAAGCAGATCGGGTTGCACGTCGCCAAGCAACTTCGAGAAGCGAGTTGATTAGAGAATCACTGCGGGCGTATCTGGCACGTGCCAAGATGCTTGAGGAAACTTTTGAGATTGGTAGAAAGACAGCGAAGAAGTATAGTCTCAAAACTGAGGAGGATGTTTATCGATTCCTCGAGAGATAGATGGGTCCCCCTTCTAGTGTTGTTCTCGATACGAACGTTGTCATCTCCGGTTTTTTAACTCCCGGGAACTCAAGGGAGATTTTGAAGCTGGCTGCCAAGCGCACTATTTTTGTCTTTTCTTCCCCATCGTTGGAACAAGAGCTCGCGGATAAGCTTAGAAATAAATTTAGACACAGCGACAAAATTATCGCCCACGAACTGGCTACCTATCGGGAACTCGTCCATCAGTTTGTTTTTCCTAAGAAAAGCTTAAAAGTGATCAAAATCGATGAGGCCGACAACCGGGTTTTGGAAGCGGCTATCGAGTCAAGGGCGCAGTTTATAATCACTGGCGATAAACACCTTTTAGAGTTGGGGGATTACAAAGGCATAAAGATTCTAAAGCCAACGGAATTCTTATCCCGTACCCCTTTTGCAGAAAACCATATCGAAGGATAAATTTTGTGTCAACACGCGGAGTGTGTGTTAAAATTTATCTGATGGGAGGTAGTGTAACGGTAACACACCGGGCTCTGAACCCGTTAATCTAGGTTCGAATCCTAGCCTCCCAGCCATTTTATACCACGCTGTTACCTATAGGCCAGTTGACAAAGTCCTACCAAATTGGTAGGAATTAGTTTGCGATGTCAAGACTGCTGGGAACGCGTGGGATCTATGGGCTTTTGATAATGACGGAGTTGGCGAAACGTTATGGCCAGACTCCTACTTCACTTGTTAAAATTGCCACATCCCTCAAACTTCCTCACTCTTATCTTGAGCAATTGGTAATTGGTTTAAGAAGAGCACATCTTGTTGTCGCTCAAAGAGGAAAGGAAGGAGGGTATCTTCTTACTCGCCGGCCGGATCTGATCAGCATCACCGAGATTCTAGAGGCGCTTGAGGGACCAATCCAGATTGCAAGCTGTCAAAGCCCAGGCCGGTGCTCCTTAAGCTCTTCTTGCGGTATGTGTAGCTTTTGGCTCGATTTCCAGCGTAAAGTTCACCGAAGTCTGAGGGAGAAAACTCTTTCCGACCTTCTCAGTAAGAATTACTCTAAAGCGCTGACGCAAGCTTATGAATAAGGTAGGAACGGACATAGTAGACACTATAATCAAACTATTGGAGGATGAGGGATTCTCACCCAAAGCCATCAAGTATTACCTGAAGCAGGTAAATGTCGGGAAATTGAAGAATCCAACTACATCTTTTGTCTTTACTGGTGCCTGTGGTGATACAGTGGAGATCTATCTGAAGATTGAAAAAGGTGTGATAAAAGATGCAAAATTCATCACGACTGGCTGTTCGGCTTCTTTCATCTCCGGTTCCGCTTTTACAAAGCTTTTGAAGGGCAAGACTCTGGAAGAAGCAAAGCAGATCGAAGGGGAAGATATCCTTGCGCACCTGGGAGGAAGCTTTCCGGAGCAAAAGATTCATTGTGTTCGCCTGGTTAAACACGTTTTGCAGGAAGCGTTGAAGGAGTATAAAAGAAAACATCAGGAGGCCTGATGAATATAGAAACAATCAGAAAAGATTTTCCGATTCTCTCCCGCCAGATTAATGGAAAACCCTTGGTTTATCTGGATAATGCCGCTACCTCTCAAAAGCCCAAGCAAGTGATCAAGGCCGTCTCTGAGTATTACCGTCGTCACAATGCCAATGTCCACCGGGGAATCCATACCTTAGCTGAGGAGGCAACTAACCTCTACGAAGAGGCGAGAAAAAAGGTGGCACGTTTTATTAACGCTAGAAGTGAGCGCGAGGTAGTTTTTGTTAGAAACGCTACCGAAGCGATCAATTTAGTGGCCTACGCCTGGGGAAGAAAAAACCTAAAGCGAGGGGACGAGATTCTTACAACCGTGATGGAACATCACTCCAATCTTGTTCCCTGGCAGATCCTTGCTCGTGAAACCAGATCTACCCTAAAGTTCCTGGATATCGATGAGGATGGGTTTTTGAAACTAGACGATTTGGAGAAGCTGCTTACACCAAAAACAAAGCTCGTTGCCGTAACTTGGGTTTCCAATGTTTTAGGGACGATCAACCCCGTAAGGGAAATCACCAAAGCGGCCCATGCAAACGGAGCTCTCGTTCTAGTGGATGGAGCGCAACGCGCCCCCCACATGCCAATTGATGTTCAAAAAGAAGGTTTCGATTTTCTCGCCTTTACTGGTCATAAGATGCTTGCCCCAATGGGAGTTGGGGTTCTGTGGGGGAGGGAGGAGCTTTTGGAGAAGATGTCCCCATTTTTGTTTGGAGGAGATATGATCAGAGAAGTGAGCTTGAAAAAGACAACCTTCAACACTCCCCCTTGGAAGTTTGAGGCGGGAACACCAAATGTTGGAGGAGCCGTCGGTTTGGGAGCGGCAGTTGACTACCTTCTGGGAATTGGGATGGAGAAGATCCGGGTGCATGAGGGAGTGCTTACTCAATACGCCCTCCTAAAGCTGCGCAAAATAAAAGGGTTAAAGACTTTTGGACCTGAGAAGGTAGAAGAGAGGGGAGGGGTTGTCGCTTTTACCGTTGAGGGGATCCATCCCCATGATCTTGCTACCGCGCTTGACCAAGATGGAATTGCGATTCGCTCCGGACATCATTGTGCGATGCCCCTTCACCAGCGCCTGGGGTTAACTGCCACTGCCAGAGCAAGTTTTTATCTCTACAACACTAAAAAGGAGATTGATTTTTTGGTGGAAGGAATCGAAAAAGCAAAAAAGCTTTTTGGAAAATAGATGGCCGTTTATCGCAAGGAGATCTTGGAAAATTATCAAAACCCAAAGAACCGAGGGGTGCTCCCTGGGGCCAACCGAAGAGCAAAGGAGGAAAGCCCATTGTGCGGCTGTACCGATTGGGTCGAGCTTTTCCTTAGGGTTGAGGATGATAAGATCAAGGAGATTAAATTTCAGGGCGAGGGATGCGTGATCAGCATCGCTTCGGCCTCAATTCTTACCGAACAAGTGAAAGGAAAAACACTTTCTGAAGCTTCTCAAATTAGCGAAGATATGATTCGCCAAAACTTTGGTGGTGATCTGACTTCTTTTCGAGAAACGTGTGCTTTTTTACCGCTTCAAGCACTTCGCACCGCTTTAAAGCTAAATGGCAAAAAGGATAGATCAGATTAAAATAGACCAGCAAAAATGTATTGGTTGTGGTAGCTGTGCAGTTGCAGTACCAAACGCTTTTGTTCTTGATTCCACTGTGGGAAAGGTAAAAGTAAAGGAAGGTTGGGAGAAGGTTCCCGCGGAGGATCTTCGCCGCGCCTGCGATGCTTGTCCTGTTCAAGCAATTACTCTGGAAGAAAAGTGATGGGTGATAAGATGGGTGGTAAAAGGAGGAAAAAACAGTGAAATTCTTGATTTTTGGGGGGACCGGAAAAATCGGTTCCGCGATTGCTTGGGATTTGGCGAAGGATAGAGAAATTGAAAGCGTGGGGATTGTGGGGAGGCATCGGGCGGCCCTTGCGAAGACAAAAAGATGGGTCGGGAGTGACAAAGTAGTGGCGCACGTCCTTGACATCTCCGACGAAGAGGGGACAAAGAAGCTAATGGCGCGATACGATGTTGGGGTGATCGCGTTGCCGGACAGAAGAACAAGCTATAAGGTTGTTGAGGCGGCGATTGGGACCGGGTTGAATATTGTCGATATTTTGGAAGAGTACCACCGAAGGCCAGATCCTTACGAGACTGAAGGATTGAAAGTCCCAGAGGGAATGACCATTGAAGAGTATGGGAAGTGGCTTCATAAGAGGGCAGTTGCGAATAATGTTCTGTTGATTGATGGAATCGGTTTTGCTCCCGGTTTGAGCAACATCACTGTTGGCGAAGGCATCAGGAAATTTGGGAAGGCGGAGACGGCTGTTGCACGCGTTGGAGGAATTCCCTCGAAAAAGGCCGCTGTGAAGCATCCGTTGGGTTATATAGTCACCTGGGCGTTTGCCCACGTCTTGCGGGAGTATATGGTTGCAGTTAAGGTCATAAGGAATGGGAAACCGGTGGAGGTAGAAGCAATGTCTGACTATGAGCGGTTTCGATTCACGCAGTTAGGTAGGGACGAAGAGTTGGAGTGTTTCGTTACCCCAGGGATGCCAAGCTTTCTCTCCACCAGGCCGCAGCTTAAGGAGTTTAGCGAGAAAACTATCAGGTGGCCTGGTCATCGGCAGGGAATACAGACTCTGAAGGGGTGTGGATTACTTGATCTTACACCCGTGAAATTCGGAGGAATGAAGGTGGTTCCAAGGGAATTTCTGGTGTCCGTTTTGGAGCCGCAACTCTATCCTTCAGAGGGTGACACTGACGTGTGCGTTATGTGGAATACAGTTACCGGAACAAAAGATGGTAGGAGGATGCATGTTGATTATTATATGTGGGAGGAGGCAGACACGAGAACTGGGATTTCGGCGATGGCGCGGGTGACCGGTTTTTCCGCTGCTATCGCCGCTAGGTTTCTGGCGGAAGGAAAGATAAAAGGTAAGGGTTTGGTGCCACCCGAGGATTGTATCGGAGGAGAAGTCTATGAGGAGTTTATGAAGGAGTTGAAGAAACGAAATATCACTATCCTTGAAGTCCTCGCGGCGGGTTAGTGGATGGTAACGCTAGTAGACTTAAGAACGCCCGTTAAGCGTGTTTCCACTTGATCTTCGTTACATCCGTGACGTCTGTCCCGTTCAAGCGATTGTTTTGGAAGAAATATAGCGTCGTCCCGCAAGGCGGGACTCCTTGCTTTCTCGCTGCGCTCGAAAGTAAGATAGGTGCTACAATTATAAGCGAAGCAAATAATTGCACGTCTGTATTGTGACAATTATGAGCGAAGCGAGTAATTGCTAGCGATTCACCACTGAATCGCGTCGAATAGGAGGGGGAAAAGAGGTTAAGCCGCCATCGTCTAGGGGCTAGGACATAGCGTTCTCAACGCTAAAACACCGGTTCGACTCCGGTTGGCGGCACCATGAAGTAGAGCGAAGCACACTTCATGGTAGCCCCGTACCGAGCTTTGCTCTGGTACTGGGACACCAGCGGTGTTGCTTGACAACGACGGTTTTTTTTGGTAAATTAATCTCATAAGCCCCAAGATCTCCTCCCCGAGAGACGGGGGATTTTCATTTTGTCAAAAATGACTGAAGAAAAAATTTTTGTAACCCAAGAGGGTTTGGAAAATTTAAAAGAAGAGTACGATAACCTTGTAAATGTCCGGCGCAAAGAGGTAGCGGAGAAGTTGCAGAAAGCGCGTGAATTTGGGGATGTTAGTGAAAATGCGGCTTACGATGCAGCTCGAACCGAGCAGTCCTTCATCGAAGGTCGTATTGAGGAATTGGATGAGCTTCTCAAAAAAGTAGAAGTGGTTGAAGGTGCTAAAACCGGTATTATCGCTATTGGTTCACGGGTTAAGGTTCATCTTGATGGTAATGAACATGAGTTTTATATCGTTGGGACTATCGAGGCTGATCCAGGTAACGGGAGAATTTCCCACAAATCACCTTTGGGGCAATCCCTTCTGGGAAAGAAAGTAGGGGATAAGGTTGAGGTTGAAGCACCGGTAGGGAAGCTTGTCTATCATATCCTCGAGATAAAATAATCTTCTTCCTTAATATCCTTGTATCTCTATATCCTTGTATCTTACAATTACGACCGAAAGGAGTAATTGCAAGGAGCGAAGCGACGCCACAATTACGACTGAAAGGAGGAATTGCTAGCGATTCACTTGCTTGAATCGAGTCAAATAATTCCGTTATGCCCAGACCAATTGAGGAGCTAAGGAAGGAACGGTTGAAAAAGCTTGAAAAGATAAGGAAATTGGGTGTTAATCCTTACCCTTCTTCTTACGACCGAGGCCATCTGATTGCAAAGGTGCGTAAGTTAAAGCTTGGGAGCAAGGTTTCTGTTTCTGGTCGGATCATTTCCCTTCGCTGCCACGGAGCAATTACTTTTGCTGACCTCCGTGATGAAACAGCTAAAATCCAACTCCTCTTCCTGAGAGATAAACTTCCAGTCACCAACCACCAACTGCTAACTCTTTTAGATATTGGCGATTTCCTTGGTGCTTCTGGAAAAACCTTCAAAACCAAAGCGGGGGAGCTGACAGTTGAGGTTTCTGATTTTACCCTTCTCGCTAAATCACTCCGACCCCTCCCTTCCAAATGGCACGGTTTGAAAGATGTAGAAGAGCGTTATCGCAAACGTTACCTTGATCTAATCCTTAATCCAGAAATTAGAGAGCGGTTTAACGTTGTTTTCAAGATTGTGGGGAGTATGCGTCAATTCCTTCTTAGCGAAGGTTACACCGAGGTGTTGACCCCATCGCTTCAACCGTTGTATGGTGGGACTTTGGCTCGGCCGTTTATTACCCGCTTTAACGCTCTGGATGCTGATTTTTACCTTCGGATCTCAAACGAGATGTATTTAAAGCGGCTGATCGTTGGGGGGTACGAAAAGGTCTTTGAATTCTCGGTTGATTTTAGAAATGAAGGAATTGATACTACCCATAATCCTGAGTTTCTGCAGATGGAGACGATGTGGGCTTATGCTGACTATAAGGATAATATGGAGCTGGCAGAGCGGATGTTTGCGGCAATCGCCAAGAATGTTTTAGGAACAACAAAAATCACTTACCAGGGCAAGAAGATCAATCTTAATCCTCCGTGGAGGAGGATACCAATGGTTAAAGCTGTTGAGAAGGAAACAAAGGTAGATTGGACTAAGGTTAAGGATTTGAAGGATGCAAAAGCGGCGGCACAAAAATTGGGAGTAGATGTTAGAGGAAAAAATCTTAAAGGTCGGATCCTCGAGGAGATTTTTGACACTTTAGTGAGGCCAACGATTATTCAACCCACCCTTATCTGTAACTATCCCCGAGATATCATGCCCCTTGCTAAGACGGTTGAGGATGATCTTGAATATACAGAAAATTTTGAAATCTTTATTGCCGGGATGGAATTTGGGTTAAGCTATTCCGAAGGAAATGATCCTCTACTTCTTAGGGAGAATTTTGAAGCCCAAGCAAAACTTAGGAGGGAAGGACAGTTGGAAACCCATCCTATCGACGAAGGTTTTCTGGAGGCGCTCGAGTACGGTATGCCCCCAACATCCGGATTAGGGGTGGGGATGGAGCGTCTTTTAATGCTTTTGACAAATACTTCCTCAATCAGAGAGGTGATGTTTTTCCCAGCCTTGCGGCCAAAGTAATTTATGGTGAGCTTGTCGAACCATGCTTGATCAAAAATTCGTAACTGAAAACTTAAAGGAGATAAAGAAGGTTGTTGAGGCACGAGGGATGAAGGTAGAGGTTGATAAGATCGACCGCCTTGCCAAAGCCCGCTCTGACCTTTTGTTGAGGGTAGAGGAGCTAAGGGCGGAGAGGAATAAACTAAGTAAGCAGAGCTTGTTTTCACGCAAGCTCGAAAATAAGGGTAAGCCTAACGAGGAGACCCTTAGGCGTGCCGCTGATCTTAAGAGTGAGCTTAAAAATCTCGAGCCACAGCTTAGGAATTTAGAGGGACAGCTACAGGAACTCTTGTGGCAGGTTCCCAATCTCCTTCATCCGAAAGTTCCTATCAGGAGTGGGGAAGAAGCGAACAAGGTTTTGAAAATTGTCGGGAAGCCTACAAAATTTTCCTTCAAAGCGCTGGATCACGAAGAGCTTTCACGAAAACTCGATTTAATCGACTTCGACGCTGGAGCCAAGGTCGCTGGATCCAAGTTTTATTATCTTAAGAATGAAGCTACACTTCTGGAATTTGCCTTGGTTAAATACGCTTTCGATCTTCTTCTTGCTGAGGGTTTTACTCCCT
>Ga0315296_10003111_pt1 | contig 13974 bp, 14 predicted proteins | sample YL17G14_18_MG_FD_203921 | JGI IMG/M metagenome (GOLD analysis project Ga0315296, IMG submission 203921) | Sediment microbial communities from Yellowstone Lake, YNP, Wyoming, USA - YL17G14_18 | ecosystem: Environmental > Aquatic > Freshwater > Lake > Sediment | place: USA: Wyoming | collected... | reverse complement strand
GTAACAGGCCGACCATTGACCACTATCTGTAATTGTGGGTGAATATGCTCGGCTAGTACGGTGGAATCCGTAATACAGATCGAGAGAGTGGGATCTCCGGTAACCGTTGAGCCTGAACCTGAGTTGGTGGAAACATAATACCACGCGGCACCCGCAACAATTAGAATCAAAACCACCGCGATGATTAGCTTACTGTTTGACCCTCTCTTGGGAGAAAGATTGGACCTGTACGCTTCAACTTCTCTTTCGCCAGTTAATTTACTCTCGAGTTCTGGGGTCCACTTAACGTTTGGATGCTGGTTGCCATAATGCTGCTTGAGTGCGGTGTAAGTGGCGAATTTCCGGTGACATCTTTCACAAGTGATCATTGAGAGTTCTCTCTAAAGTCCTCTAAGCTATCGTCCCACTGTTAGAGAATCTGCGTAGTTGGTTACTTCTTCCGAGCTCCGCCGACCACTAAGACTGGGCCGGCCATCAATACGAGTGCCCATTCCATAATGTAGGCCGCTATGAAGGAGTAGTCGGACGCCCCACGCACCATCATTCCTTGAAGGTTGATTCCCGCACCATAGATTACTCCCGCAAGTCCCGCCAGCATGAGAAGAGCTCCCGCAGTCACCATGACCTTATCCATCATTTCGTCACTTCAATTCCTCGCCGCTCCGCAGCGGGTGATATTTACAGGTTGCCTTTGAATATGCAAGGCTCGCCTTCCTCTTTGTCCTTTTCATGTGTGCACTAGAGGGCCCACGCAAAAGGTTCGAACTCTGATTCCCGCAGCATGAGAACACGAAAAACCAGTAGAGAGAGTACGGTATGAGCGGTGCGGAGAAAGAGATTTGAACAATGGCTCACAGATTCGGCGTCTGCATTTGAAGAAAAGGAGGTAAATCCCTTCACTGCCGAGCATCAGGTTGTCGCTCGTGGTCTCAGGAAGAACTTTGAGAGCACGGAGGCAGTCCGCGACATAGATTTTAACGTACGTCACGGCGAATGTTTTGGTTTCCTCGGTCCCAATGGTGCGGGCAAGACGAGAACCATGCGAATGATAAGTTGCGTTCGATCGACTGACCTGCTGCGTCCTACTTGATTAGAACTTCGCCCGGGCACAGCTTCGCTGATTATCCCGTGCGCATTGTTCCACGAGATTCCGGCAAAGATCTCTGATTTGGATCTGGAGGCAAATTCCTTAAACGAGATTGACACCGAGACCATGCGCTTCAGGCACGTTAATCCAAGTAAGATGGTTCTCGAGACCTTGAGTGAATTCGTCGTTATAGCAGGGACCGATCGCAATCTCGCATGGAAGTTCGATGCTGGGTGACGAGCATGCGACGTGCAGGTTGGCTGCGATCCCTATCCCAATCTCGAAAGCGCTTACTAGAACGCACTTCAGCCCAGCAGCCTTCGCAAGACTTGCGATTACCTTGGCTTCGCAAATTCCGCCGCACTTGGCAAACTTAATCACAAGAATATCGGCCGCCTCATATTTGATAACTCGCAGAGCATCTTCGGAATTGTGGACCGCTTCGTCTGCGGCTATTGGAATTCCCAGGGTTCGTCTAACCTTCGCCATTCCCTTAACGTTCTTGGCTGCAACAGGCTGTTCCAGATAGGCGAGGTCGAATCTCTTGATCTTTCGTCCGAACTGCATTGCTCGGTCGACTGTGTATGAATTGTTGGGGTCAACCCGAAGATCGACCTGACTTCCCAGCGCATTCCTGACCGCGGCCACACGTTCGGCGTCATCAGCCAGCCGCCCTGATCCTACTTTCATTTTGATAGTCTTGAATCCCTGTCGTTTCAGATCAGACGCAACCTCGGCCATGCGTTCAGGGCTATCTATGCCGATCGCTTCGGCCGCCTCAACTCTGTTCCTGAACCTACCTCCGATCAGCTTGAACACAGGCACTCCAAGCTCTTTTCCCATCAGATCGTAGAGCGCGATATCAACAGCGGCCTTGGCTGCGGGATTCCCCTTTATCGCCTCAAGACGCTCATGAATCAAAGCGTGGTCGAAAGGATTTGAATTCAGGAGAATGTGTTTGAATTTTCCATGGAACATCGCCTCGACGGTCTGATAGCTCTCTCCGGTGAAATCAGTGAGTGGCGCGGCTTCTCCGAGTCCGACCATTCCAGTGTCCGACATGACTTCGGCGATTGCGTGACAGGTTTCGCGTTCCGGGCCGTATGCGGTGTTAAAGTCCCGTTTGTAACGTATCGTGACTGGTCGGACTGTAATCTTGGAGATTTTCAAGCTGTTGGACCGAGCTCGGCTTTGAAGATGGATTTTTGCAGTTTCTCATAGTCGGCTGCAGGGTATGTTTTGCGGCTGTGCATGAAGCGCATCTGAGCGAACGTTTCAGCAGTCCTGAGAGCTATTTTCGCGGGGTTGAGGACAGGTATGCTGGCGCTGTCTTGGACAAGTTCATCCGCTAGCATGTAGGCGAGACTCATGCATCCTAGGATCAGGCATTCGGCTCCGTCCTTCTCAGCCAGTTTCGCGGCGCGTGTCAGTTCTGTCTTGGTCCGTGATTCGTCCAGCGCCAAGTCGAGAACGGGTATTGATAGCGGCTGTATGGAAGCAAGCTTGTGCCCCATTTCGTAGCCTGCGACCATCGATCTGGTTGTCGGGATATCTCTCTCCAACGCAACCAGCACACCAAACCTGTCCCCGATTTGCTGGCTGAAAAATATCGAGGACTCCGCTGGGCCAATCACCGGAATCTTGGCCAACTCTCTCGCGGCTCGGAGGCCGGGATCACCAAAGCATCCCAGAACCGCAGCATCATACTTGTGACCAAATGACAGGAGCGCGCGCAACACGCTGGGAACCGACATTTCCTCTTCCACTGCGGACTCGATTGAAATCGGTCCCTCAGGAGCTGCCCTAACATGAACTTCAGTATCTGGGTGAACAAATTTGTTGGCTAGGAGTTCACGTCGGCGCTGCTCCGCGTCATCCATCTGGCCGGGAATTAGGTAAACGATTTTCATCAGTGACCACTCGACCTAGTTATTTGCCTCCTGATAAAAGGCGAAGGGTTCGTTTTCATGCAGGAAACACGCCGCGAGGTGTTTCTCGCCGATTTTGTAGAGCGGCGGGTCGTTCGTCTTGCATTTTTCCATTCTGTAGGGACAACGCGGGTAGAACTTGCATCCGTTTTCCGGTGGTACTCCCGCTGCTTCAATCCGATCCGGGACTTCTACTTTGAAGCCCGCTTCCGTTAGAGTGAACTCAGGCACTGACGCTAGGAGCAGTTGGGTGTATGGATGAGAGGGGTTCTTGAATACCTCTTCACTCGGGCCCGTTTCCACGATTCTTCCAAGGTACATGATTGACAATACATCGGTCAGATAACGCAGCACGCTCAAATCATGCGAGATGAACAGATAGCTCAAGCCTTCTCTCTTCTGAATCTCTGTAAACAAGTTCAGGATCTGGGCCTGCACCGAGACATCTAGCGAAGATGTGGGCTCGTCCAGAACGACAAGCTTGGGGCTCAAAGCCAACGCCCGAGCGACTGCAACTCGCTGGTTCTGACCACCACTCAACTCATGAGGATACTTCGAGGCGTGCTCTTCATCCAACCCGACGGTCCTCATCAATTCCAAAACCCTGTCCGAAACTTTCTGCTTCGGCAGAACTCTGTGTGTTCTAAGAGGTTCGGCGATTAGGCTAGCCGCAGTCATCCTCGGGTCCAGAGACATGAAAGGATTCTGAAATATCGCTTGGATATTCCTTCGCGTCTGTTTAAGCTCATTCCCTTTGATTGCATGGATGTTGCGCCCCTCTATTTTCACCTCGCCGCTTGTGGGCTCCATGATTCTCAGAACGCATTTTGCGACTGTTGATTTTCCGCACCCAGTTTCTCCAGCAAGTCCGTACGTTTGCTGAGCGTCGATCGAGAAGCTTACCCCATCAACGGCCTTTACGATACCGACCTTTCTGAAGAGTCCACTTCTGAGGGTGAAGTGTTTTCTGAGCTCAGTGACCTCTAGGAGTGGAGTCATGCTGAATCTCCTATCGGATGATAACAAGCAACCAACTGGCCCGGGCGAAAGGGTTCGAGTTTAGGTTTTCGCGAGATGCAGACTTCTGTGGCGAACGGACAGCGCGGGTGGAAGCGACAACCAGAGGGTGGATCTAAGAGGCTTGGGATTGAGCCGCGGATGACTGGTAGCATCTCGCCCTTGCTCACGGTCTTGGGGAGGGCGTCCAGCAAACCCTTAGTGTAATGATGCGTAGGGCTGCGAAACACTTGCTCAGTAGATCCCACCTCGACTATGTTCCCGGCGTACATTACAGCAACTCGATCGCAGGCCATCGCAACAATGCCTAGGTTGTGAGTTATCAGGAGGATGGAAGTTCCCCTCGTGTCCCTGATCCGCTTCAACAGCGCGATGATCTGCGCCTGCGTCACCACGTCCAACGCCGTCGTCGGCTCATCTGCTATGAGAAGCTCTGGGGAGCAAGATAGAGCCATAGCCAGGGCGACACGTTGCTGCATCCCGCCGCTTAACTCGTGTGGATAGCTGTCCAGTATTCTTTCCGGATTCGGAAAGCCCACGTCTTGAAGCAACTTCGAGACTCGACCCTCAAAGTCTTGGGCCTCGCCCTCGTGGGACAAGATCATGTCTTTCATCTGGCTTCGGATTGTGAACACAGGGTTCAGGGACGCTGACGGGTCCTGAAAGACTACTGCGACCTTCACTCCGCGAATCCTTCTCAATTTCTCTGCATTGGTTTTGAGCAGGTCTTCTCCTTGAAGGACGATCCTCCCCTGGACGATTCTGCCATTGTCTGGGAGGACTTGGAGAATGGAGAGGGCTGTTACTGATTTTCCTGACCCCGTTTCGCCGACGAGACCCATGATTTCCTTTCTGTTAATGTGGAGGTCGACGTTGTCAAGAGCGTACAGTGTCCCCTCAACAGTTTGAAATGTAAGCTTCAGTTCAGACACGTCGAGGAGCTGCGGTCCGGGCTCGGAAGCAGTCATTGTTGCACGAACCTTCTAGTCTTCGGATCGAGTATCTCTCGTAAGCCGTCGCCTAGGAGATTGAATGCAACCGCAACTGCAAAGATCGCAAGTCCAGGAAATGTAGGGAACCACCAGAAATTCAGAATGTAGATGCGCCCCGTGCTGACCATGAGCCCCCATTCTGGAGACGGGGCCTGTGCCCCTAGTCCTATGAAGCTCAATCCTGCTTCCGCAAGTATCGCGGAAGACATGTCCATCGTTCCTTGGACTAAGACAGGAGTTATCGCATTAGGCAGAACATGCCGTAACAGAATCCACAGATTGGAGACGCCTATGACTTTGGCGGCATCAACGTATGCTCTCTCGCGCAGAGAAAGGGCTTGTGCACGCATGAGTCTAGTATACCACGGCCACCACGTCAAGGAGAGGGAGATCATGGCGTTCGTCAACCCAGGACCGAGCGTTGCCAGGAGGATTATTGCCAATAGCAGCGAAGGGAAGGAGAGGAATACGTCCGTCACTCTCATTATTACTTCGTCAACCTTACCCCCAAAATAACCAGCCACAGCACCGAGCGGTGTACCGATCAAGATCGCCAAGGCGATAACAACAACTGCAACGACCAATGAAACTTGCGAGCCGAGAATCACTCTACTCAGAACGTCCCTGCCTAGGTAGTCCGTTCCAAACGGATGCGCATAACTCGGGGGAAGAAACTTGTTGGGCGGGTTCGGCTCTCCCGCTCCCTCGTTTGGATAAGGCGCGAGGAAGGGCGCGAATATGGCCACGAAGACGAAGAGGAGAATTATCGCAAAGCCAGCCATTGTGAGCGCGTCCCGCCTGATTGACGCGCCGATGAGCTGCACCTCGCTTCGGCGGCGAATGCGTTGGGCTGCTTTCAGTTGCATCAGTGATCACGTAAGCCTGACCCTTGGATCGATGTAGGACTGAGCAATGTCAAGTGTCAAGTTGATCACAATGTAGAAAATTGTCCCGAAAATTGTGACCCCAAGAATCGCGGGATAGTCAGCTTCAATGATGGCGTTGAGTGTGTAAGTCCCCAGCCCAGGCCAACCGAAAATAATCTCAATAAGGACCGCACCCGTGATTGAATATGCGAATGAGAGCCCGAGTACGGTTAAGGTGGGAACGATGGCGTTCTTGAGCGCGTGCTTGAATATGATTACACGTTCAATGATACCATTCGCCCTCGCGAATCTGATGTAATTCTCCCGGAGCACTTCGATCATCATCGAACGGGTCATTCGTGTTATGAGTCCAATGGGATAGGTGGCTAGAGCGATGGCGGGGAGGATCAAATGCCTCAGGCTGTCGACGAAGCCGACAAAGTTGAGGGTGAGCAGACTATCTAGCGTATAGAACCCGGTTATCGTCTTCACCGGGTAGTAGATTGCCACAATCACGCTCAGCCTTCCTTCGAGCGGGAGAATGTGTAGCGTGCCGAAGAACAGCAGCTGCAGTAGCAGTGCGAACCAGAACGAGGGAATGGAAACGCCCGCGATCGCGGTCAAACGACCGCCTTGATCAAGCAAGGAGCCCTTCTTGACTGCGGAATAGACGCCGAGCGGAATGCCGACCAGTACCGCAATCACGTTAGCGAGGATTATGATTTCGAGAGTTGCAGGGAGATATGTCAGAATGTCACGCAGGACACTTGTGTGCCCCTTTAGTGAGATTCCCCAATTCCCTGTAAGCAGCCCTCTCAGGTAGTCAAAGTACTGCACGTAGAGTGGTCTATTCAGGCCAAGTTCTAGTTGTGCGCGCTCTCTCTGTGCGGCCGTTGCCTTCGGGCCGACGTAGAGTTCTGCGGGATCGGATGGAACGACTCGCGCAACTATGAAGGTGAAAGTCACTACAGCCAGAAGAACAAAAAGGGCTAAGACGAGTCTGCGAGCGGCGTATTTTGCAAGGCCGCTTTGCACATCAAATCAGAACCGGCTTAGCCTGACGGGGGGGTTATCCTTTCGTTTCCCAGATGTTGTAGAAGAATATTGTTTCTATGTATGCAGGGTTGTCTACGAAGTTCTGGATTCGTGCGTTGTAGACGATTGTCGTGTCCTGGTCGAAGATGAAAAGTGACGCTGCGTCGTCAACCACAATTTGTTGTGCTTGCTTGTACATCTGCAGTGCCTGCGGGGTGTTTGTGCCTTCAAGTTGACTTGCATCGTCGATCAATTTGTCATACTGTGGGTTGTTGTAGTATGCGAAGTTGAAGATGTGCTTCTTTTCGCTGTGAAAGAGGTTGAAGAGGAAGTCGTAGGCGGTTATGTACGTAGGCCACCAGTAGAAGAGAATTATGTGCTGCGCTTGTGACGGGTCTCCTCTGGCCAAGGCGTATTTTGCTCGAGTCGTCATCTCCTGAATGTCCAATTGTATGTTCAGCTTTGCCAATTGCGCTTTGTAGAGCTCCGCAACAGCCTTCTCAACTTCGTCTCCTGACGTGTATGTCAATGTCAGCGAGAAGCCGCCGTTCGGATAACCAGCCTGTACCAAGAGTTGGCGCGCTTTGTCTAGGTTCAGGTTGTACTGAGTAAGGTCGTCGAAGTGTCCAAGCATTCCAGATGGGACTGGGCCGGTTGACTGTCTGGCATGACCTCTCCATACCGAGTCAATGACATCTTGGTATGGGAAAGCGTATGAGATTGCTTGCCTGACTAGGACGCTGTTTGTTGGGGCTCTGACGGTATTTATCATTCCGACTAGGTTTCTGTAGGCCTTTGAGTCGACCACTTTGACGTTCGGGTTGCTCTGAACGGTGGAAAGCAGGTCAACGGGGATGTCGAGGGTGAAATCTGCGTCCCCTGATTGGACTGCTTGTAGCCTGACTGAGGGATCTCGATCTACCCGGAAAACAATGTTCTCGAAATGTGATCCTGACCAGCCGCGCCAATAGTTGGGATACTTCTCAAGCGTCAGCTGCGTTCCTTTCTGGTATGATTGCATCATGTATGGACCTGTACCTGCGTCGTGACCTTGATTGAACCAGTCCGTTGCGTTAGTAGGAATCGTGGGGCTCATCATCCATGCAGCGTACTGCGAGGATGCCATTTGCGGGACGGGCGCTGGATATTTCAGAAGCAGTTCTACCGTGTTGTCGTTTACCGCGTTGACGGCTTTCACAGGATCCCAAATGTAGGCGCCGCCAAGGCCAAGGGTCATGGTGCGCTCCAAGGAGAATTTGACGGCCTGCGCATTGAACGGTGTTCCGTCGTGGAAAGTCACTCCCGTTCTCAAGTGGAACGTCCACGTGAGCCCGTCAGTCGATACATCCCAAGAAGTTGCAAGCCAAGGCTGCAAAGGTTGTTCTTTGCTGGGATCAAAGTAGACAAGGTCCTCGTAGGTGTTCGCTAGGACGATCTGCTCGTCTTCAAAGGCTGAGCTTGGATCCAAGTCTGGAAAGTCCGAAACATATGAGTAGACTGCGATGGGCTTGACTGGGGGTCCTTGGGAAAGCTGATAGTAGTAGAAACCGCCTATTGCTGCAATCGCGATGATCGCTATGACAACTGCTGCATAGAGTTTCGTGCGAGAACTTTTCAGTGACAAAATTCATCACAAAACCACTGGCAGCAAGTACGGAAGATATATATCTTTGCGGAAGGAGTCGTGCGCGGTCTTGGAGATCACGCTCGAAAATGAAAAATTCTTTCACAAAATCGATTAACAGTGACCTCTCGCGGCAAATTCTTAATGATGTCTCGCGCGAGGAAATGTGGAAAAATATTGAGTTCTTCTCGAAAGTGGATCGTGTCTCTGGGACTGAAGGTGAACGGGAAGGATTCCAGCATATTTGTGAGGCACTGAAATCCTACGGCATCGAACCAGAAATCTTTGAGTTCACGTCTTATCTGAGCATCCCACTCAAAGCGGAACTAGAGATCACATCTCCCGTGAGCAAGGATCTGTATTCAATTACTCATTCCTTCGCGGTACCGACAACCCAGGAAGGTATCGATGCAGAACTCGTTTATGTGAAGCCACTGGGTTCCGCGGACAACCCTCTTCTCTCCTCCGTCGAATCCGGCCAATATGATACCTCCGACCTGAAAGGGAAAGTTGCGCTAGTAGATGGTACAGCTTCACCAACCAAGGTTGCCGCAGCCCAACACGCCGGTGCAATAGCCCAGATTCACATCAGCACAGAACCAATGCCTCACGAAATGATCGTGACTACAGTCTGGGGAACGCCGACGCCCTCAAGCGCGGCTAGGATTCCAAAGATTCACGTTGCCTCTGTTGGTAAGAGCGACGGCGAGTTCCTGAAGGAATTGTGCAGCAAAGGTCCAGTTAGGATTCACCTGAAGACGGAGGTTTCGACGGGATGGAGGAAGATCCGGATTCCCGTTGCTACAATCAAAGGAACTCAGGAACCCGACAAGTTCGTCCTTGTTGGCGGTCACTATTGCGCTTGGTATGTGGGAGTGACTGATAATGCGACAGGTGACGCTGCCCTACTTGAGATTGCCCGCGTTGCCCGGAAGCATAGGAAACAGTTGAAGCGAAGCGTCAAAGTTGCTTGGTGGCCTGGTCATTCGCAGGGCCGATATTCCGGCTCAACGTGGTTTGCGGATAACCTGTTCGACGAACTGAACCGAAACGCAATTGCCTATGTAAACATCGACTCCCCCGGCTCGAAAGGCGCCACCATGTACGACCTCGAAGCAATGCCGGAAGCCATGGACTACGCATACAAAACCGCAAAGAACCTGACGAAAATGCGCATACAACCACTCAGACCTGGGAGATGGGGAGACCAATCGTTCTGGGGTGTCGGATTCCCGTCCATAGACTGCTACAGCATGGCCGAACCGGACAAGCGAGCAGTCGTTGGAGGATCCGGAGGGGGCTGGTGGTGGCATACACCCGAAGACACACTCGACAAGGCAGACTCTGACCTTCAAGTCCGAGACACCAGAGTAAACCTCGCAATCGTGCTAGGACTCTGCAACGCGAACATTCTGCCTTGGAATCTCACAAAGCTGGCTGATCAGTACATTGATTCCCTGACCGAACTCTCATCGAAAACGAAAGACACGTTCGATTTAGCACAGCTCGTGTCAAAGTCGAAGCTCCTGCGGAAGAAAGCGGCCGCTCTCCAGAGCTTAAGCTTGCGGCTCAGCAAGAGCAGGAAAAAGGACTCGGTGAAGATGGTGAAGGAACTCAACGAGACATACATGAAACTCAGCCGAGTACTTGTGCCAGTGTTGTTCACTCGGACGGGAAGATACGATCAGGATGCGGCTGAGGACTCGCCCTTCTTCCCCGGCATACAAGATGCCCCCAAGTTGGCTGAACTGCAGGAAAGCGAACGGGGCTTCATGCTGACACAGCTCACGCGTGAAAGAAATCGAATCTCAGACGCGATAGATCAAGCAGTCTTCCTTACAGACGAAACCTTGGTGAAACTTAGGGCATAGCGCTCGAACTTGAACGATCGAATGGACATCTTCGAGGCGCTGAAACGGCGACGGACTACGAGGCTATTCAAACCAGAGGCCATATCGAAGGAGCTACTTGACAGGCTGCTCTATGCTGCAAGAAGAGCGCCGACCGGAGGAAACGTTGACACACGAAGATTCGTCATTGTCACAGACAGTCAGATAATAGAAATGATACGCAAGCTGTCCCCTGGGTTCTACGGATCATGCCCCGCTCTCATCGTAATCTGCACTGACCTTTCCGCTTCAGAAGATGACCCCACAGCAATCTTCGACGCTGGAGCAAGCGCTGAGAATATTGCTCTTGCGGCGACCGCGCTCAACATTGGCGTTGGATTCGTCAAGTCCTATCCGGAAGTAGCCGTCAAGAGAATACTCGGCATTCCCGAGAAGGTAAGGACGGAGATCATTGTTAAGGTAGGGTATGTGGCACCTGACCAACCGAAACCCCCGCGAACCCTCAAAAGCCCCGCATACCTGAACGAGTGTGGGAGCACGTATGATCAGAGCTGAAACCATTGACCACAGATGAACAACAACTCTCCGAACTGGCCTTATTCATCCTAACGAGCGCACGCACAACCATCGACGAGCCAAAGCGCTACGGCCCCCGACGTCTCATGGATGCACTCGAGAAGCTCGTTCAGCTTCCGTTGCATGATACTCGAATCCCAGACGCTAAGCTGTACGAAAATTTGAGACGTGCAATAGCGAGTTCCCCGCACCTCAAGACATCGGCGGCAGTAGCCACTGAAGAATTCAAGACTTTCCTAGACAAGATGATAGTGGAAGCCATTGACGAAATAAGGACCCACGCACAATCCACAAAATAGAAAGACCACCGGGCGTTCCGCGGAAAGATAAGGAAGCAATCCATTGACTGCTGAGCATCCAGTTGTGGCTCGTAGGCTTCGAAAGGTCTTTGAGACCACCGAAGCAGTTCGCGGCATAGATTTCGACGTGCTCCAGGGCGAGTGTTTCGGTTTCCTTGGCCCGAACGGTGCGGGAAAGACGACTACAATGCGAATGATCAGCTGCGTCTCTCCCCTCACCTCTGGTTCGTTGACCGTGTTTGAGCTAGACCCGAGCAAGTCGATGCGGGAGATCAAGCAACGGCTGGGCGTTGTTCCCCAGGAGGCAAATCTGGACGATCAGCTCCCCGTGGAAGAGAATCTTACAGCATATGTAAGGTTCTTCAACGTACCATCCCAAATCGCAGCCACCCGAGCAAAAGAGCAATTGGAATTCATGGAGTTGACTGAGAAGCGAATGACTAAGGTCTCCGAACTTTCAGGCGGAATGAGACGTCGACTGCTAATCGCTCGGGCTTTGATGAACGAACCTGAAATGCTCATCTTAGATGAACCGACAACTGGGCTTGATCCTCAAGCTCGCCATCTGGTTTGGGACAAGCTCTTCGAGTTGAAGAAGCGCGGCGTAACTCAGATTGTGACAACGCATTACATGGACGAGGCACACCAGCTTTGCGACCGCATCGCCATCATGGACCAAGGACGCATTGTTGAGGAGGGCGTACCTCAAGACTTAATCGAGAAGCACATTGGCCGAGAAGTGCTGTAGATCCGAGTGTCAGAAACAATGCGAACCAGCATCCTCGCATTAAGCAGTCCGATGGTGAAAGCTTACGACAGCTATCGAGACCTCCTCGTCCTGTACACCGATGAGGCTGAGAAACTCTTAACGAAGATCAAGGAAAGTGACATCAACGCAGATTACACCCTCCTACGCCGAAGCGGCCTAGAAGACGTGTTTCTCAAGTTGACTGGGAGACGACTGACTGAATGAACCCGTTCAAGCCATTCAGCTTCTCCCCCAAGCAAGCTTTTCGCGTTTGGCAACGTGAGGTCAGCGTGTACAAGTATGTCTACAAGTCAACGATCGTTTCCAACCTGATGGATCCACTCGTCTACCTCGTCGCGCTCGGATTCGGTTTAGGTGCCTTCGTCAGCAAAATACAGGGCTTACCATACATCCAGTTCATCGCTCCAGGATTGATCTCGTCCTCTATTATGAGTGCGGCAACCTTTGAGACCACAATTAACACATTCGTAAGAATCCACTTCGACCGCGTCTACGAGGCCATGATGGCCACACCTGTAACTGTTGAGGATATTGTTGTCGGTGAAATCATGTGGGCGATGACTCGAAGCACAATATACGCAACAGTCATGCTTGGCGTCGTGACTGCGCTCGGTCTTACGCACTCGTGGTATGCTATCTTCGTTCCATTCCTTGGCGCCATGGGAGGAATGATGTTCGCAATCCTCGGCCTCACTTACACATCTCTTCTGAAGAGCATAGACCAAGTCAACTTCTACTTCACCCTCTTCATAACGCCCCTGTTCCTGTTCTCGGGCGTATTCTACCCGATAGACGCTCTCCCTGAGATCGTGAAGACTATCGCATTCCTTAGTCCACTCTACCATCTCGTAGAGATCATACGACCACTCGTAATAGGCAAGATCGGATTCGGAGTAGTGGTACACCTGGTTTGGATAATCGTCTTCATTCTCATCTTTGCTGCTGTTCCCGTGAATCTTCTCAGAAAGAAGCTCGTCAAATAAACGCCAGGCTCTCGCTATAGCACTCGTACCGTTGGGAGCGGGCGTCCTTCGATCCGCTTAGTCCCTATGACATAATTCAGCGCGATTGCACTATGCGGGGTATCAGGATCCTTCGGAGAACGTTTGGAGATCATTGAATATACGTTAAAGCCATAAGTCATCGAACACATATCGTGGTGAAGGTGCCCCTTCTTGTCTCGACCCCTAACGCCTGAAGACGTGTTTAGCCTGCATCCAAAGATTAGGTGGGCGGCTTTCTCAACGGACGGCAAAGTAGTATTTTGTCAGATGCGACCTGGTCTTAAGAGCTACACATCTGACGCGGAGGACAGGGCTTTCATGGAATTAGGTCCGCTCATCATGTCAGGAGTGGCGGAACGGTTGACGCCAACCGGCGGCGCTGGGAAACTCGAGAGTGTACTTGTGAATATGGGGAAGGATTCTGTACTACTCACGAAAATTCGTGACGGGTATCTCGCAATCTCAGTAGATCGAGCAGAGGCGTTTGGAGTATTCCAAGAAATCGACCAGTCAATTCGACAACTAGAGTAAATGTCGCAATCGATGAAAAACCCTAAGCCAACTACCATTCCATATTGTGTGGCGGCTTCAGTTATCGAGGCGATCAACGCTTCAGAATATCGAAAACGTAATGCCAACATAGATTGGAAAATAGCCAGCACCGTTAAGGGAAAGACGAAGTCACCTAACTAACTGGACCAGACATGCGTTCAGAATTTATTGAGTTCGTGGACGGCGCTCAGGCCATTGCAAGAGGCGCCTTGGCTGCGGGTTGTAATTTCTTCGCTGGTTATCCAATCACTCCTGCCTCACCGATTCTGCATCACATGATCCGCGAGCTACCGAAAGTCGGTGGTGTTGCCATTCAGGGTGAGGATGAGATCTCCTCTATTGGGATGTGCATTGGTGCGGCTATGACTGGCGCCA
>Ga0315296_10003109_pt1 | contig 13975 bp, 16 predicted proteins | sample YL17G14_18_MG_FD_203921 | JGI IMG/M metagenome (GOLD analysis project Ga0315296, IMG submission 203921) | Sediment microbial communities from Yellowstone Lake, YNP, Wyoming, USA - YL17G14_18 | ecosystem: Environmental > Aquatic > Freshwater > Lake > Sediment | place: USA: Wyoming | collected... | reverse complement strand
GGGGGGATGAGCACGTGTCAAACCATTCCTCGACGACCTATATATAGTGTGTCAACTGCCATTGGACACCTATATATACTAACAAGACTATCCTCATTCGATGGAGCAGATCCTAGCCATATTCAACCCCTGGTGGGATGGACCGTTCAGGGCCGAGGGGATCCGCAGGGAGGAGTACCTTGACCAGCTGGACCGCAAGGGGAAGACCAAGGACATCGTGTTCGTCACCGGTCTCCGCAGAGTCGGGAAGACCACCCTGGTCCGCCAACATGTGGAACGGCTGATCGGCGGTGGGCAAGACCCCAAAAGGATACTCTACTTCTCGATGGACCACCCCGCGCTCGTGAAGGAGTCCATATTGGACGTTCTGGACGCATACAGACGGCTGCACGGGCTGAGGCATGACGACCGCTTCATTGCGGTCATAGATGAGGTTCATCTCAGAGAGGGGTTCGAGCGGGAGCTCAAGGCGGTCTACGATCTCGGACGCGTCAAGGTCTTTGCCACGGGCTCTTCCTCGCTGTTCATGGTTGAGCGGGGATCGTTCCTAACCGGCAGGCAGACATTCATGGAGGTTCTGCCGTTCAGTTTCCCAGAGTACCTCGAAATCAAGGGGACAAAGGCAAGGCCCAGCGACACTCACCTCATGGTCAGGTACGCGGAGGACTACGTGCGCTCCGGCGGGCTTCCTGAGTACCTCAGAACTGGCGATCCCGGCTACGTGACAACGCTCATTGATTCCATCCTCTACAAGGATGTCGCAGCTCGCCTCGGCGTGAGGAACTTTCAGGCGCTCCGAGAACTGCTCCTCGTCGTCACGCAGAGCACCGGATCGAAGCTGTCGCCGAGGAGGATCGGACGGATAGTCGGCATCTCGCACGAAACCGTCCGCGAACACCTAGCGTCCTTCGAGGAGGCGAATCTAGTCCACACCATCCGGCTCAAGGGGAAGGTGTCGGAGAGCATGGCGGCACCAAGGAAGGTGTACTTGAGCGACACCGGCATCGTGCATGTCTTGAGCCCAACCATCAACCTCGGGAGCCTGGTCGAAAACTGCGTCTTCAATGCGTTGCGCGCACGCGGGAAAGAGGTCACGTATGGGCTCGTCCGAGGAAGAGAGATCGACTTCATCCTTTCGGATTCATGCTACGAGGTGAAGTACTCGGACAAGGTAGGTCGAGAGGACGTTTCCCATCTCAGAGACATCGGCGTGGGTCGGAAGCTGGTCATCACGAGGAACCAGCGCGGGAGGCTCGATGGAATCGAGTTCGTCCCGCTTTGGCGCTTCCTTATGGAGGAGAGGCCCCGGCTAAGCTGACCATTAAGGCTTCGTCCGGGCGCCGTCTATGTGACTTCCAGAGAGCCTCCATACAGGACCGGTATCGGATGCGTCCGACCGACGGACAGAACATGAGTAAGTCCTTCTCTCTGTGTCAATCCCCCAATCGAAGAGGAGCTTGGTCTCGATGCGGGCGCATTCGCTGAATGCGCAACTTACGGTTTGAACATCGGTCGCCTTTCCTCCCCTAGGGCTTTTCCGAAGCGAGGCTCAAACCCTTTTTCCATCTTTTCTGATGGCGACTCTGTGCGGGTCCTCTGAATCAGCTGGCGCCCAGACACCGTTCTTTATCGTGATGAACCTGGGAAGAGGCTTTCCGCATCCTGGGCAGTGCTCCGCTCCCTTGATGTCGAGATTCCCGCAGTATGGGCAGAACCAAACCTCACTATTGGGCACATCCCCTGGAGATTTCCTTCGCGTGGCAATCCGCCATTGGTCTATCAATCCGTAGACGAAAAGTCCGATTCCAACGAAAACAACAATCCCGCCAGCATATTCTAGCAGTATGCCAGGAAGCTCAGCGTTTCTTGTGTTTGCCCGGAAGATTAGAATGAAACCAATGGAAGAAATGACACCGCCCAAAGCAAACAAGCCAACTGCGTAAAGGTCGACATTCTTCGTATTCAGTGCGATTCCCACAATGGTATCGCCCTTCCTCCCCTATGGGCTTTTCCTCAGGACATATAATTTGAACATGACGGGGCACCTGCTGCCAGATCTTCGATTTCCGCGAACGAGGTAGCGTTCATTGCCGGCAGAGAATTCCTTCGCGGAGTCGGAAGAAGTCTAGCTCGGTGCAATGATCCGCTAGTTGACGAAGAGTCGGACATTCGAGTTCACATATAGCTCCTTGACCAACGCCACCAACGAAGGTCAAATAACCTCCCACGCGCTTCAGTCCCACGAGCTGACTGATGTCTCCTGTCAACCTATCTGGCGTCCACCTCTTGCTCACCTACAAGTGCCTCTACGAATGCGACCATTGCTTCGTCTGGAGCAGCCCAACCTCGAAGGGCACGATGACCCTCGCCCGGATCGAGAACATTATCAGGCAGGCGCACGAGATCCCTTCCGTGAAGCGTGTGTACTTCGAGGGAGGGGAACCGTTCCTCTTCTATCCCGTCCTGTGCAGAGGGATCAAACTCGCAAGGACGCTCTCTCTCGAAGCGGGCGTCGTCACTAACGCGTACTTTGCCACTGACGATAGGGCGGCGGATCTCTGGCTCAGACCATTGGCAGAGCTAGGCGTCTCGGACCTCAGCCTCAGCACGGATGATCATCACGGCAGCGGGGAGGAGAAGGAGATGGTCCGGAGGGCGAAAAGAGCCGCAGAGAGACTCAATATGCCAGTGGGCGTGATAGAGATCGAGAGCGTTCAACGGCACTCGTGCTCGATACCCGAGGACGAGTCGAAGGGACAACTCTGCTTCAGGGGCAGGGCGGCTGCGGTACTCGCCCGGAAGGCCAAGAAGAGATCTTGGAGGACCTTCGACACCTGCCCCGAGAAGCCACCAGAAATCGAGAGAGTGCATGTCGACCCGTACGGCAATGTGCTGTTCTGTCAGGGAATATCGGTGGGGAATGCGTGGAAGAAACCGCTCAAGAGGATTATGTCGGATCTGGACCCTCAGAAACATCCGATCATAGGTCCGTTGATAAAGAGCGGACCTGCAGGTTTGGCAAGGGAATTCAGCGTGCGGCCAAAGAGGGCGTACGCTGACGCGTGTCATATGTGCTATGAAGTCAGATGCGCGCTGAGGGACAGGCGGGCCGTCAAGGGAGTCTTGGTGCCCGACCAGCTGTACGGCGTGACGCCTGCGGAGAACCCGCAACCCCACGTCGCCCACAATTCAAGGGCTTCAGCGAAGAAGAAACGCAGATAGGGTCACATGATGCGGTCTAGCTCGGCGCAATAATCCTCTGATTGACGAAGAGCCAAGCGTTCGAGCTCACGCACAGAACCTTGCAGTCTATTCCTGCTTCATGCCAACGTCACGTAGCTTCAAGAAGGGATACGAGTTTCGAAGCAACTGCAGCTGAGCTTTTCTCAGGTGCTCCCCAAAAGTCGACCGGGAAACCCCTTCCCCTCTGGCAACCCCGTGCATCTTGACCTTCGCGGGGATATCAAGCAAGCCGTTCTCGAACGCCAGCACAAGCGCGCGGACCTGCCGCGCCGTCAGACCGCCGAAGAGGTGGATAGGAATCACGGACATGTCATGGATCACGTCAAGATGCTCTCTGGGCTGGTGGGACAGGATCTCGATCTTCCCCGTTGTCTTCACCTCCGCTATGAAATGCTGAAGCGAGGGCTTACCCTTCGAAAGGACTCGGTGGGTCTCCCAACCATCGTTGTATATCACGGGCGGGATCAGCCATACATCGCACTCGTCGGCGATGACTGCGACCGATCGGTATTGTCTGCAGACGCAGGTGCGCAAGACCGTGAGGGCCGAGCGCCCGTCCTGGACCATCTCACGAGCGCACAGCGACTTCTTAGCTGCTTTCAGAATCTTCGGAAGCGTCGATGAATCTGGCGCGGATATCTGCAGGATCTCGTTCGAGCCATTGCACCAGAGGACCATCTCCGCATCCGGAAAGCACGCCGAGAAGTCACAGAACGGGCACGGATGTTGAATTCTCACTCTTGTATCGAGGAAATTCACAGTCAATCACGTCCCACAGAACCTAATAAGCTTTTGCCGCCTTAGGGCGGCTCTCGCGAAGTGCCGCCCGAGGGAGGCAGAAAGCCAATCAGCTCGGTCGCGGTTTCATAGATCAGATGTCCCCGAACGCACTGCTAGCACAGAGCCTGAGAAGATGGAAGGAAGACTGCGCGCCCGTCGAGCTGAAACGCTATGCGAGGCGCGAATGGGGCGCAGAGACCTGCTATCTTCACCCCCACAACGGCTCCAAGCGCCCGTCCTATGTGCGCTCCGCAGCCGTCGTCTTGTTTCGCATGGTCCAATCATTGCTGGGCATCACTCGGAGCAGATTGGCGAATGATAACAAGCTCCCCGCAAGCAAGGCATCGATCAACAAGTCCGTCCAGTCCCCTGAGATCCCTAGCTCCGGTATCACCACGGAGGATGTCAGCACGGGACTGGCGGACCCCCTAATCATAGGCTTGGGGCACAAGAACCACCAGACAGCCGTAGAGTCCGCCTCCGCAGCGATTTTCCACAAATCCAAGATTGACCAACGTCATTAGAGGCAGGGATCGCATGGAAGAGTCGAGGAGCATCTTTGACAGGCTGGATTCGGAAGGTTGTCTTGCAGGAGTGATTTCGGTCAATCACCTGGGCGAACTCGAGAGGGACTTGGGCATACTGCGCGAAGACGGGTTCATAGAAGCGAACCTCTTCCAGGAAAGGCTGAACCACTTCACCTACGAAATCCCGAAGGAGCTGCCCGACGCCAGGTCCATCGTGGTGGCTGCGGTGCCACAGCCGATGTACACGCTCACTTTTCGTTGGAAGGGGCGGTATAGAAAAAAGAATTGAAAGGGGCTACCCTCACTTCAGCCCCAGTTACTTCAGCCCCAGCTGTTCGAACCAAGAGCGCGTGTCATAGTACCTCCGCTCCTTCGCGATGAGGCCTTGCGGAGTGAAGCGGAGAATGCTCGTGCCGTGGAGCGCGAATGTCCGATTGCTTGGTGGGAACGTGCCGGCGGATAGAACCAGTGGACCTGTGTGCTTACCACTCCAGATCCACTCCACCGCCGCGTGATCTCCGCTGACAATCTCTGAGGATATCTTGAGTGTCGAGTCGGTCATGGCAGAGGCCAAGGATCCATCGTATTTCTTCACCCCTTGCCGCCCCTCGACCCGAGCGACAGGTGTCTCCAGCACCGCATCGGGCGCATATGATCCTAGATATTCCTCAAGGCGCCCCTCATTCATCGCATCCTTCCATTTTCGTATTGTTTCGTGAGCGTCCATATTTCCTTTCACCTCCTCCTCGAACCACCCTCGAGGCTTAATGGTGAATCACGGTATGCAGTACTTGGAGATTGCCACTTCGACTGCCGAAACGTCTCTGGTGCGGCTCAAGGCGACCCTTATAGCTTGAACATGAAGAAACTGCCGTCGCTTGACAGCTGCCAGATCTCCGAGCGTCCAAGGACGGCAAGACATTTTTCACTATCAAAGAACTACGGATCTTACGCCTGTTCTCCACGCCGTCGGCGGTCTCGCACCCGTGATTATGCATCCGGCTCCCTACACACCGCGAATTGGGACGGAAGGGATCGCGGATCGCCCATTCGCTCCTGAGTTCGTCTTCAATCTTGCAGGGGCTTCGGTCGACGGTAAGAGAAGACCCCAACAGCTCGTACGCTGTCCGTGTTCACGGTGTCCCTTCCGCTCCCATTCAAGGGACATTATAAGAGCTCAGAGCACGTTCTTATCCCGGGTGGCTTGAAGGAGGAGCAACCATGAGTTTGCTAGGACTACCGGAGGAGGTCTACACAGACCTAGTGAAGCATTACCAGAGCGGCGGCATTACCGCGTCTCTGCTTGACAAAGAAAGCCCTGAGACCGTAGGGAGAGAGAAGGCGGTCAAGATCGAGGGGAAGAACGTGAGCCTCGTGATACCGAAGTTCGCGATGGGGTCGATCTCCGGGGGAAAAGGCGGCGGGTTCGGCCCGTCGATCAGCAAGAATGTGACGATCACGCATCCAGTCGTGAACTTCCACCACATAGTGAAGAGCATCACGCCCAAAGACGACAAGGAGATGAGCGCGAACCTCGTCGTCGAGAAGAAGGGGCTCCTCTCGAAGGAGATTGTCGGAGTGAGGTGGGAGGGAGGAAGGATTGCGTCCATGCTCAATGCCGACCCCGGCCTCAACAAAAGTATCCTGAGCTGTGGTATAGACTCCCTGAAGGTGGAGGGAGACAGCAAGAACGGGTGTCTGAGGATAGTGCTCAGGGACAAGATTGACTTCGTCACCGAATCCAGCGGGTTCCTGGTCAAACAGACGAAGAACAGGGCCGAGAAGCTACCGTCTCTGATGACTTTCGAGATTGTCGACAGGATTGCTGAGAGGATCAAGAAAGGCTAGAACGAATCTCTCGTTCTTCGGCTCCGGCCAAGAACGAAATACCTGCCGCAATGACCCACGAAGCGAGAAGCGATTGCTCAGATGCATCTATGTGCCGCTCTTCCTTACCGCCAGCGCCAGCACGATCGCAATCATGAAGATCATGACCACGACGGGCATCACGCCGAATTCCGGTATCGGTGTCGGTAGTGTCGTTAGAGGATAATTACGGTTTGAACTTCGGTCGCCTTTCCTCCCCTATGGGCTTTTCTCAGGACTTATAGTTTGAACATGACAAGGCACAAGCTGCCAGATCTTCGATTTCCGCGAACGAGGTAGAATTCATTGCCGGCAGAGAATTCCTTCTCGCAGTCGCAAAGAGTCTAGCTCGGCGCAATGACCCTCTGATTGAAAGAGGGCCAGGCGTTCAAGTATGCACACGGCTCAGCGCTATGACTGCCTGTCACAATTCCCGGAATGACACTTCGACCGTCGCAACTCCATTTCCCCCGGGCAAGAAGCGCAACCCTGCATGTCTAGCCGCATCACGGTCCCTGGCGCCCTGACGCGAATACTGTAGATCCGTTTCCCGCGCATTCAAGTCGAACTTTCACGGACAAGGGGGGTAGGAAAGAGTGATAAAGACAAACGACGGTCGGACACGCGGAGGAAATGAGATGCTAGGGTCAAATGTGAGTCGAGAGAGAGACGAGGAGACTGCGGTCATTGACCAATCCATCCGTGAGGGCCACAAAGTGAGACTGGGAGGGGGAAGGGCACCTCGGACCTGGTCGAGCCATTCCCGATGGAACTCGGATGCAGTTTTCGGATTGACAGGCTGGAAGCTATGGGCAGTAATCGCCATAGTCATCGTTGTTGTCGTTGCAATCGCTGTCGTTATGCTCATGGGCTCGATGAAGCCTCCGGCGGACGTGTACGCCAGGGCGACCCCGGCTGCCGACGTGCTTCCTGAGTCCATTCTCCCAGCCACGATCGCCGGCGGAGCAATGGTAAGTACTAACAGCTACGTTGGAGATGACTACGTCGAAGCGACGGCGACATACGAAGGAGGCATTCGCATAGTGATTACGAGATTCGATTTAGCCAGTGATGCCGAACTGTATGTCGGCGAAGGAGCGGATGCCTACGCAACGGCATCAGGGAATCTCGCCTCCTTCAGCAGCGGCGGGAAGCAGTGGTTCACTCACAGCGGCGGCGGTTTGGATAGCATCTTCGCATGGCGGAAAGGCGTCTGGGTCTTCGAGATCTATGCGCCCAATGCGGATATGGTGAAACAGGTCGCTGAAGGGTTCCCGTACTAGCCAGAGCACAACGAAATACGTCCGCTCGTGCAGAACAGAATCGAGGAAGTGTGTTCCAGAGACAGGAATGCAATCGCGGCCAGCCAAGTCCACGTCTAGGCAGTTCAAACCTTTTTCTCTTTCTTCCCTATGGCCTTTTCCGAGGCGAGGCTCAAACCACTTTTCCCCAACTTTTGAAGCTTAGTCATTCGGCTCGAGCAGGCTTCTCCTTGTGATATACATACCTGAGAACAAATCCCACAAATACAAGTGCCATGCCGATTCCCAGGGCAACCTCGGCAAATTCTCCGGCTTTCACTATCCTGTCGTTGATTGTATACTGTAGGCTGGAACCTTTGACAATAGCGTATGCTCCGAAAATGGCGAAACCTACACCCGTGATGGTCAACAATATCCCGCTGATCATCACGCAAATCCTCAAGAATCTGTTCTGTATCAAGAGCCTCATCTGAGTGAGACTCTCGTATTTCTCCGGACTGACGGTAGAAGGCGTCGGACTGACGGTAGAATGCGCTGATTCTCGGAGACTTGCGTTACACCATCCGCAGAAATAACTGTATTCTGCTACCTCCTTTCCACAATTTGGGCATTTCATTTCCATTTCCCCGTACCACTAATGCCTTTCCTCCCTATGGGCTTTTCCGATGGGCGCATTGCCCATTCACGGTGGTTGTTCTTGTCCCCTCTCAGGCACAATCGAGCCAACCATGGACAGCGCTCCATGGTGGCAAACCGGACACTGAGGGGCATGTTTCCCGAACAGGACATGGCACACATTGCACTCATACACATTGACCAACCCATCACTCTCCTAGGGGGTGAATGCGGTTCCTATGCTTTCGGATTTGCCCTTCCCCGAGGGCTTTTGCGAGAATCATGGTGGACCCTGTGGGATATGGAACCGCGATTCTGACTGGCTCGACATCAAATTGTACCGTCCTCGGCACAAACATCTTGTTCGAGGATACGAGAGATAGGCAAACCCCTTCCCTTTCCTTTTTCAACCATAAAGAATATTAGATAGCTTAGGTGAGGAATTCGGCGCTATGCCCTAATTGCAGAATGGACGTAAGAGAGGATAATATCATCAGAGAACGAATAGATACTGGCTTAAGGGCAGTGGGTGATTCTCTTCCAACAATGAAGGTCATTACAGCAATGTGTTCCTGTCCCAACCGCCATGTAGTACTGGGAGTTGTTGTAGATTGAAGATCAAAGAAGCAGAACTAATCACGCTTGAAGAAGCTTTGGCTTCAACCCGACGTCAAATGGTCGACAGGTTCTCCAAACACGTTAACCCCGTAGAGGCGAGGCTCTTTAGGCTTCTAAACGCAGATAAACGGTATGTGAAAGCTGAAGGGATTCGCATCTTCGATGAGCGTGGTGAGGAATACCTCGATTTCACCTCAGGATATGGCACCCTTAGCCTCGGACACAATCCGACTGAAGTGCTGGGGGCAGTACAACAAGCTGCTACTCTGCCAACTGTATTTTCGTTTTGTGTCGGCACGCATCCACTGGTCGGAGCCTTGGCTGAAAACCTTCACAGACTTCTTCCAGGCCACCCCGATATTTCGTGTTTCGGCAGTGGAGGAGCTGAGGCAGTTGAGATAGCGTTGAAGACCGCTCGTGCATCTACGGGCAAGAAAAGATTCATCTATGCCGATGGGTCCTTCCATGGGCTAAGCTTTGGAAGTCTCTCCGTCACTGGACGGACCTACAGACGTTACTTTGAACCTCTTCTGCCCAATTGCGAAAACGTTCCCTTCGGCGACCTTCAAGCATTAGAGTCGAAGCTGAGGCAGGGCGATGTCGCCGCCTTTATCGTGGAGCCAGTGCAAGCAGAAGGAGGCTGCAACATACCCTCAAAAGGGTACTTGCCAGGCGCACAAGAACTGTGCAACAAGTATGATGCGCTGTTGATTCTTGACGAGATTCAGACGGGCTTTGGCAGAACTGGCAGGATGTTCGCGGCTGAGCATGAAGTTGTGAAACCCGACATTATCGTTGTTGGCAAAGCGCTTAGTGCGGGCGTGTTGCCGATGAGCGCCTCGGTCACAAGCCTTGAGATTTGGAAAAAAGCCTACGGTAGAGAGGATAGCTGGGATTCTCTTATCTCGACGTTCCGTGGTAACCCTAAGGCCTGTGCAGCAGCCCTGAAGGCTATTGAGATCCTTGTGCGAGACGGGCTTGTTGAGCACGCAAGGAAAATGGGAGAGTACTCTCTGCAAAGGCTACAGGATCTGAAGACGCGCCATAAGATTATCAAGGAGGTGCGGGGGTTAGGTCTTCTATTGGGGATCGAATTCCCTAGCGAAAACACTTCGAACTTCATTCTTAGTAGGATGTTGAACCAGCATCACGTCATCCTTGGTAACTTCGACCACAGACCGGATATGCTCCGTCTTCAGCCTCCACTTATTGTTCAAAAGGAAGAGATTGACCGTGTGATTGAAGCCCTTGACGAAGCCTGCAGCAAAAGCAGTATAGGCTTAGCCCTCGGCGCTGGAAGGACGGCTATTGGAAGGGCGCTGCGTCCACCAAAGTGAAAAGATGCCGCCTTGACCACATATCTGACACTCGCCGAGGAGAACAATCGAGAGATAATCAAACCTCTTTCCGTTCTTTCCTCCCCTATGGACTTTTCTCACGAGACGTGCCCATTGACCGTCCGGCATGCAAAGAGACATGTCCCGGCTTCCTCATCCGGGTTCTTGGGGAAATGGAGAACATGCCTTCGGCAAACGCTACTAGACCAAAGAAGATGGCTTCCAAGGCTCAGGAAACTGAAGTCGACATGGAATGGGGCCTGAAAGTGCCGATGCGAGACGGAGTGAGGCTAAATGCCACACTATTCAAGCCTAAGGGATTGAGAAGAAAGACACCCGCCATCTTCACGACGACACCTTATGTCGCTGACACATGGCACCGGTACGCTGTCTATTTCGCACGACACGGCTATGTTTTCTTGGTGTTTGATGTCAGAGGTCGGGGCAATTCGGAAGGAAGCTTTTCGCCATGGGAGCATGATGCACAGGATGGCCACGACATATTGGAATGGTTGTCAAAGCAACCGTGGTGCAACGGCAAGATTGGCATGTGGGGAGGATCATATACTGGTAACAGCCAATGGTGTGTGGCCAGCAGTTCGCCCTCTCATCTTGAGACAATAGTGCCCGTTGTATCTTCATGTCCTACAGTCGAGATTACCTCGCCAAATTGGCATCTAGGTGCCCTACAGTGGCTGACGATGGTGAGCGGGGTGACCGATAATGAACGCGTCTCGACGGACCAACGTTTCTGGATAGAGAAGTTGCGCGAGCTCTATCTTGGGCACCTTCCATGCAGGGAGTTCGATCAGGTTGTAGGCAATCCGTCACCAACATTCCAGAGATGCCTCGACCATCCAACTCCTAATGACTTCTGGGATGCGATGGTCCCATCAAAGAACCAGTACGCTTCGATGAACCTCCCAATACTCACAATCACAGGCCACTACGACATCTGTAACCGAACAGCGCTTCACCACTACATGCTACACATGCGCTATGCATCTCCCAGCGCCAGAGCTCGTCACTACTTAGTGGTCGGTCCCTGGGACCACGGTGGCACGAGAGACCCCCCCAAGGAAATCGGCGGTGTGAAATTCGGTGACGCCAGTCGGCTTGACATGAACAGTTTGCTCAAGGAGTGGTATGACTGGACCCTGAAGGCCGGGAAAAGGCCGGAATTCCTCAAGAAACGAGTTGCGTACTACATGGAGGGACCGGAAGAATGGAGGTACGCTGACGATCTTGATACGGTCTCAAAGAAGAAGCTCACCCTCTATCTAGATTCGGGACATGGCGAGGCCAATGATGCATTTCATTCGGGATTCCTTCGCAGGGATAAGCCTGGAATGTCGAGCTCAGATAGTTACGTCTACGACCCTCTCGACACGCGTCCCGCAGACATTGAAGGTGAGGAGGTCAAGGACTACAACACTGACCAGCGATACTGTCTGAATCTTTTCGGGAATGGTCTGGTGTACCACTCTGCCCCATTTGCTGAGGACATGGAAATCGCAGGTTTTCTGAGGTTTGTGGCGTGGATCGCCATGGATGTTCCTGACACGGATTTCCTCGTCCGGTTGTTCGAGATAAAGCGCGATGGCAGTAGCATCGCGCTCGCCAATGATACGGTCCGAGCCAGACATCGAAAATCACTCACGAACCAGGAATTGGTCAAATCCAATGTCGTCAACCGTTACGAATTCGGCCGATTTCAGTTCTTCGCTCGGAGAGTGTCAAAAGGAAGCAGGATCCGACTTGTGGTCAGTTGTCCGAACTCGATCTACTATCAGAAGAACTACAACAGTGGAGGGGTCGTCGCAGATGAATCTGGAGAAGATGCTCGGACAGCGCACATAAGGCTATATCACGACAGGAGTCATCGCAGCTTCCTCGAGCTTCCGATTGCGGTTTGAACATCGGTCGCCCTTCCTCCCCTATGGTCTTTTCCGAGAATGCAGAGTATAGGATGCACACAACCCATCTTGGCAAAAGACCTTTGAGGCCGAACGACGATTAGCGGACGGGTGGTTCAATGAGAGTGTTCCTTCTTGGAGGAGCTGGTATGGTCGGCCAGGCGACAGCGAAGAGGCTGGCCGCGAATGTCGCGGTGTCTGAGATCACGATTGCAGGCAGGGATCCGGAGAAGGCGAAGCGGGCGGCATCTGCAATCGGCGAGAAGGCCAATAGCGTGAAGGCAGAGGCGACGGATGAGATGCAGATAGCACGCCTGGTCAAGGGCTATGATCTCTTCATCAACACATCAGGTCCTGACTATCTAGTGCAGCTTCCAGTGGTCAAAGCGGCTATCAAGACCGGCATCAACTACTGCGACGTTTCATGCGACGGGCCTGCAGCCGAGAAGGTGCTGAAGTTGAACACGAAAGCCCGTGCGGCTGGCATGACCGCGATCATCGGGATCGGATGGGCTCCCGGCATTGACAACCTGATGATGACTCACGCAGTGAGCCAGCTTGACAAGACGGAATCGGTACACGCCTGTCTCGTATGGCCATTGACCGATCTCGTCAAGGGCGATACGAAGAAAGTGGCAGAGAATCTGCGGGGCAACGCTCAGTACAGCGCCTCATGGGAAACCGGCATGAGATGCTTCAGTGGCGAATGCAAGATCTATCGAGAAGGGAAATGGACGGTTGTTGATCCATTCGAGAGCGGAGTAGACGTCTCGCACCCGAGGCTTGGGACCTTTGAAGCATATCCTGCGTGCGGTGCTGAATCGGTAACGCTTCCCCGGCACGTGCGAGGCGTGAAGGACGTTTCCGTTCTCCTGAGCTTCTATCCGCCCCAGATGAATGAACTCGCGCGTCAACTCGCGGTTCAAATCAAATCCGGGAAGATGACCACCAAAGAGGCGGCGCTTTCATTCATAGAGACGGCTGGATCTGACAGAGAGCGCTGGCTGTCCACGACAAAGGAACTGCCGGAGGTTTGGCCCTATCTCGTGATCGCCCAGGGTGTCAAGAATGGCCATTTAGTGAGATACACCCTCGACGCGAACACCGATTGGCTGACAACAGACGGGCCTCTGTACACGGCGGGCATGATGCTGCTAAAGGGCAGAATCAAGGAGCACGGCATCTTCCCTCCCGAGGCGTGCCTCGATCCGATTCCTTTCCTGGAAGAGGTCGCGTCAAACGAGCCCGGGTGGACGAAGGAGAAGAGGCTCTTCGAAGAGAAGTTCGAGAGATTGGAATAGACCAGATGGTGATTCGAGAATGAGGAAGATTGAAGCAGAAAAGAATATGTTAGACCCGGCGAAGCACCGCTGTCTCGAGGAGAAGGTCGCAATTGTCACCGGGGGCGGTCGTGGAATAGGTAGAGCTATCGCCGAGATTCTTGCAGAGCATGGGGCAAGTGTCACAGTCACTGCGAGAACTGGGACGGAGATTGCAGAGACTGTGAGGCGAATACGATCAAGAGATGGTCGAGCGATTGCGGTCACAGCGGACATCTCCGACGACAGTGAAGTGCGAAGAATGGCAAAGACATCTGAGAGGCAACTTGGCCCTCCAGACATACTCGTGAACAATGCGGGCCATCCAGGGGTATTTGCCTCGCTCTGGGAATCTGACCCGGAGGAATGGTGGCGTACTCTTGAAGTGAATCTGCGGGGTCCCATGCTGTGTTCGCGGGCTGTACTTCCGAGCATGATATCAAAGAGACGAGGTGTGATTGTCAACATAGGCAGCTACATCGGAATCAGTGC
>Ga0315296_10003108_pt1 | contig 13980 bp, 13 predicted proteins | sample YL17G14_18_MG_FD_203921 | JGI IMG/M metagenome (GOLD analysis project Ga0315296, IMG submission 203921) | Sediment microbial communities from Yellowstone Lake, YNP, Wyoming, USA - YL17G14_18 | ecosystem: Environmental > Aquatic > Freshwater > Lake > Sediment | place: USA: Wyoming | collected... | reverse complement strand
TAAGAGAGTATTCAGAGCCGAAAGAATGTACACCGCAGGCAACTATCAGACTTTCATTGAAACTCTCCGAAGCAGCTTTCCACACTATGTTTACTTCTGCCCATTCCGGGGAAAAGAAATCATCACTACTCCTTTTACCTCCATAAAAGACGTCTATGTCCCGAGCGAATGTTTGCAACGCCTGCTCGCCCTCAAGAACAGAGACAGCCTGCAGGAAAAAACACTGGAACTTGTGGACCTGTTTTCGAAAGAGTCAAGCATAAGCCTGGCGGATTTCGGCGTCCACGGTTCTGTCGCCCTGAACATGCACAAAACAAGTTCTGACATCGATTTGGTTGTTTACGGCGCTCAAAACTTCAGGAAACTCGAACAGGCCATAGAGAGACTCGTAAAAGCCGAAACGTTGAGTTACAAATTCAACAACCGATTGGATGCTGCAAGAAAATTCAAAGGCAAATACCTAGACAGAACGTTCATGTACACTGCAGTTCGAAGACCTGGAGAAATCGACGCTACGTACGGTCGGTTCAGGTACACCCCCGTCAACACTGTCAAGTTTGAATGCACGGTTAGGGATGACGGAGAGGCAATGTTTCGTCCAGCAATCTACATGATTGAGTCCTACTCTCCAGAGGATGCAGTTTCCGTTTTGCCAAAAAGCAAGATTCCGAGGCAGGTTGTTTCAATGATCGGATGCTACCGCAACGTCGCAAAAGACGGAGACAAGATGAAGGTTTCGGGAATGCTTGAACGCGTCGAAGACCTCGAAACAGGAAGCTGTTTTCATCAGGTTGTCGTAGGCACTGGAACAAGTGAGGAGGAACGCATCTGGCCATTCCGAGGCTGAGAGACCGAGATGCCATAGTCACACGCGAAGGTATCATATTCCGAGTGTTCGGGTACACTCACCCCCAAAATGCTTACGTATGCGACGCGGAATACGCACCCGCTACAATATTCGGTTCGAAAAACCCGAAAGCACCGCGAAATAATGCCTCCAACCCATATTTCAAGTTCTATGACGATGAAGGATGGAGATTTGTCCAGAAAGAATACCCGAAATATACAGTCATGAACGATATGCTTCAGGAAAAAATAGTCGGAGTCAAGCACCGAGACATTTTCGAAGTGCGAAAACCGGAAGCCCGGCTTAAAGAATTGGCTGAAGCAAAGCCGAAGGATGAACTTCACACAGCATTGAAAGAAGTGTTGGCTTTCACATGCGAGCATGCCAACTTGTCAGCGGAGGACTTTGGAGTTTTTGGCTCAATGCTCCACGGGTTTTATCATCCCAAGTTTTCTGACATCGACTTGATCATTTATGGAAGAAAGAATCTTACTAGACTCTGTGAAGAATTGGAGCGTTTGTACAAAGATGATTCTTCGTTGATTCAGAACGAGTTCCAGACAGATGAAAGCCTGAGTCGCAAGATTTGGCGGTTCAAGAATTTGAGCGTGGATGAGTGTCTGTGGCATCAACGTAGAAAACTCGTCTATGCCTTGTACAAGGGCAGGACGACCGGTAGAGTTGTCAAGACAGAGTTTGAACCTGTCAAAGAATGGCATGAGATCAAGAATGAATACGACGAGCATGCGAGGATCAAGAGGAAAGGTTGGACAAAACTGGTTGCCAAAGTAACAGGTGACGAGGATGCGCCGTTCATTCCGTCAGTTTACAGTATAGAACCTCTGAAAATTCTTGAAGGTGCAAAAGAAGCTCTCTACGCAGACAAGATTGTCTCTTACATGGAAGAGTTTCGAATGCAGGTGCGCCGCGACGAGACCGTCTACGCTGAAGGAAACTTGGAAGAAGTTACCAGTGCAAACAACAGCCGCTATCAAATAGTCCTGACCTATTGTCCTCGATACTACGAGCAAGTTCTTAAGAGAATGAACCATTCTGGAGTTTATTAGTGAAGTGTTTCATGACGTCTCATTATCTAAGATGCACCACGAAGGGTTCATTCGAGGACATTTTTCAGCTATTGAGCATGGAATTTGGCAATGTGTATGCGAAGAAATTTGGAACGATGGGAGAATCTTTGAAAGGAATTGTTTTCGGTGAACAATATTTTTTCAGAGTTTCAAATGACGCTGCTCTGCTGATCACCTTGGAAGAAATATCAATAGGAGAAACACGACTTGAAATAATCGCGTGCGCTGCTGGAAAAGGACTCTTAGGAATCTCTTACGGAGCCCACGCAACCTATGTTCACAACGTGGAAGACTTCCTCAGAAGTCAGGGCTTCTCCGTTGTACCCGAAAAAGAGACCAGTTATTTTGAAAGAAAGAGTATGGAACAACCAAATGTTTAAGAACACCTATATACGTCGCCGTACATTACGTATCGTGGGGAATGCAAAAAATGAAAAGCGATAACGACCCAATTCGGCAGAGCAACGTGGTTGACCTTTGGGCTAACAAACACCCTGAAGTGATGCTTTGGATTTCGAAGCTGCAACTGAAGGACAAGAACGCCTTGCATTTCTACCAATTCTGCAAATGGGCGAAAAAGACACCTGAGGAATTGTTAGAACTGAGGAAAGACCCGACACAATCGGCAAACAATGAAGCTGAGAAACTGTTGGACGCTTTTGTCGCCACTAAACTGGAGGATCTAGGCATGACCAAGCCTACTAAAAAGTGTACTGTGACTGCTGTTAAATCGTTCTTTAAGCACAACTATCGAGATTTGGCTAAGGCTTCAGGTGCGATGGACCTTGAAAAAATGAAGCCTTACAACAAGCTGTCGAAAGAAGGGCTGCGTAAGCTGTGGAACAACGCCTATAACCCGCGTGATCGCGCGCTAATCACTTTTGTCTGTTCAACCGCAATCGCCAAAGAAACGCTTTCGCAGATTAAATGGAAACACCTGGAAGAGAATTGGGAAAACGCTGACTTGCCTTGTATTGACCTCCCTTCCGAAATACTGAAGGGGCATGATAGAGGGAAGTACAAGGGCGTGCGACAGATAACATTTCTTACACCTGAAGCCAAACGCGACCTTATCACCTACAAGGAATGGATTGAGAAGAGAATGAGACGAGACGTTACGCCTGAAGACCATATCTTCCTTGGACTGCGTGTGCCGTTCGAGCCTGCTTCTTATGAGAATTTAGGCTGGGAGATTTGGCAATTGTCAAAGAATGCAGGCGTGCCGTTTAGCCTGCATGACGCTCGAAGATGGGTTAACACGGCGTTAGAGCAGATCGGCATATCACCAAACTGGGCAAGAAAGATTAGAGGTCGAAAAGTCAGAGGCGAAGAAGCACCTTATTCTCAGCCTGCCATCGATCAATTAAGAGAGAAGTTCCGCGAGGCCGTTCCGCTGTTGGAGTTTACGTCTGAAACGCCAACCGTCAGCAAAGAAACACTTAGGGAAGAGATAACGAGAACACTTGAAGAAGAGAAATTGAAAAGCATTGCTGAAAAATACCACGTGACATTGGAGCAAGTCAAAACGGCCATGCGGTCAAAAACGAGGGATTGGGAGAAGCTACTTGCGAAACAGAAGACCGCAACCAACGGCGGTTGTTCAAATGGTCAGCATTGTCAAAAAATCGTCAGCGAAGATGAGCTGCCTCAACTGCTGGCTAACGGCTGGACGTTTGTCGCTACGTTGCCATCAGGGAAGGTCGTTGTAAGCAACGAAATTTCATAGTCTCTCTTTTTTGAAATTCGCAATTTTTCAGTAGAAGAACGACTTAAATGCACGCTGTTCGCTCATATTGATTTGAGGTCAAACGATGAACAGGACGTTCAGGAGATATCTTGTCTGTCTATTTTTTACGTTTGACTTGGCAGTTCTTGTGTTGTTCTCAGAGATACTTCGCTCCGTAATGATAGGGTTTGCCTCTACTGGTTATACTATCTTCAACACATTGACGTTCATCCTGATTGTTTTTGCAGTAGTTCCCCTCTTTCTATTGTTCTTGTGGTTCATGAACCCGCTTGCAGTGAAGAAACTACTCGTTACTTTTGGTCTAAACGAAAAATCGCTAGATAGAAAAAGGAAAACTGAAGACAAGACAGAGGAGCGCGCAAGTTAAGAATGGATGGCAGAATGTAATGAGAAAAGAAGATGCTATCAAGATTCTGAAGACCAACATTTACGGCCAGTTGTGCAAAGAATGGTTGAAGTTTCAATCTCCTGTTCTCGCCGTAATAATTGGAAGTATTATCGTCAATTATGTTCTGATTAATTTTATTCAATTGCCGAGAATCACTTTGCCGTCATCCCTGTTGAAAGAGGAAAATGTCATACCTGCGATTTTCACAGGTACTATAACGGCAACTAGCATCCTTATCGGTTTCTTTACAGTGTCAGCGTACAACTTCCGTCAAGGGTTTGAAAACAGAGTGGAAGAATACCTCGACAGGGTCTTCGAATTCAGCAATTTGTACAACAAGGCTATGGAAAAGAAGATTGAATTGGAGAGGCTGGAGAAAGAGATTAAGAAAAAAGATACGTTAAAGGAAATCGCAAAGAAAAAGATTGAAATCATTGCTGAAATAGAAAAATGTGGAGAATTAAAAGAACTTGCAGGACTCAACCGTGATGCGTATGCGCATCAACAAGAGCATCTGAACAGATTTTTGCTCAACTACCTTGTAGTGTCTTTTTACTTATTATTAGGTGAAATCCTAATCTTCTATGCAACGCTAATTGCCTCAGAGCTTATTGGAATTTTCGTTGATTGGACTTTTGTTTCTTTGAATGGAGTTTTCAACGGTCTCATCGTCTTCATGTCGGAGTTCATGACTTATCCTGTTCACAAAGAATTGGTTTAACGCGTGCAGACGCCTTTCCCAACCTTCCCTCTTTTTCTGTAAACACGCGATGTTTCTGACGATCTATTGTTCTAACTTTGAACAGTCATCGTCTTTGGACCGTCTATGAAGATGACGTTTGAGGAAAGGCTTCCAATACGCTCGGCCTCTATACCAAAGCATGGATATCCACACCACGGCAACTAAACTCGCTGTACCTGTAACCATTGCAAGAGTTGGATTAATCAAAGCTTCAGTTGCTTCTTTGCCCATTAAGCGATACATGAATAGACCACTGAATATTATCAACAAAGGTGTAATGAAAGAGAAGCCGAGAATTAAGAACGTCCTTGCACAAATCAAAACAGACGCCTTCCCATTGCCTAAATATAGAAGATAAAGAGGAATCGTGACTAAAAGAGATAACAGAGACAAAAGAATTAGGATTGAGATAGTGTTTACTGCTGGCACTGTCGTTGTTCCATATTCGGTTTCAGACCACACAACCATTCTCTTCAAGAGGTCTAATACGTCGTTTGGCATCGTTGTTAGAATCGAAATCATGACAAGCAGGACGCCGAAAACAAGGGTTGCAATCTCAACTTCAGTTTTCGGTGATTCTTGGCTTTGGAGAACCATGAAGATTGTTAGAAGTGTGTCCTATTTAAACGTCAATTCATACTGTTTTGGAGAAATTCGATTGTTGGAAAAAAAAAGAAGCAGAAAGCGCGTGATGAGTTTTACCATTTGAATCCATTTCAGAGATGGGAGTCCCTTCTTAAAATCTGTGCGCTGTTCACCATTCTAACGTTTCTTTTAGAAGTGGGATAGAAAAAGCACAGTGGAGCATTTGCGTTTCAACAATTAGTGCGGGATTACTCAAAATGCGCGCGCGCAGTAAGTACTTGCGACAGAAAGAAGAATCGCTGAAACCCCTAGCTATTCCGCTGTAATGCTTGCGACCAAAGAGATCCTGCATGACATATTCTAAGTCCAAGTTATACTTGAAACGAGCGTTCTTTTCCAATTCTAACCCTTCAATATGATCTCTTAAATAACCATAAATAACTTCGTCTTTCGAAGATAGATTGTTCAGCTTGCGATAATATTGCTATCTGGAAAGGACGACAGCCACCACAAGGAAAAGGACAAATACGGGAATGTTTCACGCTTCTAGCACCTATCTTCGCGCTGGAACGAATAAGATTTTCCGCGTTCATGCCGTTGTGCTGCCATGTATCCAGGTGTGACAGAAACTAGGAGCGCACAACGTTCGTTTTAACGATTCAACGGCGTTGCGCGGGTCTTGCTTACCATCGTTCCACAATGTTTTGTATATAATGTTTGGATTGCGTCGATGTCCCATGTCCCACGTCTTAGGAAGAGTACAACGAGGCGCAGCAAAGGATTGTTTGGATTGTATCGTGCCTCTTATGCTGCTTCACTGTTGATTATTGTCGTGGGTCACAGGATATAGATCTTCAGTCAAACACTCGAATCCCAAATCCCACGCTTCAGGACATTGGACTAACATGGCGCAAGCGAACGCAGCATTGCCCGTCAACGTAGCAACGTGAAAACTTTAGCGCATGTTTGAGATTTCAAACCAATACTGTATTACCGTCATGTCGTAAACTTTAGGACTGAGGATACACGATGACGAACATTCATCTCCATGGATCATTCCTTTCTTCCTTGAATCAAGAAGCTGGGCGATGCCTGGAATGTGACAGATGGGAGGTTGGGAGGTCCTGAACGCGCATTCCGCAACGAAACACGATTCCGCGCGGAAAACGCATTTACGACATCCCGACTTCCCAACTGTTGCACGTGCGCTTTGTCGTAAGGTGTAGGATTTTTGCTGAAAACTCTAACGAAAACCGAAAGTTTTTCCAGCTTGTAGCGACCAAAAAAAATTGGGTTCTAGTTGTCGCCTACTCGACGACGGAATACAGGAACGTGCAGCGGCTTTTGTCTTCAGGCTCGATTCCAGAGATTTTCTTGTTCTTCATTAACGCTGCCATTCTACTACGAATGTAAGCGCGTCCTTGATCAGCGTCTTTAATTCCTAGCTTGTCTGAGACCTCACGGCTGCTTGCTGGGTGCCCAGCAGCTTTGACTGCGTCGATGATCTGCTGCTCAGTGAAATTCAGTTTCTCTCTAATGTGTTGAGTTGTTTGCGGTTTTTCCTTGCTCTGTTTCTTGTTTGCCTCTGCATGTTCGTTCATTGCTTTTCCATTTTTCTTTCCATTCATTTTTGATCTCATCCCAATATCAACACGTATAGCAGTGACATAGGTCAGTCTGTCAATACAAACCATTTTCTTTCTCTTTTCAGTCGCAGAGTTCGTTTTCAGGTCTAAATCAAGAAAAGGAAACATTGTCGCGCTCACTACGCTAAATTGTGTTTAACTCAATGTGCGGGCGTTTTCTGCGCTACTTTTTTAAAGTGCTTATGACAAAGAAAGAATGTGGAATAGTATGCGTATTTTCTTTCTACAAATTGCCGTTGTTTTGCTTGCATTGGTTGTCCTCAATTGTCGCCTGGTTTCCGCCGAGCAAACCATAAATTTGCAAGTTGTCTGGCGCCATTCCCTCAATCACGATGAAGGTTGGATGTATAGTGTGTCGATTTCTTCCGATGGACAAACGCTGGCAGCAGGAACTAGTGGTGGACAAGTGGTTGTCTATTCAGCCGATGGAGCTTTCTGGGATTTTCAAACCGTCGGTCAATATGCTGAGGTAAGCATCTCATCTAATGGACAATATATCGCTGCTGCGGTGCAGGCCACTGGAAGCTCTGCAGGAGCATTGTATCTCTTCCAACGAAACAATTCAACTCCTTTGTGGATGCATTTCGGCGGCAGTTACTGGGATGCAGAAATCAGTTCAGATGGGAACTACATCGTCGCTGGTTCAGGTGGATGGATATATACCACAGACAGCGTCTATCTCTTTGAACATAACAACGCGACGCCTGTTTTCAGCTACAACACAAGTGACAATGTTCAAAACGTCGCGATTTCTTCTGATGGTTCTTATTTCGCTGCAAGTGACGACCATAACATCTATTTCTTCAACACAACCGCCTCAGGACCGTTATGGACCTATAATATCGGATACGGACCTAGGACTAACCTAGCCATAACTTCTGATGGAAACTGCCTCGCAGCTGGAGTTGAGTCAGCGGCAACTGAATATCAGGGAGACTATCTGTTGTATTTCAGCAAGGGATCAGGAAATCCCATGTGGGGTTCTAGGTTGGGAGGACCGGTTTACAGTTTGACAATGTCATCGGACGGAAGCCATATTGCCACAATAAATGATGACGGCTACGTATACTCCTATCAAGGCTCAACGTACGCGTACAAATACGGAATATGCGTCCCCGACAGAAGTACGGGCGAGATTTTTGGTTCCAACGTTGCAATGTCCGCTGATGGCAGCTATTTCGCTACGTTGAGCAATCGGACTATTAGCCTCTTTTCCAAGTCTTCCACAACTCCAATCTATGAATACCAAGCAGCGCATGGTGTGTGGGGTTCGACAAACGGGCGGCCCAGTACAGCAATAGCTTCTACATCTGCAGGTATTCGTATAGTGGGAAGTGAGTTCCAGTTGGGGAACACCGACATCATTCTTATTGGGTCTTCAGGAGCATTCTCGGACTGGCGAGTTTTGGTAGCCATAGCAATTACAGTCGTAGTTGTTATGTCTGTTGTGGGCTTGAAAATTAGAAAAAAACCGAAATCTGTGACAACTTCTCTCCAACCGCAGCCTCCACCACCACCTTTAAGCAAAACTCTTGAAATGTCTCATTCATTGAAATCAGTTACGCGCGCGTAATATCCGTTAAACTATCATTTGACGCGTGATACGATCTCGACCTATCCGTGCAGCCTACAGGATATAGTATATTGTTATATTTGCTGGCCTCTGATCAATCTATTATCGTTTGCATACAGCTGTCCAATATTCAGTAATCGAAGGGATCGGCAACAGAACATGAGTCTATTGGCCAGTACCACATCTTAGAAGAATCAGTTCTATGAGCAGAGGAGGTGATGGGTATGCCCAAAGTATTTAGGGAAACGATGAAGGGAAAGAAATCCATCGGAGAGATGACTGATGAAGAGGTTCAATGGTGTGCCGATCACATAGATTTGCACGGAGGCATACACGCAAACAAATCGACCCTACTTCCCGAGATCGGGATTACCGACGAGAGGGCAGAAGAATTATCGACGACATATGGCGGAACATTAACACGTCGTGAAAAAGGAAAACCAACGTGGGAATTGACACAGGTTTTTTGTACCTCTCCTTTTCTTGAACTGATTGAGCCACATCTCAGAATCAGATGTAGACAGGCAGGAATCGGACTTGAATTGATAAGATTGGATAAGTACAAAGAGAAAGCAGGCAAAGATTGGAAGAAGAAGGCCAGAGAACTAGTACGGTCGATGGGCATAGCGAACGCGGAGATGAAACTAGAAAAAGCAAGAGCACGCAAGGTGTAGTTCCTCAAAAGCGCGCTTCTTAGTTACGTACGTGTGTGAAACCAGCACACGCACGCGCGCTAATTCGCTAGTTCGTTCATTTCTTGCTAAAAGGCAGTTTTTCGAAATTCCATTTTATGATTTCGTTTTTGGGGTAAGTCGATTCAAAAGCTACAAAAGGCAGAAAGTATTGTGAATTATAGAGAAACCTGCAGAAAAGAATTCCCTTCTCAGAGACCTTCCATAAGGGAGGGTAAACCTTATCATTCGCGCAACGAAGCAGTTTTTCCGAAACTAGGAAGTCATGAGGCTCAATTCCATTTCTGCATTTGTATCCTTCATTTTTCCCTAGTATATAAGAAACATACTGTTCTGTAATTACTCTCAAGGACTCTTTCGATATCACCCTAGCAATATCAAGAAATGAACTGAACTCATCTTTTGGTAGAGAAAGCTCTTTGTGGGCAGTTAAGCCTAAGCCGTCAAGATTTGGAAGCATTTGTTTCATAGTTCGACAAGCCTTGGCTGATATTTTTCCCATGTCTGCAAGATGATGATGGACCGCGCAGAAGACGACCAAGTTCTCGTTTCGATTATCATTTGGATTCTTGTTAATATGATGAGATTCAAGAGATTCCGTTACACTGCACCTTGGCACTGAGCATTTATACCCGCACTGAGTTGATAATTGCAGTTGAATTTCCTTTGGAATTGCTTTTCGCTTTTTCATGATTTATTGATAACAACATATAAACATTAAAAAAACTTGTGTAGCAAGGTGGCGCGCGTCATACATATTCACACTTCCTTGCCCAGCAGGAAACACAACTAAGTACAGTTCTGCAAGTTCGAAAACCCTGTTAAGGTTAGAGAATTCTTCTATCAGTACATATTAGTCACATTCTCGCGCGCACCCACGACCATTGGGCTTGTCGACCAAGAGTATCCAGTTAGAACAGTTCAGAAATCAATACAGGAAAAAGGACAATTACCAGAACGTTTCGCGCTTCTGGCAACGCTGTTCCCTCGGAAACAAATAAGACTTTCCACACTCATGCTCCTAGCGCGCGTGTACGCCGATAAACGGGCAAAATAAGAACAAATGATGCTTTAATAGGATCAGTGCTATCAGCGCGCGCTAGTTGACGATTCAGATTGACGTATTCATATAGCGATTGTCATGCCCTCACAAAATTTTCTTCTTTTGAACCAATATGCCAGTTTGCTATATGGGTGACAATAGCTCGTATGGATTTGGTCAAGACCTCATGAAACGACAGTTGGGAAGTTGGGATGCCGCGAAAACGATTTCCAATCGCAATCGATTTCCAAATCGAATTCCCTTTTTCCACTTCCCATCTGTCGCATTCAGTCTGTGCCAACGATTGACCGACAACTGAAATCGATTGGAGTGGTTAAGAATGACACAAACTATTTGGTTATTCCACAATGTTATGACAGAAATAGCCCGTTAACTTGAGGAACAAGAAAATCCTCGTAGTTATTCCCAACCAATAACCTGTAGTGTTCAGAACTATCTCTACAATCTTGAACGTGTTCAATCTTCCCTCGTGCAACGATTCTTTCCCCTACTTTGGCCTGCTCGCAGAATCTGCCGCGAAAAGACGCAACCTCCGTGACGGGTCCAAACTCTGGGCCCTCCAGAAAGACTGTGTCCTCGATTCGATACGAACATGGAGTAAATATCGCTTCGGAATCATCAATAACAGTTGCCTCGATTCTAGCGTGTCCCATATTCCTGTATTGAACATCGCCGTATTTTTCATCAACTTCATTCCAGTCCTTCACGAAACGGACAAAGTAATCCGTATCAAGGAACTTTCCCTGCATCACTTTATTCGATTCGGTTCGAACAAAATCCTCAAAGGTGATGGCTGTATCTTTCGAACGGAAATCGAAGAGCTTTTTCAACTCCGCTTTGGTGTAACGTTTCAGCGGGGAGCGTTCACGCATGAAGGATGTACGTAGTGCTGAACGTGCTTTTCTGCAGTTTTCTGTACCATAGACAATTAGGTCAATGTCAGACTTCGACGTGTGAAGTCCAGCAAGAACAGAGCCAGAAACTCCAAGAGCATCGCATCTGATGCTCGCTTCCTCTCTCAACTTTTCTGCTAGCCTCAGACTTTTTTTCTCAAGAGGCTCTAGGTTTTCCGACACGCGCAATTCGATCAGCTTTTCACAAGGTATGTAATGTCTTCTCACCTCGCGGACATCCACTTCACATAACACTTCGTCAAAAACCGAGTCGTACACGAGATACTGAGGATATCTCTGCCGTAACAATGAGTATCTTTCTGGAAGCGAATAGACCTTCGCGTAGCTTTTTCCTGCTTTTTTTCTCTTTCCCTTCTGATCTGGAAAATAACGAATGAAGGCTATTATTCGGTCCAAAGGATGAATTAGCCCTTTCACGTCGAAGAGGATGCCCTCACTCGTCTCTATTAAGTCTCCTTCTCTGGCTTTCATTTCATACTTCTCGAACCTACGGTCAGCTTGTCGGCTTATCGCCTTTTTTCATTTGGAAGAAGTCAACTGCGATTATTCTTATGTTAGCCCTCTTGAGTGCGAGTAGGACTGCTGTGCCAGCAAGAGCAGCTCCGAGGCAGGTGAGCGACTCTGCGATTGCGTAGTAGACGGTCACCGGTACCCAATACATATACATGCCTGGAGTTCCCCAATTGTTTATCCAAACGCCGATGTTGTTTCCAGTTGCCACATCGCTTATCCTCGCAACCCACGCGAGACACCACAAAGCGGCTAGGAGGCTCGCTGGGGTTCTATTGACTATCGCGGAAGAGAACCACTTCCTTATTGGAGGCACAACAATGAAGGCCAGCAGAACCCAGTACTGCCAAGTTACGATCCACATGTCTTGATACCAGGCAAACGGATGAGAGAACCATATTGCCATTTCAAGAGCGAAGATCACAGTAGCTTCTTTCCACCTGTCGAATAACACGAGACTGCTCATCACTGCACCGACCGTCGGGCTCAAGAATGTGAGCACACCTATCGAGACAGTCGGGTTAACGTATGGAACTGCCAGTCCAAAAACAAGACCCGCTAGACTTCCCCAAAGTGGCCCAAGCAATGGAGCTGTCAACCCAGCAAACACGATACTCGACAGTGTAATCATTGCGGAGGTTCCAAGTACATAGTAGACTGGGTAAAAAGCGCATACGAGTGCGATGGAGATCAACATTGAGGCCAAGGCTAGGGACACCGTTGCACGGGGATACTTCGAAGGTAAGATTGTCAACTTGCGCACCAGTTCTTTCGTTGCGGTGTAACTTTTTACACAACGTTAATAAAACTTTCCGCAATAACGTCGCGTGATGAGGCCTACTGAATGCAGCATTGCAGACCTCGGCAAATCTCTCAATGCTTGGAGCTTGCTATTATTCTAGAAGCCAGTGCACACAAGCCCGGAAACGTCAGTGTCGTTACGAATTTTGAAAACACGAGGTTTGAGCATTTTCTCGCCTCCTCTGTTGCGGCAGCGCCCGTTTTCGAGCTTGCAGCTGAGAGGGGAATTGCTGTCACCGAAGGAAAATCAACCTTGACTGAGATCGGGCTTGGCCAACTGATCAAGAACTGTGTGGCAGAAATCGATACTTGGCAGCACGGTGGCAACACGCTGCTCGGCACAATAATACTGCTCTCGCCGATTGCCGTTGCAGCTGGCATGACATCAGTTGGAAAAGGCTTTGACCTTCGCAAGGTGAGGAAATCCGTGAAGCTTGTCGTTGAATCGACAACGCCTGCAGATGCGGTCAACCTCTATGAGGCCATTAAGATCGCCAACCCTGGAGGCCTTGGAAAAGCACCCGCCCTCGACGTCAACGATCCTACATCAGAAGCCAGGATTCTCAGAGAAAATGTCTCTTTGTTTAAGGTATTCAAGATAGCCGAGAAATATGACACCATCTGCTCTGAATGGGTGAACAACTACCCAGTCACCTTCGATATCGCCTATCCATCACTGTTCGAGCAGCTCAACCAGGGCGTTGACTTGAACGTGGCCATAATTCAAACCTTTCTCGATGTTCTAGCGAAGGTTCCGGACACATTCATTGCAAGGAAGGTAGGCTTGGAGAAGGCTCAAGAGGTTTCGGTGGAGGCGAGCGAGATTCTGAGTCTTGGAGGATTGAAGACTTCTAATGGAAAGAAGAGTCTGAGAAGGTTTGATAGCCGATTGAGAAGGGCGAGCAATCTTTTGAATCCAGGGACCACTGCTGACATAATTGGAGCTGCTTTAGCCTTGTGCGTTCTCAGAGGGTACAGACCCTAGTCGCGCTCGCTCTGCATCCATGTGTTATAGAGCAGAATCCAACCGGAGCGCGTGTTTTGCGAGAATTCTTGACAGGGTTCTATCAAGGGGAGAAATTCAGTTAGGCTAAATAGCGCGGTCACACACTCAAACTACGTTGAGATGCAGACTACACAATCGGATGATTTGGCTGGAAACAGGAAATGGAGGATCGCCCAAAGTTGCTTGTTACACTGGTGACAGGACGAACCATAGAGCAGGGAGTCAGCAAAGAACGGGGAAAAGCCTCGAAAGACTATGAAGACTGCGTTGCGATCTGCTACGTAGACCCTGAAGACTTGAAGAGGCTCAAGATAAAGGAAAAAACCAATGTCCAAGTGTCAACGCGATTCGGAGCAATTACTCTCACTGCTCTGAAGT
>Ga0315296_10003107_pt1 | contig 13987 bp, 20 predicted proteins | sample YL17G14_18_MG_FD_203921 | JGI IMG/M metagenome (GOLD analysis project Ga0315296, IMG submission 203921) | Sediment microbial communities from Yellowstone Lake, YNP, Wyoming, USA - YL17G14_18 | ecosystem: Environmental > Aquatic > Freshwater > Lake > Sediment | place: USA: Wyoming | collected... | reverse complement strand
ATTTTTATGAGGGAGGGGTGGTTCGGGGTTGGGGTGGTGGGGGTGGGGGTTAGGGGGGGTCCGGGGGGACAGGGGGAGTTTAACTTTTCTCGTACGGGGGCAGTTGCACTTTTCTCGTACGAGTGGGGTGCAACTCTATGAATAACGTTATGTGTCCTTTAGTGATTAGGGGTTTCACTCGTACGGTGACGGGAATATCCAGATCATTCTCTATTTGTAGTGGGACCTTGAGGTGGAGATCGTATCCAACCATGCAGCTACGTTTCTCGAGCTTTATGTCTGGCGTGGTTTCGCCTCCTCTATTTGCTGCTTGGTCTGTTGCTTGTCTCCCTCATGGTAGGCTTTAAGAAGGTCCGCAGCGTCAGCCTCACAAGTCCCGCAGATCCAGATGTACTGTTTTCCCACTTCTGGCAGCTCGGCCCCGCAGAATCGGCAGCGGATAGGGATCTTTTGGGGTGTCCCGTTTTCTGCGAACTTATAGCTCCCTTCGTCCGGCTCCTGGTCCGGGTTTAGAAGCTGGCCCACACGGGCTTTTATTTGGTAGGCCGTGTAGCCGTAGAGCGCAGCGTCCCGGGCTACGCTCTGCTGTTCCTGGGGGTTAGAGAGGTCCACCAGGTAGAAGGCCCCCGTAACCGGGATCTTGCCGAGCTTGATAAGGTCCTTGACCTCCTGGGGGAGCTGGCTGATCCGCAGTAGCTTCTTTCCCCAGTCCAGGGAGAGACCCATTTGTTTAACTGCGGTTTCAAGAGGGAAGGCTCGGACGTTGACCAGGTAGGCCAGAACGTCGGCCTCTTCTGCCGGGTTGCTTTTGCCCCGCTGCCGATTGGCTATTAGGTTCTCGATGAGAAGGTCCTCCACGGTCCCTTTTTTGATGATAGCCGGGACAGTGGGCAGCCCTAGCTTCTCTGCCATTTGCAAGCGGTGTAGGCCATCTATCAGCCAGAGCTCTCCATCTATCTCGAGGAGGGAGACGGGGCTTAAAATTCCTTTAGCGCGTACGCTCTCCGCAAATTCGGGCTCGATCTCAGCCTCCCAGATGCTTGTCACTCGCTCCCTGGGGACCTGGATCCGGGAGGTTTCCACCTGGACGATTTGGCTGCTGTTGGGTAGCCATCCCTGGGCTGCTGGCTCGGGATCTCGGGGACTAGGACTAGTCTCTGACTTCTCGTTCAACCGTGAACACTCCATGCGAAAATTTAATGTCCAGGCACGTATCGAGTAGGATCCTTTTCCAGCCTTGAAGGGTAGAGGGGGCTACGTGCATCTTCATGGCTACCTCCCCGAACTTTATTGGGGCATTTTTCCTTATGTAGTCTGCCAGCTCATTAACGCTGGCTGCTACTGCGTTTCTAGTTTGTCTCGTCTCCATGTTTTAAACTCCTAGCTCTATGGGCTCGGTGTGGCCTACTCTGCGCCAGGGAGTTGGGTAAGTGTGGCCCTGGTACTGCATCACGCATGGGAGCTTACAGTTCTTGTACCAGCATCTAGTCCTTTTTGTCATTCTGGTCCTCTTCTGGCAGATCCAGAGGTCTCTCTGTGAATTTGGGTTTAAGCTGCCAGCAAGCAGTAGCTCTAAGCCTAGACCTCGCAGCTATCCGGTCAGCGTGTCTCTTGCGGCGATACTCGATCTCTTCCAGGGTAGGCAATCGGTCCATAAGAATTTCTATCTATCTCTATCTACACTTAAAGCTGATTGACAAGAATGTGTTAAGAATTACTACGAGCATATTGGAGAGGTTTTATGGAGTAGGGAGCACCCAGAGCCTAGCTATGTTTATTTCAATTCCCGTCCGTGGGATTTGTGAGGTTGCTCCCGTACTCGTTTTCCTATGCGTTGTGTGTGGTTAAGAATCTTGCGGTAGAGAGAGAGATATAGAAAAAAGGGGAGGTCCGGACCTCCTCAGTAGCTCGGGCTCGTGGCCTCTGCTTGTTTGCGGTGGACTTGTCTTAGGGCCTCCTCCCGGGCCTCATCGTTTACCTCCATGCCCCCAGTTTTGGGGATATGGGAAATTCGCCAGATCTCGAGGACTAGCTTTATGAGGACTGGCGAATAGATCCCGAGACCCGCAGCGAGGGCCCCCAGGGGGCCCCAGTTGATCCCGGCTGTGGGTATGGCCCAAGCAGAGAAGAATAAGGCAGCAGCGAACAGCGGAGGCAGCCAGAACCAGGGACACCCTAGGGCTGTTAATGTGCTCCTGGCTGGCTCGAGGATCCGGAGGGCTAGAACTTGTTTCCACCGACGAGGATTAGCCCAATGTGTAGCAGCGTCAGAACTGCGCTCGATGTCGCTGCTACGGCTATCCCTATTTGGATTCTTCGTTTCGTGTATTCACCCCCCAGCCTTTGGCTCTTAGGGGCCCGATGAGGTCGAGGGACAGAAAGGTTCCCTTGAGAATGAGGGATTCAGAAAGAGAGCCTACCTATAGCCCCTCCCCCATTCTCTCATATCGGGCCTATCCTAGCCATCTACAGACTAATAAAGGGTTTACTTATTTGCGTTTCTATTGCGCTTTTCTTGTGTATTCAGACCTAAGACGCTCGATATAGGCATCATACAGCACACCAAATACGTAGCAATTCCAGCAGCCAAAGAGAACGATCTCTACTGGCTCTAGCTCTCGTCCGCAGCCCTCGCACTTCACTGGGGGCCCCCCTGAACTACCCCGAAAAGGGTAACGCAGCCAGAGGGTCCATCCAGGTGCGTGTACGTGTAGACCTGGCCTTCATAGCGTATCTCCACGCAGACTAGTCCCAGGATCCGGGCCAGCTCCTCGGCTTTTCGCCAGAGGATCCGGGGCATATCAGACCATAGGGTCCGGCTCTGTTCTCTACTCATGCAATCCCTCCTTTTTCTTTTTATCTCCTCCCTCCTCCTGGTAATCTGGCTTTAAAAGGACCAGGAGCTCAGCCTTCACCATGTCTCCCCCGTTAATGCCATAGACCTCGCAGAGGTCATGGGGTAGGTAAAGATAGAGCCCGTTTCCAGCTCCGCTTACCTTGAGCGTACGTCTCTCCCGGATCTCCCGGTCCTCTCTCCACTTCTTGGGTGGCATCTGCCTAGTCCTCCTCCTCTCCGTTGAACGCTAGCCTAGCGTTCTTGAATTTAACCTTAACCTCGTCCCTCTTGTCTAGGTTTTCCCTCATCCTGCTGTTCCACTTGTCCATGTTGATAAAAGCCTCTATGTTCTCCTTGATTAGGGCCTCGAGGACCGGGGGCTCGAGCGCGTCCAGCTCTACGGCCTCGGATCCTCCGGTGTCGGCCAGGAACCTAGCATACCTGGGGTCCTTAGTCTTAGCCGGGAACGGGGGCAGCTTGTACTCCTGGATCTGGACCAGGGAGAGAGCCACACGCTTAACCTGGACGTTGTGGGCCCCGTATCTGTGGAGCCTCGCAGTGAGATCTCGCTCGATGTCCAGGCCCGAGGGGTCATAGTCTCCGAAATAGAGGATCACAGTCTCACAGTCCACGGGGTAACTGCTTATTCTGTCTGCTGCGTCCTTAACGTACGTATAGCTCGAGTATCCCCGGCTCGGGCAAGTCGTTACGTTGTACTCTCCGGCTGCTGTGCTGCATAGCTTCGAAAGCGCGTCCTTTTCTACCCAGACCTCTACCCGGTAGTGCTGGCCCTCCCAGAATGTCATACTGAACCCGGAGGCCATGCCTTGAACTCTGCGCTCGCAAGCCTCGATAAACTCCTCTATGCTGTCATATCCCCAGTCCGCGTTAGCCGTGGTCCTGGTCCGGTCCTCGAGATAGGCTCCGTCTACCTCTCCCGTCTCCCTGGCCTTCACCAGGAATTTAGAGAGGAGCTTGTAATTGCTGAGAGTGTTATCTAGGATCCGTTTAGAGACTAGTCTGTAGAAAAGTTGTCGGAGGGTTAAGGCCGTGTTGTACGTCTTGAAGATTTGGAGGCTGGCCTGGACTATGGTCTCGTACTTACCCATGTCTAGGCCCCCCGCAGTAGATTGAAACCCCAGTAGCCGATATAGCAGACTAGGCCCAGAAGGGCAAGACCCACTAAGCTGAATTTGACGCTGTTCATGTTTTTCGACCTCAATAGAATAGTACGTGCATAGCACGTATATATACCCTACTCTTTCAGTGTAGAACATGGCTACAGTTAGCGTACAATGCAGAGAGAAAAATATGGGGTTACTTAGTCTAGGCTATTTGCCCAGAAACCCGCTTAACCTCTGTGGCCCGGATTGTGATGTCAAAAGAGAAGGCTGTAGACCAGTCAGTCCGGGGATCACAGTAGAGCTCCATTTGGACCTTTTGCACTTGCCCGGGAGCCAGAGTTTGGTTGCCGTAGTCCCAGCTCAGCGTAAGATATGCGGAGACGTTAGCCGGGGTCCAGTTGCCAGTCGTGAGACTTAATACAGCATCTACGTCCCGGGTGTTCTTGATGTAGACAGTTACCCCGGCTAAATCGCCAGGGCTCAGCGTCCCCCAGTCGATAGAGCTACAGAGGCTCGTACAATTCGGGTCCCAGTAGACCCGGACCCCTACCCCTATGAGCCTCCCGGTGTTCCGGATCCGGTAGCTCGAGACCAGGGCATAAACCCCGGCTCCAATTAGGACGGCTGCCAGGGCTATTACGAGGATCTTCTCCCTTCTGGTCCACATAGCTACTTCTCCGGGGTTTTGGGTTTCTCTGGCTTGCGCTTGACTAGTCCCTGGAGGGCCTTGTACGGGGCCTCCGGCTGCTGTTCAGTTTTACTCATCTCTCTACCCTTCTGGCATAGTCTCGAGGGTCTGTCTAAACCTGGTCCCAGCGGGGGGAGCTCCGAAATTCTTGAAGTCTGCCCGAGATAGACGGAGGACGAGAGTACGGACCGACTGCGGGGTAGATCCCTCCTCCACTGCCTCGATCACCACGAGCTCTGCGCTCTCGAAATGCTCGCTACAAATCAGATAGCCCTTCTGTAGACATTTTGGTTCTGCCATAGTGTTCGCCAGGACCCTCTAGTCTGCCAGACAATAAGAGCTTTACGCTGTCTCGGCTGCCGGGGTTTTGATCTTGGCCTTTTCAGTCTCCACTATAACGTCTATGCTCTCGCTCGGGTATTTCCTGGCTGCCAGCTCAGCCCGAAGCTCGGTCTCGTCCAGGACCCCCACTCTAAAGGCTGATTTGAGCTCTGCCACTGTGAGGGCCTTAACCTCCTCCGGGGCTGGCTTCTCGGGGGTGTTCAGCTCTACCAGGAGGTCTATGTCCTCTGCCTCGTACTTGAGGGCTGCCAGGTTCCTTCTATACTGCTCTTCTGTGAAGAGTCCCACTTTAAAGGCTCGGGAGTATTTGGCCTCTCCTAGGCTCTTGGCTGCCAGGACCGTTTCCTCTTTCACTTTGGTTAGCTTCTGGGCCCGGGCTGCCTCCACTGTGGCAGTGATCCACTCCTGGACTAGTCCTAGTCTGCTGAGCTCTTGCTTATACTCGGCCTCCGTGAGATCCCCCTTAATGAATCGGTTTTGAAGAGCTGCTTTTATGGCCTTGCGCTGGTCTCTGTCTCTGCGCAGTTGGGCCCTGGCTACTCGGAGCTCCTGGACCCCCTGGTTATAGGGTGTGGCTTTAAAGTCGGTTTTCAACTGGTCCAGAGAGATCCAGCCCTCCTCGTAGTCCGTCGTTGATTCAGTCATTAGGCTGTCTATCTCGCTGCGGAGGACAAACATCTTTTGAACCTCGAGGACCAGGGCAGCGTCTTTAGGCTCGTACCCGCTGTCTATGAGCCTTTTCTTAAGGTCCTCCTCACCCAGGAGACCCATCTCCCAACCCGTCCGTATGTCGTAGATCCTCCAGGTACGCCAGCTAATGGCCTCCAGGGGGCCCCTCCATTTGGGCTCGTAGTCATGCAGCTTAAGCATATCCCGGAGCACCAGGGCTGAGACCCCTATCTCGGGGAAATTGCCAGCAGTCCGGTGAAGCATCTCAAAAAGCTGGCTAGGGCTAGGGTATTGCCAGTGCTGGCCCCAGAGCCTCTTAGCCCAGTCCTCGGAGTAACCGAGCTCTCGGAAATTCTGGGCCATTTCCTCTGGCATCTCTACCCAGTGATCCTCCAGGTAGCCCTCTTTCACGTAAATAGACATGAGGCTGTTAAAGTCCGGAATATTCGGTACGTACGAGGAGAGAATGTACCTTTTATATGCTGGGTAAAGGCCCTCCTTAAGAGGCATGGCTACGAGATCAGTAGCTACTCCTATGGCTGCTGCCGTGTTCGGATACCCCCATGCCTCAGTAAGAGAAACGTCTATCTGGCCTAGACTGACTCCCTCCAATATTATGTTCGCAGTGTGGAGGGTAACACAAGCAGCCTCTACCTGGTTCGAGAAGTTAGGGACGAACCCAGCAGCCTCCTCCGGAGAAATAGGGCTATGGTGTGCTTCAAGCCCGAGAATGGCAGCTAGATTCTGGGCACTAGCTACGAATGTGGCCCCCAGGACAGCCGAAGGATCAATAGACCCGAAGCCCGAGAGGATCCCCCCGAGAGTCCCAGCTATAGCGTTACCCATACCGTCAAACGCTACCAGGAGCCCGTTCTGGACTGTCTCGAGAGCTCCGGAAATTCTGGCCCCAGCTTCTCCCAGGGCCCCCTCGAGAGTAGACTGGGCCCCAGCCAGGGCCCCGGTAATATCTGCCCCCGCAGTTGCGAGAGCATCACTAAGACTAGTCTCCGCTGCTGCCAGGGCCTCGGACAGATAGGCCCCGGTGCTGGCTATGCCATCGGACAGAGAAGTCCCCAGGGCCTCGAGGCCCCCGCTGATCTGGCCCGGGAGGGCCTGGATCCCGGCCCAGGCAGCCCCCAGGGTGTCGGTTAGCCAGGTCAGGGAGCCGGAGAAAAAGCTCGTTACGCTGTCTAGGAGGGTGGAAAAGAGGGGGCTCAATACGTTAATGATGTTTGAGAAAAGGGGGGATAGGGTGTTTATGACGGTGTTCTGAATGTCCAGGACCAGGGTGTTTATGGGGGCTAATACAGCGTTGACTATTTCGTCTACGCTCGGGATCCAGATCTCGAGCCCTAAGATGTTGAAACCTGGCATGAGGTAGGGACCTACACCTTAAAGGTCATGCCCACGTATTTAGCCTTTAGTTCAACGTCCTTCTTTATGGCTGCTTGAACTGCTACCTCTCCAAAAGTCTCCTTTGGGATCCGGACCATACCCGATTGAAACGGGCCTACTCGGTAGGTAACTAGAACGTCCGTCTTGCCTACCCGGTCCGGCTCTGTGCTAGGAGCGTCGATGGTCGCCAGGATCGTGACCTCTCGAGAGGCTGGTGCTGGTAGTGCCATGCTCATTCACCCCCGGATCCGTTGACCTTATCCCGCTGTTTTGCATAGGCTGTGAGGCCGGAGAGCACTCCAAACTCGGCAGCCCAGCCTATAATCGCTATCCAGAACAGCTCATAAGCGCAGCGTCCGGGGTCCTCCACCCATGCCTCATAAGGATGCGTCGGATAGTACACCGAGCCCAGAAGGGCCAGCGTTAGAAACAGAGCAACTAGGGCAGCGTCAGAGACCTTCATAGGATGGTCGTTTGTCGCCAGTGGGTCGGGGTTCATTTTTCAGGTTCTCCTAGACTAGTCTAGGCTGAGGGGCCTTTTAACGCTTATGCTATGGTATGATCTGGTAGGTGTGGGTTTCTGTTGCATTTGTGGGGAGCTTGTCTGTTATGTTGGCCTTGACCCATGCGAACACTGCGTCAATATCTGCGCCAGTTATTGGGGTTTTGACGAGCTCGAGGGTTATAGGTACTACGAGTTTCGCCATTCAGATCCCTAACGTGAAGAGGAGGCCATAGGCTCTTAAGCCTTCTCGTCTGGGCAGTGAAGAATGTGAGGCCGTCCCCGGCTGTTTTGGCTGCTGCTGCCCCGGAGCTGAGTACCTCGAGATATGTCTGGGTCACGTTGACGGTGTTCCAGTACGTTATCCCCCCTATTTTCTGGCTTGCGCTGATACCCTGGACCCCAAACTCCATACTGTCTACGTCCGTCTCCTCCCATGCGGTCCCCGGATCCCAGGGGGGACTCGTGTACTCGTGAGAAAAGAGTACGTAGGTGTCATTGGTGAAGCTGTTCACGGTTATGTACGGGGTCCCGGAGAAGAGAAGCTCGAATCTGGCAGCCACGGCAGCCGTAGCCGGGGGGCCCTGGACTCTGCGAGCGCAAATGTATAGGATCGCTTTTGATATGGTCTCTCCGGAGGGGAGCGTGTAGTCCGGTTTTGTGAAGGTGTCCTCTCTGGCTACGCTCTCTTCAGTCGTGCCTATGAAACTAAGGTCTCCGTCCTGGCTGGCCTCGTCTACCTTGTCATAGTGGGTAGTCGGGCTAGTCGGGTAGATCCCGGGAAACTGCTTGTACGTCCCGTCTCCCGTGGGCCTCAGCGTGGTAGTCGTCACGGGATCCTAGACCTCTTCTCCGGTCACGTAGCCCTTGACCGTACAAGAGCCCGAGCTGTTCAAGTAAAAGATCTCATCTACTGCGCCCTCGATGTTTGAGCCTACCAGGTTAGCAACGTAGGCCCCCGCGCTGGTCCGGAGGTAGTATATGGTTCCGGCAGCAGCGAACCTAAACCCCAGATCGACGGCTGCGCTCAGCTCTATGCTCAGGAATTTGAGCCGGATCTTCTTGCCCCCGGCTGGGGTCCATATAGCCCCCGAATTTCCGGAAAAGGCTGTCTCGCTGATCTGCTTAACCGTGGCTACGTACGAGATGTCTTTTACGTCTGAGTAGAGACCTTTGGCGATAGTGCCCCGGGCCCGGTCCCAGGTGGCCCCATCATAGAAGAACTGATACGCAGCTATGATAACAGCGTTTCCGTCCTTGTCTGCTGGCTGCCGGGCTGTATTGGTTGCCGAGTCTGCCAGAGCTGCTGCGGCTGCGCTGGGGGCCCCCTCTACTGCGTCGCTGGCCTTGGCTAGGCTCCGGATCTGGGTAGGATCCTTCTCTGTCCCCCCGCTGCGGATCTGGACGAATAGGTCCTGAGTTGTGGCCCGCTGCTGTAGGGCAGCCAGAGATCCGTAGGCTGTCACCAGGTCCGAGGCTGTTAGGGTCCGTATGGCCCGGGGGTCTATTTCAACCCCGGCGTTAAAGAGCTGGACCAGGAGCTCGTACGTGGTGGCCCGCTGCTGGATCTGCTGGCCCTGGCTGCCGTAGACTCGTCCCACTAGCCGGGCTGCCCGGTCCGCTACGTCCGTGGGATCTATGAAGGCTGAACCATTCGTAAGTCTCACGATAACGGGGTTACTGTGTGCTAGTGTGGCTCCCAGGACCCGGTAGAGGTCTATCTGGCCTAGCTGCCGGGCCCACTTGTCGGATACGTCTGTCGTGAGAGTGCCCGCGCTCCATGCGTCTATCTGGACCTTGAAGCGGTCATAGAAGGCACTGTACGCTATAGCGTCGTTTTCCACGCTTACGGGTAGAGTGTTCGCAAATGTAGGATCCTTTAAGAGTACACCTTTGACCCACCAGATGTCTATCAGTCCCTTCATTCGTTTGGTGAAGTCTTGTTCTCCGCTAACCATTTTTTACCCGATCCCATGAATGTGTCTATTAAATTGGACGTTTGTTTTTGCCAGGAGATCTCGTTTTCCATTAGTCGGGTGTCGTGCTGTTTCAGACTCTTCGCTATACTTTGACGTTTGTCTACTGCGCAAATCTCCCGTCATGGTTGCGTAGTCACCCCTGTTACATCATCTATGTCTAAGTTAGTGTCCCATTGGAGTATTTTGTATTGGATCTTGAACCAGCTCACCTTTTTGCCAGATGCTAAGCTGCTTAAATGATCGTGGTATCTGTAACTAGCATCAATGATTAAATCGTCCATCACCATTTGCGAACCATCATCATAGCCTATGGTGAACGTAGCATAAGCGATAGCCTGGTCCACTCGAGCCCAGTAGCCAAAAGCTGTGAAACATTCTGCTCTTATTGGAACTGGAAAATCTTGTCTGATCCAGCCGTAAACCCAATTCCAAGGGGGGAGGGGGTTCATGCCTCGCCATAATCTAGCGTGATATTTTCCACTGCGAGGGTTGCTTGAACCTATCGCACTGTTATTTTCAGTGCTATAAGTCCAGCCCGTCCAGTCTCCGGTTTCAAATCCTCCATTAACTACTTGTTCGCCTTCTGGACACGCAAAGGGTGGAGGAATAAAATACCAGAACGGCTGCATTTTAGACATGGCTACCCCAGCCTCTTCCCCGTTAGAAGCTGCTTTATGATGTTCAGAGCGTCTATCAATGCTTGAGTGGCTGCGTCGATCCGTCCCCGCAGTATCGTGACTCTTACGAAAACAAGATGCGCGTATGTATCGTCCAGGTTCCAGGTCTTGAGGGTCAGTTTAGCGGGGCCCTTAAGCTCGTACTCCTCCGGAAAATCAAAAGGTACGTCGTTCCCGTGGTATGTTTCGTCCGGGTTTGTGGGCCAGAGCTGGTGGCCCCCCTCCCAGATGCTTGCATAGGCTAGGCCCTGGCAGCCCTCCGGGTGCTGCATGAACACGCGGCTGATGGTCCCGACTGAGAGCTCAAGCTCCGTTTTTACTGCGTCTGCCTTTGCGGTGCTTTTGGGCGTTGACACTGCATAAGAGTAGTCCATGAGCCTAGGGACCTCAGAGACTAGTCTGTATTCTCTTCCACTCGTACGTCGTTAGTTCCGCTGGCTGCTACTACCCACATGGGGCCCGTTGTTGTCTTGTTCTCATAGGTTCCGGTTGTGGCTGCCACGGGGATCCCGTCTGTAGCCTTGAGGTTCTGAGCACTCAGAACGTAGACTATAGCCGAGCCAGTGTTACAGACGTAGACCCTGGTCCTGGAAAGGTTCTTCTTGACGAGCTCCTTTACGTCGGTAGTGACGGATAAGGCAAACGTCCGGATTTTCTCAGAGCGTATCTTCTCTTGAGTCATAACTACACCTAGAAGGGAAATAGAGAAAAAGAGGGATTAGAGGTTTGCGGTGTCTGAGTGTCTGCGTCTAGTATTTTCTGAGCTGCTCGAGGATCACTTTGAAGGCTACTTCTCCCGATGCTTTCGGGATCAGTTGAACTGAGCCCTTCTTGGTTACGTCGTACCAGTCGTCCAGGTCCTCGGGATCTCCAAAGTCCAGCGGTAGACAGCCATGCGGCAGATAGCCCGCTACCATGGCCCTAAAGGTGTGCGTGGCGTTTGCTTCGATTGTCTGGTAGCCTCCCGTTCGCTCTGCGTTTGTCTCGAGGAAACCCGCTGCGCCGAGGCCGATGGAGGAGAGGAACACATAGGCTGATTCCGTCGGGGTTAGATACATCGTCTGGGGTCCAGTGCCTCGGATCGTATCGACGATGAGCTCTCGATATTCGCCGTACGTGGTCTGGACCATAGATACGAGGTCTCCCCCGTTCTGGTCTATTGGCTTGCGCTTGTCGTGGTCCTCGTTGATGGTTACGCTGGTGACTAGGTTTTCCCACCAGGAGTCAGGCTTGACTGTCTCTAGCATAATGCGTTTTATGATGTGGTCTCGGGGTAGGTCTATGTACTTGTTGGCTGCTGTGGCTGGGCTTGTGAAGCTGTAGAACTCCTTAGGCATGATCCAGCCTATAGGAGAGACTGTTTTCTCGTCGAAAACGTCTGCGTAGACTTCTAGGGTTGCACTGTCCGGCAGTGATCCCCCTAGGGCCTTGTTGTGCGTGATTTTGAGCTGGGGGTTCTTGAATTTCTTAGGGTCGAAGGCTAGCTGCTTGTCCCAGAGTTTACGTCCAAAAAGGAGGTCTAACGTGAGGTAGTTCTCTACGTCATTTCTGAACTCCCTTTCATAGCTGGGTCCGTTTTTGTAGTCGTAGAACATTTTGGCCTCTATCTGCTGTCCTGAGAGGCTGAGCAGAACGTCTGAGCCGTCTACGATCTCTACCTTTGAGATCTGCTTGGCGTGTTGCGCTGTCGGCACTATGTCGGTGTTCATTCCGTTGAACTTGATCTGTAGTCTGCTGATAATGTCCATGAGGTTTATGTCTATTTCAGCAGTTTTGGCTGTGGAAGCGTCCTCTGACGCTAGAACTGTGGATTTACGGTAGTTCATTGTCTAACATCTCCCATGCGCTACGCAGAGGCTTAAGAGCCCATGCGTTTCTTGTGAAGAGCGTCGCCTACAGCCTTGACTCGAGCGTAGTTTTTCGGGTCTCCCCTGGCTCCCTTCTCTGGGAGTGCCAGAGCACCTATTACCCCGTGGTACGGGGCAAAACCCTTGTTGAAGTCTCCCTCGGCTGCTGGGACCCCCTCTCTGAACCTTGCGGGGCCTACAGTCGTGGCCTTTCGGGACCACTTCTCTGTCCCTACGGCCTTGATGTTGGTCTCGCGCAGCTTCAAAACTGCGGGGTCTCGCATGGCTGACTCGTATGCTGTCTGTCCTTGTCCTGCTGCTGCTGCCCAGTCTCTCGAGGGGGCTTTCACGCCAGCCTCGTAGTAGGGGGCCCGTTCCGGTGTCACTGTTGCCCATTTTTTCGTGATGACTTCTAGGCTTTTTATGTTCGGCAAATCTTATTCCTTCGGATACCAGATAAGAACAGAAACACTTTAAAGGGTTTAGCGCAGTAGGTAGGTACGTGAGTTATCATGCCAGACATAAGCGTGTATATCCCAAATCAGACCTGGGACCGTGTACTCCAAAAACATGACCATGACCGAAAGGCAGCCCTGGCAGCAATCCGAGAGCTGGTGGTTAGAGAGTATGGAGCGTAGCGAGTACCAGCAGAGAGAACGGAGATACGTCCCCGAGTTCGTCAACGAGAAATATCCGACTCGAGTAGCAGTTGTCTACAACATGGCAGTGGGGCCCCCTCCCGAGCAGCTAGCCCTCAAGCACCCGGAGATCCCTCTCGAGAACTTCCGACGCTGGCGATTCTGGATAGACGCTGTTGTCATAATGCGAAACAGTCTAGTCCTCCTCGAGGGCAAGCTCCGAAAGCCAGTCGAGGGCCTAGGCCAGCTCCTGCTCTATAGGGCCTTGCTGCCTCAGACCCCGGAGCTCAAGCCCTACGCTCACCTGGTCGTAGACATGGTTCTAGTGACTCCCCGGCCAGACCCCCGAGTGATCGGAGTGGCTGCCAGCCTCGGGATCCAGGTGGAGGTCTTTACGCCTCAGTGGGCTATGGACTACCTTCGGAGCGTGGGCATGGCATGACCGGAAATATAACACTGGACGAGGCCCTCCTCCACTACGAGGAGATGAGGGCAGCAGCTAGCAAGCTGATAGTCTACGGGGCTGCATTGAAGAGTGAGGATCCTGGGCTACAGAAGGTCATAGACACCATAAGAGTAAAAGCTGCGGAGCTCCTAGAACTGACTGGGGAACTGTCAATATGACACTTGAGAACTACGTAAAACTAGAGCCAGGAAAAGAGAAGGTCCTCCGGATCAAGCCGGACAGCTTCAAAATAGAGGCCCGGACAATCCCGGACCCTAGGACGAAAGCCCAAAAGACCAGGAACGCAGCCGTTATGGATGTGACCGAGGAGGACGGGGCCCCCGTCAACAAGACGTTTAGCACCCTCTCCGAGAAGCTAGCCACCACGTTAAAGGCAGCAGCAGAGAACAAGAGCCTCTACTATTTTAGGGTAGGCATCACGCAGTTGGGCCAGGGCTATGTCACGGAGTACGGGGTCCGTCTCTTCTAAAATGGCCATTTTCCGGATCCGGAGCCTGGACCTCTGCCTCGAGCTCCTGGACCGAGCCCGGAAGCTCTCAGACAGCAGCCGGGCCTCGAGGGCTGCCCGTCTGTCCCTGGACCTGGCCCGCAGCCTAGCCAGGGACTAAACCCCCATTTTTCAGTTGATAGGTCCAGGTCCGGGACCTATACGGCCGGGGGCCCCCCTGGGCTCCACGATCCCCCTAGGCCCAGGGCCCCCAAAAAGTGCAACTTTCCCCGTACGAGAAAACTTCTACCACCCAGTTAAACTTTCCTCGTACGAGAAAAGTTCAACCACTACCAGGCCCCAATCAGATCCCACTAGGCCCCCCCCACTTGAAAAC
>Ga0315296_10003106_pt1 | contig 13994 bp, 16 predicted proteins | sample YL17G14_18_MG_FD_203921 | JGI IMG/M metagenome (GOLD analysis project Ga0315296, IMG submission 203921) | Sediment microbial communities from Yellowstone Lake, YNP, Wyoming, USA - YL17G14_18 | ecosystem: Environmental > Aquatic > Freshwater > Lake > Sediment | place: USA: Wyoming | collected... | reverse complement strand
ACTGCAGAACTGTTGAACCTTGTTCCATCGTGAAAGGTCACATTTTGTCTTAGATTGAAGGTCCACATTGTGTGATTGTCAGCTTCGGTCCAGCTGGTTGCTAGAAGCGGCTTAAAGGTCCAGGTGCCGTTGTCGAGGTGTTCAATGGACATCAAGCCCTCATATATGTTATATGTAACCATATCGCTGCCTGAGCCATATCCTACCATAGGGTCCCACGTTTTCGATTCTGTAGCCAGAGGGACGATCAGAACCCGATCTTTCCTCTGTGTAACCAGAGCCTCCTGTGAGATTCCAGCGACTGTAACCCCAGCTCCGACTAGCATAGTCAATATGACTGTGCATGCAACGAAAAACCCAAAGACAGTGCCAATACATTTCTTCATTCTTTGTTCCCCTTATGTGTTGTTGTTTCATGCTGCACAGATTTATTAAAGTTTTGCTATGATTGTTCCAAATACCATTCAGTTTGTTGCAGATGAGACATAGACTCCATTCGAGAAGATGTTAGAAGGACATTGGGACCCCGTGGAAAAAAGAGAAGAATACCCGTACTCTGTCTAGAACTTCTGGATTATTCCGTCTTTCACAATGAGCTTGTCATCCAGATGTACGGTGGGATAAAGCATCAGTAGGTCTGAATGGAACTTGGCCGGTTCCCATTCCGGATTTATCAGTTTCCCCTCATGGAACACAGGATAGGGCTGTATGCTTCCAAATCCCATGTGTATGCCTCCTCGTAGTCTCTCCCATTCAAGATATCTCCTTCCGTTAGGTGCAACTACGGTTGCGTTGGGATTTGTGCCGATGCCCCACTCAACGGGAAAATAGAAGTCATCCTTGTTCTCCGCTTTCTCAAGGTAGTCGTGAATGCGTTGTTTCAGTTTCTCCGCTTCTGGTCCACCTTGGATGTCTAGGATCTTGGAGTTTCTGACTATTACTGTAATTGGCTCTGGGTTGGTAGTTCCTCTATCACCTAGTTGACCGTCAAAGACTAGTCTGCCGTTCGCGGCGTATTTGTCTCTGAGTTCCACTATGCCTGGGCATGAGCCTGGAACATACTCCCAGGGGGTTCCTCGAGGATCGCTGGCATATCCACTGAGAGCCTCGCCAACAATTCCAGAGATGTCTTCTGTATAGTCTGTTCCAAGCCTTGAGGTGATTCTCACATGATTCGCCTCGGTGAATGCATCAGCGATTTTCCATCCTTCGCGCCGCATCTCCTCAGGATCGACATTCACTACTGTTCTGACGAGGCTCTCATCTATGCCAGGTGCGCCGCCGACTAGTATCTGGGGCACCTTGGCTTCAACTATCTTCTTCTGATCCCAACCTCCGCCGCCCAAGTTGTAGATTCCATCACTTTCCCGTGCAAGGGAGGTAATAGCTTCGCTTGGTGGCTCACCGTACATTCGGCCTACTGACAGTATCCTCGTCTTAACGCCAATCCCTTCAGCATACTCCCGTACTGAGTCCGCAAGCTCCCATGGAACGCTTGGAGATGTGGTTATGAGCAGTCTATCGCCTTTCTTGATTCCCAGCATATCTTCAATCATTATCCTATTTGCCTTCGTGGCAAATCCAGGGTATAACATCCTCTCACCGTCTACAGAAGACTCTGACATCATTTAAAAAATCTTCTCAGTTGCTGATTCGCCTAGGAATAGGATGTGGATCTCGTAAGAGCAAATCCTCCCGCCTTTACGAACCTAGGGAAATGATGGGGGTCTCATACATGAAGGCTCTTACACCTATGGCAGGTATTCATAGGGGGCTCGTATCCACGGTGAGGGGCTTTGTTGGGTTTGTGGCTTCTTCATACGACTGTCACACGCATCAGGCATAACAAGCTTAAATATCCGTCTCTTCATAAGCCGAACAGAGCGAACAAGGATGATTTGGCGTGAGCATCTCCAATGACCTTCTGACACCCATAGTCTCAGAGTTGGGAATCGGCGGAATCGGAGGACTTGTAGTCGGCTACACCTTGAAGAAGCTGGCAAAGCTTGTAGTCATTTTGCTCGGCCTGCTGTTCATCCTCCTAGAATACCTTGCATACATAGGACTAATATCGCTGAACCTATCTGCCTTGCAGGAATGGGCTTCACGGGCCACTGCATCAACTGGTGCACTATCGGGGTTCCTGAGCTTTGTCTTGGCTCACCTGCCTTTCGGAGCAAGCTTTGTAGCGGGCTTCTATCTAGGCTTAAGGATGGGATAGGCCTGAAACCAGTAGAAATGCCTTTTTCATACTGATCGATGGAACTAGTGTGAGAGAATCACACAACCCTTGCGTGAGAGAAGCACTTCTCTATGAGGCTCTCTCAAACGAAGCTGTTCAATGCGGAACCTGTGAACGAAGGTGCAAAATCGAGCTTGGAAAGAGAGGTTTCTGCGGCTCCAGACAGAACTTTGACGGAAGGCTGTACTCGGTAACTTATGGAGATCTGAGTAGCATAAGCATGAACCCTATCGAGAAAAAGCCCTTGTTCCACTACTGGCCAGGGTCCGTCGCCGCCTCTGCGGGTTCATGGGGATGCTCGCTCAAATGCGTCTACTGCCAGAACTATTCTCTCAGCATGGTAGAAGCGGACTTCGAGAGGTCTAGCTATGTGAGCCCGGAGAACCTTGTTGATCTAGCATTAAGAAAGAACGCCAAGGGGCTTTCCTTCACTTTCAATGAGTCTTCAAGCACGCTCCTGGAATACATGATTGATTGTTTCAGAATCTCCAGAAGGAAAGGTCTCTACTGCAACTTGAACACCAATATGTACATGACCTTGGAGTCGCTGGAGTTGATGCGAAACGCCGGCCTCGACTCCGTCTGCATTGACATAAAAGGCGACCTAGCTTTCTACAAACAGTACTGTAATGAAGCGGATGTCGAGTTTGTGTGGCGGAACGCCAAGGAAGCAAGGAAGCGAGGTCTGCATCTGGAGATGGTGAATCTAGTTATACCCGGTGCAAATGATTTCAGAGACTGCGTTGAGGAAATCATAGGACGAACTAGAGACAGCCTCGGGGCTGAAACACCTCTTCACTTCACCCGTTACTATCCAGCCTACAGAGCTCAGGAATACGGATTGATGAGAACAACCCCTGTGGAGACTCTCGAATGGGCGAGAAGAAAGGCGGTTGAATCAGAATTAAGATACGTGTACATAGGAAACGTCCCCGGCCACCCTTGGGAGAACACCTACTGCCCTAATTGCAGAACTCTACTTATCAAACGCCATGTTTTCAGTATCCTCAAGTATACAGTTACCAGCGACAAGCATTGTCCAGAATGCGGAGAAAGAATCAGGATTGAAGGAGAAAGCATTGCACAGGATTCCTGATTTCAGAATATCTAGGATTGTTCTCTTGCAGTGATGCGACTTTACGGCCTAATCATACGCGCCCAATAAGTGATTCTCTTCGATGATTTTCTAGGAAGTGTCTCTTATTCCCTCAAGGGCGCTTATTGCATTCCAGATCCTAACCCTTGAATAGGGTGGCATGTTAGGGTCCTGCGAGATCTCTTCAAGCATGTCTATCGCGTTTGAAGCTCTGACGGCAAGTGTAAGGCTTGAGTCATTCAGCATGTCCGAGGCTTCTTTTGCTACCCTTCTTATATTTCTCGGAGTGGTATTATCATCCGCAATGACTTTTAGAATGGCAAGAGCTTGCTCCGTCTTTTGCTGGTAATCCTTAGCTTTCTTTTTTGACATAAATCCTCAGCCTTCCAATGCTTCATGATAAACCGCGTTCTCGAGGTAGGGGTTACCTGATACTATAACAAGATTTGTGCTATATAAAAAAAGATTGTCCTCAATTAAAGGTTCTTTATCCTTTTTTCTCAAGATATGCAGGGAGTTCGACCACGCCAGCCAAGACTTCCTGGCAGCCAGCTTCCGTCCATGTCTGAGCCTTCGCGGTCCCCGTTAAGACACCTATGAACCTTGCCTTGGCTCTTAAAGCGCAAGTCTGATCGATTGTGTGGTCCCCCACAAAGGCTATTTCGTCAATGCCAAGATTGAGGACTTTCGCAGCGTGTTCCAATGCTTCTGGTTCTGGTTTTGGCTTAGGGGTTTCCTCCCTACCTAACACAAAATCGAAGTAGCTCATCAAACCCGTGTTCTTAAGCGCCTCGACAGCATAGTGATGGTGGCCTCTGGTAAGAATCACTGTCCTGTAACCTTGCCTCTTAAGTTCTTTAAGAGCTTCTTCTGCACCTAAGATAGGTTTGGTCTCGCCCACGCTTTCCAGTTCTATCTCATTCATGATCTCCTCAACTTGGTCCATGATCTCCACTATCTTATCTTGAGGAACGCTCTTGTTCCTAAGCATCTTATCGCTCTTGGCTAGAAGCACGATATTGGTTTCAGTTGTGCTGAGCTGAGATCCGTCAACACCCTGTGAGACGAGGTACTCTATCATCCTGGTTTTCATCTTTCTGAAGTCGGTTTTTGTGTGAATTAGAGTGCCGTCAAGGTCGAACACTATTCCTTTGATGGATCTATTCATTGGCCAGTTCTCCTCTGCCGCGATGATCTCAGCAGTTTGGAAGCCTCTGCTTTTAACGTTTTCTGATGTAGCGAGCATTATGAAGGAGAATGGTATCTTCTGAGGAAACTCAGCCTCGGTGGACCAATCTTCGCTGTTATGACTCTTTCTGATGTGAATATTCTGGCAGCAACGTACAGCACTATTACCGTGAAGATCGTAATGTAACCAATGCTGGTTAGGGCGGTTATGTAGTCCCCCATGAATATCGCTCTGGAGGCAAGCAAACTATGCGTGTAAGGCAAAGCATAGAGCGCAATCTGAACAGGAAGAGGAAGCATAGCCAAGTCTGCGAACATCAGAATCAGCATAGGAACCATTACTGGCACGTAGATAACGCCGACTATGCTCTGGGCGCTTCTAACGCTGTCCGTGAACACTGCGACGGACAGTGCCAATGCTAAACCAGAGACAAGTGTGACGAATATAGTGACACCTAAGAGCAAATACGCTCCAAGATCCAAGGAAAACCCAAGCGAGCTGAGGCTTATGCTTGTTGACCCTCTGTCGGCGAATCCCATGGCGCTGTTCATATAATATCCAAAGCCTACCATATAGGCGAAAGCTCCTGCGACAGCAACTAGGATTGAACCTGCAAGTTTCCCAATCATTATCGTGAGCCTTCCAATGGGAAGAGTCATCAAAGTCTCCAACGTTTTTTCCTCCTTCTCAACAGCGATGCTTGTGGCAGCTATTTGCATTGAAAAGGTGAGCATCATTATCATGGTTATCGGAAGCATGATTCCTTGTGACATCAATAAGCCAACAATTGCTTGAGGTGCAGCTTCCGCGACTTTGCCTTTGACAACCGAATGATAATTGACCGATAGAGGAGCGTACACATTCTGAGGGTTGATCCTAGTAAGGTTCGAACGTTCCAGCAATTCCTGTATTTTCTGAATGCTCAAGGTATAACTGTATGCTGACATGACTTGTTCAATCAGACTTCCTCTAGTAGACTCCGCCAATCCTAAGCTCTTGACCACGGCGTATACGTTCAGAATTCCTATGTCTCCCTTCGAGACGTTAGAGCCATACGATTGCGGTATCTCCAGCAGTAATGTAGCATTAGTCTCTAGGAGTCTGGAAATGACCTGTTTCTCATCGCCGAGAGGAATTGATAAAACAGTCTGATTTGTGTATCTGAGAAATCCGACAAGAGACGAAGACGCGATACTTGCGTCTCTGTCAACAACAGCTATGGAGGTTGATGCGAGTTCCTTTTTCACCGCCTCTTGAGAAAGAGTTATTGCCCCTCCCATGATCGGGAGGATAATAATGGGCATTAAGACCATTCCTACAAGTATCTTTGGGTCTCTGAGGAGTTCTTTGAGTTCCTTCAGCAGAAGCACACGAAGAGAGCTAGACATTCTTCATCGCCTCCACGAATACTTCCTCCAAATTCTGAGCTCTGTACCTGTCTTTCAGTTCATTTGGAGGGCCTTGAGCAACCACTCTGCCTTGATTTATGAGCGCCACTCGACTGCAAAGATACTCAACTTCCAGCATGTTGTGACTTGACAGTAGAATCGTTGTTCCTAGCTTCTCAACATGATCTCTTATCGTCTGCCTTATGTGTAATGCGTGAACCACATCAAGCCCTCCTGTGGGCTCATCAAGAATTGCAAGCCTCGGTCTCACCATTAGGGCTCTGGCCAGCAGAAGTCTCCTATTCATACCTTTGCTGTAACCCTTAACCCTGTCCTCCAGCCTGTTTCCAAGTCCCGAGATGGCTGCTCCTTCTTCAACCATCCTATCCAATTCTTTTGAGTTCTTCGTGTGGAAGCTTGCCATGAACCTAAGGTACTCAAAGCCAGATAGGTTCCTATATGCCCCGGCTTCCTCTGGAAGATAACTGAGTAGTCCCCTGACCTTCGAGGAGTCTTTGGTGACATCGATATCGAAGACTCTAACCGTTCCGGATGTTGGCCTGATTAGCGTACCGATAATCCTCAGTGCGGTAGTCTTACCAGCCCCATTCGGACCTATAATGCCATAGATTTCACCTTCATGAACCACGAAGCTCACTTCATTGAGAGCTGTGAGTGTACCAAACCTTTTCACGAGGTTGTCCGCCTCAACAGCATTCGTCATCTCGATGATTCCTCGACGCTACTATGACTCAGAAGACTCGTATTTTAGAATGTCTGAAGGAGCTGAGGACTTTTCCATGCCTTTGGTCGTGCGAGTCACATCTGTTTCCGAGAGGAAAATGAACCGTGAACCACAAAAGGAAAAAAAGAGGGTCAGATCCTTACCGTAAGATACTCCAATTCCTTTGTGTATTCGGTTACTACCTCAGGCTTATCCTTGCCAACGATAACTGTGTCAGAGTGTCTGAACCCTGATTCCCCGTAAACGTAGATGCCAGGTTCAACCGAGGTGACCATTCCGGCCCTCAAAGTACGGTGGTTGAAAGCGGTGTCATCCCAGTATTCATGTCCTCCTAGGCCCATTCCATGTCCTGTCCTGTGCATTACGAGGTCTCCATACCCTGCGTCCTCTATGACTTTCTGTGCTACGGCATCTATGTCGGAGACTCTGTTTCCCTCAACGCATACACCAACCGCTTTCAGCTGTGCTTCGAGCATGACTTTGAAAAGCTTCTTTTGTTTCTCAGTAGGCTCTCCGACTATGAAGGTCCGCTCGTTCTCCACGCCGTACATATTCAAACGGGCAGTCACACCGTTTATTATTGTGTCTCCTTTCTTGATCGGCTCGCCAGAGAGGCCTCCCAGGCCGTGAGGCATCCCAATTGAAGGCGAGCCGCTTGCTGAGATGCTTATCTGGTAGTTGGGATATCGCTTCACTGCTTCACAGGCCATGAGATGTGCCACTTTAGTGCCGATCTCTAGTCCTGTTTTGCCTAGCTCTATGGATTCTTTGTATCTTATTTGGCCCCAGTCAGAAAGGGCTCCTGCTTTTCTTAGCAAGTCTAATTCCTCTTCGCACTTGACGACTCTCATCTCACGGAGAAGCATGCTTGCATCTGTGAAAGAGAGATCGGGCAACTGGGGCTTCAACCGCCTTTCAAGGCCCTGCGGGTTAGAGTCGACCGCAATGTTTCCTTTGGTTATATCTTTTTCACGGAATGTTTCAGCTACGAGAGTGGACCATTCCCTTACGGTGTACAGACGGTTGACTTGGCGAGGGTGTTCAGTGTAGAAGCGGATATCCGTTATGAGTCCGCGGCCCTGTTCAAGTGAGAACCGCAGGTGATTCGTTGAGAGTTCACAAAGGATCATAAACGGGCTTCCGTCAACCGGTATGACAGCGACGACAGGTCTTTCCCATGGAGCGATATCCAAGAAGAATCCTGTGACATAGGTGAGGTTCAGCGGATCAGTGACCGCTAGGGCTTGAAGGTTCTTATCGGCCAAGCGTCCTCGGATACTTTCTGCACGGTGTTTCAGAAGTTCGGGGGACCATCCATCCAAATAGCTCATGTGCTTTCACCTGTCTGATGATACCGTGGAGATATCATTTAATACTTTAGAGTTGCCCCGTATAACGGTTTGTTGCCAGCTTGATTCTCTATCTTTGTCTTTCTGACTGGCTTTCTCTTGAGTTCTGTGCCGCAGACCGGGCATATGTTGTCAGAAACTGCTTTCCTGTATGATCGAAAACAACCCGGACAATATGTGCGCCAGATGATCTTTTGACTAATGCCACGTGTTAAGAGTGCAGCATATTTGACATTGAGTCGAACAGCCATGTTCTGAACTGAGTAGTCATCAGAGATGACTGTAACTTGGATTGTGGTCTCTCTCAGCTGCAGGGCGATGGACAGAACAGAGAGATCCGCAGGGGATAGCTCGGAGCCTTCGCCTATCTCTCGGGCAATCTTCATGACCTGTTCTTTGACTTCCGCCCTGGGGGTTTCAACAATCAATCTGCCTGAGTCGACTGCTGCCTGAACCCTTATGAGCGTGGTCTCATCGCGAAGCTCCTGGACAACTTCAGGAACGGTGTAGTGCTTACCTTTGCTGTTTTCGGGTTCGTATCCTGCGATGAGGGCAGATGCATCTAAGACAACGAGCCCTTTGCTCATTCAGTACCATTTCCTTTGTAGGAGAATAAGAGCCTGTTTTTCAGCCTAGAGTAGAACGGCTGAAACCGGACAAAGACCGCCTTATGATCAGATTTCTTAGCTATGACCGTGTCCTCTGGTCGAAGAGTCTTCTGTACGATACCGTCGACGACGACCAGTGCGCTAGTCTCAGGTTTGGTAAGCTTCACTTCGATGGTACTCTCTTGGGGGACAACCATCGATTTGAAGGGAGACAGCGGACAGACCGCTGTGACAATCATAGCTTCAACCGAAGTTGCTAGGATCGATCCTCCTGCTGAGAGAGAGTACGCTGTAGAACCAGTTGGCGTAGCGACGATTATCCCGTCGGACTGAAAGTCGAAGACCTCGGTTCCGTCAACGTATAGTTCAAGTCTTAGCATTTTAGAGGGAAGTGAAGAGGCGATGAGGACCTCGTTTAGTGAATCTTGGAACTTGTCTCCGTTTCTTGTCCAAGAAGAGATCTTGGAGCAAGACTCAAGCATATAGTCCCCAGACAAAACACGGTCAATCGCATCTAGTGCCTCTTCTGGTCCGACTTCTGTGAGAAAACCTCTCATACCCATGTTTACAGTGAGAAGAGGGGTCTCAGGTTTCTTCAGTATAGAGGCTGCGCGGAGAATGGTTCCATCTCCTCCTACCGTAACAGCGAGATCGAGTGCTTCTTTGTGCAGGTCCGAGCCAAGGTGGGGATAACCCAGTAGCTCGCTTACCTCTTTCTCCACTCGGACTCCGATGTTCTTCTTGAGTAGGTAGTCACAGATTTCCTTAGTCTTTCTAAGCGATGTATCCCGGTCCTTTCTGGGAATAATGCCGACGCTGTCGTACAACGCTAGTTCAAAAAGATGAACTGCATTGATCTATAAAAGATGCTTCTCCTAAACGTGAACTCGTTTCACTTTGGGACCCAACCGAATTTGCCCTGAAGCGGAACATAGACGACCTGCATCAGACTCTTCTTATTGGTCTTGCCGCCTCTTTCTTTGTTCATCAACAGCAGTTCCTGGCCCCATAGTGAATTGGGGGGTCCCACCGGGGCAATCAGTCTTCCCGGTTCTTTCAACTGCTGAACCAGAGGAGGAGGAACAGCCGGGCAGCTCGCTGTTATGCAGACTTTGTCATAGGGAGCTTCAGCTTCCCATCCTTGCGATCCATCACCTAAGACGAGGACTATGTCTCCATAGCCCGATCTTGTAAGGTTGCTCCTAGCAAACTCGATGGTCACTTCGTTAATCTCTATCGATACGACTTTGCCTGAGGACCCTACAAGTTCCTTGGCCAGCGCGGCTCCGTAGCCAGACCCAGTTCCAACTTCAAGTACGCTTTCACCGGTGTTTACTTCCAGTGCCTCGTAGAATATGGGATACATGTAGGGTGCTGAGATGGTTTGCCTTCCATCTCCCGGAATGGGGAAAGGCTGGTCATAGTAGGCATATTCGATGTATTGGGAATCCATAAACCCTTCTCGTTTCACCGTCATCATGGCCCTGGCCATCCTTTCTGTTTTGATGTAGCCTTCGGCTCTGTACCTTTCTACCATCTTCGCCCTTGTCGCTTCGAAGTCAACCATCCTTGCTGCTCCCCGCATCATCTGCTGAAAGTGATAGTTAGGTGAATTTAGCCTTTTGGAGCCTCGGACTCATGCCAATATCCAGCTAAGTGCTGTCTCGACCGCCGGAGAAAGTCGCTCGCCAAACTTCGCTCCAAGCCATATCTCCAAGCATGACAAGAGCCTCTTGGGCTGTTATGAGAATCCGAGGAAGATCCTCGATTCCATCAAGTGCGATTCTTGGACAGGCAGTGTCAACGAAAGCTTCTATCTCTGAGAAATTGACAAGGTTAGCGAAGCCTATTTCATCCATGCTTATGAGGAGAGCTTCTTTGCCTTTCTCCTCAATCTTCTTCTTCAAGCTGAAGGCGTCGTCCAGCCTTCTCTGTCCAAGTTTAAGTCCTATAATGATGCCGAACTTCTTGGCTCTCTTAGCCGCCGAGATGGCCGCCGACCTTTTCTTCATTATCTTCATCCTTTCCACTTCTGTTATACGACTAACTGTATCTGTGTAAGGATCCGCCGCCACAACTTCCTTTCCAGTAGCGAGTGAGAGGCCTAGAGGATGGAATGCTCCTCCTCCGATGAACAGAAAAGCTTCTGCGTTCTCGTTTGAATGCATTACACAAGAATAATCGCAGCCAAGGACTTGTCCGGCGTACATGGTTCTGCCAGTGGGTTTTCCGATTAGGACCTTTTTTCCAGCTTCAAGAAGAATCTTCTCTGCCTCGTGCAACTGGTCAAGATGCTGTATTGTTGATACCAGCCCGATTGAGGCTCTTCCCTCAAGCTGAGTAAGAGCCTTCGAGACAACACTTCCAACGTCTATATCAATCTGAGCTTCAACATATAGGACTCTTGGTGTTGCCAAAGTGGGCATTTGGGAGTGTCCATAATGAACAATAAGATCATATCCAAGACTGTCAGCCTGCCAAAGCGGTACATCACAAGCACCATAGCACGGGTCTCCCGAGACGATTAGCTGAGCCGAGGTCGTCTCTTCTAAGGCTTTAGCAACCTCAAAGGCGTGGTTTCTCAATCCCTCTGGAAACTGGAGCAATACTCTATTCGCCTTCAGATTGAGGATTTCCTGTATGACTCGATCAACTGCAAAATTGTACAAGGCCCTTCCACCGGGTCGATCGATGCAGCTAAAGCGAAAAAGTAGTCTGAGATTTCAGAAGGTTCTAATGGGCTATTATTCTTGTTGTTATCGGGAACTTCGCTGAAGCTCTCTTCAAAGCCTCTAGCGCAGTATCAACCCCCGACTTGTTGACACCTATGGTGATGAGCAGCTCTCCCGGTTCAATCCTGGCAGCTGTCCCAAATGGTTTGCCGTAGCATCTTTTCATACCTTCTTGATAACGGTCAGCTTGCGCCACTGAGACTCTCTTGTGATGTCTGATGATGTCATGAGGATATTGCACAACTTTCAGATAGAAACCCTCTCTGCTGAAGCTGCTCTCGAGAACCCTGTTTGCAGCTATCCGGGCTGCCTCTAAGGCATTGCTGCTGATGTGAGCTCTCTCCATGGACAAAAGCTCCACTTTGGACTCGAACTCGCCTGAGGGGTCTCCCATTGTAAACTTTGTGATTCTTGGTTGTGGTATTCCTCCACCTATGTAACCCTTCCGCGTGTAAGCCATACCGTCAATCTTACGGAAGTTCCTTGCCTTCATAGCAATCCCTGAGAGCGATCTCACTTACACTTAAAAACCTGCTTCTGAGAAAACCGGGCTTCTTCAGGCTGGCCTAGTGAACAACCTATACTTCTCTTCTTTCGAGAGTTCGTCCAAGATTCTTCTTGAGATGATCTTCACCGGGCCTGGTATGTTCGCTCTCTCCCTGAGATCTTCGAAACTCTTGAACTTGCTGATGTCTCTCTGATTGATGACCTGCCACATGAGCTTTTTTCCTATCCCAGGAAGCAGCTCCATGGAGTGCATCCTCGGCGTGATTGGCTGAGACTCATTGAAAAATGCGACAAACATGGCTTCTTGGCTGCTAACTATCATTTCTATGATTCTTGGCAGTTCTTCCTTAGCTGTGGAGGTGAGTTGCTCATAGGATATGCGTCCTACTATGTGTTCGATCTCGATGCGTCCTCTCTTTCCCACGTATACCCGGTCACCAATCTGAAATGCACTGCCTCTCCTAGGGACTGCTTCTAGGAGGGTATAGTAACTCTCACCGATCATCTGTACCAACCCTTCCCCTCTGAATGAAGGCCTTAGCGAGCCGATTCTGCCATGAGGGAGGTTATCCAGGACATACCCGTATTCTTCGTATTTCTTGCTAATGTACTGTTCGTCGTCTCGAGACATCAGATGCCTACCCTCCTACAATCCATAAAAATGGACATGTGATTTAAGCATATGTTTTCCCACACATCGCTCTTGCTAATCGTTTTTTCTATCTAAGCTTTCGGTTATTGACTGGTTTGGCTTCGTATTCTTCGGCGTATCAGTATTCAGGTTTCTTATCAAACACTAAAGTTGGATATCAACCACTTTCCTAAGAAAAATGCTACACAGAATGTAACCACGCTGCGGTTTATGAAGGGACTTTGGCTTTGCGGTGCTGCTTCTAGCAGAGCTAATGAGCTCCGCCTCTCTCAGAGCGAGCGTGTCCTTCAAGAATCTCAAGTATTCTTTTCAAGTCGTCTTGAGATATGATTCTCTGTCTGCCTAGAATAGTTCTTACTTCTTCCAAGCTATTTGGCATGCAGTTTACTAGTTGAACAGCTGTGCTCTCATCCAAACCGATATGATTCACAAGCTCTTGGACGAGCTTTGTTGCCTCTTCGATCTCCAGTTTTGAGAAGCGAGAAGTGTAGTCACGGACTACTCTTTGAAGGGAGCTCAACTCTTCTTTTGATTGTTCCAGGATCTTGCCCGCTTCAGCGTTTGTTACGGGTCTTTTCTTGACCAATATCATGATGGGAGAGACCTCTTCAAAGACTTCTCAGATGTTCCGGATTCGCGATAATCGTCTTAACTTTGCGGGTGTAGTGTATTTCAAGAAGGTAAGCTTTGCCCCTTTTCCCGATAACTACACCGACTTTCCCTTGATACCTCTTGTAGGGAACCCCTTTGTGTACTGCAGGGTCTATCTTTATGACAACTCTTTTGCCTTCTTCATAGTTCACAAGAAGCTTGCTTAGACCTAGTTTGCCCCTTTCACGTACTTTCTTGGTTAGAATAGATCTGCTCTTCCGATGTGGTCCTTTGGATTTTCCCATGTTTCTCCTCTCACATTCCTCTGAACTTCAGGGGCACCTTTCCAAACAAACCCCTCTTGCCTCTTAGCGATTTAAACATTTTCTTCATAGTGTTAAACTGTTTAATAAGTTCTCGCACTTCAGCTTCTTCGTTTCCCGAGCCTCGAGCTATACGCCTTATCCTTGAAGCGTTCAGTATTCTAGGGTCCTCTCTCTCATCTGGTCTCATCGAGTCAATGATAACCTTCCAGCGATCTAGCTTCTTCTCAGCCACGTCGAACTGCTCTTTTGGGAGACTGTAACTCATGCCAGGGAGCATAGACAAAACCTTCTGAAGTGGACCCATCTTTCTTATCGATTCAAGTTGCTCATACATGTCCGCTAAGGTGAACCTGCCAGTCAGAAAGGCCTTCACATCCTTCTCGGAGGGTTGAATCTCAGCCTCTCTAACCTTTGCAACCAGACTCTCAATGTCACCCATACCCAGAAGACTACCGACAAACCTAGGAGGATCAAAGGGTTCAATATCGTCAGGCCCTTCGCCGGTTCCTATGAACTTAATCGGAGCATTGGTAGCTGCAACAGAAGAAAGCGCACCTCCGCCTCTGGCT
>Ga0315296_10003104_pt1 | contig 13996 bp, 6 predicted proteins | sample YL17G14_18_MG_FD_203921 | JGI IMG/M metagenome (GOLD analysis project Ga0315296, IMG submission 203921) | Sediment microbial communities from Yellowstone Lake, YNP, Wyoming, USA - YL17G14_18 | ecosystem: Environmental > Aquatic > Freshwater > Lake > Sediment | place: USA: Wyoming | collected... | reverse complement strand
ATAGTGAACTGCATTGACCGTCTCATCCAGTCAGTGGAGAACCACTCCATGGGGAGGAAATCCCAGAATTACCTTGATTTCATCACCTTCTGGTTAGGATCGTAGCGGATTATTGGACGCAGCACACTATAAGCATAGACTTAATATCGATGAGTAGATTCTCGAACGGACTTTCATCCATCAGGCCACAAGGAGTGATATTGCAATGCCCGAAACCAAAATCAGGCCCTCTGCAGACATTGAATCAGTCCTAAGTACTGTCAAGGTTGAGATTGGCAAGTCGGTGATAGGTTACGAGGAACAGATTCACGATTTCCTGATTTGCCTGCTGACCAATGGACACCTGCTCATTGAGGGCGTGCCAGGCGTTGCGAAGACAACTCTGGCGAAGGCATTTGCAGCTGTTTGCGGGCTCTCGTACAATAGGATTCAGTTCACCCAGGATCTGCTCCCTGCGGACCTGACTGGACATTACTTCTACAACCAGAGAACGACGGAGTTCGAGGTCAGGAAGGGGCCTCTGTTTGCAGATTTGGTCCTTACTGATGAGATCAACCGAGCGACACCAAAGACTCAGTCAGCTCTTCTTGAGGCGATGCAAGAAGGGCAGGTCACGATAGAGGGGAAAACATTCGCACTTCCGAATCCCTTCATGGTGATAGCCACGCTGAATCCTATAGAAACTGAGGGCGTCTATCCTCTGCCCGAGGCGCAAATCGACAGGTTCATGATAAAGAGTTCCATGAATTACCTGGACGAAGCACAGGAAATTGCCATACTGAAGCTGAAAAGCTCCCAAGAGCAGAGCCCTTCTTCTGTCCTGCGAAAGGACGATATCGTGAAGATGGCAGGAGAGGTGATGGGAATCCACACGGATTCCAGCATATTGAAGTACATCGCAGAGATAACAAGGGCTACTCGTGAAGTCGAGGAGTTGGACCTTGGACTAAGCCCCCGGGGAGGAATTCACATTCTCCTAACAGCCAAGGCGAGAGCGTACCTTGAAGGCCGCCCCTATGTTATTCCGGACGACGTCAAAGCGATGGCGCACAAGGTGATCGACCACCGCCTCATTCTGTCGCCTGAAGCCGAGCTCGGAGACCTGACCAAGGCGAGCATCACCGACTCAATACTCTCTTCGGTTCCCGTTCCGAAGGGTGAATTCAAGAGCGCACAAGAAGCGAAAGAGTGAGCAGATTTGCGGACTTCAACGCTCGGGGCCGTTCTGCTTTCTCTGGCAATCGCATTCGCGTTTGCAGGTGTCCTCTTCTCGAACCTTGCCTGGACAATCGTGACTGTGGCACTGGTCAGCGCTTTCATCTACGGCCAGCGTCTGTTCGTGGAAGAGATTAGAGGCACGAGTCTCAGGATCAAGAGGCAGATACTGAAGGACATTGTCTTCACTCAGGAGCCCTTCGATGTGAAGGTGGAGGTCCTGAACACGAATCCGATGACTGTGCGAGGGGAATTCGAGGATGTTATCCCAAATGACTGCACGCTCTCCTCCGGGAACAATAAAATCACTCATGACCTTCCGCCGCGCTCTCTTTTGGCCTTCTCTTACGTCCTGATGCCGCAGAAACGAGGATCCCACTTGATCCCAGGGATGAGAATCGAACGTATCGATTCATTCGGGTTATTCGTAGAGGACCAGACGATAGAGCAGGGCACGGTCGTTAGAGCCCACACCGCTAGAGAAAGCTACGACATTGCCCACAAGATGGCCGGGAGGGAGCACTTCGAATTCTCTGGAGCTGTGACGAATCCTGCCGTAGCCTTGAGGCAGCTGGAATTCGACGGCATTAGGGAGTATGTTCCAGGAGATCGCGCCAGGGACATTCATTGGAAGGTGTACCCAAAGCTCGGAAAGCTCATGACCAAGACCTACAAGAGAGAGGGTTCGCTGAACACGACGATATTCGTTGATTGTGGACGAAGCATGCGGATTAGGACCTACGGAATCGCCAAGATCGACCACGCACTGGACCTCTCGATGCAACTATCGAGAGTCTTGCTCAGTAGCTATCACGCAACAGGTGTCGGGATCTTCGACGAAGTTCGGGTTCTGGACAAGATAGATCCGTCTCTGGCAAGGCATCAGTTTGAAAGTATTGTCAGAGTCTTGAAAGCTGTGCCAAGCTCGTTCCCCGCATCCGAGGGAACCAATCCGACTCGAACGGAGACGGCTCCTGAGCTCAGTCGGAGCGAGGACGCTAGTCCGAATAAGATATCTGCAAATGAACGAAAGGCCTTCTTGGCTGCAATCACCACGCTCAGAAGCCCCGGCCAAGGAGCAGGGCTCGGAGTGGGGCTCGAAAGAGCTGTCAAGGAATCCGCATCGAAGGGCAAGAGGCAACAGCAGTTGTTCATAGTCATAACCGACCTGATTTCCTCGAGGGATTCTGTAGTGGAAGCGGCCCGGACAGCCAAACTAACAGGCAATCGGTTGTTAGTGATCCACACGTACGATGATTGGTACATGAGGGACACGCCAATCCCTGAGATACCCGAGATAGAGCGTATGTACGACACCTTGGGGACATCTCTGAAAGTGGAAGCCTCACTGCGTGCGCTCGGAAGCTCATACATTCGAGTAGGGCCGGCAGACAGTGCGTCGAGAATAGTCAGGGCGATCAGGAGGGGGCAGACATGATGATTCTCTCGAGAGGCATGAGAATGATCCTTGTTCTTGCAGCGGTTGCTGATATCCTTGTGTTCTCAACGGCCTCACCCCTGACCATCTTACTCGCCGGCACTGGCTCTGCGATGATAGTCCTTGGCATCAACTACTCGTTCAAGCCTTCATCATTCATCGGCCTTTCTATGTTGGCGGTCACGGCGGCGTTGGGGATGGAGATCTCCTCTCTGACAGATATCACCACTTTGGCCGTTGCAATCGTCGGACTTCTGCTACCGGCATTCTTCTTGGCAATGCTGGCGCTCGCCTCGGAGGAGCCTGAGCATCGAATGCCCATCGTGAGGCAGCCTCTGCTGCTCTCGCTAGGTTTTGCGATGCTATGCGTCTGGGCAATCCCGATCGCATCCCTGTTAGTCAGCTTGGTCGCTCCGACGCTCTCTGTCCGTCTAACACCGATGACCGAAGCCGCTGTCATGCTCCTAGCCGCGATAGTCGGGGGCATTCTTCTCCTATACAGGACCGTCGGAACGTCCGGCCCTCAAGTGGCGATGAGCGTTCCCGAAAAGGACTGATCTGAAAGCGACTGGCATCTTCCGCAGCATCAAGAGTTAAATAGTCGCAAGCTTCTCGTCAGCAAATTGTGCGAGTATCACCAAACTTCCTCCTTCTGACAGGTTCCCTGTTGATCACCGCAGCCCTCTACAACCACTACATCGGCCATTCGGTCTACTTGGTCGAGATCGTGTTCGTTGCAGCAGGTGGATTGCTCGCATTATACTCACTTCTGCTGATGACCAAATCGTCCCCCGTAGCGGAGGAGGGGATGCTGAGCGCCTTTCTCGGCAGATACCTCGGAAAGGAACAAGTGAACATATTACTCCCGTTGACCGGTTTTCTCATCATACTCTCCTGGTCCGTCTGGAAGATCTTCGTTGCCATGGTAACTGACCTCCGAATCGAAGATTTCATCGTAACTTGCTTTGGCTTGTCGCTCATTCTCTACACCTCCACCCCATCTCGGTTCGCAGCTCAGAAGGATTTCATCGTGCTCTACCTTATGTTCATGACCATTGTCTTCGCAGTGCTATGGAATGTCTACACACTTCTAACAGGAGATTCGAGCACCGAGATCTCAGCCTACACGCAATACTATTTCATCACACTGCCGGTGGTCGCTATTGCTCAGTTGGTCGGAGTTCATGCCAGTGCTGTTCTTGACACCAGCTCAGGGGGCATCACGAACTACATCAACTACGACTACGGCGGTCACACGATTACACTGGGCGTGGGAGTAACGTGCAGCGGCCTATACTCTGCAGGACTCTTCTTCTCGGCATTTCTAGCGTTCGTGCTCGTGCGATACAAGAAGGTGGACGGATACATTCTCTTAGGACTTGGGGTAGGACTCGTCGTGACCTGGCTCTCCAATATCCTCAGGATGGCTGTAACGGTCCTGGTCGGATCAGTCTGGGGTCATCCCGCCCTTGCAACGTTTCACAGTTATTTTGGCATCATTGCGTTCGTGATCTTCATCACAGTCTTCTGGGTCCTAATCCTCAGATGGCTAGACAAAGCAGAAGAGAGCCCGCCTTCGATGGAGAACAGGCCGACTTCGGCATCTGCTGAGCAGTGAAGCCGACGCAAGGATGGCAATTGTCCAGGACACCATCTACTAGGGTCTCGGCATCAATACGGTCTTCCTGCGGGGTTCCTCGCACAAAGACACAAGCTCCGCCAGCTGCTTGTCGATTTCTACGTTCAAATCTCTGAATATCGACGTCTTCAGAGATGGAATGATGAGCTCTCGTTCGATCATGGCACCGTAGTCTGTCTCGAGATCCGAATCCTTCCCGGCAACCTGGCTCTTTACAAGGATTTCGGGTATGGAATCCAACAGACTCGGCGTCTTCTGCGCTTTCTTCGCTTCGAATACTGGAATGGAGCTCTTCGAACGCTGCGCACTGGCATTGACCTGGGCAACAGGCCTGCTCGAACCAACAATCGACTTTGACCCCCTCTCTCGCGAGTTCCTCATCGCGGGTGGAGTCGAAGCTACCGAGGAGGCTGATGCGATTCTCTGAGGACTTGCTCTTCCTCCTTTTGGTTCCGCAGTCTTCTCGTCGTCTTTGTTCCTGCGCTGCGCAACGAAGAAGAACGATATCGATGATATCAATGCAGCCGATGAGATGAACACGATCCCGCTTATTGATCCGAGGAGATTCCAAATGGGTCCTATGCCACCAGAACCCGAAGGCGCGATTGCGGCGCGCAGTTCCGTTCGGGGACTCTCTGCGATGTTGCCAGCTGCGTCCACACCCAGGACATAGACCTTCATGCCGTCCCAGAGAACGCTCGCAGGAAGGACCGCTGCGAAACTGCCATTGTCTGGATTCATTCGTACATTGGCATATTCCCCATCAAGCAACTCATAGTACAGGGTTGCCCCGCCCACTTTGAAGTCATCAGTGATGCGAACGGTGACAACCAAATCCGAACCGACCGTGTAATTACGGGGCGAGAGTTCTCCAACGACCGGGGCAGCGTCGTCCAAATACAGAGACATGTTGAGTGTAGTCTGCTTTCCGCTTGCATCCTTTGCCAAGAGCTGCAAGGTATGCCACCCAAGAACCATATGAAGGGTATCAATCTTGTAGGGAGTGGCAAGAATCTGCGATTGGCCATTGTCCAGGGCCCATTGAACCAGAGAAAGGTATGCATCTGAAGCTGAGACATTCAGAACGAAGCCCGGTCTTACTGCATCGCCTGAGGCGAGATTGGTGACGAAGAGAGACGGGGGCGTGGAATCCATGGCAAACGAGAATTCTGCTTTTGCCTCGTTCCCTGCTTTGTCAATCGCTGAGACGAATAGCGTGAAACTACCATCGGCTGGACACGAAGCTAGAGAGATGCTGGTGGGCGATGTGGAGCTCGAGCTTGTTCTCCCCCAAAGTGTCCATGTGACTAAGGCAAGATTTCCTTCCTGCACACCTATGACAATGTGGTCCGAAGTAGAGACGAACGAATTGGGGGAAGGTGATTGAAGCTGAATGACTGGTGCGATGTCATCTATCGTGATTCTCATGGATATCTGATCCCAGCCTCCGAGGTCGTCTGTAGCGTTCATGACCAAGTTGTGGATTCCCTGAGACCACCCGGTTGTTGAAATGGAGGTTTGCCCTCCCAGATCGTGCCAAATCCCTGCCTCGGCCCATTTCAGCACGAACGACCAAGAACCATATACAGAGAGTATGATAGGCACGCTCGACCTGATTGCAGCTCCATCTGAAGGACTCACGAGCTGAATCACGATTGTGTTCGAGACAATCTCAAATCTAACAGTCTTCGAAGATGTGTGGCTTACGAGATCCTTGGCCACTATCACGACGGTATGATTGCCTACAGCCCAGCCAGTCATGTCTATTGAGTAGGGCGAGACAAACAACTGAGATGAGCCGCCATCGACTGCGTATGATGCCTCCATGAGATGCGCATCCGAGATGACAGCTATTAGTTCTGAGCCTACAGGCACCCGGAATCCATCTTTGGGATACGTTACATCAATCATAGGAGACATCGAATCTATCTCGAACTCAAAGCTAGCGCTTGAGCTTGCCTGTTGATCATCGACAGCCACTATCTCGAGTATGTGGCTCCCCTCCGTCCATGTTGCTGTGCTCACTTCCCATGGCGCGTTCAATCTACCTTTGAGGACTCCGTCAAGAAAAGCATCGGCCACGAACGATCCATCATCTGTAATTTCAAGTGAAATGATCTGCCCCGAAGGTATTAGACTTCCATTGGAGGGCGATCTGAGGATAATTGAAGGTAGATCGTTCTTGACCTCAATTGAAGTAAGTGGGATCGTGACGCTGATAGGCTCGTATATTCCTAGATCGAAATCGATCTTCAAATCGACGACTTGATTTGGTCCGGAGAAGACTGTGAGGGGATTGAAATGCCAGTCAAAGCTGATTTCACCATTGTGAGTATGAGACGATGACGTCACGAACTCATCCAAGATGGTAGCCACTTTGTTCTCTCCAATCATGAATTCGAGAGGAACTGCTCCCGTTGGGCTCAATGGTTTCCCAGAAGCGTCTTTCAGATACCCTGTCACCGTCGCTGAGGCGTCCATGTTGCGGTACTGAAACTCCGTCTGGTTCAAAGAAAGTGCAAACTGAACCGGAATCTTACCCAATGATGCGTTGGAGGCAGAGTACTCGATGTAGTTGCCGAATGAATCCGTGACCCTCAGCTTCATGTAGATTGCGCTGTCAGCCGCTGAAGTCTGTAAAGAGGCACCATATTCTCCAAGTCCGAGGTCCAATACTTGAAGAACATTCCAGGCAGCGGATTGAGAAGATTTCCAGCTTATGTTCACTCCTGTGATTGAGCTCGCATCTCTGGCCAGGAGATGGAGGTCAAGCGTGTCCCCCGGAGAGAACCGCTGGAGCATTGTGAGCGCTTCAACTGAGGGGGGATTCGGATCTACAGATGGAACACTAAATCCAAGTTCAATGCTCACCTGATCGCAAATCTGAGTGCCGGGAGTGTATTGGATTCTCGCTGAATAGGTCCCCGTGCCAGGGAGGTCCACTTGCCTCAACGCATTCAACCTGAGGAGGAACTCGGTGAGATCATACCCGCCAATCAGAGTGCCACCACTATACAGTGTCATCTTCGGAATGGAGGCTCTTTCTCCTTCGACCTTTGCCCCTGACTGGTCCCGAAGGAGCGGCTGAACCAGGAGCATTGAATAGTTGGTATTCATCGTCCGAACAGCGGGATAGAAAGGTCCTGACCCAATTCGCTCACCGTCAACATTCACAACCGTGGGTTCTAGGGTGTTTCGGTCGGGAAGATAGACTCCCGGTCCGTTGCAGGAATCGAGCAGTCCCACGTAATCAGCCGTGAAAAACTCCCTGCCAAACGCCGCCCCATATATGCTCCCATAGTTGTAGACTTCATCTTGGACGCCTTGGACTATGGACGTTCTTGTGAGCCCTGAGAATAGCGGGTTGATAGATGAACTGGTGTCCCTTCTTATGTAGAAGTTCGAAGTCCCTCCCATCGATAGTTGGTTCCCGCCATAGTTCCAGACAGTCCCTATAGCCCCCGGAATGTCGTATTTGGATTGATATGTGGAATACTCGCCAGGTATCGTTGTCAAAGAGAGCGGGGTTGAGGCATTGACACCATCAAACTCCCAAGCGAGAAGGTATTCACGATCGGCCGCTGAATCGATCAAGAAATCCGTCGAAGTCGTCTTGATGAATTCGAACCAGTGCCTCCAGTTTAGCTTCATGAAGTCCCACATCTCGGCAGAATAGGAGTATCCTGCGATCGAGATTCCAATCGTAACCGCTGTGGGCGAGACATATATCGTTCGGGACTTTGGCATGGAGAAGATCCCGCTGCCCGTGATACTATGGTCCGAGGATGTGATATGAAATGACACGTTCTTCTCGCCTTCGTACCTGTAGTAGAATCTGTAGTTCTTTGCATAGATTGGCGTGCCGTCATCGGATTCTAAGTCCAGAACGAATGGCCGCGCATCGGACATATTCAGGAATACTTCCTTTGTCTCCCCTCTGCCAAGGATGACGACAGAGGATAGTATGTAGGGGTCGGAGTAGAGGTATATCTGCTGATGGCCAGCTGCGTGAACTGAATATTGACCCGATGTGACTAGGAAGCTTGCAGGAGGAGCTGCCCCGCCAAGTCCCCTCACGCCTAAAGAGATGTCAACGTCTGGAATACTATATGCCCAAACACCACCATCTGAATCGAATACCTCCTTCCCACTCATGTCGAGGACGTGAATGCTGAACTTCGACAACACTGCAAAGCCAAAGGGAATGCGGAGGTCTCGAGAGGCATCCTTAACGTGAATCTCGCCGTCATAGTAACCTTCGGGTGATTGGGCAGGGGGCAAAGGCACGGTGAGGCTCACTGTAACAGTGTCACCCGATGGCAAACAAAAGGAGACACGCGAAACCGAAGAACAGTTTGTCCAGATTCTGTCGCAAACTGAACCATTCACGAGAAGAGCGGAATAGTCGCTGGTAGCCGCGGAGAAGGTCGAAGTCTGACCGGAGTTTTGCAGTTCAACTGACTGCGCAGACCCTCCCGCGAACTGGTACGAAACTATAGGCTGAGCTGCGAACAGTGTCGCATCGGCTGCGGTAGGCACCCACAGCTGACCAGCGCCTGCAGACCATAGAGATTCTTGAATGTCCGTTGCGCCAGAGACCAATGCGGACTTGACTTGGTTTGGAGTCCACTCAGGATGCAGCTGGAGAAGTAGTGCCGCTGCGCCGCTGACATGAGGAGTGGCCATTGACGTGCCGCTTAGTGTGTTGTATCCCGAAGGTGAACTGTAGTAACCGTTCGAATAGGGTACCGTGGATGTAATGTAGACTCCGGGTGCACAGATCTCAGGTTTGACCCTAACTAGCATTCCCGTGCCACGCGAGCTGAATTCTGCCAGTCGCCCTGCGCTATCAACTGCTCCCACTGTGATCACATCTGGAGCGAGGCCAGGAGATGAAACGGTTCCGAAGGCTGGCCCATCATTCCCAGCAGCTGCGACGACCACAGCACCGGCTGCTATTGCATTCTCGACAGCTAGGCACATTGGGTCTGAATCTTCGCCAGCGGCTCCAAGGCTGAGACTTATCACATCGGCGTGATCCGAGGTATCTCCATCTTGGTTTGGATCAAGCGCCCTATCAATAGCTTGAATGATTTTGCTCATCTGACCATAGCCGTCTGCACCGAGGGCTTTGTACGCCAGAAGTCTAGAATCTGGAGCGGCACCCCGGAAAGAGACGCCCTTAGCCGCTATTATGCCAGCGACGTGAGTCCCATGACCGTTGTCGTCCATTGGATCCGAATCGTTGTTCCAAAAATCGTACCCACCCTCTACTTTGAATGCAGGGCCAATACCTCCGCCAAGGTCCGGGTGAGTGTAATCCACACCAGTGTCAATCACCGCCACGACCACGCCCGAGCCAGTCACTAGCTGATCTCCTGCATCGGTTCGAGACCAGAGTTGGTCCGCACCAATCTGATAGATGTTATCCGAAACGAATGCATGAACTGGGAGGTCAGGGTAGATTTGAATCCGCGGATCGAGAGCGCTCAGTGTCTTCACGGATTCGACACTGAGACGAGCGGAAAAACCTGATATTGCCTGTGAGAATCGCGTCTTCATCCCTTGATGGACATCATAAATCAGACGCTCTTGATCGGCTGAAGAGGCCTGGCCTGACAAGGTCGACATAGTAGACGTGAAGGATTGAAGAGGATCATGCGTTGCGGCGTCGGCAGGAAGCATCAATATGACATCTACAAAGCCAGAGCCATCAGCAAATCCATCCCAATCCCACTGGACGCTAGAAGGACCTCGAGGCTCCAGAGGAGAGGGCGGGACCATATCGGGGATATCCGGAGAGTCGCTAGCCTTTTGCGACACATCAACCAGGAAGGCCGACGAAAGAAGAAGAACCGAGAGTATGAATATGGAAACAACGGCAGTCTTTACAGAGCTTGCCGTGGTGCTTGCCTGACTTCGGGCAATTCTATCAATTTTCACTCCCGCTGAAGGTTTACTGACCAGGAGACTCAGCTCCGCAGTGTAGATTCGGGAACGTGGATATTTAAGGCCTGTTACACCGTTATCATAGAGAAAACGGCAACTGACCTGCGGTGCTCTGCGCTCAAGTCGTCTTTGGAGAGGCGAGCTCTGCCGTCAAAAAGGACCTGAGTCAGTACACGTAGTGATCCCATCACTTCAAGCGATAATGATGAATGATATGCTATAAAACCCTATTCTCAAGAATGAGAATCATCTCTCAGGGCTCCAGATCCTGTCCAGACTTGCGACGCTGAATGATCGGTCAGCTCTTGCGTCTCTTCTCGCCGAGAGCAACGATGGCAACGATGCCCACCAAGAAGGACGCTACAAGAGCCCCCAACAGACTACCGAACTCAGGAATCGCCGTCGACAGGGGCACATCCACCTGGAGCGTATATGGATTCACATCGTGTGCTGTGCCCGAAGCGTCTCCCTGAGCGGATCCCATTTCTGCGTGTACGAGAATAGTATCGCCCTCTGCCCACGCACTGTCAGGGATATTGACCTCATACTGGGCATTCTCATCGGCAGTATTGGTATAAGTGAGGCCTGTTCTCTGATTTGTTACAGTCACTGCCGCACCAGGGACCAATGTTCCAACGCTGTCTCGGACGGTCCCAACCACGGTTAGATCTTGTGCAGCCGCTATTGAAGCCCTCTTGGGCGCATCGCTTCTCGGAGCAATTATCAATACAGCCGCCATGGCGACAATAAGTATGATCGTAACTAGAATGACTGACATTACTCTTGACGCTCGTATTTCGCTCTGCAAATCTATGCACCGCCTTTTCAACCGCTTGATAGATACTTCTGATACACCATATGCCATAAAAATGTTTCTAAGGGTGGCTAAAAGCGCCACCCAGAATGTTTTCCAAGAGTTTTCGCTCATCCAGTTGGGAACACGACCGTGCCAGGACCGTCCACAAACACGATATAACCTCTTCCCTGAGTCATCACAAAGTCCTTTGACGACCCTGGCAGGTTGAATGTGGGTATGTACGTGTGCCACACACCATTCTCATCGAGGTACTTGACCTTCTGCACATTGCTGTCTTGGATCAAGTTCAGGAACTCACTAACGTACATTGGTTTCAGCTCGTTGAAACCAATGAAGTTCGCACCCTCAACGAGGTTGACCGTACTTCCACTCGTCAGATCACCTGACATCGTGAAAGAGGTGAACTCGCTTACGGCGATATAGTAGCTCACGCCGAACCGCAGCCTGAAGTCCTTCGAGGAATACGGGACGTTGAATTCTGGTATGAACGTGTTGTAGGTTCCGGTTGTGGTGTTGTACATCTTGATCTTCTGGCAGCTTGGCCCGATGAGGGCAGCCAACTCGGATGCACGCATATTGACCTGAGCCAGAAGCGGAGACGACCACAGGTTCATGCCTTCGTGGAGCACGAAGAACATCGTAGGATCTATTTCATGCACGTTCCCGATACTGTAGGTTATCTTCACTGACCCAGTCGTGGCGGGTATCGTGAACGTCCTGGTCCAGCTCAAGGATGATGGCGTCCAACCCAGCTCCGCGTACTCGGTGACCGTGTAGGTTCCTGGCAACAGACCGGTGAACTCATAGTAACCGATGTTACACATGAGTCCCTCATTAATTGTCCAAGCTTCCATGAACACGTAGTCGCCCTTGACTGTGTATCCCTCTAGCGTGATGTACCAGTTGCCAATACCCCACTCGCAGGCCTGCCTGATATTGTCGGGCCACTCGCCATTGGGTCCGAGCTTCTCCTCGAATTTGTAACCCACGATAGAAGCGTACCTGATGTTCCCAATATCCTTCTCAAGGACGGTTGGCTGAGCGGGCCTTCCTACGACAGTCACACCGAACGGGAGGGACGATGTTGTGGTCCAGCCAGTCTGCTGAATCTCAATTACCCTGTACGTGCCGGGCTGGTCGAACAGATCCCTGAACAGGTACTTGCCTCCAGCGTCCGTGACTGATGTCGCCACAGACGTCCAGACATCCCCGTTTAGCTTCTGCAGCTTAATCGTCCATCCGGGCAATGCCGGCTCGTTAGCATCTTTGACTCCATCGAGGTCCTTGTCGAGGAACTTGATACCCCAGATTGTAGTCGTAGGCACATTGCCGAACTTCTGCGGCGGCACAACGGTGCCTGAGACGAACAGTATCCTGTCGTAGAACATCGGGGTAGTCGCGTGCCAGCCATACCTGTCTTCCTCGGAAACCTTGTAGGTTCCTGGGTAAACATCCGCGAACGACCAATAGCCTCCGTTGATTGTAGTCGTTTGGCGGTGCACTTCGACACCGTTCACCTGTACACCATCAAGATAAACATTCCAGCCGTTCAGGCCCAGCTCGCCGTTGTCCCAGACCATGTTAAGGTTCGTATCCTGGAACTTCACTCCGCTGATGGACCCTTTCTGGACATTGCCGAACTTGCAGCACCAGACAGTCGATCCGGGGCTAGTTATCGTGACGACATTATACGCCCCGGATGGGCCTGGGAATATGCATACCCATGTTCCGTCCGGGAACTGCTCGTAGACTGTGTAGCTGCCCGGGAAGACTCTGAACGAGAACTGGCCATTTACATCGGTCGTCGTCTGCATCTGGATGTGGAGCGGCGGTGCTGGCGGGTCTCTGCTGAACGACTCGTAGCCATCCAGCTTTATTACCCAGCCGGCCAAGAAGGGCTCGTTGCCGTCCTTGAGACCGTTCATATTATCATCGCGCCACTTGTAACCTGTGATCTCCTGTTCCTCGACAAATCCGAAGTTGTGTGGGCCGTTGTTCTCTCCACTTCCCACAACGACATTCAGGATGATGATTGGTGTTGTCGGAGCCCACGCCGGGTTCGTCCAGGTTACTTTCACAGTGTAGCCGTTGGCATCACTGGGCATGATAGAAGTCAGGTCATCTCCATAGTAGCCCGATATTTCCTCACTGTTGGCCGGGTAGTACTGCGGGTTGCCAAAGATGTCGTTGCCATACACTTCGATGAGCCAAGATCCGTCTGTTATATCTCCTGGCAATCCTGGTTCGACAAACATCTGGAACGTACCATCGAGATTGTCGTCTCGGAACACCCAGCCGAACATGCTCGCGTAGTCGTACACTTTGACAATCTTCTCAGCCGTGTCATCCACATAGTGATACTGGTAGTCCCAAGCTTCAACGGTCACGACGTTCTTAACGGATGGGATGTCGCCTTGCACTGTTTGGTAGTGCAAAATCGCCAGGTAGACGTACCCGTCTCCGTAGCCTCCTGCTGTGTCCTTGGCTATGTCACCAGTGAAAACCACCGACTGACCAGGTGCCAAAGCCGAGTAGAGTGTACCCCACATGTCCACTGAGCTTGAGCCCCAGATCGCTCCGAACATCGTGTCCGTCACAGTGAAGTCCATGTAGGTGTCGAGCCAGGGATTGCACGGGTTCGCAACTTCAATCTCATAGGTGACATAGTCTCCGACCATGACACCAACAACTTCGTCTGGGATGGACTTGTCACCCTTGTCATAGGCGAACTTCTCAACGTCTATTGTTGGGTGTAGTACGTCTACAGTCCATGTGTCCGAGTCAGCCGCGGTGTGACCGATGCTGCCTTCGAACCACTGCGGATCCTTTGCGAGGACGCTCACCACATTTGTGAACGGATCAGGTGTGTTCGCCGTCACCAGCATCGAGTATGAGTCTGTGTAGACCGCGCCCGATGCGAGTTGGATCGTCTTCTCCC
>Ga0315296_10003103_pt1 | contig 13998 bp, 12 predicted proteins | sample YL17G14_18_MG_FD_203921 | JGI IMG/M metagenome (GOLD analysis project Ga0315296, IMG submission 203921) | Sediment microbial communities from Yellowstone Lake, YNP, Wyoming, USA - YL17G14_18 | ecosystem: Environmental > Aquatic > Freshwater > Lake > Sediment | place: USA: Wyoming | collected... | reverse complement strand
TTGCCGATTGCTGTCCGGTGTGCCTCAGCGTGCGTTCTACTAGCGCCGGGCTGAGCAGAAGAAGCAACATCACCACAATTAGAATCAAGAGGGCGGGGAGACTAAGCCTACCTTCAGTATAATAGGAAACCATGGTTAGAGTTATTAACCCCGATACCACCAGGACCGATACCCTTAGCCAGCGCTTTCTCACCCGAATAAACGTAGCCACAGTCAACCCTAAAGCGAGAAAGGTCAATCCAATCCAGGGGGCAAAATCGTCAATGCGCTGAAGCCAATGCGCCGGGAGTTTATTTATCGGCTCAACCGCCAAGAACCAACCAATAATTACTGGCAGTGGGAACAGCATCAGCGAAGTACATAACCAATCCTTCTTTATGGTTTGAACCGTGATGGAGCATAACAGCCATAGTGCCAGCGGGATATAGAAGAGGATTGCCACCCAAGACCACCCCTCAGGCAGATAAAGTAACAGGAGGCCAGCCGCCACCACCGGCAGTAAAGAATAGCCCAGCCAGGAGAAAAGCCAGGCTGGTTTACCCCGCCACCAGCCATAGACTGCCGCACTGAGGACTAACACCAGCATGCCTAATAGCCAGCCAATACCCCGCCACCAGTTCAGAACAAATAACAACCCAAAAAGTATGTGGGGCATAGCCGCTAATAGCGCTTGAGTCCAGGTCCCCTGGCTATGGGCTTCATATATTTGACGGGCTACCACCTTGGCCGAACCCAAAAGCGTCAAACAGGTATTAGCCGCTTCCTCTTCCGATAGCCCAGTTTCCTGCAGCTCTTCGAGTTCGTCCTCAATATGCGTCTCCAGCTCGTGGACGATTTCACTCTCTACAGAGCGGTCAAGCCTCAGATTCTCCCTTACACTATCCAGATAATGACTGAGGACAGTTAGCATTTCATCCGCCTCGCCTTAGGTGGACTCCGGTTGAATAATCAGGTTCATGGCAGCCAGAAAGTCCCGCCACTGGTTCCTCTCGGTTACCAGACTACAGAGTCCTTTTTCCGTGATGTGATAGTATCGCCTTTGCCGCCCATTGGGCAGCGTCCGCCATTCGCCCCGGATTAAGCCCACTTTCTCCAGACGGTGAAGGGCGGGATAAAGAGTGCCCTCCTTAAATTTAAAGTAACCCTGGCTCTTCCTCTCAAGCTCCTTAATAATCCGGTAACCATACATCGGCTGCTGGTCTATTAAACAAAGGAGCAGGGAAGCAATACTACCTTTGATTAGCTCACGCCTTTGTGCCATTTATAACCTCACTGAATATCATACCTAGTTACTCTACGCATAGTAACATACAATGCTATCAATTGCAAGAGGGTAACTTTTGATTGTTTATTAACCTCACCCCCTTTATCCCCCTCTCCTTAAAAAGGAGAGGGGGAAGACGTTTTTAAGAGAGGCTTCGCCTCTCTTTGAATATTCCTTTCTGAGCCAATAGGGAGAAGATTTTAGATGCTACTTCTTTTTTGGGGGTGTTTAAGAGGGGCTGACGCCCCTCTTTTATATAATAATTCCCCCTTCCCCTTGATAAGGGGAAGGGGGATAAAGGGGGATGGAGTCTAAACAATCTATAAATTCCCTATGCCGGGAACCGGCCGAAGATTAAGCTACCGTTAGTGCTGCCGAAACCGAAGGAGTTGGAAAGGGCTATCTTTACCTCAGCTCTCCTCGCCATATTAGGCACATAGTCAAGGTCACACTCAGGGTCTGGGGTCTCATAATTGATAGTTGGCGGGATAATACCGTGCTTAATAGTCAGGAGGCAAAATATTGCCTCCACCACCCCCGCCGCCCCCCACAAATGGCCTATCATCGATTTGTTACTGCTTACCGGTATCCGGTGGCTCCGCTGCTCAAAAACACTCTTTATCGCCCGAGTTTCAGATAGGTCATTTAGCACGGTTGATGTGCCGTGGGCGTTAATGTAATCAACCTTATCACTAGAAATGCCCGCATCTTTAAGCGCCATTCTCATACAACTGGCGGCGCCGGCGCCATCAGGGTCGGGTGCAGTTATATGATAGGCATCACTATTAAGTCCATAGCCCAGCACCTCGCCATAAATCTTAGCTCCTCTATTCTGGGCAAACTCCAACTCCTCCAGGATGACTGTCCCCGCCCCCTCGCCGAGGACAAAGCCATCGCGGTCACGGTCAAAGGGACGGCTAGCCTTCTCCGGCGCCTCGTTTCTGGTACTCATCACCTTTACCGGCTCCAGTCCGGCAAAGACAAGAGGCCTGATAGCCGCCTCAGCCCCACCGGCAATCATGGCATCAGCCTCACCCCACTGGATAACCTTAAAGGCATTCCCAATGGCATGTGTCCCGGAAGCACAGGCGGTCACCGAGCACATATTGGCTCCCTTAGCCCCGAACTCTATGGCAATCTGTCCTGTCGCCATATTGCACAGGAAACTGGGGACAAAGAAGGGGGAAATCTGCTGGCGAGCACCCTTAATCAGCAGCTCATGGTTCTTCTCTATACTTTCTATCCCCCCCATAGCTGTCCCCACCGACACCCCCACCCGCTCACTATTACCGGCATTTATGGGCAAAACAGAATCATCCATCGCCATCCGGGTGGCAGCTAAAGCAAAATGGATAAAACGGTCCCCCCTCCTCACCAGCTTGCTATCCATAAAATCCAGTGGGTTAAACCCCCTGACTTCGCCAGCAATACGGGTACGAAAACTGCTAGCATCAAAGCTGGTAATGACGCCGACGCCTGATTTACCCTGGCACAGAGCCTGCCAGCTTTCCGCCACCCCTATCCCCAAAGGGGTTACCGCCCCGACTCCAGTTATCACTACCCTTCTTGCCATCTTGATTCCTCTGCCAGAGCTAAACAAGCCGCCTTAGTCTTTTCTTATCAATTTTGCCATTTGCCGTTTTGGGTAAGGAATCCACGAAGCTAACCTGCCTTGGCACTTTATAATCAGCCATATGTTCCCGGCAGAAGTGTTTAATCTCCGCCTCCGTAGCTTCCTCTCCCTTCTTTAAACTGACAACAGCTATAATTGTCTCCCCCCGTATTTCATCGGGCATTCCCACCACTGCCGCCTCAGCGACCTTGGAATGAGTATATAACACCTCTTCAATATCACTGGGATAGACATTCTGACCCTTTAAAATAATCATATCCTTGCTCATGCCGGTGAGAAACACCTCACCACCCTCATCAACCCGACCAAGGTCACCAGTATAAAGCCAGCCGTCCTTTATCGCGGCAGCGGTAGCTTGAGGATTGTTATAGTACCCCCTCATTATCGGTCCGCTGACGATTATCTCACCGGGCTGGTTTAAGGGCAGTTCCCGGCCGTTATTATCCACTATCTTTAGCTCCCAACCGGGCAAGGCCTTCCCCACCGAGCCGAGCTTCCCCGCACCATTGAGGGACTGGCAGGTAACATGGGCGGAGGATTCGGTCATGCCCCAGAAATCAACCGCCGATAAGCCGAAATGCTGCTCGATTTTCTGCGCCAGAGCCGGTGGCATCGCTGCTCCCGCCGTACCCCACAGACGGAGAGAACTCAGGTCATGGTGTATCCCCCCCGCCTCGGCAGCGTTAACTATCAATGTATGGACAAAGGGCACGGCCATAAATATGGTTACCTTCTCCCGCTCAATAGTCTCAAGAAGACTATCAATGGATAACCCGGGAACCATTATCACCGTGCTACCCTTGGCAACTGCGGTCAGCAATATTACGACCAAGCCAAAGGCATGATGCATCGGCAGGGCAAACAGCACCACTACATCCTTATCGGTCTGACGAAATCCCCTGGCCGAGATAGCTGCCTCCCGCACCAGACCCTGGTGAGATAGCATCACCCCCCGGGGGCGAAGGAGAGGGCCTGAGGTATAGGCAATATGGGCAATATCTGCCGGCTCAAGCTCCACTCTAACTGCCAGCGCGGGACTGGCAGCCATAATCTCCTGATAACTGAGGAACTTGCCCTCATACTTACCACTCAAATCGACAACATGCTCAATATAGCTAAGTCGGTTTAGAGCCGGAATTATTGGCTCCAGAGTGGGGCTTTCGCTCACCAACACCCTGGGCTGGGAGTTATCAAACAGAGAGGTTAACTCATCCATTCTATATCTCGTGTCCAGTGGAACCGCAATGCCACCAATCTTGACCACCCCAAAGTAGATAGCGGCAAATTCCAGGCTATTGGGTAATAACATAACCACCCGGTCGCCCTTCTTAACTCCCATCCCCAATAAAGCATTAGCTACTTTATTTGAGGCTTCATCCAACTGGGCGTAGGATAACCTCTGCTCGCCCATAGCCACCGCCGTCTTCCCTCCATACCGCTTTGCCGCCTGCTCCAACATCAGTCTTAGATTCATCACTAAGCTTCCTCCAGCATAATTCTAGCATCTACAGCTACCGCACCATCACTGTAGGCAAAAACGGGATTGAGGTCGAGCTCCTTAAGCTCAGGATTTTGCTCGACAAAATTAGAGACCTTGATTAACAATTCCTCCAGATAGGCCACATCCACCGCTTCCTGCCCCCGATAACCCTCTAGCAAAGGATAGCCCCTTATCTCCCTGACCATCTCGGCGGCATCCCTTTTAGCTAAGGGAACAATCCGGAAGGAGACGTCTTTAAGGACCTCGACCAGAATTCCGCCCAGACCAAACATAAGCACCGGACCAAACTGGGCATCCCTGGACATGCCAATAATCACCTCGACCCCGGGGCGAGCCATCTTCTGCACCGCTACCCCCTGAAGCCTCGCCTGGGGATACTTCTGCCTGATAGTTTGCATAATGTCGTCGTAGGCTTTACCTACCTGCCTCGCCGTCTTCAACCCCAGCCTCACCCCACCGGCATCACTCTTATGCACAATATCCGGTGAGGCTATCTTTAATACCACCGGGAAGCCAAGCTTGCGGCTTATGGAGATTGCCTCCTCCCTGGATGTGGCGAGCTTGGTATCAATAATGCTTATCCCCGCCTTTTGGAGGACTTCCTTAGACTCAATCTCAGTCAATACTGTCCTGCCTTCACTCCTCGCCTTATCTATTATCCGCGTGGTCACCAAGACCCCCCCTTTATTAAAACTGGGTTAAACTATAGCAGATTTTACCACCTTTGCAAAGCAACCAGATGAGATTATTAGCAACCTATCCCCCCTGCCCCCCTTCCCTTAGCAAGGGAAGGGGGGAGTGTAAGTAAGAGAGGGGCTTCGCCCCTCTCTAAAATCTCTTCCCCCTCTCCTTGAAAGGAGAGGGGGATAAAGGGGGTGAGGTTTAAAAGCAACCGAATAGCGCCAATAATCCTTTGCCCCAATTCCACCTGCGTGCTACAATAAAAGGGCAGAGGAACAGAAAAATTAACAGGAAATTAACATTTCGCCGGTATAATGAAGCCATTATGAAAATAATGAAAGGGATAAACATAAAATATCTACTGACCTGCCTAATAATTTTATGCCTTTTTCTAGGTAGTAGCTGCCTGTTACCTAGCCTACCTACGGCGCCACCCCAAAGCTCACCTCCAACAACCGCTCCCACTGAACCCGGTTGGACGCTACCCCCAACAGAGAGTAAAAACCTAGTATTGCCTGATTTTGTTTCCGTCATAGCTAAGGTCAAGCCTTCAGTAGTAGCTATCAACACCAAGATTACAGCGCGGGATTTCTTCGGTCAATTATATGAGGAGGAGGTTGCTGGCTCAGGCTGGATTACAGATGAAGTAGGATACGTCGTGACTAATAATCATGTAATTGAAGGGGCTAATACCATCACAGTAACCCTGGCTGATGGCAGGACTTTCCCAGCAAGTGTAGTTGGTGCTGATGCCTTCGCTGATGTGGCAGTGCTTAAGATTAACGCTCAAAATCTAACCAAGATGAGTTGGAGAGATTCTTCTGAATTGAGGATTGGTGATTGGGTAGTAGCTATTGGAAATTCATTGGGGCTGGGGATAAGCGCGACAAAAGGGATTGTTAGCGCTCTAGGGGTTTCCATACCCTCATCAACGGGGGAAACATTACATGACCTTATTCAAACCGATGCCGCTATCAATCCCGGTAACAGTGGCGGCCCATTAGTCAATATGGCCGGAGAAGTGGTCGGTATCACTAGCGTTAAAATTTCCATGGTGGGTGTGGAAGGCATGGGCTGGGCGATAAGTACCAAGGTAGCAATGCCAATCATCGAAGAATTAATAAATCGTGGATATGTAGCTCGCCCTTACCTAGGAATAACCTATCGTGATACAACCCCGGCTAAGGGAATATTTATTGTGCAGGTTATCTCTGGTAGCCCAGCCCAAGAGGCCGGATTAAAATCGGAAGATATTATTGTTGGCTTCAACGGCAAAGAGATAACTAATACCGATAATTTAAGACAAGCAATAACTTCCTGTAAAGTTGGACAAACGGTAGAAATAATCTTCTGGCGGGGCAATACCCAAAATACCACCTACGCCACATTGAAAGAAAGCCAACCGCCCTAGGTTAGCCTCTTAACCCCCAGTAAAATATCATAGCCACTTAACTTATAGCGCTCGGTAAAGACACCCTCTTCGGGAACACCCTCAATAAGCTGCCGGGACAGCGTTTCCTGCTTTATATAATCGGCAAAATCCGCCATCACCTGCCTGATATAATCCTCCCCCTGATAATAGGTAATAATGTGGTCAGCGATATCAAACCCGGCAGTGCGGCGCATGGTCTGTAACCGGTGCACAATCTCCCGCGCCATTCCCTCCGCCTGAAGCTCGGGAGAAAGTTCAGCCGGGACTGCCACCAGATAAACTCCTCCCCCCGTAAGAACCTTATAGCCCTTTTTTTCGTCGATATCTTGTTCTAGCCCACTGACTACATAACCACGACCGTCAAGCTCTGCCACTTCTTTATAGCTACCAAACTTTAAGTCTTTGGCATTTAGTTCTTCTAAAACCTGAGATTTCAGCTGCTCCAGGCTTCTCTGTTCCCCGCTGCCGGCTACACTGACCACAACGCAGGCTACGGGCTGTCTCACCTTGATACCAGCTTTAGCACGTGCTGCCCTACCCATGCTCGAGACCTTCATCGCCAACCTAATGTCTTCAGCCAGTTGTTTATCAATTTTAGTCACATCGGCAACCGGAAAATCAGCCAGGTGGACGCTATCCGGAGCCTGAGAAAACGCCGAGCCGACCAAGTTTTGATATAGCTCCTCAGCCAAGAAGGGGGTAAACGGGGCTAATAGCTTTGATAGCGTAACCAGACACTCATAAAGTGTGGTATATGCCGCCAGTTTATCAGCATCACTCTCACTCTTCCAGAACCGCCGCCGACTCCGCCGCACATACCAGTTAGACAGGGCATCAACAAAACTTTCTATCTTTCTCCCCGCCTCGGTGGGATTATAACCGTCCAGTCCGGTATCAACATCAGCTATAAGCTGATTAAGCTCGGAGATAATCCACCGATCAAGCTCCGATGGCTCCAATGAAACCTCTTTTGCACTAGGAGTGAAGCGGTCGATATTAGCATAAGTGACAAAAAAGGAATAGACATTCCACAGGGTTAATAAAAAGTGGCGTGTTACCTCAGCCACGGCATCCTCGGAGAAGCGGCGCACATTACCCGGCGGCGTGGCAGTGAGAAAATACCAGCGCAGGGCATCAGCCCCATACCTATTGATTACTGCCCACGGCCAGACGACATTCCCCTTGCGCTTGCTCATCTTCTCCCCTTTGGCATCAAGGATGTGCCCGAGGCAGATAACATTCTTGAAAGAGGGACGGTTAAATAGCAGGGTGGATATAGCATGAAGGCTATAAAACCAGCCGCGCGTCTGGTCAACCGCTTCACAAATATAATCGGCGGGAAATCTCCCGTCCTCAAGCAGGGTTTTATTGTCAAAGGGATAGTGGTATTGGGCTATGGGCATGGCTCCGGAGTCAAACCAGCAGTCAATAACTTCAGGCGCTCGCTTCATCTCTCCTTTACACTTAGAGCAATTAAAGGTCAGCTCATCAACAAAGGGACGGTGCAAATCCAAGGGTGGCTTAAACCCGGAGAAGCCAGGCTTATTCTCCAACTCTTTCAAGCTGCCAACGCATTCATAGCTGCCACAGGACTCGCAGCGCCAAACCGGTAGCGGTGTCCCCCAGTACCTCTCCCGAGAAAATGCCCAGTCAACATTATTCTGAAGCCAGTCGCCGAAGCGCCCGTACTTGATATGCTCCGGATACCAGTTTATTTCGTCGTTTCTTGCAATAAGGTCCTCTTTTACTGCCGTCGTTCTGATATACCAGGTCTGCTTGGCATAATAGAGAAGCGGTGTCTCACAGCGCCAGCAAAAAGGATAAGTATGGCGAATCTTCTCACCGCGAAAGAGCAAGCCTCTTGATTTCAGGTCAGCGATAATATCTTCATCAGCGTCCTTAACAAACTTACCTGAGAAGGGATAAGTGCCAATAACCTTCCCCTGTAGGTCAACAGTGTGGACAAAGTCTAAGCCCTGTTCCTGCCCGACCTCATAGTCAACTTCACCATAGGCAGGGGCGATGTGCACAATGCCTGTCCCCTCATCCATAGAAACAAAATCGCCGGCAATTATCGGATAGGTGGAAGGAGCTCCGGCCCACACCATCTCGGGGCGGCCCTGCTGACTTGTCTCACGGAAGCTCTTGACTTCTACACCGTAATCCTGCGGCTTAAATAGCGGCTCATAGGGTGCAGTCTTTAAAAAGTTTCCCTTCACTACTTTCACCACTCTATCCCTATCTAATCCCACCTGTTTTAGCAAAGCATCAGCCAGAATAAGATATTCATCCCCTATATCCACCACAGCATAATCAGCCTCAGGAGCCACTGCTAAAGCAGTGTTGCCCGGCAGTGTCCAAGGGGTTGTTGTCCATGCCAAGAAATAAGCAGGTTTCTTAGATAGAAGCCAATCGACAAACTCTTTTAGCTTGCCATAGAGTTGCTTTTCATAATCAGAAGCTAAGAGGAATTGAGCAATCTTAAACTTTATGTAAACTGATGGGTCTTCGGCATCGTCCTTGTAGCCCTGGGCCACCTCGTGGGAGGAAAGGGAGGTGCCGCAGCGGGGGCAGTGGGGGGTTACCTTATAGCCCTGATAGATTAGACCTTTGTCCCACATCTGCTTTATCGCCCACCAGCCGGTCTCAATATACTCGTTCTTCATAGTGATATAGGCATTCTCAAGGTCAACCCAGTAGCCGATACGCTCAACGAGGTCTTCAAATTCCTTAAGGTAACGGTAGACGCTCTCCCGGCAGAGAGTGTTAAATTTAGCCACCCCGTACTCCTCAATTTGCGCCTTGCCCGAGAAGCCCAATGCCTTTTCTATCTCCAACTCAACCGGCAGGCCGTGGGTATCCCAACCAGCAATGCGCGGGGTATAATAACCCTTCATTGCCTTATAGCGCGGTATTACATCCTTGAAAATGCTCGTTAAAGCATGGTGGATAGCCGGGCTGCCATTCACTGTCGGTGGCCCGTCATAAAGAACGAAAAGAGATTTGCCCCGGCGCTGTTCTACGCTCCGCTCAAAGACGTTCTTACTTCTCCACAAGCCAAGGATTTTCTCCTCAAGCTGGGGGAAATTCAACTTACTACCAACAGGATGAAACATAATAAAACCAGTTTATAAAATAAACTAATTAGACTAATTCAGCTCTGGCTCCGGGGCGTAATAACCACCTTACGAATCTCGCCTTCGCCGATGCTCTCGGTGGTAACATCAGGGTCATCAGCCAAAGTAAGATGGATAATGCGCCGCTCATAAGCCGGCATCGGTTCCAGAGCAAATGGCCTCTTCCTGGTCTTCACTTGCTCCGCCATACGCAAGGCTAAAGCCTGTAATGCCCCGTAGCGACGCTGCTTATATCCCTCCACGTCAATAACTATCGGCACTCGAGCCTTCGCCTGGTGAGCGACAATAAGTCGGACAATATGCTGTAGAGAGGCAAGGGTCTGCCCCCGCCGCCCGATTAAGATACCAAGGTCATCGCCTTTTACATCAAGGTTAATGACACCGGGGATACCTTCGCCCCCTTCAACCGGAGGTTGCGCCTGAGGCGTAACCGATGCCACCATTCCCATCTGAGCCAGGAGGGTCTCCAAGACAACCTTGGCTGCCTCAGCTATGTCACTCCCCTTCTTAAGCACCGTCACCAACGGGCGTACCCTGACCCTCGCCTCCTCCGCCCCCAGCCCCAGGAGGCCGTGCTTACCCTCCTTTACGACGGTGACCTCCACCTCTTCTCGGCTGACGCCTAGTTGCTCTAAGGCTTTTTGGATAGCCTCCTCCACGGTCTTGGCGCTTACTTCCAGACTCTCCATAGCCTAAACCTTCCTCCTGCGCCGAACCCGGCGCACCAATATCACCTGAAGGTACTTCCTCTACCTCGGCGATGCGTTGCTTATACTTTTTATCCCGGGCAATTTCCTTTTTCGGTGTTGATTTAACCAAACCACCCCACCCGGTAACAGAATACTGGATAACGATTCTGATAATATTTGAAGTCACCCAGTAAAGAGCCAGCCCGCTGGGAAATGATAGAGTAAGGAAAGCAAACATCAGCGGCATCATCCATAACATCATACTGGCCTGCGATTGCTGCTTGGGGTCGGCAGTCGGTGTCATTACCATCTTCTGCTGCACCCACATCGTTCCCCCAACCAATAGTGCCAGCAGCATGTTGTTACCTGTAGCCAGGTTTAACCCAAGGAACTCATTGTTCAACGGCAGCGTGGAATATACTATTGGCCAGGAGTAAAGATATTTAGACAGACCAAGCAAATTCTCCGGGATTACCGCCAGAACCCGCATAATTGCCTGGTACAGGGCTATCCAGACCGGCATCTGGACTAACAAGGGCAAAAGACAGCCCGCCGGGCTTACCCCAGACTCCTTCATTAGCGCCATCTGCTCTCTAGACAGCTTATCCTTATCCTTAGCATACTTCTTCTGAAGCTCCGCAATCTTCGGCTGGAGTTCCTGCATTGCCTTAGAAGCGCGAACCTGCTGTAGGGTAAGGGGAAGCATCGCGGCATTAACGATAACGGTCACCACAATAATCGCCAGCCCGAAGCTGTTGAATAAATAATGAGTCAGCACAATGAGGGTGTTTATCATTGGCTGCATGGCGATTAAATTCCAGATATCCCCGATACCCACTAAAACTAGACCTCACTTGCTACTTAATGGTCAGACTCCACAACTTTGCCCCTGACTCTACGCTCAGAGCATAAAGATTTTGCTTCCCGGTATAAATATAGACAACGCCATCACTGGCGCAAAGGGGAGCATATACCGCCTCTCCCAGGTCAGCCAGTAGCTTAGTCTGGTTACTGCTGGTATCCAGCGCATATACCTTGCCCCCCTCGGAAGCGATGATAACTAAGCTGTCCACCAAAACCGGTGATGAGGAAACCGGGCTACCAAGGTCAGAATCAGCTACCTTTTCCCCACTTTCCGCATCCAGGGCATAAACCTTGTGGTCAAGGCAAGGAGCATAGACAGTGTTGTTGGAAATTATCGGTTTTGCCCAGAACCAGCTATCAGCCATGAATTTCCATTTCAGGCTGCCATCGCTAGCATCAACGGCATAAAGATGCCGGTCAAAAGAACCAACATAAACTGTGCCATTATAGACTAGAGGGGTAGAGATAATAGCCCCTTCCGTCTTAAACTCCCATTTCAGTTTGCCAGTAATAGTATCTATGGCATAGAGCTTTTTATCAAAGGAGCCAATATACAGGGTATCGCCATTTATCGCCGGGGTTGACCAAATCTTATTCTTATCCCCGGTGGAAAATGGGAAACCCGGCTGCGTATCACCGGTGGCAGCATCCAAGGCATAAACCTTACCATCAGCACAGCCAAGATAGACCTTACCCAGGGCGACCACCGGCCCACCGATAATGGGTTGCAGATTACCCTCACGGGGATATACCCATCTCAGTGCCCCGGAACTGGAATTAATGGCGTAAATCTTACCATTATAGCCACCAATATAGACCAAATCCCCCGCCACTGCCGGACTGCCATAGACAGCCGCGGGTACAGCTGCTGGGGCACAACCAAAGCCACCACTAGCTGGTCTTGACGCCTCCAGAGTAACTTCCCAGAGGCGACTGCCGTCGGCGGTATTCACTGCCACCAGCTTACCTGTGGTTTGTGGTGCCGCACAACCGAATCCACCACCAGTTTGTTTTAACGTCGGACACAAAAATAGAGTGCTATCGGCTACCACTCCCGCGGAGCCACCCTCAGGTGAGCTCCTGATTCCAGCACAACCAAAAAAGGTTAGCCCGACTAAGAGCAAGAGGACCACAAGACAAACCTTGCCCGCTAATGCTGTATTGCTTCTAATCTTCAATTGCCTGATTCCTCCAAAAGCCCAATATCAGGGCACCGGGTCATAGCCACCGGGATGAAACGGCTGGCAGCGAGCGAGCCGCCTTACTCCCAACCACACCCCTTCAAAAAAGCCAAACTTGGAGATAGCCTCATAGGTATATTGAGAGCAAGTCGGGGTAAAGCGGCAGTTATGCGGCATAACCGGCGAGATAGTAGCCTGATAAAGTCTAATCAATTCTAAGGCTAGCCCCTTCATATTCCCTCGTCAATAACCCGGCCCGGGATAATAAACCGTGAACCGATTTCTCCACGCTAGCGAAGCTGGCACCGGCAACTTTAGGTCGAGCAATAAACATAATATCCCATCCTGGCTCAAGTGGTGCGGAACGTAATATTTCCCGAAGCCGACGCTTCACCTGATTTCTCACCACTGCCCCACCTACCCGCCGGCTAACCGAGAAGCCATAGCGGGAAAAGGTAAGCCCGTTAGGCAAAGCCTTCATCACCATTAAATCGCTGAGCCACGAGCTACCTTTGTTATAAACCTCGGCATACTGCTCTGACTTGGTAAGGTATTCTCTCCCCCGCATTGTCACACCACAGTCAGGCGCTTGCGCCCCTTAAGCCGCCTTGCCTTTAAGACAGCTTGTCCCCCTCGCGTGCTCATTCTTTTCAGAAAGCCATGCTCACGCTTACGTGGAATCTTCTTTGGTTGATAAGTCCTCTTTGGCACAATAACTCCGTTAATTAGATTAAAGTGATTATACTTCTGTCATCTTCTGGGTGTCAATTTGAGGAAATCCGGGAAAGCTAGTGACTAGATAATTATCCCTCTGGAGAAACGGATAAAGAAACTTCGGGGGGAAATATTATTTCCCTGAGTGCTTAAAGGTTAGTAAATATCAAGCTAATCGCGTATACCAACGCCCCCTGTCTTATGGATATGTTCGGGAACGAAGGGCAGGAGGGCTAAGTGCCTCGCCCTCTTTATCGCCATCGCCAGGGCACGCTGATGTTTAGCACAGGTACCTGTTCTACGCCGAGGCTCAATCTTTCCTCTATCCGATATAAAGTGGCGCAATTTAACCGGGTCTTTGTAGTCTATCTCTTTGACCTTACCAACACAAAGGGAACAAACCTTGCGCTTAGGTATATACCTTGTCCTACTTTGCCTTCTGAACCCCGATTCACCAGATCTTTGTCCATCCACCTCTTCTAATTTACCTAAACCCTTCCTATAAATTTACCCGATTCTAACCCTCGTCGGAAAATGGAAACTCTTCATCCGCCTCCGGTTCAACAGCACTGGCTTCCTCAGCTCCCTCCCCAGGAAGAGGCGCTACTGCCTGCCTATCAAGAAACAGTACCCGGTTGGCTATTATCTCCATCCGAGAGTGTTTCTGTCCATCCTGACCCTCCCAACTACGGGTATGCAGCCTACCCTCAGCATAAACACGCTGGCCTTTAGTCAGATACTGGTTGCAATTTTCCGCTAGCCTATTCCAAGAGACCACGGTAAACCACTCTGTCTCTTGCTTACGCTCACCATTTGGGGTGGTATATACTCGATTAGTGGCAACACGAAACGAGGTTACCGGATTGCCGTTAGGGGTAAAACGCATCTCGGGTTCAGTCCCA
>Ga0315296_10003102_pt1 | contig 13998 bp, 11 predicted proteins | sample YL17G14_18_MG_FD_203921 | JGI IMG/M metagenome (GOLD analysis project Ga0315296, IMG submission 203921) | Sediment microbial communities from Yellowstone Lake, YNP, Wyoming, USA - YL17G14_18 | ecosystem: Environmental > Aquatic > Freshwater > Lake > Sediment | place: USA: Wyoming | collected... | reverse complement strand
GATCGCCATTGCAACACCCAGATTGAGGTTGCCGATGTCCACCCCTGCCACCTCCACCGTGACCACGGTGAGCGCCAGCAGGGCAAGCCAGACCGTGGCCAGCACCCGGAACGGCACGACGTGCCCGACGGTCGGGTGGTCGCTCGCCCGCGCCTCTGCGTGAGTCGTCTCAGCCATCGTTCACCTCTCAGCGGATCAAGTACAGCAGCGGGAACAGGTAGATCCAGATCAGATCCACGAGGTGCCAGTACAGCCCCGCCAGGTCCACGGGCGTGAAGTAGGCGGGACCGAACTCCCCCCGTCTCGCCCTGAGCAGCATCAGGGTCAGCAGGACCATCCCCGCGATGACGTGGATGCCGTGCAGCCCTGTCATCGTGAAGTAGACAGCGAAGAAGGTCTGCACGTTTTTCGGGGGGCCTCCGGTCCCAGTCTCCCAGAGCGGCCGCTGCCCGGGCTTCGCGAGCCCCCTCGGTCCCTCGGCGGCGGGCGCGATCAGGGAGCGCTCCTCGGGGTTGACGGAAGGTGTCCGGACCAGCGGCGCTACAGCCGGTGCTGCAGGTTGCTCGAGCTTGGCGTGGAAGCGCTTGCCCCAGAGCAGCCCCTCCTTCCACTTGTGCTCGTACTCGACGTACTTGATCCCGAGGAAGCAACCGGCCAGCGCAATGGTTGCCGCGAGCAGGCGCACCAGCGCCTTCCTCCGGCCGAGCTGTGCACAGCGCACCGCCCACGCCATCGTGAAGCTCGAGCAGATCAGTACCGCCGTGTTGATCGCGCCGAGGGTCTTGTCCAGGTACCGGTGGGCATACAGGAAAATCTCGGGGTGGCTGGAGCGGTAGACGGCGTACGCGCAGAAGAGACCCCCAAAGAGGAGGATCTCGGTGGCCAGGAAGATCCACATCCCGAGCTTGCCCGACTCGAACTGCTGCTCGGCGGTGTCGAAGTGGTGCGCCAGGTGCCCCCCGTGAGCCTCGGCCACGCTCTCTCCCTTGCTATGCGTCACGAGCCCGAGCCCCCGGCTCTGGGGACGAACCCGCCCAGCTGACGGTCGAAGGCCCAGGCCTCGACGTCGTACGGGTCGCCGGCCACCGGCGTGGCGGTGAAGTTGTCGTGCGGTGGTGGTGAGCTCGTGCGCCACTCCAGGGTCGCGCCTCCCCAGGGGTTGGCAGGGGCGGGGCGGCCGCGGAACAGGGCGTGTACGAGGTTCACCGCGACGACCAACAAGCCCACGCCAAGCAGGTACGACCCGATGGTCGAGAGCTGGTGGTACGACTGGAACTCGGGCAGGTAGTGGTAGGAGCGCCGAGGCGCACCGCGGCTGCCCATCACGAACTGCGTGAAGAACGTGGTGTTGAAACCCACGAAGACCAGCAGCGCTCCGATCCTTCCCCACAGCTCGCTGTACATGCGACCGAACATCTTCGGCCACCAGTAGTGCATGCCGCCGAGGAACGCGATCACGGTCCCACCGAACATCACGTAGTGGAAGTGCGCGACCACGAAGTAGGTGTCGTGCAGGTGGACGTTGACCGCCAGGGCGCCCAGGAACAGCCCCGTGAGACCGCCGATCCCGAACAGAAACAGGAACGACAGCACGTAGAGCATCGGGGTGGCCAGCCAGATCGAGCCCTTGTACATCGTTGCGACCCAGTTGAAGACCTTTACCGCGGACGGGATGGCCACCATGAACGTGAGAAAACTGAAGATCATGCCGGCGAGGTTGGACTGTCCGGAGACGAACATGTGGTGGCCCCAGACCAGAAAGCTGATCACGGCGATCGCGATCGAGGAGAAAGCGATGAACTTGTAGCCAAAGATGTGCTTGCGGGAGAACACCGAGACCAACTCGCTGATGACGCCCATCGCCGGCAAAATCATGATGTACACGGCGGGGTGCGAGTAGAACCAGAAGAAGTGCTGGAACAGGATTGGGTCGCCTCCGAGCGAGGGGTCGAAGATGCCGACCCCGAGGGCCCGCTCGGCGATCAGGAGCAGCAACGTGATCCCCAGAACCGGGGTGGCCATGATCTGGATGATGGCCGTGCCGTACAGCCCCCACAGGAACAGCGGCATCCGGAACCAGCTCATGCCCTCGGGGCGCAGCTTGTGGATGCTCACGACGAAGTTGAGGCCCGTGAAGATGGACGAGAAGCCCAAAACGAAGACGCCGGCCACCATCGTGATCACGCTGGTGTTGGTGGTGGTGCTGTAGGGCGTGTAGAACGTCCACCCCGTGTCCACGGCGCCGGTGATGATGGAGAGGAGAGCGAGCAGAGCGCCCGCGACCCACATGTAGTAGCTGGCCAGGTTCAGCCGCGGGAACGCCACGTCTTTCGCTCCCAGCATCAACGGCAGCACGAAATTCCCGAGCGCCGCGGGGATCCCCGGTATGATGAACAGGAAGATCATCACGGCGCCGTGCAGCGTGAACATCTGGTTGTAGGTGTTGGCGTCCATGAGCGCGCTGCTGCCCGGGGTGAGCAGCTTCGTCCTGATCAGCAGCGCGAAGATCCCACCGAGAAAGAACGAGGCCAGGATCGAAACCAGGTACATCACGCCGATGCGCTTGTGGTCGAGGGTCAGGAGCCACGACTTGAGCCCGTGCCCATGCGAGAGGTAGTTGTCCCCGCCGAGCGCGTTCTGACCCGCCCCGAACTCGCCTGCGCCAAACACCGGATTGTTGGTCGCCATCACCCTGCCGCCTTTCCGCCTACTCCAACGTCTTGAGGTACTCGATGATCGCGGTGATCTCCTGGTCGGTGAGATGCCCCTTGAACGTCGGCATCACCGCCTGGAACCCGAGCACCACCTTTGCCTGCGGCTCCAAGATCGACTCACGAACGTAGTTCTCGTCCGTCACCACCGTCTTTCCGCCCTCGAGCGCCACCTGGTGCCCAAACAGCTTGGAGAGCGTCGGGCCGGTGCCCACCGTGCCGTCCACGGTGTGGCACTGCGCGCACCCGCGGGTGCGGTACAGGCGCTCCCCGGCCTCGGCCGGCGACATCCTCTTGAGGAAGTCGCTCGCCTCCTCCAGCCATCTCTCGAAGCCACCCGGTTCGTGGACGATGACCTTGGCCCACATGTCGGAGTGCCCGGTGCCGCAGTACTGGGTGCAGTAGATCTGGTACTCGCCCGTCTTGACCGCACGGAACCAAATCCTCACGTAGCGGCCCGGCACCACGTCCCGCTTGAGACGGAAAGCGGGGATGTAGAAGCCGTGTATCACGTCCTCCGAGGTCATCACGAGGCGCACCGGAACATCCACCGGAACGTGCAGGTTCTCGTCCACATGCCCGTTCGCGTATGTGAACAACCACTTCCACTTCTGGCCCGTGACCAGCACCTCGTACGAGTTGGCCGGAGCGACGTTCATGTCCAGGTACGCCTTGAAGCCCCAGGCGAAGATGGCGATCACGATGAGGATCGGGATCACGGTCCACGTGATCTCGAGCGCAGTGTTGTGCGACGCGCTCTTTTCCGCATCCTCGCGGCCCTCCCGCCGCCTGTAGCGGACCACGAAGAGCACCATGAGGCCCACGATCAGGACGAAGAAGAAGACCGCGATCCAGAGGATCAAGTCGAAGATGCGGTCCACCGCCGCCGCGCCCGTGGAGCCCTGCACCGGCATCCAGAACCCGCCGCCGGCCTGCGTTGCCGCCCGGCCGAACAGCGCCGCTACGAGATCATGTCCAAGGCTCAATGTGCCACTCCCCACCTGCACCGCGGCCTTCGCCCATCGCGGGCTTGGGCTCGAGCGGTTTGCAGACCTCTACCTTCAACGCCCGGGTGACTGCTCGTCCGGGCGTGCGTTCGCTTTCTTTCGCGCCCCCCGCCGCCACGACGCGACCAGCCAGAGCCCCACGACGAGGGCCGTCGTGGCTCCTCCGAATCGCATGATGTTGGTGGCAGCCAGCACGTAGCGCCCCTCCTGCGCGTCGTAGTGGAAGCAGTAGAGGAGCAGTTGATCGGTCGTCGTCCCGATCTTGCCCTCCCCCGCCTCGGTCAGCGCCAGCCGCATCGTCTTTGGCTGGTACACGACGCCGTACAGGTATCGCGCCAGTCTCCCGTCGGGGGTCGCCACGAAGATCGCCGCCGGGTGAGCGTACTGCTGGCGCTCCTCGACGTAGCGGTAGCCGAAGCCGACGGCGTCGGCCAGCTTCCTGATGTTCTCCTCGCGACCGGTGAGGAAGTGCCAGCCCGCCGCCGCGCCCGGTCGCGCATACTCCTCCAGGTAGTTCTGCTTCTTCAGCCTTGCGAGCGTCGGCGTCTCGAGCGGGTCGATGCTGACGGTCACCATCTCGAACTCTCGGCCGGGCGTCCACGGGAGGTCCTTGATGCCTTCCACAAGGCTGTTGAGAACCAGGGTGCACAGCATCGGGCAACGGTAGTAACCCAACGTGAGGACAACGGGCCGTTGGCCCGAGAAGAACTTTCCCAGCCGCACCTGCCTGCCGTCCTCGTCGGTGAACTCGAGGTCGAGGGGCAGCCGCGCCCCGGCGTGCTCGGTGATCCCGATGCCCTCGAGGTCCTTCGGCAGGGGCTCCTTGCGCTGGGCGGCCGAAGGCCCGGTGCCCACCATGGCGAGCAGAAGCGCAACCAGCCAGAGCCGCACGCGGCGCTTCATGAGACCCATCTCCATCCTCCGGCTCCTGAGGGGGGCCACGCTCGCACCCACCCGTCGCGCCCGGCCCATCCCTTCAGAAGCGGAAAGCGTTCCTCGCCAGAACCCATTCCGCCTCACCGCCTCTTCGCGGCGGAGGCCGAGGGCAGCGGCGCCGGGGCCCTCCTGCCCGCCTCCTGCACGACCAGCTTCATCGCCAGGTCGATCGGAATCGCGACAACCCCCTTCTGCTGGTCCACGACCTTGTAGGAGTGCAGCAGCTCCTGCTGCTGCGCCCGCAGCTGCGAGAGCTCCTGGGGGGCGACCGCCACCACCTTACGCACGTTCTCCTCCTGCTCCGCTCGGTAGAAGAACGCCTGCAGCAGCACGACCACCACGAACAGCACGATCGCGAACACGATCCCGACCAGTGCGGTCAGCGGTGCGTTGGGTTCGCCACCCTCTCTCACGGCCGCCTCCGAAGATAACGACGCGTCATGCGTTCTCGAAAGCCAGCGACTCTTCGATGCGCGGGTCTCTCTCGGGCACCAGCGAGCGCCCGCGCACCATGAACGCGGCCGCGGCCAGCAGCAACGAGCCGAGGCCTACGAGCAAAGTCAGATCCAGAAGATGCGGCAGCGGACTGCCCGGGCTGTCGGCCGGCGCCACGAGCCAGTAAAGGTCCACCCAGTGCATCAGCAGCAGCCACGCCGCCGCGACCGCCAGGATTCTCGGCCGGCGTTTGGGCCCGCGAGAGATGAGAACCACGAACGGCAGCAGGAAGTGGCCGAAGACCAGCACGAGACCAACCCACCCCCAGCCGTTCTCCTGCCGCTGCGCGAGCCAGCGGGTCTCCTCCGGGATGTTTGCGTACCAGATCAGCATGTACTGCGAGAAGCCGATGTAGGCCCAGAACACCACGAAACCGAAGAGCAGCTTGCCCAGGTCGTGGTAGTGCTCCACCGTCACCGCCTTGCGCAGGAAGCCGGAGCGCTGCAGTGCGAAGAGGAGGACGGTCAGCAGCGCGTAGATCCCCACCACGCCGCCCGCGAAGTAGTAGACCCCGAAGATCGTGCTGTACCAGTGAGGGTCGAGCGACATCAGCAGATCGATCGAGGCGAAGGTCAGGGTGACGCCGAAGAGAACCATCGTGGGCGCCGCGCGCCGCTGCATCCGGACCGTGAGCATCGCGTCACCGGAGGAGTCCTGCTGCAGCGAGCGCCGGAAGAAATAGAGAGCCGTGACGCTCCAGACGGTGAAGTACACCACCCAGCGCGCCACGAAGAACGGCACGTTGAGGTATGCCGCCTTGCCCTGCAGGGCATGGTCACGCGCCACGACGGCAGCCTGCGACCAGGGGTAGAGCTCGTGCAACCCCAGCAGGACGGGGATGAAGAGCACCGCGAGGAAAGGCAGCGTGGCGGATACGGCCTCGCTCACCCGGCGCACGACCACGCTCCACCCGGCGTGCGTGAGGTGGTGGAGGATCACGAAGTAGAGCGCCCCGAGGGCTAGGCTCAACACCACCGCGAAGTTCACGAGGTACGCGAAGAAGAAGCGCCGCCAGCCGTCGGGGCTCGCCGCCGCCAGAGCGAGGCTGAGGACGAGGGCCGCCGCACCGACCAGCGCGAGGCCCCGCCAGAGCCTGTCCCCCTGCGCGCCCAGGTGCCGCTTCTCCGCGAAGATGTCCGTGATCTGCTCCATCTCACCTGCCCCTAGCGGAGCTGCCTCCGCAGCTCCGGCGGCACGTCGGCAACGCTTGCGGCCTGGCTGCGCTGCAGGGCGCGCACGTAGGCCACGATCGCCCAGCGGTCGGCCACCGGGATCTGCGCCCCGTACTCCGCCATGTTGCGGATGCCGTTTGTGATCGTGTTGAACAGCTGACCCACCGGCCGGCCCCGCACCAGGTCCGTGTGGTACGAGGAGGGCGGTGTCCAGGTGCCCTCCTGCAGCGCCTCGGCCCGCTTCGCAACCACGCCGTCGCCGTAGCCGGCGAGGCCGTGGCACGGCGAGCAGAAGATGTCGTAGCGCTCCTGCCCACGCCGCATCAGCTGCTCAGTGACGGGGACCGGGAAGGCGGTGACCCAGCCGTCCCCCGTGCGGCCGGTCCAGTACGCTGCGCTCCCCTCCAGATCGCCGCGCGCCACCGTGCCCGGCACCGGGGGCCTCATGCTGCGCCCGTCGGCGAACAGCGGGTTGGCCGTCTGGGTCTTGAGCTTGGGCTGCTTGGCCATGTCGAGGATCGGGTGGATGCGCGGCCGACCCGAGGTCGTGGCGCGCGAGCGCGCGATGAGCGCGAACGGCACGAGCGCCAGGGCGGCGAGCAGCACGAGGGCGTACACGAGCCAGCGAGGTGCCACGTCAGTCCTCCACCTCTTCCACCTGCTTGGCCCCTAAGCCTTCCAGGAACACCTTCGTACTGACCCGGTCGAACGTGGGGTCGCTTGCCTCGATGGCGACGAAGAAACCGTCGGTGGTGGCCCTGGCGAAGCCCCTGCTGGGGAAGACGGGGTGGTGGAGCTGTGGCAACCGGTTGGCCACCAGCAGGCCGACGAACGCCCCGATGGCCGAGAGCAGAATCGTGAGCTCGAAGGTGATTGGGATGGCGGCGGGCAGCCCGAAGAAAGGCTTCCCGCTGACCAGGTACTTGTAGTCGAACGCGTTGGTCCACCACTGCAGCAACAGGCCGGCGGCGGCCCCGGTCGCGCCCCCGCCTGCCACGAGCCAGGGCAGCCTGCTCATCCTGATACCCATGCTCTCGTCGAGCCCGTGGATCGGGAAAGGGGCGAAGGCGTCGAAGGCCACGTACCCCGCGGCCCGGACCTTCTCGAGGGCGGCAAGGAGGGAGTCCACCGTGTCGAACTCGGCCAGCAGGCCCCAGGTCTGAGGGGTTCGCACCGCCGCGGCGGCCGTCGGCTCGCTCATGGCTGGCTGTCCTCCGTCTGGCGCTCGTGCTGGCGGGGGATCTCACCCCAGTACTGGCCGTGACCATGGTGAGGCCCGCGCTCAAGGCCGGCAGCGGGCATGACGCTCTTGACCTCGGCCATCGCGATCATCGGACCGAAGCGGAGGAACAGGAGGAACAGCGTCAGGAAGAGGCCGAACGATCCCGCGAGCGTGCAGAGCTCCACCCAAGTCGGCTTGTAGTACCCCCAGCTCGAGGGCAGGAAGTCACGGTGCAGTGAGGTCACGATGATGACGAAGCGCTCGAACCACATCCCAACATTGACCAGGATCGAGACCAGCACAAGCGTCCAGGGCGTAATGCGTACCCTCTTGAACCAGAACGCCTGGGGTGCGATGACGTTGCAGAGGAGCATGGTCCAGAACGCCCAGGCGTAGGGCCCCAGCGCCCGGTTTGCAAGGGCGAACCTTTCGTACGGGTTGCCCGAGTACCACGCCATGAAGAACTCGATCCCGTACGAGTAGGCCACCATCAGGCCGGTCGCGAGTGTGATCTTCGCCATGTTCTCGAGGTGGCGCGTGGTGATCAGGTCCTCGAGGTGGAAGAACGAGCGCACCGGCACCAGCAACGTGAGCACCATCGCGAAGCCGGAGAAGATGGCGCCGGCCACGAAGTAGGGCGGGAAGATCGTCGAGTGCCAGCCCGGAAGCTGCGAAACCGAGAAGTCGAAGCTCACGACCGAGTGCACCGAGAGCACCAGCGGCGTCGCGAGCGCCGCGAGCAGCAGGTAGACGCGCTCGTAGCGGTGCCAGTGGCGCGCCGAGCCGCGCCAGCCGAGGCTCAGGATTCCGTAGGCGATCCTCCGGAGGCGCGTCGTGGCGCGGTCGCGCAGCGTCGCCAGGTCGGGGATCATCCCGGTGTACCAGAACATCAACGACACGGTGAAGTAGGTGCTCACCGCGAAAACGTCCCACAGCAAGGGGCTTCTGAAGTTCGGCCACACGGACATCTGGTTGGGGTACGGGAACAGCCAGTAGTCGAACCAGGGCCGCCCGGTGTGTATGGCGGGGAAAATCCCTGCGCAGATCACGGCGAAGATCGTCATGGCCTCGGCGAAGCGGTTGATGCCGGTGCGCCACTTCTGGCGGAAGAGGAAGAGGATGGCGGAGATGAGCGTGCCGGCGTGCCCGATCCCCACCCAGAAAACGAAGTTCGTGATGTCGAAGCCCCACCCCACCGGGATGTTGAGGCCCCAAACCCCGATCCCGGCCAGGAACAGGTAGCCCAGCATGGCCACCAGCAGTGCCGTCAGCGATGAAGAGATCGCGAACGCGATGTACCAGGCGAGCGGCGGCCGGGGCCGCTCGACGATCGAGCACACCTTCTCGGTCACGGTGGCGAAGTCGTTGTCGCCCAGCACCAGGGGAGGGCGCCGCCGGGGGTCCTCGGCGGCATCCAGCAGGGGAAACGGGACCGTGCTCACGAGCCCTCCCCGAGCTTCGGCGAGGGGTTGCGCAACCTCGCGAGGTAGCGGGTGCGCGGCCTGGTGGCGAGCACCCCGAGTATCGCGTAGGAGCGCTGTTCCTCGTGGAGCTTCGAGACCCTGCTTCCCGGGTCCTTGAGGTCGCCGAAGACGATCGCCTGGGTCGGGCAGGTCTGCGCGCAAGCCGGTAGGATCTCGCCGTCACGAATCGGGCGCCGGTCGTTGCCAGCCGCAATCTTCACCGCCTCGATGCGCTGGATGCAGAAGCTGCACTTCTCCATGACGCCCCGCCCCCGCACCGTGACCTCGGGGTTGAAGACCATCTTCTCGACCTCGGGAACGCTCTTGAAGTAGTTGAAGAAGTTGAACCGTCGCACCTTGTACGGGCAGTTGTTGGAGCAGTAGCGCGTGCCCACGCAGCGGTTGTAGACCTGCTCGTTGATCCCCTCGTCGGAGTGGACCGTCGCGGCCACCGGGCACACCTGCTCGCAGGGTGCGTTTTCGCAGTGTTGGCAGGCAACGGGCTGGAACGCGACACCGGGCGACTTCGGCTTCCCGGCGAAGTAACGGTCGACGCGGATCCAGTGCATCTCCCGCCCGCGCGCCACCTGCTCCTTGCCCACGACCGCGATGTTGTTCTCCGCCTGGCAAGCCACCGTGCAGGCGTTGCAGCCGATGCAGGCCGAGAGGTCGATGCTCATCGCCCACTGGTGCTCGCCGGTGTACGTCTGCGCCGTGAACAGCGGCAGCGCCGTCGGGGTCTCGCCGAGGTCCCGGGCGAAGGAGGGGTCGGCCTTGTACTCCGCGAGCGTCCCCTCACGGACGAGCTCCCCGACCCGCTTCCTGGTCGCCTCGAGACCCACCGTGTCGATCGCGTGGTGATCCTGGGTGCAGGCGAGGCGATAGGTGCGGCCGGTCCTCTCAAGGCCGAGCCCTCCGGCGGAGTGGAGCGAAGGAGAAGACCGCAGAGCGTAGGTGTCGATCCCGACCCCGTTGCCGACCTTGCCGGCCGCCTTGCGGCCGTACCCCAGCGGCAGGACGACCGTGCCGTCCGCCTGCCCCGGCATGACGTACGAGGCGATCTCCAGCGTGCGACCGCCGAGCGTCAGCCTGGCTACGTCGCCGTGTCTGATGCCAAGCTCCCGCGCGGTTGCTGGGCTGAAGACGGCCGCGTTGTCCCAGGTGATCTTGGTGAGCGGGTCAGGGAGCTCCTGCAGCCAGGCGTTGTTGGCGAAGCGACCGTCATACGCCTTGGCGTCGGCGCAGAAGACGGCCTCCAGCCCATGCGCGGCGCCCGCTCGAGCAGCCCGGTCCAGCGCGGCCCGCACCGCCGATCGGTCGCCCGCCCCGGGGTCGGCCGCCGCCGCCGCGCTGCCCCCGAGCAAACCGTCGTGAAGCGTGCGGCGCCAGACCGACTCGAAGTCCGCCGCCTGAGTCAGCTCCCGCAGCGTGTCGCGAACGAGGTCGTAGCCGCCGGTTCTCGGCTCGGCGAGGACCAGAGCCAGAATCTCGATCGTGCTCCTGCCACCGTAGAGCGCCTCGATGAGCGGCTGCTGCACGGTGATCGTGCCGTCCCACGCGCGCCCGTCGCCCCACGTCTCCAGATAATGCGCGCGCGGAAGGTGCCAGCGGCACTGCCGCGAGGTCTCGTCGTCGTACCCGCTCAGGTGGATGCTGACCGGGACTCCGCCCAGCGCCTCTTTGAAGCCGATGTCCGCGGGCGCATCGTAGGCCGGGTTTCCCCCCAGGACCAGCAGCGTGCTCACGCGCCCCCCGCGCACCGCGTCGACTGCCTCGCGGATCGCCTCGACGTGGCTCGGCCGGTCCGCGTCGCCTTCGCGCGTGAAGGTGACCGTCACCCCGACGTTCCCGAGGGCGACGTTGAGCGCGTGGGCGACGGCATGGACGTCGGCTCCCTGCCGCGGGCCCGCGACCACGAGGCTCCTGCCGCGGCTGGCTGCGAGGTCGCTGGCCATCGCTCGGATCAGTGCCTCGACTGCGTCCGGGAGCTTCCCGCTCGCGTCCCCCGAGTCGAGGTCGCCGCCGACGAGCCCGGAAACCGCGGCGGCGAGGCGTGCAGTCGCCAGGGGGATCGCTGCCGAGGGCAGCGCGCCGCGGTGGTCCGCCTTCGCGCCGGTCAGGGAGAAGATGGGCTCCACCGCGTAGAGCCGGCTCATCGTGCCGTCCTCGGCACGCCGGCGCTTCGCGAAGTCACCGGCATGCCGCAGCGCGGCCGGATGGTCGAACAGCGGGTCGGCGTCGAGGCAGACGATCACGTCGGCCCGCTCGAAGTGGTACTGGGACCTGTATGGCGCACCGAAGGCGAGTTTGGCGCCCTCGCGCTCGTTGTCGCGGGAGAGCGGTTCGTACTCGTGCCAGGTCGCCTGTGGGAAGACCTCGGCGAACCGCTTGCGCAGACGCGCGAGGCTCGCCAAGGAGCTCCCCTCGGAGAGCACAGCGAGGCCTGCCCCCTTCGCTGCCCGCAACGAGGCGAAGTGCGGGCCGGCGAAGGCGATGAAGTCGTCCCAGGTTTGGGCGATCTCCTGCCCGCCCTCGCGGCGGATCGGCTGCCTGCTGCGGTCGGGGTCGTAGAGCTCCAGCAGTGAGGCCTGTGCCAGCGCCGTCGCGGTTCCGCGGCTCGTCGGGTGCAGGGGGTTGCCTTCTATCTTGACCGGCCGCCCGTCGTAGCTGGTGACCAGCAGGCCAACGGCGGCTCCGCCCAGCTCCATGGCCGTCGCGTACTGCTGCGGCACGCCTGGGGTGCGCCCATCGGGGCGGTGGGCGAACGGGAGGATCAGCTCCTTGGGCCAACGGCAGGAAGCCAGGCCGGCCACCCCCAGGGAGGCGCCCATGATCTTCAGGAAAGCGCGGCGCGTCTGGGGCGAGAGAAGGTCATCGGCCAGGCCTGGAAACTCCTTCTCCACCAGAGTTCGAAACTCCGGCGTGTCCGCGAGCTCGTCCAGGCTGCGCCAGTACTCCTTGCCCACGCTTTCCCCTCTCACACCCATTGGGCCCCCGACGGGCAGGCGCACGGCCCCGCTGTCATTGCGAGCGGCCCCGAGCGCAGCAAGGGGTCGCGAAGCAATCTCGCCGAGCCTGACGGGATTGCTTCGTCGCCACTCGCCCCACTCGCGGCTCCTCGCAATGACGCCCATCCCGCTCCCGGCCCAGCGCGAGGCACCTCGGAGCAACTTCCCTTGAGCGCAGGCCGGCTCCGCACAGGCGTCACCGGTGGCACGTCCAGCACTGCGTTGAGGGGTTGATCTTGTTGGCCTCGCGCAGGCGCCGGCCGTACACGAGGGGGTCCTCGGGCGCGACCCAGTCCATCCGGGTCACCAGCTCAGGCGGCCGCAGATGACCCTCGGGGTGGCGGTGGCAGTCCAGGCACCACCCCATGCTGAGCGGATGGACCTGGGTGACCACCTCCATCTTGTCCACCCGCCCGTGACACTCCACGCACCCCACGCCACGTCGAACGTGGGCGCTGTGGTCGAAGTACACGAAGTCGGGGAGGTCGTGGATCTTCACCCACGGGACCGGCAGCCCCGTCGCGTAGCTCTCGCGAATCGGCAGCAGCTTGTCGCTCGCGGCCCGGATCTTCGCGTGGCAGTTCATGCAGGTCTGCGTCGGCGGGACCGCCGCGAACGCTGCCCGTTCGACCGTGCTGTGGCAGTAGCGGCAGTCGATCCCCAGTTGCCCGGCGTGCAACGCGTGGCTGTAGCGAACCGGTTGCTGGGGCTGGTAGCCCACGTCGGTGGTCCGGGGCGAGGCGCCGTATGCGACGAGCAGGACGACGTAGGCCGGCACCACCACGAGCGCTACGGCCAACGCCGGTCGTGCCAGGTTCGTCCACCTGGGAAAGAAAAAGCGACCGCCCCGGTCGTCGCTCATATGAGACGTGATCTTATTCAGCAAGTGCCGACCCGTCAAGCGCGGCGGCTCCGTCCGGAGCCACCCGCGTCCCACCACGGCGGCTCAGATTGCCCGCTCGATGGACGCCACCGTCCAGGCCCCGCCGTCGAACTTGACGCTGTCCCCGGGTGTCTTCTCGAGCAGCGCCTGAGCGGCCTCCGACCCGTGGGACAGGATCCCCTTCGCCGGGTCCGCCTCGTAGGGCCCGAGGATCGTCACCGCGCGCCGCCCCCCGCCCGAGGGAGGCTCCAGCCAGACCCGCGTCCCGACCCGCACCCGCCCGATGTCCACCGTCGCGGGGTTGACGATCCGTACCCGGCCGAGGTCCGCCTGGAGCTCCGAGGCACGGGCCGAGAGGTACTCCTGCCGGGCGCGCGCCGCGTGGTACTCGAAGTTCTCCGAGAGATCGCCGTGGGTGCGGGCCTCCTGGATCGCCCGCAGCGTCTCGGGGATCTGCTTCTCCAGCAGGTTGCGCAGCTCCGCCTGCAGCCGCGTGACGGTTTCGGCGAGCGCAGGCACCACCTCCTCGACCGCCGCCCCGGGCCGCAGCTCGGGGAAGCGCGCGGTCACCGCACGGCGCAGCCAGTTCCTCTCGTCGGCGAGCTCTCCTGGGTGCTCGAGAATCTGCACGATCCTCCGGCCCTGGTCGGCGGTGAGGCGCTCCTGGATGATCCGCTCGGCCAGGCCTCCGGCTGAAAGGATCTCCCTGAGCCTGCCCCGAAACGGGCCGAACACCCGGCGCTCGGCGAGCTCCACAAGGCGCACGAGCAGAGAGCCCCCGCGGCGCTCGTCCAGGATGCCAAGCAGGCCCTCGTCGGCCTCCTCACAGGCCCAGACAAACGCGGCCGGGAAGCGCGCCGGCTGCACGAGCACCTGGTCCACGAACGACTGCGCCCGAGCTGACTTTCCGGCATCCACGAGCGCCGCCGCAACCTTGCCGAGGAGCCTGGCGCTCGTCTCATGCTCCAGCCAGGAGGCGAAGACGTCCACCCACCCGGAGTTGTCGTGCTCGCGCACGAAGTCGAGCACGGCCTCGCGCTGCGCGGCCTCGTTGACCGACTCCAGCAGAGCCTTCGCCCCGGCCTGCGCCAGAACGGCCTC
>Ga0315296_10003101_pt1 | contig 14001 bp, 15 predicted proteins | sample YL17G14_18_MG_FD_203921 | JGI IMG/M metagenome (GOLD analysis project Ga0315296, IMG submission 203921) | Sediment microbial communities from Yellowstone Lake, YNP, Wyoming, USA - YL17G14_18 | ecosystem: Environmental > Aquatic > Freshwater > Lake > Sediment | place: USA: Wyoming | collected... | reverse complement strand
TGTAGAGTATGTGTCCTTCCCCCAGAGGTCTTTTGCATCATGAAAAACCGCTTTTTGCTCAGAGACTTCAATCCAGACCGGATCATCCGATGCCTCTTCGAGAATAAAGGCATCATACCCTGTCCGGCTCATCGGCTCCGCAGCCTTTCCTCCGGAATAGGATTCTGAAAAGATTCCAGTCAGGGGAGATTTCGTGAAGACACCATGGCGACAGGACCCATAGATTCGGGTATTCGTGATCGGGCCCGTGCAGAAAATGAGCTTATTGTTTGGAGAGAAAGGGTCCACTTCCGGAGGGTTTTCCTTCACAAGGAGATAAATGCCGAGTCCCTTTCCACCCAGATAGATTTCGTAGACTGAATCAGGAATTTTCTCTTCCTTGAACGTTTTTGTTTTTAGATTGATCCTCAAAATTTTATTAAAGAGGCCCTTCATTGCTCCCTTTCCTTTCTATATTATTCAGGTTTTCTGAGATATAACGACTGAACTCAGCGGCATGCTCCTTTAGGTGCTTCCGTTGGATTGAATTATGCGCTCAGTGTCTTGGAGAACAATACTCTATCACCACCATGCCCATCATAATTCTTTGCTACGGAGATACCCTCGACGATTGTTTCACTTTGCTCAATACCGAAACCCATCCGAAGGTGAAATGCAACAGAGCCTTTGTTAACGGGTGAAGTGACACAACGGACGACTGTACGGCCCAGATTCCTTGCTACCTCAAAGAACCGCTCATAGAGAGCGCCCCCTAAACCCATCTTTCGATAATCAGGATGCACACCGGCAAAGTGTATGTAAGCTTCATCTCGGAAAGTCTGTGACAAGAAGCCGATTAGAAAACCAACGATTTTGTCGCTACTCTCAGCCACGAAACTTGTTTCGCGGAAGTGAACAAAGAAAAGCTTGGGCAACATGTTGCTCATATCTCGTCCGCCCCACCATTTGTTGATCACGGAGATGATGGGCTGATAATCAGACGGCTCTGCATGGCGAATGTGTACTGCTTCCACTGCTGTCAACTATGTACTATCGCTTCATGTGATTCCTGACCCGGCTAGAAAAGGTGGGACCGGCCAGAGGTGCAATCTTGTCCGCATAACCGATGTGTTTTAGGAATCCTCCTCGTCCTATTAAGGGAAGATACCTCTTAGCCTTTTGGCAGCTCCCACCCGATCAATAGCAAGCATATAGGCTGCAGTTCGCATGTTGACCTTTTCCTTTAGATAAATATTATACACTTCATGGAATGCCCTGGTCATGATCTCATCAAGGCCTTTGTTCACGTCGTCCTCTTTCCAGAAGAGTTTCTGAATATTCTGCACCCATTCAAAATAGGAAACTGTAACCCCGCCGGCATTGGCTAATATATCGGGAATGACGAAAATGCCTTTATCATAGAGAATGTCATCAGCAAAAGGGCTGGTTGGACCATTTGCCCCTTCTACAATCACCTTTGCCTTGATTTTATCGGCATTCTTGCTGGTGATCTGCCCTTCCAAAGCTGAGGGGACTAGAATATCACAGGGTAATTCCAGAAGTTCGGCATTCGTGATGTTATCGGCGTCGGGGTAGTCTGAAACTGCTTTGGTTTTCTTATGATGGGCGTATACTTTTGCTGAATCTAAGCCTTTTTTGTTGAGAATCCCTCCTTTAGAACTCGATACCGCTATGACCTTGACACCAAGCTCCTCAAGTAGCTTCGCCGCATGATAACCCACATTACCATATCCTTGAATCACGGCTGTGGAACGTGACAAATCAATTTTTAAGAGCTTTGCAGCTTCCCGCAATGTGTAGACGCAACCCCTTGAGGTGGCCTCGAGCCTTCCCAATGAACCGCCAATCTCTATGGGTTTGCCAGTCACAACGCTTGGACAGGTATAACCTTTAAAGACACTGTAAGTGTCCGCAATCCAGGCCATCACTTGCGGATTGGTATTCACGTCGGGTGCGGGTATATCAGAATCGGGCCCTATAATGGGTGAGATCTCCCAAATATAGCGTCGCGTCATCCGCTCGATTTCCCTTTGTGACATTTTCGAAGGATCACATGTTACTCCTCCCTTAGCCCCGCCGAAGGGGATATTCACCACAGCGCATTTCCATGTCATCCATCCTGCCAGCGCCCGTACTTCATCTAAATCCACATTCGGATGATAACGGATGCCTCCTTTGGCAGGACCCCTTAATGTGTTATGTTGCACCCGGTAACCGCAAAGTAGTTCGGTGTGGTCGTCATCAAATCTGAGAGGGAACCTTACTGAAAACTCTCTTCGTGCGTACTTGATCTTTTCAATAATCCATGGCTCCATAGCAAGATGTTCGGCAGCTATGTCAAATTGTAGATTATGCATATCCAAGGGTTTACTTTGGTTATACTGACTTTTATCAATCATATGATGTTTTTGATTGTGAGGCGAGGGCCTTTCCTTCCCGGCATCCTTGGACATAAGATGATGTCCTTCTCACTCATCAAGGATGCGGGGCACTACAATCCAAGATAGGCCGTCTTAATATGAGGATTCTCGAGAAGATCCTTTGCCGGTCCCTCCATCACTGTTCGGCCGTGCTCTAAGACGTACCCACGGTCGCTCAGACTCAGGGAATGCTTTACGTCCTGCTCCACCAGGAGCACCGTGGTCCCCTGGTCAGCAATCTTGCGCACTGTCTCGAAGATGCTTTTGGTGAGGATAGGTGCCAGCCCCAACGAAGGCTCGTCCAACATCAGGAGTCTTGGTTTTGCCATCAGCCCCCTGCCGATCGCCACCATCTGTTGCTCGCCGCCGGAAAGGGTCATGGCCATTTGGGCTGCCCGCTCCTTCAGCCTCGGGAAGAGCTGGTACACTTCCCCGAGCGTACCTTCCTTTTCTCTGTCGGCCTGCTTGTTATAAGCGCCGACGATGAGGTTGTCCTGTACCGACATGAGGGTAAAAAGCCTTCGGCCCTCCGGGATCTGCACAATGCCACACTCCACAATGTCTTCAGGGGAAGACCTGTGGATGGTCTTATTTTCGAACGTGATTTCTCCCTTGGTCGGGTGCATGAGACCGGATAAGGTCTTGAGAAGGGTTGATTTTCCGGCTCCATTTCCACCGATGATGCTCACAACCTCACCCTCCTCTACGCGCAGGGAAAGGCCGAAGATGACCTGCACATCACCATAGAACACATCAATATTTTTCACTTCAAGCAGTGCCATACTCTTCTCCAAGATAAGCCTTGATCACCCGTTCGTCAGAGGCAACTTCCTTTGGCGTACCCTCCGTGATCTTCTTTCCAAAGTGGAGAACGGCGATCCTGTCAGAAAGGGCCATGATGGCGCGCATGATATGCTCGATGACGAAGATGGTGACGCCGCTTTCTCGAAGCTCCTTGATGATCTTCACCATTTCATCCACCTCGGTCGGTCGCAGCCCTGCCATGACCTCGTCGAGCAGGAGGATCTTGGGCTGGGTAGCAAGTGCCCGAGCGATCTCCAGGCGCTTGAGATAGGCGATGGTCAGGTTGCCAGCGCGCACGTCCTTGACGTCTTGCATGTGAAGACGACGAAGCACCTTCAGTGCCCTGCGTTCGGCCTCAGCCCTTTTGCCCGTGGTGGCGAAAGCCCCGACCGTGACATTATAGAGAGCCGTCCGGGAAGAGAAGGGCTTCACGATTTGGAAGGTGCGGGCCAGCCCTTCCCTGCAAAGGTCCCAAGGCCTTTGACGGGTGATGTTTTCCCCCTTGAAATATATCTCTCCCGCGGTGGGCGGGTAGACGCCGGCAATGCAGTTGAAGATCGTTGATTTTCCTGCGCCATTAGGCCCGATCAGCCCCAGGATTTCACCTTCTTCTATACTCAGGTTGAAATCCTCCACAGCCTTGAGCCCACCGAATGATTTGCTAACGCCTTTTAGTTCGAGAATCCTCATGCCGCCTCCGTGTGACCGAAAAGCTTTTTCGTTACTGAGCGGTAGGCCCTTGTAAGGGGCTCCTGGAGCCCGCGGGGCTGGTAAATCATCACCAAGATTAGCACAACACCGAAGATGATGAGGTGGAGCCCTGGAAGCTTGCCACCGAAGTAGATCCTGGAAAAATCGGTGACGGGTCTAAGGAGGAGTGCCCCGAGGACAGGCCCCGCGATGGATCCTCTCCCGCCAATGAGGGCAATGAAGGCGATCTCGAAAGATATGTCCAGCGACATGACGCTCTTGGGGTGAATGTAGAGGGTGAATTGGGCCCAAAACGTCCCTGCGAAGGCGGTGAGAAAGGAACTCATGGCCATCGCGATGAGCTTGGCCCTTGCGACGTTCACCCCCAAGGCCATAGCCGCTTCGGGCTCTTCGCCCCCTGCGACGAGATAGTGTCCCAGTTTAGAGCGCGAGATCGCATAGGTCAGCAGTAGCACCCCGGCAAGCATGAACAGGATGATATAATAATAGGGCTCCTTGGTGGCGAACATGAAATTCAAAAGGCCGGTATTCAGAGGCGGGATCTGCAACCCCCGTGGGCCGTTCAAGATGATTGGGCCGAGATTGTCGATGTTTTCCACCATCACCCTGATGCCCTCGGCAAAAGCGATTGTGGCCAGGGCAAAGTAGGCCCCTCGCATCTTGAAGGTTGGCAGACCTATGATCACACCGACAATCGCCGCCAGAATTCCACCGATCATCATGCCGATCCAGGGGCTGATCCCATACTGGAGCGACAGGACCGTTGAGGTATAGGCACCAATGCCTACGAATGCAGAGTGTCCCAAGGGAAGGACCCCTGCAAAACCGCCTACGAGGTTCCAGCTAGTGGTAAGATAGGCATATAGATAAAGAAGGACCAGGATATGAAGGTAAGTGACACTTCTCACTGCCAGCGGCAAACCGAGGGCGATCACGCCAGCCAACACGAGAGGTCCGATGCGAATTGTGTTTCGTCCCATGCTATGCCTCTTACGTTACCATTCGTACTTTACGCCGAACAGGCCGGAAGGTTTGAGAAACAAGAAAACCAGGAAGAGGCCATAGACGATCGCCTCAGTCCAGGTGGCAGCCATAAACTGGGTACCTACGTATTCGATCACACCGATGATCATACCGCCCAGGAGCGCACCTGCGATACTGCCAAGACCGCCGAGGACCACAATGATGAAGCATTTTATATCGAAAAGGACGCCTACGCTCGGAAAGATGTTGTAGAAAGGTACGAGAGACACGCCGGCGATACCTGCGGCGGCTGTGCCGATCCCGACGGCGAGGTTATATACCTTGTACTGATTGATCCCCTGCAGGCTTGCGGCTTCCCGGTCGATGCTCGTGGCCCGGATCGCCCGGCCGGTACGAGTCTTCTGAAAGAACAAGTAGATGGCCAACGCCGTGAGAAGGGCAGCAAAAAAACCCCATAGTCTAGGGACCGAGAGAAGCATCCCGCCCACCTCCAGCATCTTTCCGCGCAGGGGGTTATCCTGGAGATTTCGGTACTGGGGGCCGAAGACAAGGAGTGAAAGATTGTCCAATATGTACCAGACACCGGTGGTGACGATGATGACGGTGATAGGCTCACGGACGGCTTTCTCGGCCTTGAAGATGGGCTTGATGACAATATCCTGGAGAAAATAGCCAAATAGGAACATCACCGGCACTACTATGACCAGGGCCAAATAGGGGTGAAGCCCTGTGAGGATCACTGCCCAATAGGCGACGTACATGCCAACCATGAGCAAGGAGCCATGCGCGAAATTGATAACCTTGAGCACGCCGAAGATGACGGTGAGGCCCAAGGCGGCAAGCCCATAAATGGATCCCATAAGAATGCCATTGATGATGTCTTCAAGAATGAATCGCATCCAAAGCCCCTCCTCATCGGTGACAGATTTTAGCGGGGAGCTTGCCGATCACCAGGCTTGCTCCCCGATGGTGATAGAACGAAAGCACTTACGGACTTGGGAAGACAGGTTTGTACCCAGCACGGCGCGCGCCCTTAGGCCACACGGTGATCCGTTCCATTCCCTTGCCGATATCGTTGATCTGGACCATCACCAAAGCAGCATACTTGTTCTGTCCGGTTGCGTCGAACTCGACCGCATCATAGCCAACGATCATGCCAGGCCCTTTGGCCAGCTTGGTCTTGGCCAACGCATCTCGGATGGCCTTGGGATCGAGAGACTTGGCACGTTCCAAGGCATCGGCCATCACATACATGGCAATATAGCCATCCACCGACTCTCCGGCCAGGTTATAACCATACTTAGATTTGAACTTCTCGTTAGCCTCCTTGGCCCCGTGCTTGTTGACATCTGTTTCCCACTCGACGATATCAAAGATATACTGGGCGTTCTTCCCCGCAGCCTTCAAGAAAGATGGGTCTGCATGGCCGCCACCGCTCGCGATAATCGCTTTGGGTTTCACCTTGTACTCAGCCATCGTATTGGTGATCAGAATGGCGTCGGCCGCATTAGAAACGAGGAGGAGCACATCAGGGTTTGCCCGTTTGATCTTTTGCACAAGAGGGCTCATATCGGTTGCCGTTGAGGGGTAGGGCTCGTCCATAACAACTTTATAGCCGCCCTGTTCCGCAAGCTTATTCCAACCGCTGGCAAATCCCTTGCCCCAGTCCCCGTTTTCATAAACAAAGGCCAGGGTGGATACCTTCTTGTTGAACTCTTTTTGAAGGTCACTGAGGAAGACAAACTGGTCTCGGGTCCACCAGCTATCTTTTGCGGCAATCCGAAAGACGGTTTTGAAGCCCTGGTCAGTGATTTTGTCAGCCACCGAAACTGGGACGATAAAGGGGATTCCGTAACGCTCAGCCACAGCTGTCGTTGGGTAAGTGACCGCGGAGTTCCAGCAGCCCGTAAGCACATTGACTTTTTCGGTGTTGATCAAACGCTCTGCCTCAGCCACACCCTTGTCAGGCTTGGACTCCGAATCGGCGTAGAACATGACAATCTTGGCCCCTCCCAGCGACTTGATCCCTCCTGCCGCGTTGATTTCCTCAATGGCCATGTCTTGGGAATTTTTGTTCTGTTGCCCGACGGAAGCCGATGGACCGGAAAGCGGCAGAATGTTCCCCACTTTTACCACTTTTGGCTGTGCCAGGGCAGGACGATCTGCGAGAAATGCCAAAGAGCACATGAACACCAAAGCCAAAACATAAACATACGCCTTCCACCAAATATTTCTTTCCCTCATAGTATCCTCCTTTCCTTTCTTCATTAATGAAAAAAAGAGCCTATACTCTCATGCCTTAACTTCACTTCTCTCTCGTTTTTCCTTTTTGCTTATCACCTCCTCGATTTGAGCTGATTCGTTCTTCAGGCAATGCATTAATTCCTTTAATGACGAACCCGTGCTCCGTTAGCTTCAGGGCCACATTTCTCATGTCCCTTACATCCAGCTTAAATAGAATCCATTGAGTTGAGAGGTAACTCTTTTCAATGATGTGGACGCCAAGATCCTCGACGATCCTCTCCGCTTCAGCGTCAAACTTTGAAGAATCGGTAATTCTAAGGAGGATCTGGGCATGGCTTCTATCGGCTTTAATTTCATGGCCCACTTCTTCCAATGTCTCTTCATAAACCATGGCTTTCCGCCCCAGATATTTTAGGCAGGGGAGAGTTCACTAAGGCTTTCTTCAATGATCGATAACCCTTTTTCAAGCTGATCATCCGTAATGATCAAGGGCATCAAGGGTCTAATGATATTGGAGTGAGTTCCTGCGGAAATCATCAAAAGCCCTTTTTCTCGGCAACGCGCAACCAAACGTTTCGTAAATGCAGTGGCTGGTTCCTTTGTCTTCCGATCAAGCACCAACTCCATTCCAACCATGGCCCCTAACCCCCGAACGTCACCAATCAAGAAGTGGCGTTTTTGAAATTCCTTAAATCTTTCCATAACCTTTTGGCCGATTTTTTCTGCCCGCGATAGGACGCCTTTTTTCTCAAACACATCCAGAACTGCAAGAGCTGCCCGGCAGGCCACAGGATTTCCTCCAAAGGTCCCCCCTAGCCCTCCCACTTGAGGGTGATCCATCAATTCTGCTTGTCCTGTTACAGCGCTAAGAGGAAGACCGCCGGCCATGGACTTGGCCATGACTACGATCTCTGGTGCAACTTCATAGTGTTCCATCGCAAACATTTTACCTGTTCGGCCGAAGCCGGTTTGGATCTCATCGGCAATCAAGACAATACCATGATCCTGGCAAATCTTATGAAGAATCTTAAAATATTCCTTGGGAGGGGCAACGAACCCTCCTTCCCCAAGTACAGGTTCTGCTATGACAGCGGCTACTTGCTCTGAGGAAATGTGAGTATGGAAGAAATCCCTTAGAAAGTAAGCGCAGTGTATTTCACAAGACGGGTATTCCAGGCCAAAAGCACATCGGTAACAATAGGCAAAAGGCATGCGATAAATTTCTGGGGCATAAGGAGCAAAACCAAATTTGTAGGGCTTCATCTTACTCGTGAGACTCATCGCCAAAAGAGTTCGACCATGAAAGGCATCGTCAAAGGCAATGATCGCCGGCCTGCCCGTAGCGTGCCGGGCGACCTTGACGGCATTTTCAACACCCTCAGCTCCGCTATTTACAAACATTGTCTTCTTTGGGAAGTCTCCAGGTGTAAGTTGGTTTAGCCTCTTGGCAAGCTCCACATAAGGTTCATACATCACTACATGGAAACAGGTGTGAATATATTTCTGGATCTGATCTTGAATTGCCTTCAAGACCTCTTCGTCGCAGTGCCCGACATTGTTCACACCGATGCCACCTGCAAAATCAATATATTCCTTTCCTTCCACATCCGCGATGATCGCCCCTTTGGCCTTTTCAACAAAAATAGGATGTACGTTGAAAAGCCCCTGTGGGATATGTTTGTTCCTTTCATTTAGCAAAGACTCGTTTCTTTTCATAGGACTTACCTCATTTCTTATCTGTATCAAGCCTTGGCCATAATTGCAAAAACCATATTCGAAACTCCATATTTCGTGCCAAGGATTCAGAAATAATTCAAAGGAGAAAAAATTTGAAAACTTTTCCTCGTAGTAAATTGATTTAAATCATAAAATCGGTTCAGGATTGGGGATTAAAGGATAGTTGAAAGAGATGGATGAGTTTTGATAGACTTGAATTTCATGCAAATTTGCATCTTAATTTTCTAATAAAATGTAAAAACTATAAAATGTTATTAGATAATAGATAATTATGTTTCATGTAAAAATACATCTACTTATGCATTATCACATCTTTTTTGACAACGGAATATTTCTTGATTTTTCTGGATATTGTTCCCTGATCTACTTTCAAAATTTTTGCCACTTCATCCTGAGAACCATACTTTTGGATAGCCCTTTCAATAATCAGCCTCTCGTATTTTTTTAGGGCGTCTTTGAGTGGGATACCTTCAGATAGCACTGGATGGGCTATTGTTTTGCTCATATAACTATTTATACTATCCGGCAGATCTCTCAGCTCAATTCGATCGTTTTCCGCAAGCACAACAAGCCGTTCAATAAGGTTAGCTAGTTCCCGAATATTTCCTGGAAAATCATATCTGGAAAGAGCATCAATTGCTTCTGGGGAAAGAATCTTTTCTTTTCGATGTGTTTTGCTAAATTTCTCAAGAAAATGAGAGATCAGGGGTGAGACATCATCCCGCCTCTCTTTTAAAGGGGGGATATAGATTGGAACAACGTTGAGACGATAATAAAGGTCTTCTCTAAACAGTTTGGATGATACCATTTCATCGATCTTTTTATTGGTTGCTGCAATAATTCTCACATCAATTTCCTTTGGTTCTGTTCCACCAACGCGAATGATTTCATGATCTTCCAAAAAACGAAGCAGTTTTGACTGCGTGCTAAGGGGAATTTCTCCAATTTCATCGAGGAAGAGGGTCCCCTTATTAGCAAGTTCGAAGAATCCTGGTTTGCCTTCTGATTTTGCACCGGTAAAGGCACCTCTTTCATATCCAAATAATTCTGATTCAACGAGAGTATCCGGAATACCAGCACAATCGACTCGAATGAAAGGGCCAACACTTCGTTCTGAATGTCTGTGGATCAGCCTTGCAATCAATCCTTTTCCCACACCAGATTCCCCGAGAAGGAGTATAGTGGAATTCACTTTAGCGACCCTTAAGGCCATTTTAATAATCCTTTCCATTTCTTCACTTCGGAAGATGATATTGGAAAGGTCAACTCCTTTCATCTCTAACTCAGAGAGTTGCGAAGAATAACTTTTAGCCAGAGCCTGCGTCTCCTGAAGTTGACTTCTGAGATTATCCAATTCAGTAATGTCTCGCTCATTTGTTAAGACAAAAGTAATTTCTGTTTTTTCATTAAAAATTGGATTCCCGGTGACCAGAACCTTCTTTCCCCCTTTAATCTCCTGAATCATTGTTACCGAAGTTCTTCTCTTCAGAACCTCTAAAGTGGCTGATTTATCGAAAAGGCCATTGTCGATCAGTTCCTTCATGTTCTTTCCAATAACCTCCCCAGCCTTGACCCCGTTAATCCTCTCCGAGGCCTTGTTAATCCTGAGGACTTTGCCTTCATGGTCGCAGATCCAGAGGCCATCATAAGAGGAATCGATGATGGTATCGAGCCAATTCTTCATATTCTTAAAGAGGTCCAGTTCTTTTGAAATATTTTCAATTTCAGAGATATCCTGGAAGACACTAACAACCCCGGTAATTCTCCCATTCCTCACGATAGGGTTGATGTTGGAAACGAGACTGACCTCTTCTCCTTTTAGTTTTTCAGCATAGAATGGTTTTTCCGTTTTTAAAGATTCGAGTAATTTTCCACCTGTATTAGGAAGGATATCTAAGATATATCGATTAAGTGCCTCATGAGCAGGGATGTTAAAGATCCTTTCTGTGGTCTTATTGAAATAGGTGATGATACCTTCCTCATCAATGGCGACAATACCGTTATAAATCGAGTTGAGCACCAGACTGGAATCAAAAGAATTTAGATTTTCCATTTTTTCACCCTTTTCGTTCTTAATAATGAGGTTCTTCGCTTCGCTCAGAATGACAAAATCACACAGGGTTTAGAATAAGATAAAAAGAAGAATTCTGTAAGAAAACGGAGTTAGATCATGTCTACATGGATTTCTTCTGAACTTACTGAATCTGTGGCATAGCTTGAACATGCTTTAATATCCTCGTTTTCGAAGCCCAAAAAATATTTCTCAATAATTTCATTAAAGGGCATATTCACCTGGATCATTCGATAGCCAGCACAAGGGCCAGCGCTTTGGTTATTTCTTCCATAGATGCTTCAGATAGTTTCCCCAGTTTCTGAACAAATCTTGCCTGAGATAACGAGCGTACCTGAAAGGTGTCTGCCGCTGAAGGCTTATCCAGACCATTCTCTGCATCAGGGCTCAGCCGAACCATCCACGGGGCTACGGCATATTTGTCTTTCCATTCAGTTATTGGAACAATGATCTTCAGTGGTAAAATACCAATGGCATCATCATTTACAATAATGGCCGGGCGCGTCTTTTTGATTTCAGCACCCACTGTTGGATCCAAATTGATCAGCCAGATATCACCCCTGCACATGAAAGTCCTCACCATCAAGGGCTGTAAAACTGATCAGTTCATCATCCTTTTTGTAATCTGGAAGTAAGGCTTTAGCAGCTGCAGTCAGTTGTCGTTTTCTTTCCATCCGAGTAAGGGGTTGCTCCATTTGGTGAAGATCTTCTTGAAGTAGATGGATGGCATCGTCAATTACTTTTAGCCGCTGTTGGGGTGAAAGCTTCTTAAGTTCTTTCAAAATTTCAGACTGTTTCATACTTGCCTTCATGATCTCCCCCTATTGAGCATAGCAGAGAATGATAGAGATTGCATTTCACATGGAGCCGTACATAGTTTCGGACACAATCAAATTGGAAAAGCTACTGCTGTGGTTTAATCAAACAACTTCGATTGAGAAAATATAGCAGAAAAAGAAAATAGAATCAAATATTGGTCCCTTTCAAGAAACTGAAATCAACGCGCCATGGAATAGGCCCTTGTCAATTTCCGATAAACAGCATGCCCCTTTGGATAACCGTATTCCCTTACTTTCTCAATTCTCAATTGGCAATGGGCATTTTGCAATGATTATTGATCATTGACCATTCGGTTATTGATTCATGGGTAGATATCCGTTATCCTGAAAAGTAAGATTTATTTAAATTATCTTCTATCTAAGATAACGAATTCGATGTCGATGAGGCTCTACCACACAAAAAAGACTTTTCAATGCTTCTTCTTTATGTTCTTTAAAGGGGCGATGAATTTCCCGATGGACTTCCATGATAGTCACTGGTGTGATTTTAAGGAAGATAACACCTGTAGACAATTCCTTATTCAAAAAAACTAATGTTCCGAAATCCTTATCTCTTGTGATCAACAGTCGCTTCTCAAGCTTAGCTTTTCTTAGCAAATCTTCATCTTTTGCTCCTTGCATAACAAGTTCTTTAGCTGATACGATATCATGACCCCATTCCTTAAGTTGGTTTAAAGTCGCTTTATATATGTCTTGATCTGCAAGGAGCCGTATTTAAGCCATTTCCACATGAACTTCTTCGGAACGCACGAGGTCTGTAGCAAATCTGGCACAGGCTTTAATGTCCTCAATGTCGAGGTCAGGATAATATTTTCACCTAAATTGAGCGATTTATTAGTCCGTAACATTTAAACAAGCTCCCAACTTGTCATTCTGAGCGGTAGCGAAGAATCTATTGGGTGAATCACTGCTTTGAGATTCTTCGTCGCGTCCCGGCTCCTCAGAATGACAGGAAAGAAGAATCGCTCAATTTAGGTTTCAATAATTTCATCAAAGGGAATATTTTCCTGAATCAATTCAAGTACATTTTCTACGGTAATGCGAGTTCCGGCAATACAAGGCTTTCTAAAATGAATCTTGGGATCGATGACTATTCGCTTTCCATAATCTTTCTATTCGGCGATCATTTCCTCCTTAATAAGTTTTCGTTTCCTTTCTGCAAGAAATTATATACAAAAATTAATATTTTTACAAAGGTAATTGTTTAAGTGCGTTAGCGCGGTAAAAATGGAGAGGATGTCAATGATCCAGATGTGATTACTGAGCTGATGCTTGATGGAGCTGGCAGAGTTAGGTGAGATCATTTCGGGGGTCGAAAAAGAAAGGCCAACCATCAAGGCTTTGGAATCCCTTCTGAATTCCAACCCCTCAAACCATAGTAATCTTGAAGCATCTTTTGGAGATCTTCTCTTCTAATCGTTTTCCCATCTTTGCCTAATGGTTCATCGAAGAATCTTTTGGGGAGGGTATCATCCTTTGAAGTAATGCCTTCACGAAGGTTAAATGTTCGAGTCTCATTCTGAATATTGGATGAGATCTTCCTTAACTCGGCTTCATCCAATCTAAGACCTGTTGTCACTTCAACGATCGTGGAGAGATAATTCCAATCCCAGTAAATATCTCGATAGAATCGGCATAAGATTAGAGAATCGTGGATGTTAAAGCGATCTTCGAATTCGAGGAAGAGTTTAGCCTTTCCTTCCACCTGATCCGTTGGAATCATCCCAGCGAGTTCTGCTTTATAGAAGGTTGACCTCAGGTGGCAGGCTCCCCGATCCGATGTGGCGTTGGCAAGGCCCATTCCCTTAAGAACCCTTGGGTCGTATCCGGCTGGGTCAAGGCCCTTCACGTGGATGGCAACGTCTTCCATATCCCAGGCTTTGGCAGCATGCCGAATTCCTTCCGCCAAAATGGCTCCGATTCCCTTCTTGGACGAGATATCGTGCAGGAGTTCAGCGACCTTATCCACATCTCCCCATTTGATTTTCTGCCCGATGCGTCCCATTTCGGAAGCTTCCATGGCAAAGGCGCAGAGACTTCCAGCGGAGATCGTATCCATGCCAAGGCGGTCACAGATATCGTTGAGATAGGCAACTTCCTCAATCTCATGGACCATGCAGAGGCCCCCAAAGGCATAGATCGTCTCATATTCAGGACCTTCGATCTTCAGGCCTTTATGTCTTCCCTCCTT
>Ga0315296_10003100_pt1 | contig 14002 bp, 19 predicted proteins | sample YL17G14_18_MG_FD_203921 | JGI IMG/M metagenome (GOLD analysis project Ga0315296, IMG submission 203921) | Sediment microbial communities from Yellowstone Lake, YNP, Wyoming, USA - YL17G14_18 | ecosystem: Environmental > Aquatic > Freshwater > Lake > Sediment | place: USA: Wyoming | collected... | reverse complement strand
TCCTGGCTATCGACGCTGTTTTCACCGACGCCAAAAAGGGTGAGCACGCCTCCACAGAGCAGATGCAGTCCCTTTTCGGTACAAGCGACCCAATGAAGGTTGCCACAATAATACTTGAGAAAGGAAAGCTCCAGTTAACTACAGAGCAGAGGCAGAGGTTGACGGAGCAGAAGAAGAAGCAGATAATCTATCTCATCTCAAGAAACTACATCGACCCGAGGACGAAGCTCCCTCATCCACCGTTAAGGATCGAGCAGGCCATGGAACAGGTGCATCTTATTATCGACCCCTTCAAAGACGCAGAGGAACAGATTCAAGCCATCGTGAATGCTCTTCGCCCTATCTTACCTCTGTCCATAGAGCAGATCTCCTTCGCCATCAAGATACCAGCCCAGCACGCCACGAAAGCCTACGGGACTGTGAAGAACCTTGCGGCCATCAAGAGAGAGGAATGGCAGTCAGACGGCTCATGGATCGCTGTTGTTGAGCTGCCAGCGGGGCTCAAAGGCGAGTTCCTCGACAAACTGGGTAAGACGACCGGGGGAAACCTCGAAGTCAGGATTATCAGTTGATTCTGGAGAGATGGATAATGTCTCTGCTCTTTGAGAATAGAGCCTTCGTCGTGCCAGGCGATACGCTTGCTGAGGGCAGTCTGAGACTTGGAGAGAATACCTACAGGCTGCAGGGAAAGATCTACGCGGCGAGAGTCGGCTTAGTGGAATATAGTCGAGGAGTCGTATCAGTCATAGCCCTCAAGGCAAATTATGAACCGAGGGTTGGCGAAACCGTGATCGGCACAGTAGTGGATATAGACATCGGCGCCTGGAGGGTGGACATAGAAGGCCCCTCTCTAGCCCTTCTCAACGTGACCGATGTCCTCGATGAGCCCTTTAGACCTGAGATGGTGCTTCCCAAGGTCTTCGATTTTGGGGACGTAATCGTTGCTAAGGTGGTTAGTATGAATCGGGATGGCACCCCATTACTCTCAACGCTGGGATCAAACTTTGGTAAGGTAAAAGGAGGGAGACTGGTGAGGATGACTCCCTCGAAGATACCAAGATTAATAGGTAAAAAAGGCTCCATGGTGAACATGATCTTAAAGGAGACGGGCTGCCAGATCGTGATCGGGCAGAATGGGATCATCCTCGTGAGCTGCGGGGATGATGAGATGGGAGAGCTGGCGATCCAAGCAATGCAAAAGATCGAAAATGAGGCTCATACGACGGGTTTAACGAACAGGATCTACGAATTTATAAGAGAGATGAAGGAGAAAGGGAAGAGATGAGTACCAATAAGAGAAGGTTAATTGTGGATCAAGTTAGGCTGGATGGACGTAAGCTCGATGAGATACGCCCAATAAAGATCGAGAGTGGAGTTCTTCCTAACGCAAATGGATCCTCTTATCTAGAGCAAGGTAAGAATAAGATACTCGTGGGCGTCTTCGGCCCAAGGGAGATGTATCCTAAGCACCTTGCTGATCCCCATAGGGCTGTGCTGAAATGCCGTTATCACATGGCGCCGTTCTCAACAGACCCGAGGAGGTCGCCGGCTCCATCAAGGAGGGATACAGAGCTCTCCATGGTCATCAGGAACGCCCTTGAACCCGCCATCTTTCTTGAGCGGTATCCCAGGGCGTCGATAGCTGTGTTCGCGGAGATTTTAGAGGCGGATGGGAGCACTAGATGTGCCTGTATCGTCGCCGCCTCCGTCGCCTTGGTGGACGCGGGAATACCGATGAGGGATCTCGTGGTCGCTTGCGCCGCTGGGAAGGTCGAGGGCGAGATCGTATTGGATCTCAATGACATCGAGGACAAGGAAGGCACCGCTGACCTTCCTATAGCCTACATGCCGAAGCTGGGGAAGGTTACCTTGCTGCAGATGGATGGCGTGCTCTCACCGGAGGAGTTTGATAAGGCTCTCCAGCTCGCCCTGGAGGGGGGTAAGAAGATCTACGAGCTTCAAAGAGAGGCTCTGAAGACGAAGTATGCAAAGCAAGGGGAGAAGGGGAGTATTGAGCCGATTTGAGGTGGTGTCAAGATTGAAAAGGAATAGAATCTCGACGGTCCTAGCTCAGGGGAAAAGAGAGGATGGGAGAGGTCTATCTGACTACCGTGCGATCAAGATCAGGAAGAATGCCCTTGACAAGGCCGAGGGGTCAGCTGAAGTATTCCTAGGAGATACTAGGGTATTAGCAGGGATAAAGGTAGATAAAGGCGATCCCTTCCCCGATACCCCGAACCAAGCTGTCTTGACCGTTAGCGCGGAGTTTACCCCAATAGCCTCCCCCAACTTTGAACCTGGACCACCAGATGAAGCCTCTGTGGAGCTGGCCAGAGTCGTCGATCGAGGGATCAGATCCTCCGAAGCCATCGACCTCAAGAAGTATTGTATCATTCCAGGCAAGACCGTTTATGTCATCTTTGTTGACCTCTTCATATTGAACCACAGTGGTAACCTGATAGATGCTTCTGCCCTCGCCGCTATGGCTGCTCTTCAGAGTACGAAACTACCGAAGTACACTCTGGAATCAGACAAGATGATTTTCCTGGATGCGCAGGAGCCCCTTGAGCTTCGAGACCTCCCCATCACCGTGAGCATGGGCAAGATCGGCAATAGCCTGATCGTTGATCCGACGGCTGATGAAGAAGACGTCATGGATACGCGTTTAACCATAGCGATTAATAAGGATGGGCACATCTGCGCGATGCAGAAGAGCGGGTCCGCGGGATTGGACCTTGAGGAGATTAAGAAAGCCATAAATATGGGGCGTGAGAAAGCAACCGAGATCAGAAAACTGTTGATGGAGAGCTGATCACGGTGCCGAGAAAGAAGAGCTTCGGTCTAAGACTCAGAAATCGCGGCGGGACATCTGTTAGGAAGAGATGGACCAAGGCAGCACTCTCCTATAAGGGTTCCAGCCTCTGCCCCAGCTGTGGCATAAGGGCTGTGGAAAGGGTTAACTCAGGCGTCTGGCGTTGCAGGAAATGTGGCTACACCTTCGCTGGAGGCGCCTACGCACCCAAGATGTAGGGCGCCCACGTTCTCCGATGAATAATCGCATCCTTTAATAACCCTGTTCTTCGATTATCTCGTTCTCCTGATAGCCTTAAGAGGATCAAGCCATGCCGAGTGACATAGAAGAGCCTTCCTCAATGAGAGTGAGGACGGAAGCTGAGGTTGAGATAGCTTTTCCTCTCCCGAGAATGGGTCATGTTGTTGCTGAGGCGATTCGCCCCGAGCTGGAGGACTCCCCGGCGGATAGGTCTATTGTCAAACTGATCGTTGATGAGGATGGGAAGATGACTCTACACATATCAGCCACGGACACCTCCGCTCTGAGGGCTGCATTAAACAGCTACCTTCGCTGGGTCTCCGCCATCACTAAAACCTTGAACATGCTTGAGGAATCAGGGCGGGAACCTGATAAAGGAAGCACGTGAATAATTATGGCAATTTCATTTTTTCCATATCTCTTAAAAAATTCCTTGTCTCTTCAATATCTTCTTCCGTAAAATCCATTCCACTAACTCTACTAACCCTAAATCTTAACACAGCATCACGGTCTACATAGTCAAAACAAAATTCATATTTCTCGGTTCTAATTTTTCTTCCCCTTCACTCATATCACCACCATAGGGTTTTTAATCACCCCCCTAGAGATATTTAATTAAACCATTGTTGGTATATTAGTTATGATGAAAGAATATAATGTAAAAAGTGAAGAGGATTGGGTTCAACACCAAGTTCGTAATTGGATTGAAAACACTAAAGGAGACCATTTTAAAGAAAATTGTAAGCCCCTCTATGATGAAAAAAATCTTGAGAGACTGAAAAGATATCATAACTCAAATGAAGAATATCTTCTAAAGAGAATGGATTTAAATGAAGAAGTTTTGAAAAAATATCACACACTTTATTATACGATTCTTACCGCGTTTACTACAGGTTTCATATTATTTCTCTCATCTCAACTACTCTTGAAGGGTTTAACAGGAGAAATAACTTCCATTATTAATGAACTCAACATAATAAAGATTTTTTTCTTAGCATTAATGGTTATTTCCTTGGGTTCAGGATTTTCGGTTATATTCAGCTTGAAAGTAAGACGCTTTTTACTTAAACGGTCTGGTTTATTAAATGTTTTACATGATACTGAAATTGAAATTTATTACATATCGAAAATATTTGAATATAGAAAAAAACAAAAGGATAAAAAGATGGCGGATAAAACATTGTAACGAATATGAGCCTCTCATGGAATATCGATATACAATTATTGAAAGACATACTTTTAATTATCTCTACTTCTATATCATTAATACTTGGTCTTTCGAAAGTTACTGATATTTTTCAAAAGAAACCATCTTTAGAAATATCAAGAATATATGATCAAATAGCTATCTGGAAATATGCTGGTTATGTAAAAATCCAGCTTGAGGTTTGGAATGGTAGGAGATGGTGGCAAAGATTTAGAATTTCAGAAGCTACTCACCTTAAATGTCATATAACAACGGTGGAAAATGGTAAAGTTTTTGAGGATGGTTCTGGATTTATCTTAGAAGAGCTGGAAATTGTAAATTTACCACCAAAATCATATACAAGTTATCATTCACCCATTTTTTATATTGAATCAAAAAATACATTCTTATACATTAAAATAAGTTGTGATGAAGGAGTTGAAACCAAAAAAATACATAAAATTGAATGGAAAAAAGCCATACCAGAAGATCAGTTAAGACCAGATATAATGGAATATACAGTAAAACATAGAAAAAATTTTTAAGAAAAAGTAGAGCATGGCCCTTTCATGAATGTTGAGGATATCTCTTTTGGCCCTTAGATTGGAGTTGGCTTTTCCTTTTAGAATTAATTATTTATGCCTCCACCATTCTCCTTATAGGGGACATAAGCAAAAACATCCTTAAGGTTGAGGAAAGGGAAGGAAATGAATGCTTCAAGCCAGCTTCCGCAGGATACAAGAGAGCGCCTCCTGAGACTTCAGCAGCTACAGAACACCCTCCAGACCCTCACAGCCCAAAGGCAGAGGCTGGAGGCTGAGCTAAGCGAGACTGAGAGGGCGTTGAAGACCTTGGAGGAGGTTCCGCCTGAGAAGAAGATATACAAGTCCGTTGGCGCCCTCTTAGTGGAAAAGGAGAAGGAAGCGGTGGTTAAGGAGCTTATTGAGAAGAAGGAGCTTCTCGATATAAGGGTAAAAACCATGAGTAGCCAAGAAGATAAGACACAGAAGAGGGTTCTGGAGCTCCAAAAGAATCTGCAAAAAGAATTGGGGATCATAGGGCCATCTCCATAAAGCCCGCGCCTTCGATCTCAACTATTTCTTCTTTTTATCCTTTGTTGTTCTGGAGCGAGAAGCCCTATGAACCTCCAAGAGGCTTTGAACGGGATAAGGTCTATCCTCGGTCATAGGATCTGCATCTTGTTTCACCACAACGCCGATCCCGATGCGCTGTGTTCAGCCTATGCCCTGTCCCGCCTTCTACCCTCGATCAGAGCTGGCGTAGAGGTTACGATCTCCCCCTCGAAGGGCCTAAGCAAGATCAGCGAGCGTGTCGCTGAACACCTGGGCATAACCTTGGAGGAGAACCCCATCATCGAGGAGATGGATACCCTCTTCATCGTGGACACTGGCTCCCTCCAGCAGCTAGAGGAGATGAAGGATAGGGTCCTTACAGCCAAGGCTCCCCTTGTTGTCATAGATCACCACGCTGAGCATGCGGAGATCAAAGCAGCGTCGAGGCTCTATATCGTTGATGAGGAAGCAGCCTCAACCTGCGAGATTACCTACGGGCTCTACAAGGAAGCAGGGGTGAAGCCTACAGGCCAGGCTGCGAAGGCTCTTCTCCTCGGCATCGCCTATGATACTCGTCGTTTTGCATCGGGAACCTCAGCCACCTTCAAGGCGATAGGCGAACTCCTCGAGCTGGACGGAGCGCTGGCAGAGATTCCTTCACTGCTCACCAGAGTTATGGATCGATCCGAGAAGATAGCTCGCCTAAAGGCTGGACAGAGGATGAAGATCTACACGATTGATGGGTGGCTTGTCGTCTCTGCTGAGGTCAGTTCCTATCAGGCCTCTGCCGCCAGAGGATTGCTAAACCTTGGAGCCGATCTGGCTTTGGTCGGGGGCTCTGGGGAGGGAGGCATAAGGATCAGCATGAGGTCCACGGAGGACTTCTACAGTGAAACCTCCCTTCACCTTGGAAGGGTCATCGCCATCCCTCTTGGCGAGGCCTTCCGGGGGGCAGGAAGCGGTCATTCAACTGCTGCTGGTGTAAATGCCTTGGGCGACTTAGAGGAGGCGCTTAACATGGCGGTGAAAATGGTGTCTGAGCGATTAACTCATATTTGAGTAGCCATTCTTTTTAATGCATTCCCATCTTTATGTTGAAGGAACCTTGGGCATCATAGAGATTAAAGGTCTCACCTACTCCTATCCGGGGAGTGAGCAGCCTGTCCTGAGGGAGGTAAACCTCTCCATAGACAGGGGCGAGTTCGTCCTCCTCACAGGGCCAAGCGGCTGCGGCAAGACCACCCTCTGTCGATGCCTAAACGGACTGATACCCCACTTCTACAATGGCAAACTGGACGGCGAGATAAAGATAGTCGGACTATCAGTTCAGGATACCCCAACCTCGAAGCTTGCACAGCATGTCGGATTGATCTTCCAGAACCCCGACAACCAGATCTTCGCCCTCACCGTCGAGAAGGACATTGCCTTCGGGCTGGAAAACCTCGATTACAGCCGGGAGGAGATGATCAAAACCATTGATTGGGCCTTGAAGGTTACGGGCATAGAGAGCCTTCGAAACCGAGCTCCCCATGAGCTCTCAGGCGGTCAGAAGCAGAGGCTGGCCATTGCATCGATTCTCGCTATGAAACCTGAGGTTATCGTTCTCGATGAGCCCACCTCCTTCTTGGACCCCGTTGGGGCGGAGAACATCCTCCAGATCATAGATCGCCTTAACAAAGAGCTGGACATGACGATAATGATGATCGAACACAGGTTGGACCTGTTAGCGCCCTATCTAGACAGGATCATCATCCTGGATGAGGGAAGGATCCTACACGATGGTCCTCCGAGAGAGATTTTCGCCTTTGAGGAGAGTAAACTCGTCGGTATCGGGGTGCCTGTGGTTACTAAGCTTGAGTATAGACTAAGAGAAGCTGGAATCGATCTCGGGGAGACCGTGCTCAATGCCCCTGAATTCGTCAAAGCATTGAGAACGAGACTGATTCAAAAACGGGAAAACAGTTCGCCATCGGCGCCATTCTACAGGGGAGTTCTTGAAGAGGACAAGGTCCCTGAAGGAGAAGCTGCAATAGAGGCTAAAGACCTTCACTTTTCATACCCTAACGGTGTTAGAGCCCTGAACGGCGTATCCCTGAGGGTTATGCCAGGGGAATTTTTAGCGATAATGGGTGAGAACGGGGCTGGAAAGACCACCCTCGTGAAGCACTTCAACGGACTTCTAAGGCCCAACCATGGGGAGGTTTATTTGGATGGTAAGAACATCGCCGGCATGAGCGTCGCCTCCCTCGCGAGGAAGGTGGGGTTGGTCTTCCAGAACCCCGATGATCAACTCTTCTCCGAGAGCGTGGATGAAGAGATTGCCTTCGCCCTGAGGAACTTCGGCTTCGATAAAGCCGTAATAGAGGAGAGGATCGCCTGGGTTTTAGAGCTCCTAGGCCTCACGAGGTATCGGAAGGCAAGCCCTTTTACCCTGAGCGGAGGAGAGCGGAAGAGGGTTGCCCTCGCCTCTGTCCTAGCTTGGGATCCTGAGGTCCTAGTCCTAGATGAGCCGACAATAGGACAAGATTACGCCCAGAAGGGGCGACTGAAGAACTTTTTAAAGCAGCTAAGAGACAGGGGTAAGACCCTTATAATCGTGACACACGACGTTGAGTTCGTCGCTGAGTGTAAGCCCAGAATTATCCTCATGGCTAAAGGACAGATAACTGCTGATGGATCAGCAGAGAAAGTATTAACGGAACTGGGTTCGCTTAAGCAGGCGTCCGTGAACCCACCGGAGATAGCAAAGGTCTTCCTGCAGCTCTCAGAGTTCGGTCTTCCAAGGAGCATAATCAATGTTGAAGATGCCTATGATCTCCTGACAAAACGCCTTGGGAGGAATGGAGATTGAGCGTGTTTCAGGGTCTAAAGTTCAGTGCAGTATCCTCCCCGATCCATAGACTCGATCCAAGGGTGAAGTTTCTCTTTGTCTCCATTCTCTTCGTCGCAACTATACTATTCTCCGATCTTCTGCCCCTCTTGGTCCTCTTTTTCGTGCAGATACCTGTCCTCATAGTGGCTAAGGTTCAGAGGGAGTGGCTTAAGACTCTGAGGGGTGCACTTATGCTCAGTGTAATCATCTTTGCCTCGAACCTCCTAGCCAACTACTTCTACAGCGACCGTATCTTGACGACGGAGACCTTAGAGCTCTCGTTAGCCATGACCGTGAGGTTCATCGCCCTCATAACGACCTTCTCGGTATTCTTCCTCACAACTTCCCCCGACAAGCTGAGTCTGGCGCTGGAGAAGGCTCGTGTTCCCTATGAGCTAAACTTCGCCTTCATAACAGCCATCCGTTTCGTACCCGTGTTGGCTGATGAGGCTCAGACGATAATGGATGCCCAGAAGTCTCGGGGGCTGGAGCTTGAGAAGGGTAACTTCATCCAGAGAATAAGAAACTACCTGCCCATTCTGCTGCCCCTCATCATCAACTCGATAAGGAGGAGCCTGGAACTTGCAGAGGCTATGGAGTCGAGGGCCTTCGGTGCGATGAAGAAAAGAAGTAACCTCTATGAGTTGAGGGTGACGAAAAGCGACTACTTTGTCCTCATATTGTCGCTCGTGATCCTCTTTCTCGTATTGTATATTCGATTCTTCATTCCGATTCCGAGATATCTTTTTCCTTTTTCCCGTATTCTTTAGTCACGAGTACATTTAGGTATATATTTTATGCAAAAGATATAAATAATATAAGACAGTTTATATGTGGACCTACATGAAAGAGTTTCGAAGAGTTCAAAAGGTCGGGCATTCAACTCTTTCGATCTCCCTCCCCGCCGAATGGGCTAAGAGGAAAGGCTTGAAGAAGGGGAGTTCCCTATTCTTCTACGAGGAGAATGACGGCTCCCTCAGATTACACATCGAACCCAAGACTGATGAAGAAGAAGTCTATGTCATCGACGCCGATCGCTACGAGGAACCAGCTACCTTGGCGAGGATTGTTGTGGGAAACTATGTCTTGGGCAGAAATATCATAAAGATCGTTTCTACCGAGCGTTTGAAACGTGAGCAGATAGAGATTATCCGTGTAACAACCCAGCGCCTCCTGGGCATAGGAATTGTAGAGGAGAGCGAGAAGCATCTCCTACTCCAGTCCTCGATAAATCCCGCGAGCTTTCCCCTATCCACGATGATAAAGAGGCTTTACACAGTCATCTCCACGATGTTTAAGGAAGTTAGAGAGGGACTCAGAGACAGAGACTTAGAACTAGTCAAAGACGCCCTGAGTCGAGAACATGAGGCAGATACAAACTATTGGCTCATTAACAGGCTCTTATCCTCAGCCCAACAATCATGGCCGGTCGCCCGGGAGATTGGTATCAGCGACCCTCTTGAGATCATTCATAGCAGCCTCATCTCCCGATTTCTTGAGATGATTGGAGACCATTCAGAGCTCATTGCCCAGAAGTGTATGGAACTCGAGGGGGTTTGGGCAGGTCTTCCTCAGAGTCTGATGAATGTGCTTGACCAGATGAATTCCCTTGCATTCACTATGATCGATAAGGCGGTGGAGAGCATATTTGTTGGAGATGTGAAGATCGCAGCTGATGCGTTAAAGATGAAGGATGTTGTCGATCTGAAGGAGAGGAATTTCCTCGAAGTCCTCCAGCAGAATGAAGAGCTAAAAATCGCCCCAGTCCTCCGCTCAATTATCTGGGACGTGAAGATGATAGTGGAATACTGCTCTGCCATAGCAGAGATATCGATAAACAATGTGTTGGAAAAGACCGGGTGAATTCCCCTTTTTGAGCATAGAAAACCTTACTTGTTCCACCACAAAACTGGGGAGAAGATTTTCGAGTAGAGAATTATGCCTTTCTATCTTATATATATATCGGTCATAATATAAGCGCTGATTATATAAGTATATACTTTTTAGACTTTTAAATTTATATATTTGAACGAGAACCTTTACGGGAGGACAAGATGGTGACGATGAATGAGCCACGTTAAGAAGAGTGCAAAGGAGCTCCTAACGGGTATAGACAAGGTTATCGAGAGCGTCTCAGAGGAACAGATTGAGACGATGTTGGAGACGGTCCTCAAGACGAAAGACAGGAAGATTCTAGTTATTGGAAGCGGCAGGAGCGGCTTTGTCGGAAATTCCTTCGCTTTGAGATTGATGCACCTGGGGTTCAATGTCTACGTGGCTGGTGAGACCATCACGCCTGCATTGAAGGAGGGAGACTTAGCCATAACGATCTCGGGCTCAGGGACCACGAGAACCGTGGTCACCCAGTCGGAGGTGGCCAAGGAGATAGGTGCAAGGGTTCTAGCTATCACGTCCCATCCAGAGTCTCCTTTAGGCCAGATCTCCGATCTCGTAGTGGTGGTGAAGGGAAGGACCAAGATCGCCAAGGAGGATGACTATATCAGCCGGCAGATGATGGGCGAGCACGAGCCCTTGGCACCCCTGGGAACGATGTTCGAGCTCTCAGCCATGGTCTTCCTCGACTGCATCATCGCAGAATTGATGTACAGAATGGGCGAGAAAGAGGACGACCTGAGGAAGAGACATACCATAGTAGAATGATCCGCTTCTCATCAATCATCATGATATGCTTTCAAAACCGTTAGCAGAAGGGACTAGGAACCCTCTCTATACCTGGCTCTTCTCTTCCTGCTCTATCTCGATCTGTCTCTCGCTCGGAAGAGGAGGGGGCGTAGTAGCCATCGTGTAGCCGATCCATAGAATGATGATCAGACCGGCATAAACAGCCAGAATAACCGGCAATTTTATCGCCCAGCTGCTGATCTCCAAGGAGATCCAGGAGAGTCCAAGCGTAGGGCCAAACACCCAGACGAAGTAGCCGCCCATCAGGAGCAGGCTGACGATGATTATGATTGTTCCTAGACTTCTATCCTCCATCTATTCCACCTCCTTATCCATTTTACTTACTATTTTTAAGAATTTCCTAAAAATATAAAAAAGGAGGGAAAGAGTTCTTCTTGAGAGCTGCTCCCAGGTCGGAGATGGAAAGCTTCCTTTCAGATCCCTTATGTCGATATTTTTCCGAGTTTCTCTTCTTCTCTCTTCTTGTCCCCGATGATCGAGTCGAAGCTCTTCAGGACTGTCCATGTGTCATTGGAGAGGATTTCCGCCGTTTTTCTGCTTATCTTTCCTGTGTCGACCAAGATGTTGAGAGATTTGTGGCAGTGTTTAGCAGTATTCTCGAGCTCTAGAATCTCCTTCAGCGATTTCCCCTGTAGGAGGCTGTTCAAGTAGATAAGCTGAGCCTCAAGACGGGGAGTCTCTGCCTTTAAGTCTCTTATCTTCTTCTCCAGATCCGGAGCCTTACCCTCTAGTTCAGCGCCATCGAACTCTCCGATTGCGCATCGAATCTGTAGTTCCTCCAGCTTCAGTTCGGCTTCTTTCAGTTCCTCCTTGTCCTTGCCGAGTTTCTCAATGAATTGCGCCGTCTTCTGGTCTCTCAGCTGAATGAGCTGGTCGATCTTCGATTGGTATCCGTCGAATATCTTTGTGAAGACCTCCTCGGAGACATCGCCGTCGCAGAGCCTGCTCAGAAGCTTGATCTTCAAGGGGAGATACTTCTCAAGTTCCTCAATGATGGACTGAGCCTCTGGCTCCAGCTCAACTTTGTGCTCCTCTTCTGCTGCTGATTTCACGGATGAAGGGCTTTGGACCACTTCCTGCGCGTTTCCTCCATCCCCATCGGGCTTCGTCATCGAGGTCTCCTCGGTGATCGTCTTCGACTGGGTATCCTCTGCCTTAAAGAGCGGCGCGTTGCAGTAGATGCAGTAGAGAGTTTTAGGAACCTCCCTGTTGCAGTTTGAGCAGATGACTGTCTCTTCTCCCATTTCATCACACACCTTCTCTACTCAATACGTGGCATTCTCATGTTCTCTTATTATAAGAAAGTAAAGGTTGAGTGGATGCAGACCATTTTAGAAATAGATTTAAAGAGTGTGGTTTTCTCCTATGGTAAATTACTCTTTTCAGAGAAGGACTATATCGGCTAAGAACTATTTCTGCATCATGTTTACAGAATCATATTAAATTCATTTAACATAAACGAAGCTTTTGCATTATTCTAGTAATCTTTATCCTTGACCCTTCATGAAAGATTGAAATGGGTCATACCGAGAAAGTGGGGGGCTTCACTTTTCCTTAACATAGATCTCTATGTAGCCACAGTTTAGGCACCTTTTTCCCCTTAATGGTAAGACCTTCATCTCCCTTCTCTTAATTAACCATCCCTCTTCCTTTCCCGTCGGCTCTTGCCACAAGGGGCCCTCGATGACAATATGTTCAGTTTGGAGCATATTCAGAGAATCTCCGATGTTACCGCTTCGTGTCAGCATGGCTTTCATAAAGGGATCTGTGGTATTTGTGTCCTCAGCCACCCTTATAGTAAGTGAACCCTCACGCATTTCCCCACCGCATTTCGGACATTTCTCAACCTCGCCCAATTCTCCTCTCACCCTGAAGATAGATTGATAAGGCAAAGCTTAATAGTTCTTTCCTTTCCTCCATACTCAAATTGAATAATTGCGGCCGAATGCCACTAGGCGGCCGTGGACGTCCTACGGCGGAATCCAACCTGGTTAAGATCCCAGCCCCCCAAGCTGGAGACCCGGGTTCAAATCCCGGCGGCCGCACCACTACTGGGCATTGGAACCCTTGTTTATGGCTTCTGAAGGATGTGAGGTGAGATGATGGAGAGAGGTCGATCTCATATCGATGAGGAAGAGATTCAAGGTCACGGGGCTCGATGGAGTGCCCTGGACCCTGTGGTGAGAGGGAAGATCTTAGACCTTGATGGTTCTGAGGAAGAGGGCGCCGAGGACTCTGAGGAACTACTCTGACGCCTTGACGAGGCTGGCGGAGATGGGGAACCTGGATGATGTTGAGGTGATGGGGAAGATCGTCTCGGGGCTGGAAGGCGTGTTCTTTGAGCAGGCGAGAGCCTCTTCGGTGTCAGTCATAGACAGTAGTGGTCTCAGATAAAGGAGGCAACGGACTCTCTGGTAGATTTTATGAGCGCCCTGATGCAGACCTACGCCGATAAAGATGCCTATATGAACCTAACCTATGAACAATCCTCCAACCCCAGCAGCGTCAGAGACTGTCTCCTGAACATACAGGTGAAGGCATTCACCGCCAAGATCGTTCAGAGCTCCAACCCACAGGTAATCATCATCGATAGCGAGATTGCGGAGGCGACGGAGAACGCCTTACAGCTACAGGCGGATCTTATCCTCGCTAGAAGAGCCTTCGACCTTCCTATAGCCAGCTAAAATTCTCCCTCAAGGCCTTCTTTATACGCAGCCATATCTTATGCATTGAAACAAGTTCTAGTCTTCAAGGGGTCTTTCCTTTAAGGCTGTAGTAGAGGACGCCGTTCGATGTCCTTTCTTCGATCTCACCTTGATTCTTGAGATGGGCAAGGTGGGCGAGAGCCTCAGCTGCTGCCATGCGCTTGGTCCAGAAGGGCATCAATAGCCAGGGGCTGCTCCAGGAGATTTTAGCCGAGATCTGGAATACCGTCTTCGCGCCTTTCTTGAGTGTTTCCCTGATCTCGTTGCATCTTGCCTCGTGGTGGCGTTTCAGTTCTTCGATCCTGCCGTCGAGGTCCTCAAAAGCGTGTTCATGAGCTGGTAGGACGATCTTCACGGGGAGTCCTCTGAGCTTCTCAAGGGCATTGAGATAGTCGGCCAGGGGGTTAGCAT
>Ga0315296_10003098_pt1 | contig 14004 bp, 25 predicted proteins | sample YL17G14_18_MG_FD_203921 | JGI IMG/M metagenome (GOLD analysis project Ga0315296, IMG submission 203921) | Sediment microbial communities from Yellowstone Lake, YNP, Wyoming, USA - YL17G14_18 | ecosystem: Environmental > Aquatic > Freshwater > Lake > Sediment | place: USA: Wyoming | collected... | reverse complement strand
CTCCATATGGAATATAAAAATACGGAGACCACGTGTTATCGATGAAGCGTTTCCGATTTCCTTGCTCGTCGCGGCCCCAGAGATACATGTTGGTTTTTCCAGTCCTGTCCACGGCTTCGATTGTCACCAAGTCATATTTCAAACTTTCATCACCCGCTTACAATTTAAAAAATCTATTTCATCGAAGCTTTGTCTGACAGCCTCCCATTTTGTTGATTTACCGGTAGGAATTCTTTTTATGTAACCCTTTTTCTCAAGAAAGTATATTTTATTATACTCGTTAAACGTTGAATATACCGACTTTTTTCGAAGTTCGTTAGTTGTAATTTGAGGATTATTTTTTATTAAATTGAAAATGTATTTATTAATTGCTTGACTTTCAATTGCTAAAGATTTTTTACAATGTTCTATGATGAGTTTTGCTGTTTGTATCTTACTTTCAATAACAAGGTAAGGGATAATTTGGGGTAGAACTTTTAATAAATCTACCCGATTATTAATTGAGATAAATATTTCGTGTCGTATAATGTGGTTTGCACCTAACTTAGAAAGTATACTGTAAGCACGATCTAAAAATTCTGGTTTAGTATTAGTTACTGCTAATTGTTGTTGAAGATTAACAGAACCTTCTCCATCTATAGCACATGCTATCCATGCCTTATCCACTTCAGTTACCAATTCGCAATCAGTCATCGTGTTTACAACCATAATATTATGCTCCGTTTTAATATTTAAATATTGTGTTGGTCCGTTTATATTACTCCCCTTGCATAATCTAACATTACTCGACAATTCTCTTTTGCTATTTCAAGTTGTTCAGGTGTTAACTTCACGTTAAAATCCAAACTCCTCTTTAGTGATTGTTCATGAAGCTCCCTATAAACCTTACCTCTCTCATATTTCAATCCATTTAATGCGTCAGCGATTGGACCGCTGGTATCCATTGACCGCCCTTCGTCCCACAACACCGCAGCTTCACCAGGAAAACCGCACCCTAGAAAATGGTGTTCAATACTGTTATTCCAAATATGGTTACTTTTCAATAGACTAATAGTACTGTGCCTTGCCAAGTGTTTAGTTGAAAGCCATTTTCCAATACCAATAACATCAGGTTTTAACCTTAGGTACCTCCGATACCACACCTGAAAGTCCTCCGGGCTATACGCCCAAACGACAACCATAACTTTATACTCATCTCGCATTCCTGTTACCCTTAAGTACCTCATAAAACGTCTCGCTGATTCTAAAGATTCAGCAGGGCACCACTGGATGTCGGGTGCTACTATCTCATGTGGTTTTATCTGTTCAGCAGCTCTCAAAACGTCATCGAAACCAACACTCTTACCAAGTTCATACGAACCATTATCCATGATGCAGTATTTACTTTTTGCAGCGTTCCTATACCACTCAATATATCTTGAATCCTTTATGTGACCTAACGCAAACAGTAGATCTCCCATACTACTGAGCTCACCAAGATGTGCTATCGGTGCTATAATGGCAAGTTTCATTTTTCACTTCTCCCTATTCTTTTGGATTCATTCGTGCTAACAATATACAAAGAGGACAAACTCGAGTTTTAACTGGCTTACCTTCAGGATCAGGGGTATCTACCATAATTGGGTGTCTGTTGCATTCATCGATTATTGGGCAATTTTTACACTTAGGCATTTAGTTTCAACCCTCCATTCTGTGTATTATAAAATTCATTAAACCTAACATTCCTTCTTTTTCAACCTCTTCGTAACTCCAACCCATTCGTAAACAAAGCATTTTGGTCATGGCTATTAGGTCTCCAAGTTCTTTTCTCATTTCAGTGTAATAAATATTTGCTTTGCTAGGATGCGCACTGGCTAACCATTGAGCAGATGTAATTTTTCCTGCTTCGTGTTCAATTCCCCTAACACGGTGTGAAATGTCTCGTTGTATAGGATTACGACTCAATAGTTTATAAAGTTCTTCCCAATTCATTGTAAAACCTTCCTGCACTGACATAGTTTTGTTGGTAATCCGTCTACTACTATCACCAACCATATCCTGTTTGGTAAATAGAAAATCCAGCTTGAGAAAGTTATAGTAATCATTATCTCACCTTTCTTCGTACTCAATTGGATCCCTCACCCCGTTCAACTCAAACGCCTCCAACCTTTCCACACAAGTACCGCACTTACCACACGCCTTATCTCCACCCTTATAACATGACCAGGTTAATTCGTACGGTACACCTAACTGTAGACCCTGTTTTATTATATCCGCTTTATGCATATGTATGAACGGTGCATACACTCTAAGTTCACTATCAGTACCTATCTGAATAGCTTCTTCCAACGCAAACACAAAATCCGGTCTACAGTCTGGATAAATCGCGTGGTCACCAGCGTGAGCAGCGTACGCTATTGCAATTGCTCCAATGCTCAATGCGTATCCTGCAGCAATGTTTAATAGTATTGCGTTTCTATTGGGTACTACTGTTGCTTTCATTGAATCGGCTTCGTAGTGCCCTTCTGGAATTGGTTCCTCAGTTGTAAGTGCACTTTTAAGTAAATTCTGTAATACGCTGAAATCTAACAATTCCCAATGAATAGCCGTACCACCCCTCTTTTGATTTAGTGATGAAGCAACGTCACGTGCACAAATAATTTCCTTATTATGTTTTTGTCCGTAATCGATTGTTAACGCGTAAATTTCATGCCCTTGCAAATTAAGTAGGTATGCGAGTGTTGCCGAGTCAATACCTCCACTTAACAACATTACGACTTTTGGTTTCTTAAGTGGAGGTAGTATTGTTGTTGAACTTTGTATCTTTAATGTTTGCATTCTTTCACCTCCTGCCATATAATACACGCATCTCGTTCTTCCCAAGTACCATTACATTTCGAGTCTGGAAATCTTGTGCACTGTCCATGATGCCAACAACAATGCCATTTACCGCGTCTAGCATCATTGATGTGAAGTAAACCGTGTGTATCAATTTCGACATGTGTACGAAGAAACCAACCAGGATTAAAGGTTGTTTGTCCCAACTCTTTCAAAGCTCGCAGATAGAAGGATGCTAAGTTTGCTAGGTCACCGGTATTCTCTTTTAGATTATAGATGCCGTGCGGTAAAAATAAGCAGTGGTTCAAATCATTGGTGTGAATTACTTTGCGGAATTGATATGTGAACGGTTCTTTGCGTTTGCCGAGGCAATCCATACTGCCACCTTTTACGAACCATTCCTCATTTTCAATTTGTATTATTGGTGTACAGTCCAGATCCGGACAAAGTTTCGGTTTGTTCACTTCCTCCACCACTCCGCAATCGCCTTATGCGAATGGATACTTTCATCTGACTCTGCCCTAGCATAAACCAAATCAGGAATACTCTTCACTGCTACTCTCACCACATCCTCCACAAACTTTGCATTCTCTTGGGCTTCCTGAATCTTAGCTGCTTCCTCAGCCCGCTTCAACTTCTCAGTCAAGCTGGCAGAAAAACACTTATCCATCAGCCTGAATATGTTCTCAAATTTCGGGTGGGGAAGTTCGGCATAAATTCGTACAACCAACTCGCACTTCTGCATATGCCCAATACCTATGAACTCTTTCGAACAGGGACAAGCAGTTGTTCCTTTAAGTACAAACGTGTAAGTGTTTCTTTCTGTAATATAATTTTCGATTACTATCGTTGGAAATTGATCACGCCACGGAAACTTAAACCTTATCTTAATCCGTGGCACATCACCAATCTTTTGTATAATTGTTTGCTTGATTTCGTCTATGAACTGTTCAACACTCTCACACTCAACTCTCTCCGGAAAAATCAACCTACTCATATGAACACCTCTCTTGTCTTTAAGTGGTACCATTAACTCTAGTTCAGTGAAAAGTGTCCACTTCGTAGACTTTATTACGATATTGAACTCTCCGACTCCGGCTACAATACCAAGATCCTCTGCCTGGCACTCATGTATATCCTTCAAAACTACACACCTCTTTTGTTACCCCATAAACACTTATGGTATTGGGGCAAAAGTCGAAACTTAAAATCTTCATGGTAAATCATGAACTGTACAATCTGTCGTGCAATTTCCATATCGTTATCAAGAGGTTGAATGGTAACTGGCTCCAAACCCAATTCTTGTACTAGTTCCCTCATAACAAGGTAATCATTGTTAGTTCCGACAACGAACTTAAACTCCTTATCCCTATAATTCTCCATAAAAAGTGTAAGGATGTCTTTGTTAATCCCGTGTCTTACCATCGAAGGGAGTTTAGGGGAAATCGTAAAGTGTCGGACTAGAGGGTAAAATTTATATATTGTACCGTTTGTTTCCACATGCACTTCGTGGTTTGCTTCAACTAAGCGTCTAATAAGTGGGTCAATGTTTTGTATCATTGGTTCTCCTCCAGTAATTACTACTAAAGGAAAGTCACATTCCTTCACTATGTCGCCTATTATTCTCGTTTTACTTTCCTTCCATGAATACTTAGTATCACATCTTGGGCATTCTAGATTACATCCTGCAAGGCGAATAAAGGACGCTAACCGTCCCATATGTAGTCCTTCACCTTGTATTGAAGGGAAAATTTCGTTAACTTGTAAGATTGGTTTTATCATTATTTCAACTCCTATTTTTATTCCCCCAAAAAGTGGGGATTATCTTGGAGGCCTTACTGCTCCCGAGTGCTTCGTTTCATAAAGTATGAACTTTACACTCTTGACTCCTGGTATTGCTGTTATGGTATCGTGGAAGTATCTTGCTATAGCTTCAACGGTAGTCTCGTTTGCAGGTATTGTAAACACTCTTATCCCACAAGGCGGATTTGTGTGTTCATTTAATTCTACCCAGAATTTGGCATCTTGTTCTGGAACAAGCAAGGTGTGGTCGGCACTATCCATCACTTTCTTAATTAACGAAAAGTCCACAATCCCTTCTGTCTCAATCTCGATATCCTCGAATGTATAAGTATGCCCGTGTAGCCTGTTGCACTTACCAAAAGTTGGCGGCAAGTAGTGTGCAGCGTGGAAGTCAAACATTTTGATATGGAGTTTGTTTAATTCCAACATACTATCACCTCCGTCTCATTTCACTTCCCGTAAACCGTCAAATATGTGTAGTACACTTGTGGTACAAAGGTTAAACATTTTATTAGCCATTTCTCGAATTTCCCACTGTGCATCCTTTGCTCTTCGTAATTTGAAGAAGTGTCGAAGTTCTCTACCGTTCATGGTTATAACGATGTTGGTCTTGCAAGCATTTGGTAATATGAATCGTGCATCTTCTTCAGGAACGCCGATACTAAGTAGTTTCGCGTAAACTTCCGCGCTACGTCGAATCAATGAATCAGCTTCGCTTAATACTCCTAACGTTTCAACTGGTAATACTTTACCAGTACTATCCATGGATGGTGGTATCACATACCAATTGGCTACCTTAGTTGGATTCACATGCCTTTGACTTTGTTGGCTGTAGCTAGCTATCCTATGTCTCACAAGTTGATGACTACATGCACGACTAATACCCTTTACTGAAAATGTCCAGACAGCATGCTCAAGTACGGACTCATGTCCCGACTCAATTGCCATTTTTATCATTCGCCGAATGGTAACTCCATTAGGATTCAACTCAAACGCTGCTTTAATACTTTGGCACCCCATCATTGCCTGAGCACAGAGACGGTCAGCACCAAATGTTGAAGACAATAGAACGACTTCCATTTATATTACCTCCACATTTCCTCCACTAATAAGTCAATACTCTCAACAGAGTCAAAGGGTACGACCAGAGCCCAGGTAGCAACGACCACCTGCTTAAGGCTACAAGCCGTTACCAAGCAATTGACTATCTGCGAGTACGACTCATTTTTTAGTCTCCATTTCTTTTAGGAAATTACAAACTTCCTCAATATTTGCAAACACCCTAGTCTGTGACCTACGCATACTGTGTAATATTACTATATATTGACCGTCATCTGTGACCTTAATAGTGTATGCTTCTCCTTTCACGGTGAATCACTCTCCGATGGAACCAGCGTGTTTAACTGTTTATCAACCGTCAATTCATATAACTGGAACGCAACGTACGCGATGATGTCATCATACTCATCCTGAACTTCTTGTGCAAGCTCAAGTGTCAACACTGGATTCTTTGCCAATATCTCCTTCACTCGATGCATTTTATTATGTACCAACTCACTCATTGCAAACACCGAGGTGGTACGATGCCAACTGTCTTTCCTTAGTTTATGCTTTCGAAGTACCTTTGCTCGCACGTTAGTTAAAGCAAGTAACACTGCCTTTCCAGCTAAAGACTCTTTTTCATCTCTAGCAGTGTACTTCAAGGACTCATCATACTTGCACTTTGTCATACTTTTACGCTCCTCAGGTACGGTTTTACAATATTATACAATGTTATAAAATCCATAGCCAAAAAGTCCCTCTGTTCCAATCTATGATGCCTAAACTTCTCAATAAACGACCTATACGTGTAACCAGCTTTTGTTTCTTCCTTCATTAACCGTATTACGCAATCAACATACCTAGGTGTCCACTTCTGCCAATCTGCCTTATATACTCCAGTCGGAGTCAACTTTGCATCCCTGAAAACTTCTGAATCCACTGCCGTAATAATAAAGTGAGCGTTAATTGCCCTACACCTTTCCATTATAGACCTGTACTCTGCATTTGCCCATTTGTAGTCTGAGGGAGCTACTCTTGCAGCTAAATCGACTTTCAAAATTTCCAATCTTAAAACTCCACCAATCCACTCCCAAAGGTCTGTACCAGTATCAATGCAAATAGTCCCCCTCTCTAAGTCTCGCAAAGAGTTAATTGCTTCTTTCATTAAATCCAACGAGGCCTTACAGTCCATTTGTGGATCCCCAGTTGATACATAACAGTTCAAAACCTTAATATCTCTACCAGGGAAATTCTGTGCCAACTGTGCTGCACCACCTTCAGTTTCTAAAATGTAGACCGGTGATGCCGGTATATCTTCTTTAGTGAATGTGGGGCAGTTTTCGTCAAATTCCGATGCTGAACAACAGAGATGGGTTTTACCGGAATCTGCTATTCCCCTAGCTCCAATTTTCAGCGTTTGCTTCTTTGCTAACTCATGAATGCTTGTAAATAGTTGTTCCTTAGTTTTCACTACTGTAGGTTGATTTGGTGGTTTTACCCAAGCCATACTAATCACCTCCTTTTGGATATCTTGCAATTACGTGGGTATTTATTCCGCCCCTTGGAGCTGCTGTCAAATCGACTATACAAGTTTCTGGTTTTACTACCGCAACAAAGTCCTGCAATATTTTCTGTGCCAAGTCTTCGTGCAAGATACCTATGTCTCTGAATTGCATTAGATAGAATTTGAATGACTTCAACTCTACCAACAAATCCCTTGGTATATAACTAATGATTAGATGGTAGAAATCTGGCAACCCAGTCACTGGACAAACTGATGTTAACTCATCAGTCTCATGCTCCACTAGTTCACGTGTACCTGGAAATCCTAAGGGTATCACTACCAGTTTTTTACTGTATTCACTAATGTGCTTCCTATAGCTCTCTCCAACAGCAGCTTTTATTCCATCTTGGTTACTCAATCTTCTTCCTCTCCTTAACAAATACTTTTACTTTCGTGCCCTTATCTATCTTGTCATAAAAATAGTGCCACCCAATATGGATCCAAAAGTCGTAAGCTTCCTTACTTACAATATACGCGGTGTCAACTCCCGAAATATCTATTAACGCAGACGCTATACCAAGCTTTCTAAAGGAAGGAAGCACTGCAACATCCACAACCCGAGTTCCCTTCTTACCTAATGCTCCTACAACTATCTCACCAACAGGAGTGATTATCGAAAATACAAGCACTTCCTCATAAGGGAACTCTTCAGTATGAATTTGGCCCGTCAAAGAAAATAGGGATTTTAATTGAGAGTGAGGAGAGGCCAACTAACTCACCTCTCCTTGCTCCTCAAAAGGTTCTTCGTCCTTAGGTAGCAACCAACCTGCCTTGATGAATATTCCCATTGCATTAATGCCTACATCACCTGGCTTATTAAGTGTTTCGCCTGTCTGGAAGTCTCTACTAGTTTGCGGTTGTGTCGTTTGACCGATAATATACATCCTAGTACCCCTACCTGCATCCTTAACGACTGGATAAAGACTCGCTGGTACCCAAACAGTAGTTCCACGTCTCTCCTTTTCGCTGAATCCTAAACTTTCGTCACCTATAACCATCCTATAGTTGTGAGTCTTAGGAACAGGTTCGCCGTCTACACTAATGAGTTCTACTTCAGCGATAGTTAGTCGTGTTGGATCTGCTTTGTGTGTGTTAGGATCAACGGTGGCCAGATGTACTGCCTCTAGGTTTTTCAGTGTAGTAAAGAACTGTTCACAATACATTGTAATTAGTGTTTCTGCATCTGGAATGTCGGGATCTTGGATTGGTTTGAATTCTGTTGGGGTACCGGAGGATAGGGTACGGAACTTTGCGTCCTTTGTGGTTTTATCGTTGAGTCGTACTTGTACTGGAACATCCATAGGTACGTGTATTTTTGCTTTCTTACCACTCAAAGTGACTTTTGCCGGCATCGGTTCTCCCTTAGATGGTAAGAAGATACCGAAAATGTTTGTAAGGAAGTTCTCTTTTGGAAGAACTCCTCCAAAATTCGGATTCTTCTTCTTTGACCTTGAAAATATCTCTCTAGTGTCTAACGGTTGCCCGGCCTCATTAATTCTCTTCTGATCTATCCACTGCTGCCTCTCTGGACTCCTATTCATCTCACCTGCATCTTCCCATGCACCTGCGTTCATATTAAACGGTTCACTCTTCGCCAACACTCTTCCTCTGAACGGTATTGCAGGTGAAGCAAACTCACTCCTCAATTGCGAACGAACACGCGTCTTCGCCATTTCTTCAAGTTGGTCTAGCGGTTTGCCCATCTTTTCCAAAATCTCATACGCACCATTATACATTGCTATAATTTCGGTTGGCTCCCTACCAAGCTGAGTTGCCCACTCACCAAATACTTTGGTAGTAAACTCTGACATTGGTTTATTACTCATGTTGATTTTCACCTCCTCTTAAGCGTGACTGTAAATTTTTCCACGTCACCATCCCGTCTACTATTTTTAGTACGGCTATCGCTATCACGTCTCCTGGTTTCAGGTTTTTCGCTTCCATACACTCTTTTGGAATTGTAATCTGGTTATTCAATCGTACCTGCGCAAAATACACTATCTCGCTTTCCAGTTCTTTAGTTTGCATTGTTTCTGACATTCCCAAAATAAACACCTGTCTGAAATGTTTTGATGAAGAAATATTGAGTACAAAAATATATTAAAACATGGTTTCTTTGTTTCCCTGTTTGACCTGTTGTCCACTTTAGTACTAAAATTTAGTTTTTGGTTCAATTTTCCTACTTATTTTTGTTTATAAAAAGAAAGGAAGGAAATAGGGAAAGTTGGTTACTGGAATTTACGCCTTTAGGCGCCAGTAAATTGACCGTTAGTGAGTTTCTCACTTAACTTTGACCTTCCAACTTTCTTTGTCTCTACTGTTCCTTCTTCGACTGCAGCTTTCAGGATGCCCTTAGCGATGCCCCAAGAACGCCCTATTAAATCCGCAACTTCCTTCGTGGTGTAACCCTGTCCTTCTTCCAGAACTTCACTAAGGTCTTTCTTTTGTGCACTTTTGCCGTGCTCAAACTCTTCTGAGGTTATTGGCATTTTTATTTTCACCTCCATTTTTGTCATTATGTAATGACTTTGAGTAAATATATAAATTCAACGTTGTCCAGTAGGTTTAGTTTTTTTAGTAACGGTGTATATGGGTTTATCTCCCTTTTTCGATCTTACCCTAGCTTCTTTAGTTGGCCTTCCTCTGATTTTAAGTTTTTGTTTATCGACTTTAACAGTACCCTCTAAGTAAGCACTTTCGGTAAGCATCCAAATGATTTTATTGTCAACTCGCCTGCACTCGGCCTTTCCTTCTTTCTCAAGTTCCTTAAGTTTGTAGCCAATTCGCATAGGTGTTCGGTGTGCCAATATGGCTATTTCCTTTATCTGGTATCCGAGGTCTGGTTCGAGTATGTCTTCGAGCCTCATTATGGAATATAGCTCACCCTTCTTGAATTTTTCTTTCGAAATTGGTATCTAATTCACACTCCTTAATGTCCTTTCAAACAATTCATGACTGTACGGAGAGTATCCAAAACTAAACTAGGTTTACCTTGTTCTTTGCAATACTTTTGAGCAAACTTATACAGCTTATAAACGATAGCTGTCAACGTCAAGGTTGATTACCTCTTTGTTTAATCATCCATTGTTCAAATTCTACTGACACCCTATCCAGGTCAGTAGCTACCGGCCCAAAACAGATATCAGGATATTTAGGTACCATAGAAAGTACCTTCTTCTCCTCACAAGGTGCTTTATCAAACAACTTTTGATAATTATCGTTTAGTATAAAAACCTTCCTAGTCCTATGGTCACATTTCACGTAAAGGATAATTCGCATACTTTGGTGTCTAATCCCGCATTCCCAGATTATAGTTGTTGTTCTGTTCCATTCTGCCCCGTCATAATGGTGAGGATGTTTGAATCTAAAGAAGCATTTGTGGCAGGGGTGGGTGGTTGAGAATGCATCTTCATTGAAGGTGGTTTGTGGTTTCCAATCAAATCCCATACTACTCACTACCTAAACGCCATTCAGGTGTTAGCGTGTCACCTGAATAATTCCTTTCTTTCAAAGCTACATGAACGGGTTTTATCAGCTGCTTAAGTATAAGCAATCCATTTTTATCAAGCAATTCCATGTCATTGACGACCTTTATTTTGAAACCTTTGTGCTCATAGTCAAATCCATCCTTTATATTGAAAGTCATAACAGCAGCTAATATAACACACAACGGTTGATCTGTCATCTTGATGATTTTCGCTTTTTTCACTCTTCCTGCAACACGAATGTAATATGTCCCGCTATGGAAAACAACATCTTCCATGACTGCTAGTTCCTTTCTGATCAAGTCGATGTATTGCTGCACTCGAGCTTTACCCTTGAAACAAGTGCACTCCACGAATGGTTTCAAGCATGTTTCACAAAACATATTTATACCTCTAAAATATTCGGCGGTAATAACGAACCTTCTTCACTTGTACCAACTTCTCCGTCAAATCCCTTTCCAGCTCAAAATCCCGAAATTCGAGTAACTCACTTGCCAATGCATCCTCAATTAGTTCCTTTGTAATATGAAGTGGTAACTTGATGACTGCCGAAATCTCCTCTAACGTATACGCATATGCTTTGTTCAGTTGAACAACCATCTCAATTGGTTGAAGTTCTTTTCTTTGCATCATTTTCACCTTCAATTATCTCAGGTCCCAACATTATCAACTGCCCCCACTCCTTATAGTGGTCTTGAATCCAAACCACTGCTTCATACTCTTCATTCTCATTACAGTAAAACTGCACAGCCTGCCAATCAAGCATATTCGTCTTACCTGATTCTTTAACTGCTTCTATTGCTTTCCAAACCTTTCGAGGAACCTTAATTTTATCCACGTAATCCCTCCTCATACTTATAAAGTTCTTTCAATTTTTTCCAACACTCAACCACTTGCAACCCTCTAGCACTAGTCTTCCAAACTTTTCTAATAATCTTGCGTGGATTGTTTGATAATAGTAAATTACGACAACCTGCCCTACCTTTACTAGGGACAAGTGCAACCGTTAGTAACTCTTTACTTACGAGTCGATCCGCTTGTTTGCAACATAATCCATAGTTCAAACGTAACAACATCATCATTTCTGTAATGCGTCTGGCAGTAGTACACTTTTCCAAAATCACCATATCCATCTCAAAGGCACTACGTCTCATTATTATTACCTCCTAGCGGGAACGTCTGGCCTGTGTCAAAAAATCCACTAACCCACAACACTTGCTGCTTAGCTCTCGTCATAGCAACGTACCAAACTCTCCTTTCTGCCTCTAGACCTTCCTCAGTCTCCATTGCTGCAGACACCCTATTAGTTAGGTCATTAAAAACTATCACATTATCTGCCTCTCTTCCCTTTGCTGAGTGTATTGTTCCTATCTTCACCTTAATAGCAGCAGGATTTACTGTATCAATATACCTCAAATAACATTTCATAAACGTCCGAGTTCCTTGTGCCCAGTTTTCACGGTCAGCTACCCTCTCAAATGCGTAATACTTTCTGTAACCAGCTCCTAAAATTTGATTCATCGCTAACGTTCTCTTCTTGTTCCAGCCCCAAACTCTATCCTTCTCTCCGTCCAAATATCTGAAAAGGACTCCTCCAAAAGCAAGTTGCCACGCAATCTTTCCTACTAATCGATTTGTTCTTGCGAGTAAGAAAGTAGAACCCCTAATGTTGTATAGGAGTTGATTAAAGTGTCTAACTGAATCCAGTTCCTTAAATACTCCTCCCAAACCTCTCGAGGAGACATCTTTGAATTGCCTGTTCTTATTTAAATTAATTAACGTCATTGCGGGCTTCCACACCTCCTCAGGGCATCTATACGAGTTACCTAGTACTTTTGTTTTGCTGGCATCAAACTCAAGCATTAACCTAGGGTCGGCACCCTGGAACCCGTACAACGCTTGGTCGTCGTCACCAGCAACATACACACTCTCCTTACCAACCGCAAACTGATTTATCAGTGCTAGTTGTAGGGGGCTAATGTCTTGGAATTCATCTACGATTAGTATCGTGGTTGGAACATTTAGACCCTGCTCAACTGTCTCAACAAGCATATCCGTAAAATCCATCAACTTGTGCTTACCCTTATATTCATCCCATGCCTTGTGGAGTTCTTCGTAATTCAATCCGCTCAACACGCTAGCATGTGGACACTCTTGGTGCTGTTCAGGTTTCCTAAACGTATTCAAAAGATAACTATAGGTTGAAAAGAATGCAGTACCCGTAGAAACCTGACCCCCCATTATGGTATCCTCATCGTTTAGGTTGGGTGGTTCTAGCCCATTTACTTCACAAAACTCCTTTAAATTAATCCACTTTGCGATTGTTCGCTCGTTTCCTAACTCTGCCTTCATCAAGAGATGTAAACATGTAGCGTGAATAGTTTTAAACCAAAACCGCTGCTTTTCTGGAAATGTCGTGACTTTTTGTGCTCTCGTTAACGCCTCAGTACAGGCAGCCCGAGTGAATCCCATATACGAAATATCTTCGATACTAAGACCAGACTTTAACTCATCAACAACCACACTCATCAGTTGCGATGTTTTACCTGTACCGGGTGCCCCATAGATTTTACTAGTTTTCAAGGTCATTTTTCCTTCTTTCAAATATTTCTTCAACAGTTATATTGTCCTTTAATTTTTTCCATTCCCAAACAAAATGATTCCATTTATCTTCCTTCTTTACTTTTTCAACAAACTTTCTTTTTTGTAAAGTAAGGAGGATAGTATATATGTCAGTATAATACTTACAATTACCGAGTTTAGTAGTAAGTTCTTTCATTGTTGCGGTTGGGTTCATACAAGCTAAAACTTCATTATAGACCTTGGTTCTCTGTTCTCGAACTTTCAAGCGTCCTTCACAACGCTCAATGATTAATTGAGTATTCTTTTTCTTCTCAGGAATTACTAAAAATGGTAATATGGCTTTCGCTAAGATGAGCTTTGAACTAGTACGAAGTACTTGAATATTAGTTACAATTTTTGAGTTAGGATAATAGTTTGAGTAATCCTGAGAGTGTTCTATGAACTGAACCCCCAATTCTGTTAAAATAGACCTAACTTTTTGTAAGTATTCTTCACTAGTATTTGATACTGTAAATCCAGCGTAATTTGAAGTTATTGCAACCGTTCCTTCACTATCAATTGCACACGCAAGCCAAGCTAGATCACTTTTATCAACCTTCATTTCCTTAAACTCCTCCCTTAGCAACACACTTAGGTGTATTCGAATAATCGCACGGGTAAAATTTACACTTCCCATCCTTTCTAGCACTACGGCTAGGAAATACTAAACAC
>Ga0315296_10003097_pt1 | contig 14006 bp, 11 predicted proteins | sample YL17G14_18_MG_FD_203921 | JGI IMG/M metagenome (GOLD analysis project Ga0315296, IMG submission 203921) | Sediment microbial communities from Yellowstone Lake, YNP, Wyoming, USA - YL17G14_18 | ecosystem: Environmental > Aquatic > Freshwater > Lake > Sediment | place: USA: Wyoming | collected... | reverse complement strand
AGTCACCGCGACAAATGCAACAGTGTGCATGCAAAGCAATCTGAGCGAGGCCCTGAGGGAACTCACCTCCTATCATGACTGGGTAGAACTGAATAGAAGCAAGGCGCTCATTGTCCGCAAGGCCTCTGACGTCGAAAAGGCCAAAAAAGAGGGAAAACACGGCATCATATTCGGACCCCAGAACAGCTCCTTCCTCGAGCGAAACGTCCGCTTTCTTGACACAGCTTGGGATATGGGTGTCCGAATTATCCAAATCTCCTACAGCGAAAGGAACGAAGCGGCGGACGGCTGCAGCGAGCGAACCGATAGTGGTCTCAGCAACTTCGGAGTGAAACTCGTTGAAGCGATAAACAGGAAGGGCATGCTCATCGACCTCAGCCATGTAGGCGACCATTCCACAATGGAGGTCATAGAACTGTCTAAAGCACCAGTATCCTTCACACACGTATGCCCCAGAGCCATCACACCTAACAACCCAGCTAAAGGAGCATGGTTCAACGAGTTCGCAGTTAGAAGGGGACGAACCGATGAGGCTTTGAAAGCATGTGCCGAGAAGGGAGGCGTCATAGGCATAACACCCTACTTCGCAAAGAAGGCTGGACCATCAACGATGACAGACGACACGATGGAACAGATCAACTATGCTGTAACTTTAGTCGGCGTGGACCATATTGGCTTCGGCTCCGACCTTGACTTCAGAAACTCCGTAACCAGAGCGGCTTATATCAGCAAGCATCCAGAGCGAATAGACCGGACCTATTTCACAGCTATGCCAAAGGAATGGGGCTACGGCTGGCTGCAATACATGCCTAACTTCACAAAAGCACTTGTCGCCAACGGGTACTCAGACAGTGAGATAAAGAAGATCCTGGGGCTCAACTTCGTCAACCTATTCAAACGAGTCTGGGGCGAATGATAGCAGTCACGCAGCACCCTTTTAACGAACACATGCCATCCCCTCACCTTTTTCTCGTTGCAAACCGCTGACTTCAAGACAGGAACACAACCCCGGCGCATTTAACCTTTAGAAAGAAGTCACCCTTGAGATACTCGGCGTAAGCGACATTCTATATTACGGTTCGCGTAGAGAATAGCGTTTGAGCTGCCCAAATGCGGAGATGGCCGAGAACTCGCATTGCAGAATAAGTATCAGAGAAAGCTCTCCTCGGCAGGCTAGAACAGCCCAAGTCAAGATTCGTGGCTGACAAACGATAAATAATCAGAAGAACTAGTTCGCTTGGTCAGATATTCATGGAAGAATACGACATAGTGATCCAAGGAGCTTCCATAGTCGATGGAAGTGGAAGACCGCCGTACAAAGGTTCCATAGCGATAAAGGATGACAAGGTAGAGGCCCTTGGAGACACATCAGGGGACGCCAAGGAGCTAATTGAGGCCTCTGGGCTAACTGCTGTTCCTGGCTTCATAGATTCACACAGCCATGCCGATGGCAGCATACTCTTCTTCCCGAAGTGTGAGAGCTTCATGTTGCAGGGAGTCACAACATTCGTCGGAGGAGAATGTGGGATATCCCCCGCTCCAATAGGGGACAAGATATCGCTCCCGGGCGCCGCTCACGAGTACATCAGCGAGCTAATATCCTTCAAGTACTATCCGCCAAGCTCACGCTTTCCAAGAGATAGAGTCAATGCTGTCATGAAGGAGAAATTCGGATGGACTGTAGACTGGAGAACAATGGGTGATTTTTTCAAGATCGTGGAAAGCAGAGGCATATCCTGTAACTATGCTCCCCTGCTTGGCCATGGCGCGGTCCGTTCGTATGTGATGGGCGATGACTTTAAACGGCGTTCCACAAAGGAGGAGAAATCCCAGATGGCCGAACTCGTCATACAAGGCCTTCAGGATGGATGCATAGGCATGTCTGTGGGCCTTGACTATGATCCGGATGTCTTTGCCAGCAGAGACGAGCTCGTAGAACATGTCTCAATACTGAAGGAGTACAATGCAGTATTCTGTCCTCACTCGAGACGCACAGGACGCAGGAGAGACATGGCAATGAGCCACAGGATGCCGGATAAAGTAGATGCCCTGAGAGAAGTAATAGACCTTTGCAGAACCACACGGATTCCGATGAACATCGCTCATCTGTTCACGGGATGGTACATCAACCCCCAGCATGGGCCGTCCATTCTAGAGGAGACCAACCGCAGAGCCACACTAATGATAATCGACGAAGCACTCAAAGAGGGTCTAGACATCAGCTTCGATGTAATCCCTCCATCATTACCCACAAGATTCAGCGGCTGGTCCTATCTCTGTTCGCTCCTGCTGCCTTGGCTGAGGCAATATGGCACAAGGGAAAAGCTGGCAGAATGGCTCAAGGTACCAGACTTCCGAGCTGAGGTGAAAGAAGCAATCTACAGAGGTAAGTGGTACATACGCGAAGGCTACAACCCGAACACCAATCCAAGATGGGCAGAGAACATAACAGTCCTCAAACACAAGAACACAACATGCGAAAACAAGAATGTCGCAAAGGTAGCTGAGGAACGAAACAAAGATCCCTTCGAAACTTGGCTCGATCTCATTGTAGAAGACCCCGACTCTAAATGCGCCATCGGAGGCGATGACCCTGAGGCCCCGTACCACGTCATCTTCTATCAGCATCCAGCAAGCTCAGTAGGTCTAGACACAGGAGTAACCAGCTACGAGTGGGAATCCAAGGTTCCACCGTGGTCCGTCACAGGGATGAGCACCTTCTCAGCATACCCCGGATTCTTCGAGAAGTTCGTGAAACGACAAAAGGCACTGACCATCGAGCAGGCGGTCAACAAGACTTCTACCCAGGTAGCTAAGCGCCACAACCTAAAGGATCGAGGCATGATTAGGGAGCGGTACTATGCTGACATTGTTCTCATGGACTTCGAAGACCTTAAGGTAATGGGAACTCCTCTTGAGCCCAAGCTTCCACCTAAAGGTATTGAGTATGTCTTCGTGAATGGAGTCCCTGTGGTAAGAAAAGGTGCTCATACAGGCGCTATGCCCGGCAGAATCCTAAGAAGACAGTGAATCTCTTCTTTTTTTGATCACCATGGAATGACGCGCATAACTGTCTAGAAATGGCTTTGATTCTCATTTCGGCGTTCGGATGCGATTTCTGGGATAAAGGCTTCTTTTGTCTTCTTTTACGTATGTGCATACCTTCTAAGACGCCTGCGCAGTTGAAGAGACATGCAATCAGACGATCGAAGAGCCTGTCACTTGTCTAAGAGATTCTCTAAAGCGTACACTGGGATTACTTCCACTATGCCCTTTGTGGTCTTCACGTTTGAGGACACGGTTATGCCCTTCCGTTCCTCAAGATGTAGTTCGACAGAGACCTTGTCAAAAGAGAGCTTTCCAGGAACCTGAGATAGTTTGACACAGTTATCGTGTTCTTACCCGAATTGCGAGACAAAGAGTTCATATTCAAAATGCTTGCAGGATTCTCCAGAACCATCTTCACAAGATCGATCGATCCGCGATATAAGTCTCCAGCGTTCCCGAATGCATTTACCTATCTGTGATGCTGAACCCCCTCCCTGCATGGAACTCTCGAAATGCTAGGGGCTTCAGTCTCAAGATGAAAAACCTCCCAGCTAGCTTCTCAACCGCTTCCCTGGAAAGAAGTAGAGTCGAGGAGCCCGAACAACGAACTTAATACCTGGATATAAGTCGTAAAATTGCTTCAGAACAGCGGGCTAAACATTAGCATACTGGATCTCATCAGAGAAGATATATGCTCTGCCAGCTTCATCAACGGTCTTCCTCAGCACATTCCTCTCATAGAAATCCAAGACCTCCCCAGGACCAGCAGAAGATCCCTCAAAGGAGAAATAGAGAATCCTATGCAGATCAACGGTTTCATGAAGCCTGTCAATACTCTGATACAAAGTAGTGGTCTTCCCCACTCTTCTAAGCCAAGTCACAACCAAAACCTGCCGTTCACCGAGACTCTCCTCAACTCTGGAGAAGGCATACCTCCGAAAAGGCAAAGCCAAGTCTCTCCTGACACTACCCGTAAGCCACCACTCGTTAAACCTCTCAAGAGCGTCTCTGAGCACATTGGATGGTACGATAGACCAATATCAAACATTTACGAATCCTAGTAGACCAAACAGCACACTTGTCGCGGGCAATTCATGTTCGAATGCGGGCCAAAGCCGCAGAAATAGTTGCTAGACAACTGATGCAGAATCGTACTCCTATGATCTATCGCTTGGAATGAGGGAGCAAGCCCAAATTATTATAGATCCGAATTACGACTCAGATTTATGGCACATCCCTTCGAATGTGAAGTCCGCTACTCGATACCAAATATACAGGATTTCGAGAAGAAGCTTGAAAACCTCGGCGGAAGAGTGATCTACCCTTACGAGTTCACAGATTTCTACTACAGACCCGCCGCAGGCAACTGGGATCCTACCCACAAGAACCTGAGAATAAGAGAATGGAAGCAACCAGCGAATCCGACAACGATCTACTTCACCGCCAACGAAGTTGTCTCCACAGGCGAAATGCAGTTCAAAAGAGCCATCTATAAAGAAGGCAAAGTGCCCCTCTACACAGGAGATCTCGAAACTTGCATGTTCCTGCTCAGCGACTTGGGTTTCGTCCAGTGGCTAACCGTAGAGAAGAAAAACGCAAAACTCTGGGAACTACCACAACAAGGCTTCAACACAGCCATCGAATACATTGACGTGCTAGGATGGGTCGGCGAACTGGAATTCGAAGGAACAAACGTCGAAGAGGCCGAACAACAACTTCACCGAAGTCTGAAGACCCTTGCCATACCAAACCAATCAGTTACATACAAACCAATTTCAGCAATAGTCGCCGAAAAACGTGGACTCCTCTGAATTCCAAACAGGATATTGGGAACCGCGCGCGAAAGAGAAGGGTGAAGCTAGTCAATTGATCGGCTCATCTCTCCGAACTGCATCACTGGATGCAGAATCGTCAAGAGAACCCCCTTTGCATAACCGTCGTATAGTCCAGGGCACAACACCTTGTTCATAGATCAGAAGGAATGATTCCTTGACTTTCATGTGTGCTCACGCATTAGGTTTAGATTCAGGGCTTTGTAACCAAACTGCAGTGAACATGCTTGCATGTCATGAGCGGAATCGATGCCCTGTCAAAACTCGGTCACCGCATATTCTGCATTTCTGGATTAGTGTTTCGGGAGATTCGTCCGATCGATCATAAGAAAAGCCTTGGAGTCTGCAGAGCACATTTAGAAGAGGTTTCGGTTGTGCGCATAGTATCTTTAATTGCCTCTTTGACCGGAATCTGTGTTAGGGCTCTTACAAAATGAAGTCCGTTGAGATCTCAAGCAAGGGCAGAGCGCTGGCGAAAGCAAGGTTCTGCGATATGTTTTTGTCAGAGACTCGTGGATACATGTTTCGAAGACCCAGCGGATCATTCTTGTTCAAGTTGCCTTGGGAGAGCAAGATTCTTGCTGGGGTCCATTTGTTCTTTGTCTTCTTTCCGCTTCAGGCGATCTGGCTTAGCGACCAGTTGATAGTCGTCGACATCAAAACTGCAGATCCATGGAGTCTTTGTTGGCCCAAAAGTGGAGCCAAATATCTTATCGAGACGTCCGCTCAGAATCCTTTGCCAGTTCAGATTGGTCAAAAGCTTGAACTCATCTCTATCTGATTGATTGATCGCGACGAGCGAGTGGGAATAGCCGTTCCTGCCATGGGATCGATCTATCAAGCCTACTCCACGTTAGGAAAACTCACATCGCAGAGCTTCTCTCGACCGACTTATCAATTCTCGCCAAGCTTTCTTACGCAGAACAACGCCACAATCTTGGCAAGATCCACAATCTCGTCTATCGAGACTGCCTCGTTCTGTCCGTGGCCATTCGAGTAAGGTCCTCCTACACCTATGTTGAAGCATGGCATCCCGGCGCCATGTATCATAGAACCGAAGCCGGCGATCTCATATCGTTCAGGTGGATTCACTTGGTAGTTCATGTCCGTGCTTGCTAGGGTTGCAGTGAACGGCAGATTTCGGTTGATAACCTCACTCACTATAGCTTTAGCCTCTTTGACGTACGCGTCTTGAGGAGAAACCAGATATCCTTCGCGATAGTTAATCACTTCCATCTCACATCTGATGTCAGGATCCGTTGCTTTTACCCCGTCGATCACAGAAAGCATTTCCTTCTTGGTGTTTTCGAAGTCTTCGCCTGGAATCATTCCTCTAAGCACTTCTTCTTCGCATTTGTCGGGCACAGTAGCTCCTTGGACGCCTCCTTGTATGGTTCCGATGTTTAGCATGGCGGTCAGTTTATCTATTCCCATGTTTTTCAGATCTTTAGGAAGTTCTAAGCCTGGAACGGGAAGCTGCCGTCTCAACAACACGTTTCGCCAGTAGTCATTCAGTGCCACATTTATCTTGGACATTTTCTCTATGGCGTTAACACCTAGTATCGGCAATTGACCATGATATGACTTGCCGAGCGTTCGCAGCAAGAAGCGTACGCGTCCTTGTGCAGCTAACCCTATCCCTGTTAGAGCTCCATCGAGCTGGATTCCGTAATCCGCTTTCACAATTCCCTCGTTGACAAGGAATCCCAGCCCGGCTATGCCACCAATCTCCTCGTCGCAGTTTGCGGTCAAAATTAGATTACCCTTCAGATCGATACCTAGCTCGTCGATAACTTGGAGGGCAAGTGTCATTGCAGCTAGTTCGCCTTTGTCGTCGCTGACTCCTCGGCCCCAGATATACCCTCCTCCTCGGTCATAGATGCTTTTTCCATTTGAGCATCCCTCGGTTATTTCTCCTCCGAGAGGATCGACGGTCCATCCTTCTTTCTGTATTGCGGCTGTGTCGATATGCGCGCTTATGTGAAGCGTTGGGTGGAGCTCCCTGCCTTTATAGTGTGCGACGACGTTGCTTCTTGGACCCTCCAATCCCATAATCTTCGCTCCTGTGAGTTCAAGATATTTCTCGGGTGCCTCGTGTATCTTCACTTCGCAGCCATACTTGTGCAACCCGTCAGCTATTTCTTCGCATAGGAGATCGTAGTTTCTGCCCGGAGGTACATGTGTATCTATTCGCACAAGGTCCTGGAGATGTCGAACCATCTCATCTTTATGCTCCTCGATGTATCTGAACAGCCTATGCCTGAGATCATCCATGACCTATCAAACCTTCAAGTAGTCAAATCTGCTTATAGTTATATAAGTGGCACATCCGCGAAGCTAGCGATCACTATTCGTCCCATGTTGAAACCCAGTTATTGATGCATGAAACCCTTAAGAAGTGCAAGAAGGCTAACAGAACTTAATAGGAGAAAGCAGAAACATGGCTCTCACTCTTGACAACATTCAGATATACAGAAAGATGCTGGAGCTGAGAAGATTCGAAGAGGGCATCGCAGACCTGTACCACAAAGGATATGTTCCAAGCTCCGCTCATCTCTACATCGGCCAGGAAGCCGTTGCAGTAGGTGTCTGCTCGAATCTACGGCAAAGTGACTACGTGCTTACAACGCACAGAGGACATGCTCATAACCTAGCTAAAGGCGTCTCAATGCGGAGACTGGCAGCAGAGATCTTAGGCAAGGTAACAGGCCCCTGCAAAGGCAAAGGTGGATCTATGCGGGCCACCAGTGTCTCAGATGGTGTTCTCTACTCATGTTCAATAGTTGGAGCAAATATCCCCATAGCAGCTGGCGTAGGTCTATCAATCAAAATCAGAAAAACGGATCAAGTGGTTGCCTGTTTCTTCGGAGAAGGCGCCTCAAACATCGGCGATTTTCACGAAGGACTCAACCTTGCCGCTCTCTGGAGAGTTCCTGCCATCTACGTATGCGAGAACAACCTCTATGCGCTGTCTGTCAGCCAGTCGAGGTCAACTCTCATAGAAGACATAGCTTCACGTGCAGAGGCCTATGGGATTCCTGGAGTGGTCGTTGACGGAAACGATGTCCTTGCGGTCCACCAAACTGCTGAAAAGGCCATTAATGATGCTAGAGTAGGTCTCGGACCCACGCTCATTGAGTGTAAGACATATAGATGGCTAGGACATCACGCAGGAGACCCTGGACTCGACTACAGGACAAAGGAAGAAGTAGATACTTGGAAGGAACGCTGCCCTATCAAGAGTTTCAGGAAACTGCTCGTCTCAAGGGGAGCTCAAGAAAACGAGCTACAACTAGTGGAGGCAGATGTGGAAGCAAAGGTGAGAGATGCTATGACTTTCGCCCTTGAGAGTCCTTTTCCTGAGCAAGCAGAGCTTCTCAGAGACATCTACTGAAGGTGAGGGAGTGTGGTTAGAGAGCTGAACATGATTGACGCGCTAAGAGAAGCGCTGACAGAGGAGATGCGAAGAGACCCTAGGGTAATAATACTGGGAGAAGATGTGGGAATCCAAGGAGGAATCTACAGGGTCACACAGGGACTCTTGGCCGAGTTTGGACAGGAACGAGTTCGTGATACGCCTATCTCAGAAGAGGGGTTCATGGGGGCTGCATTAGGCGCTGCGATAACAGGGCTGAGGCCTGTAGTCGAAATCATGTATGCGGATTTCGTTGCCAACTGTATGAACCAGATCGTCAATTTCGCAGCAAAGATGAGATACTCTTCTGGAGGCCAACTGAGAGTCCCTATTGTTGTCAGAAGCATGGTCGGACACGGAAGAGGCCACGGGGGAGATCACTCCCAAGTACCGATGACATGGTTCATGAACGTGCCAGGCCTGAAGATCGTAGTTCCTGCCACGCCCTACGACGCAAAAGGCCTGCTCAAAACGGCTATAAGAGATGATTCCCCGAGCCTCTTCTTCGAGCCTCACATACTCTACAGAACGAAAGGAGAGGTCCCCGAAGAAGAGTTCACTTTGCCCTTTGGAAAGGCTGATGTCAAACGCAAGGGAAATGATGTCACCATTGTAGCTATTTCTGCAATGGTTCCTAGAGCACTGGAGTCGCACGATAAGCTTCGAGAGGAAGGTATCAGCGCCGAAGTGATAGATCCTCTAACCTTGCGCCCCTTAGATGTAGATACCATAGTCGGGTCTGTGAAGAAGACAAACCGGCTAGTGACTGTCGAGTATTCCCCGAAGACAGGAGGAATAGGAGCAGAGATCTCAGCGCTGGTTATCGAGAGAGCTTTTGACTATCTGGACGCCCCAATAGTGCGAGTCGCTGCTCCCGATGTCCCTATCCCTGTGAGCCCACCTCTGGAAAAGATGACTGTGCCTTCTGTCGAGTCCATTGTTGAAGCCGTTAAATCCATCGTTGCTTGAGGGGGGAAGTCACCTGCAAAGGATAACAATGCCAAGGCTTGACATAGATATGGAAAGCGGAGCCGTTGTCGACTGGCTCAAATCTGAAAACGAACCTGTGAACTCAGGCGAACTACTTGCCAAGATAATGAGCCTTAAGGTAACTGTGGAGATTCCCAGTCCAGCATCAGGCTTTCTGCATAAGATCATTGTTCCCAAAGGAAAAGAGGTTCCAGTCGGGCAGGTCCTTTGCATAATCAGAGAGGAGAAAGACAGCGAAGAAGAATTGCAGAAAGCAGCAGAAGAGGCGCAGAGTGGACCTGCCGCAAAAGCGATCGCGGCCCGGACATCCTCTTCTAAGATCGTGCAGGAAGCCGAGAAAGCGATTCAACGCGTAATAGCCTCTCCACTTGCCAAGAAGATGGCCGAAGAGCATGGCATAGATTTGAGGAATGTCGTAGGAACAGGTCCAGAAGGACGGATCATGAAGGAGGATGTTTCGAGGCTAATCGACGAAGTATCACAGTTCTCCGAAGTCATTCCACTAGCAGGCACAAAGAAAATCGTTGCAGAGAGAATGTCTGAAAGCTTCAGAACAGCTCCTCACGCAACCGTAGTAATCGACGTGGATGCAACGCAGATTGTCAAGATGAGAGACCAGTTCAAGAGAGAAGGCACAGAAATATCCTACAATGCCTTCTTTCTAATGGCCGCTGCAAAGGCTCTAAGAGAATTCCCGATCATCAACTCCACCCTTCGAGAGGATGAAATAAGAGTTTGGAAGAGGATAAACATCTGCCTGGCAGTAGAAACCCCATCCGGACTTGTTGCACCTGTCATAAAGGATGCTGATCAACAATCTCTGGTTCAGCTGAGCAGAACCGCGGGCGAACTTGCTCTCAAAGCGCGTGAAAACCGCCTCGCAGTTGAGGAACTAAAAGAAGGAACCTTCACAATCACAAGCCTAGGCATGTTTGATGTCACCCAATTCCAGCCGATAATAAACCCTCCTCAAGCAGCCATACTGGCCATTGCATCAATTTCACCGAGGCCTGTAGCCGAACATGCATCCGTAGTCATCAGGCCAATGGTAACACTGAGCCTTTCCTTTGACCACAGGATAGTCGATGGAGCTCCAGCAGCCCGGTTCTTAGGAAGAGTAAGAGACCTACTGGAAAACCCTGAGAAATGAGGAGGGTTAGCAGACCGCATGAACAATGTCGATGTATGTGTCCTAGGCGGAGGCCCAGCGGGATATCACGCCGCCATCAGGGCAGCACAGCTAGGCGCAAAGGTTGCGCTGGTAGAAGAACGGGAAGTAGGAGGGTTATGCCTCAACAGAGGATGCATACCCACAAAGGCTTTCCTCCATGCAGTAGGGCTGCTCAACGAAATAAAGAAGAGCGAAACCTATGGCGTGAAGGTTGAAAAGGTTCAGACAGACTTCTCAGTTATGAAACGCAGGGCTGACAACATCATCAAAAGGCTAGTCACAGGCCTCAAAGAATGCATATCATCCAACGAGATAGAAATGGCACTGGGACATGGGAGACTTATCTCTTGCAACGAGGTTGAAGTAACTGCAATATCTGGAGACAGCAAAGCCATCGAATGCAAGAAAATCGTCCTAGCCACAGGCTCAAAGCTCTTGCGACGCTGGGATACAGAAGCCGTGCTTCCCTGTGACGAATTCTTTACTCAGGATGAGCTCCCTGAGTCTCTGGTAATCCTCGGTGCAAATCCCGTTGGGCTTGTTCTAGGCCATCTGTCAAACAGCCTAGGAGTGAAAACAATCATTTTGGATAGGTCAAGCAACCCCCTATCCCAGTTCGACCTTGAAGTCTCGAGAAGACTGCTACATGTGCTCAGGAGACATGGGGTGAACGTCCTAGTTGGCACAGACGCCCTCGAAGTGACGGGAGATAATGCAAAGCACATTCTTCGACTCAGCAACGGAGAAAGGCTTGAGGCCGAGAAGATAGTCAGCGCCGAAAGAACAGGCAACACCGACAATCTTGGTCTTTCTGCGGTTGGCGTCTCACTGAAGGATGGTTTCATTGTCGTGGATAATAGAATGGAGACAACTGCAAAAGGAGTCTATGCAGCCGGGGATGTAACAGGAAGCTTTTCAGCAGAAGAAGCTTTCCATCACGGGACCGTGGCGGCCCGGAATACTGTGGGGGAAGAAGCGACACTCAGCAACCTGGTCCCCAGGTGCATCTACACAACACCTGAAGTCGCATCGATCGGTCTAACCGAGGACGAGGCAAGAAAGAAAGCCCTAGATTATAGGGTCGGACGCTTTCCTTTTGCAGCATGCGGCAAGGCTATGTGTCTTGATCAGGGGGAGGGGTTCATCAAGCTCATCGTAGATTCCAAACACGGCGAGATCCTTGGAATTCATATGATTGGACCTTCCGTCACAGAGATGATCGCAGGAGCGTCGCTCGCCATGTATCTTGAAGCAACCCCAGAGGTAGTTGGAGATGCGATATTTCCACATCCAACTCTCTCAGAAGCTTTCAAAGAGGCGGCTCTCACAGTCATAGGAAGATCAGTTCATCTGCCCAAGACTACGAGTTAGATCCGAGCAGATGAATATGTGGAGGCTCATAATACTCGCCGAAACCAACCCATACAAAAACATGGCTATTGAAGAGGCTCTGTTGAATAGTGTTGAGTGTGATGCATCTCCCGACACAATCAGGTTATGGAAATGCACTCCTTCAGCAGTAGTCGGATGGTCTCAAGGGGCCGAAACCGAATTGAACATTGACAACTGTAGACACTTCAATGTCTCAATCGTTAGACGCTTTACCGGGGGTGGCGCGATTTATTATGATCTAGGCAACATCAACTGGACCTTCGTATGTAGAAAAAACTCCTGGCCGCAGAAGATGAATAACCTCAGCCAAGTTTTTGAGAGTTTCAGCTTGCCACTGGTTCATGCTCTTGCACGTTTAGATGTAGAGGCGGAATTCAAACCTCCAAACGCGATCTGCGTGAACGGATCGAAGATATCCGGCATGGCCATGTACATCAAGCGTCAAGCAATTCTATGTCACGGCACCCTCCTCGTGGACTCGGATCTCGAGCTGATGCGGAAGGTGCTCAGGAAAATGAAAGACTCAGTGACGAATGTAAAGAGCGAAGCTCGAACCATTCTCACTGTTAGGGATGTCGAAGAAGCTATTGAAAGAACGGCTATGACTGTTCTTGACGTCCGAACCGTTGACCGAGAACTCAGATCACAGGAACAGGAATCGCTGACGGATTATCCTTTATCCAAGTACATTCCTCTGACACCTGAGCAAAAATAGAAAAAAGGATGGATTGAGTACGAAGCGCATCCTATCTTCTCACAACTGTGGTTCCAGCAAGTGTTATGGCCGCTCTGGTGGCATTGTAGGCCACTGGATAGCTCTCGTAAACACCTTTCAGTGTTGTCCCATCTGCCCGCTCAAGATATGGCAGGACCTCTGCAGCATCAGCCATCGACGGGTTGAAGAACTTTAGCTTGACCTCTATTGGCGGTTTGAAGGCAAACGGCTTACTCTTACCGATGTTGCGAAGCGCATCCGTGGCCTTTGCCTTGATCAACTCGCGAGACTTCTGAGGATGCAGGCATCGCGCAGCTTGTCTGCCTACCGCCCATTTGACGACGGCCGCAGTTATGTTAGGAATCAAAGCCTTTGCTTCTTCTGCCACAGCGCTGTCCCCGGAAACGAAGATAAGAGGCACGCCATGATGGCCCGCCAGAGCCCCGTTCAGACCAGTCTCTCCGACTTCCACGCCATTTATGATGATGCTTTCTACCGTGCCACTTGAGTATGTGTGGCACAGAATAGCTTTGGGAGCCCCCATCCTTGCATGATATCCAACAAACATAGCAGCATCAAACTCAGGACCGATGCCCTCCATCATGGAGAAAGGCTTTGGAGAACCTCTGACAAGAACCGCGGCATTATGAACTTCCTCTGGCTGAAGATTCTTCATCCCGCCATGAGCATCAGAGACAACGATCTCCTCACCTCCTCCAGCTAGGATTCCCTCAATGGCAGCATTCAGGTCTCCTACCATTAGTTTTCTGCCAACCGCATATTCTGCGGGGTCGCCTCCCGTCTGCTCTCCGGCGACTATTCCTGAGATGCCCTCCATGTCGATGGAAATGAAGATCCTCTTGGTTTTCTTAGACACGTAGGTTCCTCACTAAAAGGATGGGTAGGACTTCATATATAACGCATAGGGTAGACAAAACCAGCTGCAAACTAATTGGTTCCAGCAGAGTTCACTGCGTCTGTGCCCGTTATTGCTGCTGGTCTGGCTTGGCAGGAAGATGGAGATGCCTTCCATTCAAAAAAAGAAAAAAAGGAAATGATTTCTATTCAGCCCAGAGCTGCATTCCTAATCCCTTGGCGAGTTTCTTCAGCGTAGGCTCGACGAATATTCCCTCTCTCTCAATCGGTGTCTTATCCATCCAGATAGAGGGATTCAGTATTATCCCATCGGTATGGCATGGAATCTCAGTGCTTCCGATGCCAATCTCAACACATCCGAAGACCCTCTCATCTTCAACTATGTCGCCACTTATTCTTTTGACTCCCGGGTTGTATCCTGTTGATATGTGGTTGATGTTGTAAGCTCTTGGATCGTTGAAATGAGCAAACCAGTTCTTCAGTATGCCAGCCTCAAATCCTCCAGATATTTCCTTGACCACGCCATCGACGACCTTCAATTCAATCGGCTTCTTTATGGCACAGATC
>Ga0315296_10003096_pt1 | contig 14006 bp, 17 predicted proteins | sample YL17G14_18_MG_FD_203921 | JGI IMG/M metagenome (GOLD analysis project Ga0315296, IMG submission 203921) | Sediment microbial communities from Yellowstone Lake, YNP, Wyoming, USA - YL17G14_18 | ecosystem: Environmental > Aquatic > Freshwater > Lake > Sediment | place: USA: Wyoming | collected... | reverse complement strand
TAGGGAGTTCCGGTTTGCCGGAAAGGTGAACAGTTACAAATAAACACTCTGTATCCTTGCCATTCTTATTTCAGGCTGTGTAAAAGGTAACAGGTGGTGGATTGATGACCCTCCTCTCGCTCATCGCGATAACCTTTGTACTGGGCCCAGCGGGCGCCATAGCCTTCGCGTTCTCCCAGGGGATGTTGCCCTTGGAGACCGCGACCACCGTGAGCATCATCCACCTGGCCCTCGTGCCTGTATGGTTCGGGTTCTTTGAAATGATAAAATACAGCCTGCGCTACGAGAAAAACATCGTCGCGAAGATTGTGAGGTACTGCGGGGAGAGGTCGATCAGGATCAGGACCGCTGCAAAGGCGAAGATCCAAGACTTCGAGCGACGGGTGGGCCAGTGGGGCTTCGGCCTGGGCGTTGTCGGGTTCACATTTCTGTTCGGGGTTTCGTGGGCTGCGCTGGCCGCCTTCTTGCTCAATATAAAAAAGGAGACGATGGTGGCTTCTGTTGCAGTGGGCGCGGTAGCTTCCAGTGTCTTCTGGACATTTGTGTTTGCACGGTTGTCTGAATATGCTAACCCTTGGGTGATTTATCTCATCGGCACGGTTGTGACCTTCGCGATAGTGGGACACAAGAAGATTCACGAACGCAAGCTGATACGGGAGATGTCTAAATCACTTAGGAAGCTGGGTGTGAAAATGTAATCAACTTGCGACCGCATCGGTTTCAGTTATCCCTGAGAGTCTCTGGATGCCACGTTTTTCACTTAATCAAACCGATTTTGTAGAGGTACTCGGCGGCCAGCACCGCACCCTTAGCCGCTCCAAGCTCGGTATTGTGGGACAAGACGGTGTACTGAAAGCCGTTATCGAAAGCGTTCGCCTCCACCCCGCCGACCACTGCAACCATGCCGCCTTCCACGACCGCATCGAACCTCGGCTGCGGCCTGTCGATGGCATCCGCAACTATTATCGGCTCCTTTGGCGCTGTCGGCAGCTTCAACCTCTGCGGCTCCCCCCGATAGTTCCTCCAAGCTTCCTTCAGGCCGTCAACGCTACACTCTTTCACTGTCTCGATGAAAACCGATTCCGTGTGACCGTGTACAACCGGGACGCGATTGCATTTGCACGCGATTTTGAATCCCGCGAGTTTGATTTTGCCAGAGCTGAATTCTCCGAGGAGCTTCACCGTCTCTTTTTTAACTTTCTCTTCCTCACCGCGGATGTATGGGATGACGTTACCCTCGAAAACACCCGGGGAGAACTTTTCCAGCTCGGCTGGCAGGTTTGAGCCCTGCGCCTTTCGCTGTTCGGCCCAGTCCCTGACGGCGCCATATCCCGCGCCCGACACCGACTGCATGGAGGCGATTATCACGCTCTCTAACCCGAACTCGTCGTAAATTGGCTTGAGCGACATGACCAGACCGATGGTCGTGCAGTTTGGCTGAGGTACGACGAAGCCCTTCCATCCCCTGCCTTTTTTCTGTTGAACGATGATTCCCGCGTGTGACTCGTTCACGCTCGGGAGGTATGTGAAACTATCGTCGAAGTAGCGGTAGGCGGATGCCGTGCTCACGACGGGTTTTTCTTTGGCTATTTTTCCCTCAGCTTCCAACGCCGTTTCTGAGGGCAACGCTGAGAAGAACAGGTCACTCTCTTTTAGGCGTACCTTGCTAACATCCTGAACTGTCATGCCGAGGATTTTTTTGTCGGGCACCTCCTTGCAGAACCATCTCGAATTCTCACTCCCATAGTCCAGCGCGCCTGCGTACGTCTTACCGGCCGATCTCTCAGAAGCATACAACGCCGTTATCTCGAACCATGGGTGCTTCTGTAGGTTGACCACGAATTTCTGCCCTACCTCACCCGTCGCGCCCAAGACAGCAACTGGAACTTTCGCCATTTGACCACTCTTCTATTTTAGAACTGCAATCTTTTATCGTTTGGGGGTAAAAAGGGAGCAACAGGTGATTCAATTGCCTCGACGGAAATACGGGCATATGGTCGGACCTCTCCCAAGTCCACCTAAATCAGAGAAATGTCGATTCTGCAGGCTTGGGCGTCCATGTCCTTATCACAGAAAACAGCAAACATCAAAAACTACGGATTGATCTTCATCTAAGGCTGAGCACATCCTGCATATCTTGGATGACGCCGGGCTTGCCCTCTTCGATAACGTAGCGAATTGCCTTCACCGCCCCGGCGGCAAATGTTTCGCGACTCAGCGCCCGATGGACAATTTCAATCCGATCCTCCGGAACGGAAAATATCACCGTATGATCTCCAACCACTTCCCCTTCTCGAATGGATTTGATCTTGATGCTGTCTTCGCTCCTGCCCAAGGCTTTCGCTAATATCTGGGCAGCCCTCTTTGCCGTACCGCTGGGAGCATCCTTCTTGTGCACATGATGAACCTCGACGATCTCCACATCGTAGTCACTCCCAAGCATCTTGGCCGTCTCCCCAATCGATTTGAAAAACACGTTGACTCCCACAGACATGTTGGGTGCCACAACGGCCCGAATCTTCTTATCTTTAATCGTTCGTTCAATTAGTTTTCGCTGTTCTTCCGTGAATCCTGTAGTTCCGACAACAACGGCGACACTTGCTTCCGCGGCAGTTTTGACGTTTTGTACGGTAGCGTCCGCGTTTGTGAAATCTACAAGCACATCAGGCTTTGACTTCTTCAGCACGCTGGCCAATTTGTCCGCACCGACTATATTCACGTCAAGTTTGCCCACGCCAGCAAGATCTCCCGCGTCTTTTCCGGCCTCTGAAGTGCTAGGAACATCGATAGCTGCAACAAGTTTCATGTCTTTTTGTTTGGAGATTTGGCGCACGATGAGCTTGCCCATCCGCCCGCACGCACCGCACACGGCAACTCGGATCATCGCCGCACCAACTTCATATCGACCAAAACTTTACGCAGCTTTTCTTGGTTCTCTGGCTCTAGCTCGACCAGCGGCAACCTGGGCCCTCCAGCTGCCATCGCCATCCAGTTCATCGCCATTTTCACCGGCCCAGGGTTGGTCTCGATGAACAGCGCCTTGTAAAGAGGTGACAGTCCCCTGTCAATCTTTTCAGCCGTTTTCACGTCACCTGAACGGAAGGATTCCACTATCTTGACCACCTTGTCGGGCACAATGTTCGACACGACCGAGATGACCCCCACACCGCCAAGTTTCATTATCGCGAGCGTGTCAGAATCGTTTCCGGAAATCACTGAAAAATCCTCGCCCCGCGTCAGCTCGATGATTTTGGCGACCTGTTTCATGTCTCCGGTAGCCTCTTTCACCCCAACGATGTTTTTCAGCTTGGCCAGCTTCGCCATGGTCTCCGGCAACATGTTGACCACGGTACGTGATGGGATGTTGTAGATGACCTGGGGGATATCGACCTCTTCAGCGAGTTTTTTGAAATGGGCGTAAAGGCCGGCCTGCGTTGGTTTGTTGTAATAGGGGACGACCAGCAGGGCACCATCCGCCCCGACTTCCTTCGCGTGTTTGGTCAGCATTATCGCTTCCCAAGTGCTGTTGCTACCAGTTCCGGCCAGCACCAGGACTTTACCCTTCGCGGCATCGACCACAATTTCTATGACTTGGTTGTGTTCCTCGTAGGAAAGCGTTGAACACTCGCCAGTACTGCCCACGGGAACCAGCCCGTTTATGCCATTTTTTATCTGAAATTTCACGTTTTCGCGGAGACCGTCCTCATCTACTCTGTCTTTTTTGTCAAACGGTGTCACCATCGCCGTATATGCGCCTTCGAACATGTTTAGGCCCCCATTTTTTTCATTGCCTGCTTGAAGAGCTTAAGGACTTGCCCGCGTTCGTCCCAGTTCACAAAGAAACTTATGGAAGTCCTGCTCGATAAAATCTCGATGATATTTATTTTCGACCTTGCCAGAGGTTCCGTTAACCTTGTAATCACTCCTGGAGTATAGATAAACCGCTCGCTCTCGGCGATTATCATAGCTAAGCTCCCCTCGCTCGTCACGGACTTCATAAATTTGTTCCTCACCACTAGCTCATGCAAGAGCTGGAGTGCTTTTTTTGCGTCATCCTCCGCCACGTAGAGCGAGAAGGACCTAGGGCCTATTGAAACTCCAAAGACGTTGATCCCTGCCTTGCTTAGGGGGGCCGCTGTCTTCGCCAATATCCCTGGAGTGGTCTGCATCTCCTCCCCCACGACTGTCAGCATCGCCAGCGGTTTCTCGTAAAGCCTGACGCCCACAAACTCACTCTCTCTTGGTCCAACTATAGTGGTCCCCCCAAATGATAAATTACCGCGCCGGAAATGTATAACCCTCGCCCTTATGCTTGGATCTTTGTAACTCATGGCCCGCGGGTGCATCACCTGGGCGCCAAACCTAGCTAGATCTCTCATCTCCTCAACCGTGATTGTCTTGAGCACCTTCGCCCCGGAAATCTTGTTAGGGTCTGCCGTCATCACACCATCTACATCTGTGACTATCACCACCTCGTCCGCAACAAGGCACTCGCCCATGAGGAACCCTGTTATGTCGCTCCCCCCGCGCCCAATCGTGGTTATGTTCCCATCCCGATCTCGTCCAAGGAAACCGCATATGATGGGAATTACCCGCCGCTTCAGGAGCGGTAGTATGTACTTCTGCGTCCTCCTCTTGGTCTCCGCAAAGTCGACGTTCGCCATGCCGAAACTGCTGTCTGTTATGACCGGCCAATCTTCCTGTACCGGATCGATGAACTTCGCCTCCGCTCCGAGCTCTCGCAACGCCGCGGCGAAAACCCTAACGCTCGCGCGCTCGCCCAGCGCCATGATAAAATCGAGCTCTTTCTTACTCACCTCGCGCCCGCTCGCCTTCGTGGCCTTGATAAGCGCGTCGGTCGTGTGCCCCATTGCCGACACTACAACTGCAACCTGAGTGCCCTTCTTGTATTCCCTGTAGACTGCTCTTGCCCCCAACCGAACTCGATCCAAATTGCCAACACTCGTCCCGCCAAATTTAACGACAATCCGTCTCACTCACAGCCACCTTGGGACTTTGTCGAGTCTGGTCAGGTCTTCGTATGTCTCCCTCTTTCGGACGATCTCTGCCCTGTTGCCGTTGACGAGAACCATCGCTGGACGTGGCTGGGCTGTGTGCTGGGTTGCCATCGCCAGCCCGTACGCCCCTACATCAAAAACCACTACCAGATCTCCCTGCTCCACCTTCGGGAGTTTCCTCTCCTTCCCCAAGAAGTCTCCGGACTCGCAGAGCGGCCCAGCGACATTCACCAACATTTCATTTTTCTCGTTCATCTTGTTCGCCAGCTCGATGTGATGATAGGCGCCGTAGAGGGCGGGTCTCATCAGAGCATTCATCCCAGCGTCCACAGCAATCCAGGTCGGCATTCCCTGTCTCTCCTTGATGTATCCCGCCCGCGCCAACAACACTCCTGCATCGCCCACCAAGTACCGTCCGGGCTCCAAAATCAACGTCGGATCCACTAAACCCTTCTCCTCTACGACCCGTTTTATCACGCCCACGACAAGATCGGCCACTTCCCAAGGTTGGAGCTCTGACTCTTCTGGTTTGTATGGGATGCCTATACCACCGCCAAGGTCGATGAAGGAAATGGATATGCCCAGCTTCTCCTTGACCTCGGTGACCAGCGCCATGAGCTTCTCGGCCTCCTCCACAAATGGAGCCGCGTCCAAAATCTGGGACCCTATGTTCGCATGGATGCCGACCACTTCCACATTTTTCATCTTGGCCGCGAGCTTGTATGCCTCGAACGCCTGCCCGCTCGCAACATCTAAACCGAACTTGCTTTCCCGTAATCCGGTGGCCAAGTAGGGATGAGTGGGTGCCTTCACATCGGGGTTGATCCTAACGCCAATCCGCGCGCGTTTGCCCAACCGTGAAGCTGTCTTATCAACGGCCTCGAGTTCTTGAAAACTGTCGACATTTATCAACACTTCGTTAGCGACGGCCATCTCCAGCTCCCGCTGGGTCTTGTAATTGCCGTTGAACACCGTCTGGTCCCCTGATATCCCCACTCTGAGAGCGACCCGTAGCTCAGTTTCGGAGCTGACATCTGCACCTGCTCCTTCGCTCTGCAAAATTTTGACAACAGCGGAGTTGGAGTTTGCTTTCAGCGCATAGCAGACGAGTGCTTTCGGCCATTTATCGGAAAACGCTTTGTGAAAACGGCGGTATTTCTCACGCACGCGCTGCTCGTCCATGACGTAAAGGGGGGTTCCAAATTGCTCTGCCAGTTCTAGAGCATCAATACCTCCGATCACGAGGTGCCCTTCAGAATTCACATTGAAGTGCGGCTTAAGCATCAACATTTTCGCTCCACCTCACGAAGGGCTTCCTCGAAGATATCCAAGCCGCGTTCAAGTTCCTGTCGGTTTATGACAAGCGGTGGAGCTATTCGGATCACCGATTGCCCGCCTCTGAAGACAATGAGTCCTCGGTTCAAAGCCTCCTTCACAAGCATCTCCCTTTCCTCGACTGCAAACTCTTTCGTGCGTTTGTCTTTCACCAAATCCACTGCTAAGAGCAGGCCTTTCCCTCTAACATCCCCGACAAGTTTTGACCTCTCCTCCAGCTCCTGTAATCTCCTCAACGCCAGATCACCTAGCTCTGCCGCCCGTTGTACAAGCTTCTGTTCCTCCAAAATCTTCAGGCCTTCGATGGCGGCTACACATGCGATTATATTCCCTCCAAAGGTAGAGGCGTGCGCTCCTGGTTCCCAGTCCATGACTTCCGCGTCCGCTATCGTTGCACCTATCGGAGCTATTCCTCCTGCCAGCGCTTTCGCCACGCACACGATATCCGGGACAACTCCCCAGTGCTCCATCGCGAACATCTTGCCCGTACGCCCCAGCCCCGTCTGGATCTCGTCGGCGATGAAGAGCCAGTCACGCTCTTCGCAGAGTTCCTTCAACATTGGATAAAAGTCAGGTGGAGGAATGATGTAACCTGCCGTACCCTGAATTGGCTCGGTGATGACCGCTGCAACTTTCTCCGCTGGAATATTCCTTTTCAAAGATTTTCGTATGTACTCTATGCATTTCGCGCTACAATCCGAGGAGTTTCCGAACGGGCCACGATAGGGATCAGGGAACGGTACGAAGCTGACTCCAGGAACGAGAGGAGCGAAGTACTGGCGACGCAATGTGCTGGATGAAGACAAACTCATGGCTCCAAATGTACGTCCGTGGAAACTTCCAGTGAAGGATATCATGCGCGGGCGGCGGGTGTGCCAGCGCGCACATTTGAACGCTGCCTCAACCGATTCGGCGCCGCTGTTCCCGAAATAAACACGTTTCTCGAATTTGCCCGGGGTGATGGCCACAAGACGCTCCGCCAACTCGACCTGTGCCTCGTAGTAAAAATCCGTCCCTGCGAAGTGCGTGAGTTTTCTTAGCTGCCGCTCGACCGCGCGGATCAATCTTGGGTGTGAATAGCCGTAGTTTAAAACGAACATTCCTGAGGAGAGGTCGAGTAAGACGTTTCCATCGACATCCCTGACGTAGCAGCCCCAACCCTCAGTTGCCACGATTGGCTCGGCCCGTGTGTAAGACGGAGATATCACTCGCTCGTCCCGTGCCACAAGCTTTTTCGCACTGGGACCGGGAATCGGTTTGACTATCCGCGGTCCACCCCTAACCCATGCAGGTTTCGGCAAAGCACCACCTCACAGCTTTACTCAAATGACATACTACTTAATTAAATTAATTGTGGAAGCTACTGGATTTGTCAGGAGGCTTTTTAACTCATGGCTGGTGTTTTCATTAGTGGAGACTGTTATGCAAAAGCTGGCACGCGTTGAAAAAACTGATGTCAGGTCTGTACTCCCAAAAAGAAAGCCTGAGTCCCACAAGGGCGACTTTGGCAGGCTACTGATAGTCGGGGGCGGGTCGCGCTACGTTGGAGCACCGGCGCTCGTGGGCCTAGCCGCGCTACGTTCGGGGGTCGACCTCGCGATCATCGCCGCTCCTGAAAAAACAGCCTGGACCATAAATTCCTTTTCACCCGACCTGATCACAATTAAACTACCATGCCGTGACCTAGAGCCCTCTGCTCTTTTAGAGATTTTGAATGAGATGGAACGTTCGACTGCTGTAGTAGTGGGACCGGGGCTGGGCACGCTAGCAAAAACCCGCGATGCCGTCATCGAACTCGCACGCACGCTCAGAGAAAAACATCCGACGCTGCCAGTCCTTTTTGATGCAGACGGGTTGAAAGCTCTCGCATCTGAGCGAGGACTTGTGCAGGGAATGCCTTGGGTCATGACGCCGCACGCCGGAGAGTTCAAGATACTAACCGGCTCTGATTTGACTTCCGATATACGAGAGCGCGCGGAGCATGTCAAGTTGGCGGCACAGGAACTCGGTTGTGTGATACTCCTGAAGGGGCACGTTGACATCATCGCCTCGGCAGCTGGAGACCTGAAGCTGAACTACACGGGCAACCCGGGCATGACCGTGGGGGGTACCGGCGACGTACTGTCTGGTATTGTGGGGGCCTTCCTGGCGCAAGGAACCGATCCGTTCAGGGCCGCGGTTGCTGGAGCTTGGGTTTGCGGGCGGGCGGGTGATCTCTGCCTCAGAGAGAAAGGTTATGAATTTATTGCGTCAGACCTAATAGAGAAATCGCCGGAAGTCTTTAAAGAGGTGCGAGGAAAAAGGTGAACCTATGGGCAAGTTCGAGGTTGCTGATAAGCGTCTGTTTAACGTCAAGATATGCATGCGCTGCAATAGCAAAAATCCGATTAAGGCGACGAAGTGTCGTAAGTGCGGTTACAAGGGACTGAGAGCAAAATCGAGGGAGCCAAGTGGGTGAAGTCGCAAAACACTTAAAAAACATAATTGCCCGCGATGGTGCTGCCCATCTCACGCTCATAGACCCTGCCAAACAAACACCTGTTGTAGCCGGGGAAATCGCCTCCGATGCCGCTGAAGCTGGCACCGATGGGGTAATGGTTGGAGGCTCGACCCGTGCAGGTGGGAAGCTTCTCGACGACACCGTCCTCTCGATAAAAAAGGCGACAAACCTGCCTGTCATTCTGTTCCCGGCGAGCGAGACTGGGATAAGCCGTCACGCGGACGCGATTTTCTTCATGAGCATGCTAAACTCTAGAGACCCCTATTTTATAACTGGGGCCCAGAAACTCGGAGCGCCACTCATAAAACAATTCAAGCTGGAGCCCCTGCCGATGGCGTACCTGTTGGTCGGACCGGGCGGCACAGCAGGGAATGTGGGAAAGGCTGACCTCATCCCGCGTGATAAGCCAGAACTCGCTGTCGCCTACGCATTAGCCGCACAGTATCTGGGGATGCTGTTCGTGTACCTCGAAGCAGGCTCTGGAGCCGATCGACCGGTGCCAGTTGATATGGTTCGGGCGGTGAGCGAGGCCACCGATGCCACATTGATCGTTGGTGGAGGGATAAGGACACCAGAAGCGGCGGCCGAGCGTGTGCGAGCTGGTGCTGGTATCATCGTGACAGGGACACTGGTTGAACATGCTAAGGACAGGAAAGCGAAAATTCGGGAAATTGTGAAGTCTATCAAATCAAGTGGCTGAATTCAGTTGCATGCTAATTTCAGTGAATTCTAGAGATGCCCACTACTTTATCAAAATCGGCGTCAAAGGAGACAATCTTGTTTATACCGCGTCTACGCATGACTTCGACTGATACGGCGTCGGCTACCGATAGCGTTCCATCATATCCTAGGTAGACATCCATGCTCTGTTTGAGAAGTTCCTCATCTACATAAGTCACCTGAAAGTTGTGGACCAAAAAATCGTAAATGTCGGCACCTGCTTTTCCGCCGCCGCGATGCCCTATGGTACTCACTGCCTCTACAATCACATAGTCAGAAACCACGACACCAGTTTTTATGTTTTCAGATAACTTGACAGCATTCTTATGCCAGCGGTCGGCTTTGTCGGCGAAAGCGATGAAATAAGATGAATCAACAAATATCAAACTTCTCCTCTCTGAGCTCTCTTTTTCCATTCCACGGCATCTCCACCCACATTTATCATGCCAGCTATATCTTTGAGAGTCTTTCTTTTCCTGACCTTGACTTTTATCTCCCCTTTCTCCTCCTCCCAAACTAGCCTGTCGCCCGGCGATATGCCATAGCTCTCCCTAAGCTCGGCTGGAACCACTGTTTGATACCCCTTTGAAATTTTTGTTTCACTAGCCATCCCAATCACAAAATAAGGTCTATTTTCAAAGTATTTAATATTATTGTGAAATATAAACTCTTTTATCGATGCGTCAGACTCAAATAAGGTGGCGGTGCTTGGCGCAGGATATACAAGCATGGGCCTTTATCTGGGGGAGGAACACGCGCCTGCGGTCGATGCCCGGGATGTTCCGGAGATCCCCCATACCATAGTGCTTCCTCACGACTACCGCCTTGATGCGAGGAGTCATGCGCCCGCAATACATGCACGAAACCGGCTGGCTCCGCCCGCCAGCTTTGTACAGGCCCCACTTCTTGCCCATCTTTTCAACCACACACCATTCAGAATTAAGGGCTATAATCATTTGGGTGGCCGGAAATCGGTTCCATCTATTTAGCATGGATTTTATTTTTTACAACACATTGGAGCATAAGAGTGATATCCGCGAGGGCGATGAAAATTTAAAGTTCGATAGGGTGGCTGGAATGAATGTTTTCCTTTCGCACCAGCGCCTTAAGAGCCTCGACAGGTTTGGCCTTGAGTTTTTTCTTCAACTCCAAAAGAAATCTGTCCGCGGGACTGCCCCCGAGCTGCCAGAGGTCAACGTAGAGCTGGGCAAGCGGTGCCGCACCATTCTTGCTTGTCCGCTCCAGGTGGGGGTCCTGCCGCAGCACGAATAGGTTGCGCCGCTCCGCCTGCGATTCCGGGAACTTCCTTTTCACCGCATCCTGGTCGGCGTAGACGTAGACTTCTTCGTAATAAGTTGGCGTCTCGTTGAACCTGAGGCTGTACCCGGAAAACATCGTAAAGACCGATCCGGGAGGCATGTCGCCCTCGATCTCCGACACCGAGTTGGCCGAGTAGGTAGAGTATGTGATGTCGCGGGCGAGGTTCCGAGTGGTTGCCCAGTAGGTGAGTATCTTCTCCGGCTCTGTCACCCTGAACCCGAGCGGCTTTTTCTCTATTGAACGGAACTGGTTCAGCTTTTTGACTAGGCGATTGACTGCGTCCATCGATGCCTCACACGCCTGAGCCAGCGCCTTCTGGCTCATGAAAAACTCGTTGCGTTCGTAGACCCTGTAGAGAATCTCGCATAGAATTCGATTGATTTTCTTCATACGTTTTAAAGTGCCCGGGCCCTACCACAAAGGTTTCGGAAAAATCCGACACCACTCTTGATTTTATATACCATGGTAAAGAATAAATATACTTAGGTATAGCATGATAGATTCGTACCTAAGCGCCCTCCTAACCGAGCTCGAACGCAGGGAAGCAGCTAGATTTAGCGAACTCATGGAAGTCCTTCCGAACCCACGTACCCTGAGCAGGAAGTTGAAGGAGCTCAGCTCGCTTGGTATGGTGGAATCGAGGGACAAGATCTACGTCCTTTCCGAAAAGGGAAGGCGGGCCGCGGAACTCGCCAAAAGCTGGCTTGAGCTGACCGTAACACCCGAAGCTGAAATTGTGAACCTCGATCGCATCCCCCATCGCGCGTTCGCAGATGTCCTCAACCGCTATTGTAAAATCTTGCTGGACCACTTCAAAGATAGGCTCCTCGGACTCCTCGTCTTCGGCTCCGTGGCTCGGGGGGACTGGACCCACGACAGCGATATCGATTTGCTCATCGTGGTCGAAGGGTGGAAGAAACCAACTTGGGAACGGAGCGAGGAACTGCTGATGCTCAGAAACAAGCTGCGGGGCACCCGCGAATTCTTACGTGTCATGGGGGCTGGCCACGTGCCAATCATCCAGCACTATCCTCTCGATAAGGACGAGGCGCTGGTTTTCCACCGATTGTACTTAGATGCATCCATCGATGGGATAATCATCTTCGAGAAGGATAAGTTTCTCACCAAAGTTTTAGGCGGCGTCAGAAAAAAGCTCGCCGATGAAGGGGCCAGGCGGGTGGTTGCCCCAAGCGGTGAGTTTTATTGGGTGTTGGCCTCAGGTGTTGCGGGGGTAACCTGATTGAACTCGGCGATAGCCCGGCAAATGCTGGATCGAGCCGCCAGGTGGCTTCAAGGTGCTGAGAGGGCACTTGAAGACAATCGGTGGGACGATGTGGTCTATTGCGCCCAGATGGGTGTTGAGATATCGGTTAAATCGGTTTTGCTCTCCATAGGCATAGATTACCCAAAAGGGCATGACGTGAGCGATGTTTTTCTGCAGCTAGTTGATAAGGAAAAGGTCCCAGCGTGGTTTAGGAAAGAGGCCCCAAAAATCGCAGATGTCGTGGCGAAACTCGCGGAGCAACGGGGGCTCGCCGGGTATGGGTTTGAACAAGGGGTCACGGCCGAATATTTCAGGGGATACGCTCCGGAGGCCCTGCGCTCGGTGAAGAAAGTTCATTCAGATTGTAAGAAATTGCTTTTGGGTAAATGACCAACAACGCGAACGATTTCCTGTAGACATCGAGACACCTCGTAAACGCGGCGCCCAGAAACTCCTCGGATTTCTTGAGGAAAACTTTGTACGAGTCCTTTAGAACAGGTTTTGTCCTGATCACAGCCATCATTTTTCTGGTGGTGGGGCTTCAGAGTTACTCGGTCTTCCCAACATTTATTTACTTTTCATGTCCCCCAGCCACACCATTCTACCAGTCAACTGAACCTCTCCAGCTGTTCCAAAAATTCCGCGAGCAAGTCGTGAGCAACGTAAAAACCGTGCTCCGGGAGTGAAAGAACCAATTCTTTTACTTTCTCTCCGCCCAACAGCCCCTTTTTAACCGCGAGCAAGAATATTCCAAGCGTACCGACATGCTTTACATCCAGAACCTCGGCGACCTTGATGGCCCTGCTGTCGTCAATGCATAGGTTGGTACCTAAACTTTTAGCGAGTACAATTGCCGCTGCATCCGTGTCGCTGATATCACTGAAAGTCCGTCGAAGCCTGAGGAGTTCACGCCTTTGTGCGCTATTGAGTTTAACAGCTTTTATCCAACCTTCTTGCCTCGCTTTTTCAATAATGGCTGCGTCATCAAAACCCAGTTGCTTGCCGCGCATGACCTCTACCATGACTTCGTCTGGAACATTTACCTTCGCAAAGAGCTTCCGGAGGGGTGTGAGATGACCTAACTTGGCCAAGTAAATCAAAGGCGTCGAATTAGAAACAATCATTTGACCAGCTCCTCTCAATCTATGCGCGGCAACCTATCAAAAACTAAGTCGAATTAGAAACAATCATTGAATCAGCTAAGCTCTTGCGCAGGTCATCAACTGTGTACTGGATTGGTATTTTCTTTGTACGCATGACTTCTATAATATCCCAAATTGACATGCCAGCAATCTCCGCAGCTCTTGAAACAGTCACCTTACTATCATGAAGCAATGCTATCGCCTTCTTAAGCTGGTATTGTTTGGCCCCCTCGTCCAAAAGCCGTCTTATCACTTCTGCCCTGTCTGCCCGTGTTTCCTTCTCAATCTCTTTAATCTGGGCCAACATGTCCTCATCAACACGCGTCGCAATTTGGACTTTTGATGCCATTCTTCCACCAATTTTGTTTTCACCAGCTACCATATAAATGTTACCATTTGTATCATTTGGTAACACAAACAGCTGAATCTGGATTTTTCGTCGAACACCGGCGGCAGCATCGTAACACGGTATCATAACTCCCGTAACGCAGACGGATCGAGCCTGATTACAGCCATCATTTTCCCCCAGAGGTTTCCCGACGACGTCGGCGGGAGGTTTTCGGCGGTCATGTTCGCCCATATTTATAAAACCACCTCAAGAAGACCACCGTTTTCAAACGGTGGATGAATTGAGGTCGAATACTTTCGGTGACCTCCCCGAAAATCGCTTAAACAAAGACGAGAAATAGAAAAATGGTGGCTGTGAT
>Ga0315296_10003095_pt1 | contig 14007 bp, 9 predicted proteins | sample YL17G14_18_MG_FD_203921 | JGI IMG/M metagenome (GOLD analysis project Ga0315296, IMG submission 203921) | Sediment microbial communities from Yellowstone Lake, YNP, Wyoming, USA - YL17G14_18 | ecosystem: Environmental > Aquatic > Freshwater > Lake > Sediment | place: USA: Wyoming | collected... | reverse complement strand
GCCATCCATGACCATATCTCCAAGAAACACTTCTCTCGGAAATATCGTCCGCCTCCGGCCCCAAAGGTGAAAAAGTCATCTGTAATGATGCTACAGTCTCTGAATTCGAAGTCGTAGGGGTCGTGGGAAACATCAAGGCGAGTCACTACGAAGAGCAGACTCGGCCTATCTTCTACCGTCCCAACGAATTCGAATTCGGTCGTCTGTACTACTTCTACATTCGCACGCGAACGGACCCTGCATCTCTGACTCGCCCAATCCAAATCGCGGTGAAGCAGGCCGATCCCCAAGCGGATGCGCCAAGCATAGAAATCGTCGCCGACGAGTTCTACCGTGCCACTGGGCCGCGCCGCGCGTTCACCTTTCACCTTTCGCTCTTCGCGGCAGTGGGCCTAACGCTTGCGGTCATCGGCCTTTACGGACTGCTGGCCTACGCGGTCGCTCGCCGGACCCGGGAAATCGGCATCCGCATGGCCGTGGGCGCTACGCGGAGCTCCATTCACAATCTCATCCTGCGTGAGGGAATGAAGCTGGTCTGCATCGGTCTGGGCCTCGGCCTGGCAGGGGCATTGGCCGCGACGCGAGTTCTTCGCAACCAGCTCTTCGGCATATCGCCTCAGGATCCTGTGACGCTGCTGCTGATTTCTGGAGTCCTGCTCCTGGCGACCGTCATCGCCTGTTGTGTCCCGGCGTACCATGCTACGCGCATCGATCCGATGGCGGCTTTACGATGTGAATAGGAGAAACCGATGGGAACACTTTGGCAAGATACTCGCTATGGACTGCGGATGCTGCGCAGGAACCTCCGGTTCACCGTCGTGGCAGTGCTCACACTGGGAATTGGAATTGGGGCCATCACCGCTATCTACAGCGTCATCGATGCGTTGGTCCTCCATCCGCTGCCCCAGCGGGATTCTCGTCAGTTGGTGTGCTTTCGATCGATTGAGAAGCAGCGGGGTTTCGCTTACCATCAGGTGTTCGCACCTATCATCGAGGATATAGGCAAGCAGGACTCCCTTTTGTCCGAGGTGTGTTACTTCGCCGTCGGGTACACCATGCGGTTTGAGAGAGACGACTCCATTGGGAGGTACGTGGATCGTGGGTGTCGCCCAACTTCACGACGTTCTGGAACACGGCCCCGTTGCTGGGACGGGGCTTCCTGGCTGATGAAGGCAAGCCTGGTCGGGAGTCGGTCATCGCATTAAGCCACAGGTTTTGGCAGACGCACTGTGGAGGCCGAGAGGATATCATCGGCCAGACCATCCGCTTGGACGAACAGACGTTCACCGTTGTTGGGGTGATGCCTCAGCATTTTCGGTTTCCCGAGGAGGACTGCGATTTCTGGCTCCCGCATGCGGGGTTTCAGGAGGACGCGGGTCTCTGGGGAGTTGCCGCTCGATTGCGGCCGGGCGTCTCTCGGGCTCAGGTTCAGGCCATGCTGGACACGATCGTCCCGCGGCACATCCAGTCGCTGCCGGCACATTGGCAGGAAGGTTACGGCGTGGACGCCGTACCACTGCAATCGCTGTTCGCTGGCGATGCCTACGATTTCCTCGAAAAGACACTGATCAGCGTCTTTGGTGCGATTGGGTTTGTCTTGCTCATCGGTTGCGTCAATACCGCCAATCTGCTCCTGGCACAGACGGAGGCGCGACGCTCGGAAGTGGCTGTTCGCGAGGCCCTGGGCGCTGGCCAAGGCCGCTTGGTACGACAGGGTCCGCGGACCATCCTGCAGAGCGTTCTTCCCATCTGCGATCACCTCCACCTTTCCATCTTCCCTTACGCGGACGACCTCGCGGTATCCCGCAGGCGGATGCCCTTCGATATCCCAGAACAGGTCGTAGGCCACGCCCATCCGAATACAGCGCTCGATTTCGGTGAAGAAGTTGCCCATCACCGTGCGGTATTTGACCCCTTGGCGATTCACACGCTCCAGGTTCAGCTCACCGAGGCCCCACAAATTGCCTTTGCCCATATGAACGTGGCCGAGGTTGTAGCCGGGAGGCAGGAGAATGGCGACTTCGGCGGCCTGTTTCAGCGTATGCGCGTCCCGATAAGGATGGGTCTCAACGTGCGCCCTCAGAGTCCTCGTCAAGGCCAGACACTCACTATAGGGAACGCACGCAAGCCCAGATGAATCCCAAAAGAAGAAGTTCTGCGCCCCGAGATCATAGGCATGTGTCAGGAACCAGGAGGCATCCGCGCAATCGACCTGGCCGTAGATGCTCGTCCCCCATTCTTTCTCCGTGACGCGGGCCGCACCACGGAGAAACCCATAGATGATGTCGATCAGGTTCTTGGGGTCGTCAACGGAGATTTGGCAGCCGTAGGCCATGTTCATCTCGGGAAGCGTCCTACGCGTTCCGAAGCGGCCCGATGGCTCGAAGACCATCGCAGAAGGAGGCCCGCTTTCTCCTTCACCAAGCTGATACAGCGCCGTACTCACCATGGTTTCCCACGTATAGAGGTTCTCTTGCAGGAACTGCATGCTGCCTGCATCCACGTCCGGTCTTGCCGCCAGACCGCGAAGCAAAGCAGTGGGGGCGCCTTGATACTTGGCCTCCCCGAAATACTTCTGAAATTCCTCCAGGACAATCTGAGGTGTAATGGTCTTTCGAAACTCCCGATCCTTCGTCAGATGGGGCCGAACAACTTGATCCCTGGTGCAGACCGCCGGTTCATCGAGAAACAGGAGATGGCCAAGGTAATTGCTGCGATACAGACATTCCGGATAGCTGACCTCCTCTGGGCCGATCCCCCAATAGAACACATCCCGGCGGTCGATCCAACCGGCTTGTTCCTTGTCTACTCGCAGGCAATTCATTCCCGCCTGGATCATCTCGTCGTAATCGCGTTGCGTGAGCCGAATCAGCTCATAGTCGGAGCCGTCGTAACGCCTGGTTTCGTCTTTCTGCCTCGTGTTATGAGGAACACCGATGAGCACATCCGGAAGGAGTTCGAGAATCTTGACATTCGCCGGCCCAGAGGCACTTCTCGAGTCTTCGAGTCTTTCGAGCAGATAAATATGTCCCAGGTAACGCACTTTCTCAGCAAAAGGGCCGTTCGAGGAACCACCCTCGACGGCACGTGGGAAAAGATGGTTCCAGGCGCCGATGGAGGGGAGAACCGCTTTGCCTGACAACCGGTGACGGAACTCCAGAGCTTGCGTGTCTGCTTCCTGCACGATGTATCGTGCCGTCGTCTCCCGGGCGCTCGTGACACTGGCCGGGGGATACCCGTTGGTAAGAATCCAGATACGAAATGATTCCTCATTTGCTTTGGTCGCGGTCAAAGACAGCCATTGGAACTGGCGGCCATTGCTCTCCTCCACCGGACCAAGGGATAGCAGAAGAGTCCTCACCACGGAGCCGCGCGTCGCGCCGCCTGATTCATGGCGGTACGTTGCCGCGAGGCCCGGTTTCCCGATGGGCCCTTGGCTGCTGTTGATCGGACCCGCCTCAATCGAATCCTGCTTCCCCGGTTCTTTCGCGTGGCCCCCGCCCACACCGATGACGCAAAGCGATATGGCCGACCAGAGGATGACCCGTGCATTCATGGACAACTCCGCCGCTCGAAGAAGACAGCACTTGGCCAACAGAAACCGAGTGGCCCTGGCCGCCAGGCCACGCTTCATGACAGTTTGGTTCAATCGTCGCGCAGCAGCTCTCGCAGGCTATCCAGGAGGACAGCTTCGACGCCGGGGGCGACATTGGAAACGCGCGGGCCAGTCTCGTAGCCGCCCTGCTCGTAGGCCAGGGCCGTGCCGATGTAGCCGGGACCATAGTCGCCATAGGCGGCCATCGCAACGAACAGGTCGCGACGCATCTGTTTGGCGGCGAGCTGATACTCGACGAACAGTTCGCCCGGCAGGTGCAGCACGCGAGCCTGGCCGAGACGGAGGCACGATAGCTCCGTCCGGTGCCCCGCCTGGCACCGCCGCAACCAGACCAGTTGCGCTGCCGTCTCAGACTGGAGGACTTTGTCCGACTCGCGCAGGGCGGTTTCGAGCTGAGCCTCTGTGAGACCGGGCGCGGGAGGCAGCGCGACGGGCACGACCTTCCAGCCGACATCCTTCGGGGCCAACGGAAACTTCTCCGTCGCCTCCCACGCACGCCTCAGTCCGTCCGCAAGGCGCTGGGCCAGCACCCAACGCATGGCGTGTGAGCCATCGTTGTATTTGCCGGCGCCCAGGTTGCCGCCGGCACCGTTGAAATGGACGTGCAACGCGTCGGGAACCTGCTGCTGGCGGAGAAAACGGGCGATGCCGGGGAAATCCGGGTTCGCAACCCCGGTTCGATAGTAACTCTGCGGATGACAGGCATAGTAGCTGAGCACCGCCAGCGGCTGATCACCATTCCAGAAGCTGATCAGCGAGACGATGGGGTCAACGGTCCCTTCCGGCTCGGCGCGCAGCGCAGGATCCTCAGTCGTCGTGTAGCGCGTGGCGCGCACCTTGCCGTCCGGTCCGAGGAGGCGCCGATTGGAGGCCACCTCCCCAACTTGGGCCTGCCCGAGGCCCAGGTGAGTGACAGGCTTGCTGTCACCCAGCGCTGCGCGGACCGCCGCCGTCAGTCGCTCCAGCGCCGCGCGGGCGAAGGAGCCCTCGTAGGGACCCAGGGGCAGGTCGCGCTCGCGGAGCAGCCGTTCGGTCCCAAAGTCACACTCCGGTGCGTCATGCTGATGCACCGTATGGACCGCCACACGCTGCGGCGTCGTTCCCGCGGCCTCCGCCAGCCTTTGTTGGAACACGTCGTGAGCCTCGTTGCGGACGCCAATCCAGTCGATCGCACACAAAACGATCGGTTCGCCGGCACCCAGCAGAATTACACCACGGCCGCGCAAGCTGAGTTCCCCCTGCGTTTTGACCGGGTCATAGGCCATCATGCTGCCCACGGGCGGGGTGACGTCCACGTCGAACACGGCCAGCCGCAGACCTTCGGCCCGCACCGTCGCCGTGATGGAAACAAGGGCCCAAACGACAAGCAACATGGCACGGTGGCGACGTGCGCCTCCATAAACAGGGTGGCGAACTGATCGAGACACGGTTCGCAACGATTGACTGTCGCTCATTGAATGACTCCTCTCTTCGCATCGCCTGGGAAATCCAACAATTCCGGGACAACCGGCGGGGCAACCTGCGGCAACGCAGGGGATGCGACCTCCCCGTAGCCGACCAGATATTGAAGCATCAAGTAGTCCATGAGTTCATAGCAGGCGTGTCCCACCTGGGTCGTGCACTGCTGCGCATACTCGTTGAGGAACGTCGCCACGTCCTGGGGGCCGCGTTTCTCGAAGGCGTGAGCCGCGGTCTTGTCCACATCCGCCTGCAATCGCAGAAATCTCTCTTCCGCGGGACCGAAGACACGCCGGATGTCTTCCATCGCATCCTGATATCTCAGATGGTTCGCCAAATTGTGCACCAGGCGATAATTCCACTGGGGTTGCTCTCTGTCGATCCGCGTGAAATCGGCAGGATGATCCCAGACATCCGGCAGGTCCGTGACTCCGGCGTAGATAGGCACAAAGCAACTGGTAGAAGCCGGTCCGTAGGCAAACCACAGGCAGTTGCCAACGGCGTCCGGCAGCCAGTCCCTCAGTTGCGCGATGAAAACATACCCGCTGGCAGGTGTGTTGATGGCGCGTTCCGGTCGGATATGCAGCAAGTCGAAGAACTCGGGCGGCCCCCAGGGACGCGCCAGCGGGCTCTTGTGCCCTGCGACCTTGAAGGCCGGATTCTCGGTCAGATCGAACGTCGTACCTTCATAGCCATCTCGCATGATGCGCATCAGCGTCGGCACCGTGACGGGCTTGTCCGGCTTCACCGAGAATGGATACCGGTCTGCCGCGGGATTGCCTGTCGCTGCAAGTCCCAAGGAGGGAGCAACCAGACTCAGTGCCCTCCATTCGCGCAGGGTGTCGTCCCGGCTTCCGGACTCGCCATAAGCCTCGCGCCACACAAACGGCTCCTTCGGGTTCCAGAATCCCAGCTCTTGGGCCAGAGAGAAGACATTGGCCGACGCCATGAAGTGGTCCGGGTCGTTCAAATCGACCTCGCCGATGCGGCTGCGGTTGGCACTGCACCCAACCTCTCCGTCAGGTATCCTCTGGGCGCACCACACCGCGCCGGGCTTGCCCTTGCCTGGAGTCCAGTCCTTGCCCGGACCGAAGATCTCCATCAGCCACACCTCGTGCTCATCCGCAATAGGCAGAGCTACTCCCGCGTGGGGCGCACGATAGTACAGAAAGCCGTACTCGTCTACCATGGAGCCGATGACCCGAATCGCCTCGCGTGCCGTCCTGGCCCGCATCAGCCCGTTGGCGATGAGCGAGGTGGTCCAATGGTTGCTATTCGGCCCCACGACGCCTCTGGGACAAGCCAGGCCAGAGCGCATGGGGATGAACTCGATGGCAATCGTCACCCCGAATTCGTTCATTCCCCCGGTCGTCATGCTTTCGACGTTGCCGGCCAGGAGAATGGTGCGATAGGTCTTGTCAATCGGTAAGGAGCCGACCAAGTCATACCCCTTCTTCACATTGGCTTCGTATTCGCGGTAGGTCTTGGGCCTGGGCATATTCCAGTACATGGGTAGTTTCGTCCCCAGGGGGTATTCCTGCGCAGGCATGACATAGATCAAACCCATCACATCGCCGTCGCAGGAACTTGCCATCAACACCGAGCCATCGGCGGTGGCTTGTCGGCCGACCATCACCGTGGTGCAGGCACACGTCCGTGACGCCATCACCCAGACCGTGCCGCAAGTCAGCAGCAGGAACACAACGTGCTTTGCCCATGTGACATTGTTGATCCGCGTCATACGTGTCTCCCGAGATTGATGAACGATGATTGATGATTGATTACTTCAAAGGAAAGTCCGGGCTCCTCTTTCAATCATCAATCATCAATTATCAATCATCAATTTTCCCTCAGATCTCCCATCCCTGTCGGAAATAGCCATGAATGAGAGGCTCTGCCTTCGGTGCGTTGATCGCCCGCGCGTTGGGACCATCCCAGTGAATCGTCTCACCGGTCCGCAGCGCCACCGTCCCCAACAGAACCAGCTCCGTCAAATGGGCGCCATAGTCGAAATTCGAGCTGGCCGGGGGACCGCCTTTGCAGGCATTGATCCAGTCACGATGATGACCCTGCGAGCGAGGGAGGGTCTGGGGCGGCTGTTGGTACTCCTTCATCTTCTGCTCGGGGATGATCCGCGGCGATTCGCTCCAGGACCCCGACAGGATAGCCCCCTGATCGCCCACGATCAGCGATCCACCAAGCCGGGGCAGATTCCGGTCGGGTTCCAGGCAGTCGGGGCGCGGCGGCATCGGACCGCCGTCATACCAGAATACATCGACCTCTGGGGACTGGCCACGGGCCGGGAACTTGTAGTGATACAGGGCCACGACAGGTGCGGTTTCCTCGCTCAGCTCCGAGGAGCTGGCCTCGACCATCGTCGGATGTCCCAAGTCCAGGGCCCAAGCCGCCGTGTCCAAGGTGTGGCAGCCGTAATTGCCCAAGGTCCCGCTGCCGAAGTCCCACCAGTAATGAAAGAGCAAAGGGGCATAGGCGGGATGGAAGGGACGCTGCGGAGCCGGGCCCAGCCACAAATCCCAATTCAATCCCTCCGGCACCGGCGGCGTTTCCTTCGGGCGTTCGGTCAACCTCATGCGCGGGGGTCCGCCCTGCCAACCGTGCACCTGCCGCACCTTACCGATCGCCCCGTCCCGAATCCACTCGACGGCCCGGCGGATGTCGTCCGACGAATGGCCGTGGTTGCCCATTTGCGTGGCGACCTTGGCCTCGCGTGCCGCCGCCGCCACCCGGCGGGCCTCATAGATCGAGTGCGTGAGTGGCTTCTCGCAATACACGCCTTTGCCCGCCTGGATCGCCGCCATACAGGCGACCGCATGTACGTGATTCGGAGCCGCGATCAGCACGGCATCGATATCTTTGGCCGCTTTCTCCAGCATCACGCGATAGTCCACGTAGACAGCACAGCCGTGATGACCGGTCGAGCCGCTCTGACTGAAGTGCTCCTCGATCGCCTTCAGTGCCGGCCCACGCCCGCCGTTGTGCTTGTAATAGAGCGTGCTATTGTCCCAGAACTCGGCCGGGTCGCAGATCGCCACGATCTTGACGTCAGGGTGCGTGAGCAGGGTCTTGATGTTCGTGATCCCCTGCCCGCCCGTACCAATCACGGCCACGTTCAATTGCTCACTCGGCGGTATTCGTCCAGGCCCGCCCAGGACGTGAGATGGGACGATACTGGCGACGGTAAATCCGGCGGCCTTGGCAAGCAATCGGCGACGACTCAGGGCTGGGGTATGGCGCATCTCGTGACTCCCTGTAACAGAACATCTTGACAGCACGCGGATTCGACACGGACGACACGGATGAAGGTACACCTCGTCCGGCAGGCTGTCAACGGCGCCGTTGGCTCGATAGCGCACGCGGCATATGTTTTGCCGTGAGTCGTCCTTCTGCTGCGCGCGACGCCGTCATTCCCAGGACGATTTGACCTGGTCTGCCTCTTCACCACAGATGGCACACGCTTGCATGCCGCTGGCTTGCGCTGTATAGAAGATCCGCCCATTCGAGACGGCGGCCCCTACGCACTCGCGAGGCTCCAGACACGGGCCCGAAGACGCTAATTGGACTCCGTTGGTCGTGTTTATCAGATCCATGTTGCAGCCAACGAGATACGGTTCGGACAGTGTAAAGCGCGTGCACGCGTACCCCATGTCGAAGCTCGACAAGATTCTGCCGGTGCCTTTGTCGAGCAGATAGCTGGGGCAGCCGCTCGATGCATGGGTAAAGAGGAATCTCTCACCGATCGTGACGACGTTAACGGCCTTCGCCACCGGCTCCGACTGCCAGATGAGGGACCCATCCTTCGCGTCCAGGCACCACACGTGATGCGTCCCGGTATTCTCGTTGGGGACATTATACCCACCCAGATACAGGCGTTGGTCGCGGCCCGAGAGGGTGCATCCGGCGGTCACATAGTGCCGGGTCGTCTGCCAGAGGACTCGACCAGTCGACGGCTCCATCGCGGCGGTGAAACCCTGGGCTTTGGGTTTGCCGTCCTTGGCCTTCGCCGAATATCCGAAGAACGTGGAGTAGTACAGGGTCCCGTCCATCAGGCACAGGCCAGTATCGTTCCCGCCGGAACCGAGGTCGGAGAAATCCTTCTCCCAGACCACTTTGCCCGTGTCCAGGTCCCAGGCACGGATCAGAGGCTTGTTGTCCCTCGGATAATAGGGGTTGTCGTGGGTGTACATCCAACTCATGATCTCGGCGCCGTCGGCCGCCGGTTCGGGCTGTTCCCGGAAGATGTAGGCCTTCTCCGTTCCCTGGGGCGCGTACTTTCCCGAGCCGAAGGCGTAGATCGCCAGGTTCTTGAAGACCACCGGCGGGCCCTGCCGGCTCCAACTGGGCGACCCACTGAACGGTGCCTCCCAGAGCTGCTCTCCCGTAGCAGCGTCAAGACAACGCAGCGAGGACCTTTTCAAGCCCGCCTGCGGCACGAGAAGAAGCTCTTTGTCACCCCGGCGACAATAGATGGGGCTGGTGAACGACAGATGCACATCCGGCCCGTACCGCCGCCACAACAACCGGCCGGTTTCCTGTTCCAGGGCGATGATCTGGCCCTCGGCCGTATGGGTATACATCCGGCCTCCGCCGCAGATGGGGATATGTTTGAACGTCCCTTCATACCGGCGGACCCACTTGAGTTTAAAAGGAGGCTTCACATCCTGATTGTTGGCGTTGGTGTTGGCCTGATCCCCGTAGTTGGTGAACCAATCGTATTTCGCATCGGTCCGCTGACCTGTCAGATTGCTGCGGATTCTCCACAATTCGAGGTCCCGGTCCGGCAGTTTCGCCTTGCCGTCCGGCCCCAGGATGTACAGGTATCCGTCCTCGCAGCCGAAATAGGCCCTGCCCTCACAGACCGTCACAGGAGCCGAGATGGCCTTGCCGAAGGCGGTTGGGAATGACCAGGTTCCACTCTTGCCGGCCAGCGGCACAACGTGCAATCGGCCGTCCAGTCCGCCGTAGACGGCATGCTCGCGGAGCAGGACTGCAGAGGTGATCGATCCACCGGCGTCCAGAACCTCTGGCGTGCGGCCGGGCGAGTATCGACAGAAGCCAAATCCGTTTTCCGGGCTGCACCGGTACACATCGCTACCCCGCACGCTCACGGACGAGAAACTCAGCAGTCGCGGAAGCTGGATCGCCGTCTCCGTGCCGCGCACGAAATCCGTCCGGGCCTCCTGACCGACCAATCGGATCACTTCGACCCGGCCGGTGTTGTCCCGCCGATGCCATTGCTGATAGACGGCCCCATCTTCGGCCACACTCATCCCGAATAGCGCCGGGTTCTCGGAACCGTTGCAAGGCGGTATCGGTTTTCTCACCCGTACCTCCGCCCGTGTGCCCAGGTCCTGCAGGACGAGCGCGGAACCGCCGACCGGCACGATAATCAGATCGTTGTATGCGGCGATGTCCTGGATACAGAGGAACTGGTCCCGCCAAGTGACTCGGCCTTCCTTATGCCTGTGCCACTGCTCGCCGCTCCAACGGTCACCGGTGAACTTCAACACCTCCCGGACAAAGTCCCAGGTCCAGAGAATCGAGCCCTCCGGCTTCAGGCAATACACCGTGGAGCCGAGGGTCGCGAAGTACACGCGGTCATTCACCACGACCGGCGTACTCCAGATCGGCTCGCCGCAGACGATCTCCTTGATCACGGTCCCGTTGGCGCAATCAAGCACATAGTATCTCCCGCCCATTGTTCCAACGTGGAGGAATCGGCCTGCAAGGGCCGGGGAGGAGACATTGTTACAGTTGGCCTTTCCGCCGGCCGTCTCGAACCGCCAGGCGACCTGGCGGGAGGTCCCATCGATGCAGAAGACCACCCCTGCACCATCCACCACATAGACCCGACCGCCTTGAATCACCGGGGCCGTAAAGATGGCATCGGTCAAGGGCACCGCCCCAATGAGGCCCAGAGGGGTGACAACATCTCGGTCAGGCACATTGCCGGAATGCCGGCTGTCATATTTGTACTGTGGCCAGTCCTCGGCAGGACAGACGTTGCACAACAGGACACACGCAAAGCACAGGCCAAGACCGATTCTCGTTCTGAACGTACCCATTGTCCTCAGACCTCCACATTGCCACAGTACCCTGGCTCGCGAGAGAAAGTGCTCTGTGACGCCGCCCAGAAGATACCAGAAGATCCGCATCCGAGTAAAGCCCTGTATGCGCAGGAGGCAGGGCAAACGCAAAGTCGCCTTGCAGGCCACAAGGGTGTCATTGCGAGGAGCGCAACGACGAAGCAATCTCAATTCTCAGTATGGGAGATTGCTTCGCTTCGCTCGCAATGAAATACGGCCGGTGTTACGAACGACCTTGCGTTTGCCCTGGTCCAGGAGTGGCCCTGCCGCTATCCGCTGCCGCCGGACCCGTGAGAGGGTCCTCCGTGAAAATCATTCTGTCACGCGCTTCGAGTGGCGCGCGGCGCGCTTGTGCCCCTGGCGAGCCAATGCCGGCGCTTTGGTCATCGCACCCTTTGAATTTCGTGCTTGTTTCGGATTTCGAGATTCGGATTTCGAATTTTGCCGCCCCGGCGTCTTGGTTCGCGCCCTGGTGTTCCCTCGCCCGGCCCCTGCCCTGCCTTTGTGCTTAGCCTGTTCCCGCTGCCACCTGGCGTGAACCTCCCGTCGCCTCCTGGCCGGCCACTCCTCGGGAAAGTTCAGCCGGGCAAACTCCCCGAACAGCCCGACCGCCGCGCGATCATACGCCCGCGCCGCCTCTGCCTCAGCATCGAAGTAACCAAGATGGAAACACTTCTTGCCATGGTGAATACCCGCGCGCCATTGATGGCGCTCCTCGCTGTAACTGACCCCCTTGTAGATGGAGGTGCTACCGATGTGCTTGGCCCTGTTGTGCATGTTCTGGCGTCGGGTGATGTTCCGCAAATTGGCCCGGGTATTGTCAAGCTTGTTGCCATTGATGTGGTCCGTAATCTTGCCTGGTGGCGGCTGCATGATCAGGCGGTGCATAAGGACCACCTCGGTTCTCCCTTGGCGGCTCACATATCTCGCGGCGTACCCACCGCCGTACAGCCGCCAGTGCCATTGATTAAGCCACTCGTAGTCCTCCGCGTCCACATAGGCGCACACCCCATCACCCAGCGGGATCGTCTTGACGGCATCGCCCTGCGGCACAGGCGGCCTGGCCCGATAGTTCCGACAGACCCGCCCGCGAGGACACTCTTTCATCCGCCCGTACGAGTCCGGCTGGTTCCCGCACGTCGGCCACGCCGGCCACCCCGTCCCCAGGCTCCGGAGCCACAGACCCTTGTCCACGTGGGCATAAACGCAACTGTGACAAGTCGCTTGCTTCGCCATCGCTTCTCCCCTCTGAAATCAAGTCAGATGTCCGATTTCCGATCTTCGATTTGAGTCACGCTCCACTTCCCAAATCACACATCAACCATCACATGTCACACTTGATCCTATCGCTACTATGGTCATACATACAAGTGAAAAATCGCAAAAATCTGTAAATTATCGTACGCCGGCCGTAAAGCCTTTGTGACACGTGACTTGCGACACCCTCCGATTCCCGCAGGGTGTGCACCGCACACCGATCTCTTCCAGGTCATTCCCGCGAAGCTTGTCCTCGACCCGATCGAGGAGCGGGAATCCACCACCTTCCCTCTGACGCAGAGACCGCCAGGCACGCAGCGTTTGCTGCGAACAACCAACAACCGATTTCCCGTCGACAACCGCGCCTAATCCGAAAGCAGAAAGGTCCCCGGACGAGCAAATAATTGCTAATTCAAGACCTGACCCCACTACCTCTCGGTGGGAGGGTGTGAGGGTCTTGCTGTGTGCAAATGGCTTATCGGTTCAAACTTCATCCTTAGAATCTCGCTTTGCGGGCTTGTTCTTCTGGTGTTTTGCGCATTCCGGGCAACGATTCACAAAAGCGGCTATAGTGTCCCGCAGCATCTGGACCCTGGACAGAAGTGGCATGAATTGAGAGATCTCCTCTTCGACATTGACAGGGTCTATGCCGGTGAGGTTAACCGCGTCAATCTCACCTTCCAGTTTGCTCACAGCGGCTCCAATCTGGACCATTTGTGCTGAGATGTCTTCGATCTCCTGACCCTCGACACAATGCTTACAGCGTTCCCAGTAGATTCTTGCCTGTCGAAATTCGCCGACCGTTTGGTCGAAGGCGCGGAGCAAATCGCCCAAGCATGTTCGAAGTCGAGTAACCTTCTCTGCCGCCAATGTTTGCCGCGCAACCTTATTCTGGTGCAGAGCAATCGCTATGCTTATGATAGACAAGGCCAATGCTAATACGGCAATCCAGTCTGACACCGAGATCGACTCAAACACACCCACTATCGTTGACAACATGGCATACAGCCTCCGCCTAACAATCTCATGTGTTCAGCCAGACACAGGAGCCAGTGCCATTCGGTTCAACAGATTGCTGACATTCTACTTCAAATAGCCCCTAATTGCAAACTGTGCTTGACAGAAACCTGACCGGCAGATAGGCTAAACTCATCTATTGGACCATATTCTCAGTGGAGGCCCGAAAATGAAGCTACAGGAATTCGTGAACGAGACTCTAAGAGCCTCTAACAAAATGAGTTCGATAGGAAGTTCCAACAAATGAGTATGGAAGCAATCTGGACGAATGCTTCATGAATATCGGGGCGACGTTCGTACCGGATACGCAGCCGACGATGCTGGAAGAACCAGGCAATCGTCCGCTCAATCACCCAGCGGTGCACCCCCAGGCCGCTGCCGTGTGGTGTCCGACGCCGGGCCAGAAGCGGAAGGATGCCTCGGTGACGCAACTGACGCCGGTGTGGTTGCGAATCGTAGGCTCGGTCCCCTTGGACACGATCCGGACGTCGCCGGGGCCGTCCCACTTTGCCCGCGATCGGGGGGATGGCATCGACCAACGGCAACAGTTGCGTG
>Ga0315296_10003094_pt1 | contig 14008 bp, 12 predicted proteins | sample YL17G14_18_MG_FD_203921 | JGI IMG/M metagenome (GOLD analysis project Ga0315296, IMG submission 203921) | Sediment microbial communities from Yellowstone Lake, YNP, Wyoming, USA - YL17G14_18 | ecosystem: Environmental > Aquatic > Freshwater > Lake > Sediment | place: USA: Wyoming | collected... | reverse complement strand
CTGCCTGAAATGCCTAGAATTCTTACTGTTGGTTTCTCGTTAGTCATTGCATCACCTCCATGACTTCAGCTCGACTTCTTTGCCAATATAGCACAGAAATGCTACCACATCAACCACTTCAGTCCTCTGGTTGTGTTAACGGTAATAGTTTAGTTTTTCGAAAATTTTGCTAACGTATCAAAGAGCTCACATTTCCCGGGATTTTCTCCCGACAACACCCTTGGTTCACACTCATCCCCAGCCGCATTAATAAAGCCGAAGGGCTCAAAGGTACACCCACATTCGGGTCTCTGAGCCCTTTTGTTTGACTTATCTTCAGGATTGCTTTAGAATGAAAGCAGTTAACTAACCACTTATCCATTTTCTACCCTAGAAAGACCTGTTGCCCCAGGTCTTTTCTATTTTTGTGATTCGCGTTTACTTGCCGCCTCCAGCTTCTCTCGTTCCCATAAATCAATCAACTGGGTTATGATTCCATCCAAGGTTTGCCCCGGGTTCTTGACGGAATGTAACCTGTCTCTGGTTTCCTTTCTTATCCTGATAGGAACAGATTTGGGTATATCGTAAGGATACAGCAGTGAGCAATGTTTGTCAACTGCCCCCCCCAATATTTACAACTACAGACACTGAGAGAAAATTGAAGACATTCGCCTCACCCGGAGCTAAGCTTTTCTCTTATTTAGACTAAGAACTCCATAGGCCACCCTGGAGAATTCTAATTTTGGCCAAAAAAAGTTTTAGTCTAGAGAAAATTCAGTGAACTTCTCAATGTTAGCCATGACACACTATATAAGCTCATGAAGCAGGGGCTTCCCTCTCACAAGATTGGTAGGAAACGGGTCTTCTTAATAGAAGACCTTATTCGATGGATAAAGGAGCACTGACCAATGTCTGCTGCCTTCAGAGGAAAAGGGACAGCGGTGGGAAGTTGGTAAATAATCCCTCCCCTTACCAAGGGGAAGATATCAAACACTATTCAAGCCCGGGAAGGGGGCTAGATTTTGACCACAGGGCTTCTCCCCACTGATAGGTGGGAGGGCCCTCTTGTTATACTGTGTTTCAACAAACCAGACTATTATAACCTAGGTACACAAAACGCTAGAATGTGCAATGCCACTGCGGTCTAGCCAGCATAGAAGACCTTAGAGGAGGCCGGGTAACAACATGAGTAAATGTGCAACAGGCCGCAAATTCGCGACAACGGCCATCATACGGGAAAGCTACTGTTCACGCATTTACCAACAACACTACTTCAAGCTGTGACCCTTTTGGCTACGTTAAGAGCAAGTCCCGCCAAAAGCAAGCGTCTGCTCAGCAACTCGAGGGCCGAAAGCACTACCAAAAAGGTTAATAATATTACCTCTGATTGGATTCCGGAAACCAGCCCTCTCTCGCCATTACTTCCATCGAAACTCTAGTGCTCGGGGGGTCTCCTCTGGCTACAAAAACCCCAACATTCGTCCCAGCAGCTTCCGCTATCTCTGCAATATTTCCATGTGTAAATCCTGGGCAGAGGAGGATTGAGTGAATGCCTTCCTCTTTGACAAGATTTCGGCACACTTCAAGCGCTTCACTTTGACCCTTGACTACCCTTACAAAGAGCTTATACTTGCCAGTTTCGACCATGCACATATGCTTCTCGGGCTCAGCATCCGGGGCATGAGCGAGAAATAGTACTTTAAATGCCATACACCACCTCCTACTACGCTTTAGGGCTTGGAACCCCCTGTTTTACCTTGGCTTGAGGCCTAGAATCATTGTATGCTTCCATTGAAAGGTAGTCAACATTACCTCATGAGTCGGTAGCGGGTCTAGAAAGATATCGTCCCATTTTATCCCCCGGTCGGATAGGAGATCATCAATTGGTGCTGGTGTGAGCTGCTTGTTCTCAAATAAATTTAGGGAACTATCCCGAATGGGACTATTGCTCGAGTTTTGACAGAAATGCAGTGCGCTTTTTGCAAGAGGCCTCCGTCAAACGTTTGCATACAGCGACTGAGTGCCATTGCACATTCGTCAGTTTTGTTACCTAATGCCTCAGCTGTAATGCTGTACAGGGGTTACTGAACATTCCGGACTTTTCGTTCAGTAATAGTATTACGCCTCCTTAGCTTTCTACTTATGAAAGGCCAAGCAAGGGATGCCTTGCCATAAACTCACGGAGAGGAGATAGATTTTCTTCCTTTGGCAAGGCTTCCCATATCTGTTGCCAAGTTATGATGAAAGTGTTCGAAGGCTTTGCCAAGACAGACCTGAAGGAATTAAACTCATCCTGGTGACTTCTCCCCTCATGGTTGCTATTCAGAGCATTGACAATTACCAATAGTGAGAACTCAGTGTTCCATCTTAAGGCAATGGCAGCACCCAGCAAATAATTGCGAAAGAGTTGATAAAAACGATTGCCATCACGCTCGTAGTCAAAAGAGTCGGCAAAAAGCTTAAATCTCCGCCCCTCTATGAAGTCGGCATATTCGCGACGCATACCCCTACTGCTTCTTTGCCATGCCTTAACCTTTTTATCGGGCTTGCCCAGCTTACACTCAACCATGACAACATGACGTTTCCCACACAATATAACGTCAGGTTCAGTCTGCTGTTTCGCACCATTTTCCCCCCAAGGTTCCATCTGGTTAAGAACATCCTGAATCTCGGCATCGATTTCTGGGCTCTCCTGGTCAGCGTCATGCCCCCAAAACCATACTCTATAGATGTCTAGGCCAGGGTTAAAAATTTCAGTAAGGCACTGAATTTTGTTTTTCAACTGTAATGTCCGAAAAATATTCCAAGTGAGAGCATCCTCGCTGTGCATGCTACCAAGCTTTGGTAAGCCTCCTGGGAAATCTTTCTGTACGTCCCGAGGAAACCAAGATGGTCTTAATCTGTCTTTATTCGCCTTCCAAGCCAAAATGGGATGACTGGAGTCGACAATGATGTTTTCTCTATAGTCAGTATATACTGGCACTCCACCCCTACTACAGACTTTCATTTATGCTTTCCTCATGTCTACCTGGGGTTTACAATATATCCCTCTACCAGACTACCTTCCGATGTCAACTTAGGTGGTACCCCGGAGGCAGTATATCCAGACTCATTGCCCTCTGCTATAGCAACGCCAGCAAGGCCCGCAACCAGCGCTGATAACTCATCGTGTGTTGGAATCTTGGTTTCTGGTAGTTGAAACCTTACCTTTAGCTCTTGCACACACCGGATTCTTTGCTCAAGAGTGCATTTTCGCTTGCCGGGAAGTGGCTGGATGTTTAACTTATGCCATGCAGAATATGGATATGTTTCTACAAGAAGGATTCCCTTGGCAGGCATTGCTATTTTAGGCTCTGTGACAAGTGAGACCAAGCCACTTCTGTTAAGCACGCTGAAAATGTCGATAGCAAATGATACAAATGGTTTGAAAGGTGCTGGCTTGACTTCCCCCTCAGTACCTGTCTTAGCTTGCGTGTTTAGGTGTTTCTCGCATACTCGCTGATGTAACAGACCATTGTTTGGGTCTTTCCAGCCTTGTGGTCCATCTAACATTAAGATCGAGACACCTGTCGCCAAGCAATAATCAAGCACGGTCTGAGCGAAAATCTCTTTTTCAGGAGTTCCTAGAAGACCGAAAGATTGATACGATGTATATTGAATATTTACTAATTTCCCTGCCGATTCTTCCAGCAAACAGAAACCAAAATCGGCGTAAGACTTATATGCCAAGTCTATGGAGAGAATCAATGCCACCAAGATACCTCATCCCAGCAGACGAGCTGGCTGAATTTTCAGTTTGACTTCGTTCATCGCTGGCCAAGATATTAACACATAATTGACCAAACCGCTAGAAAGTACAGCGAGTCCGTAGCTATGATGCAGATTGTAGCGAAACTTTTGAGAAGGGATTTGGCTGGTGGGGATGACTAGACCCTGTATCTTTCACCAGTCTTCCAGTATTTGACTGGCAACTGCTTGGTAGCGGCACCAGGCTCGTCACGAACAAGAACTTGATTAAGTGGGAATTCCTTTGTTCGTTGAACCATGTATCGCCTTTCATCCTCAGTCAGGGTGATGAAGGCAGCCAGAACCGTCTCATCAATCTCAGCCTCTACCTCACGGAGCTTCCCGGAGAGCGTGGGCTTTCTTTGCGCCCAGATGTCCATTCGCTCCAGAGCTACCACGCAAGTTTTCAAGTCTTTGGGCACAGGGAAACTCTCTAAATCAGCTTTGGAAAGCCCCTCTTTTCCCTCCAAAATAGCCCGGCTTAGAATATACTGGAGCACGGCTGGGTGCCCTTTGACCACCCCCAGCTTCTCATGCCTTAATTCTCCCTCTTCAGAGACCTGAGCTGTAGATAGGTCAACGCGGCCAAAGTAACCTGATAGGTCGGTCTGAGGGAGATGAGCGAAAGCGACCAGGTCTTTACCCGCAAGGGAATCAACTTCTTTGAGAAGGTTACCATCTCCATCTACCATCTCTTTGGCAATTTGGTGGGCTTGGTGTGAGAGGTTATCCAGCTTCTTGCGGATGCCTTCATCCTTGAAGATGCCGTCCGGCACGGGAAGGTTGCCTATCACTCCTGAGTAGAAGTGGGAGTAGCCCTTTTGAACTACGCCTGCCCGCAGCATGAGGAAAGCATAATAGCGGGTAGGAAGACTGTTAATCAGAGCTGCCATGACATAAGGGTAATCATTCAGTTCTTTCAGTGGGGAGCGGACTATCATCACAGTGTTCCTAGCCAAGAAGGAGGTGCCAGTTCCGTCATCCACCACTGCCTGACTGGTGAGGGATATTAGCCTGACCAGTACTTTGGGAGCCTAGAAAAACTCTAGCGTCTTGGGGTCGGAGATAAGGTCAGGCTGATAGTCTATGTATCTCCCCTGCCATTCAATTGAACAGGCTTTGACCTCCCGCCCGTCTAGAAGGGGATAGGGGTTTGACAGCTTTGAGAAGTCGTTGGAGACTAGCGTTCTTCCTCCTGCTATCGTTCTCAGGGCAAGCCCGTATCCCCCGGTTAGCCGAGGAGGGGAGGCTTTCATCTTTTCCAGAACAGATAGGTCTTTCTCTTTCACCTCTAACGGCCAGGTGCCATCGGGAGCCAGGGCAAGCCATCTTTGCTGGGGTATTTGGGTTATCTCCCCCTTATCCTCATCCAAATCTTCAAGGGTTCTTATGCCGTGAACCAGGGCTACCTTGTGGTCTGGCTCCGGATGTGCTTTCTTTAGAAAGAGGAGCACAGGATTTACATTGGCAGCGAAAACATCGCACCATTCGAGAGGCACGACCCTTTCAATGGTGTATTGGGCGAGAAACTGCCTGAGTTTGTTGTTGGCAGCAGCTTCAGCCAGACCATAGGAGACGATTATGCCAAGTCTGCCAGACCCGTCTTTAAGCCAGTCCAGGTCTTTTTTGACGAAGTAGGTGAAAATATCGGCATTGCCGCTGACCACATCTCGGAAAAGAGAGCGGTATCGGTTCCTGGGCGCTTCGGGGAGACGCTCATTGCGGACATAAGGCGGGTTCATTACGAGATAGTCATATTCGCCAACCCTATCTCTAGCCTTCACTGCTTCTTCCAGTTCTCCTGCGGTAGCGAGCGGGACGAAGATGTTTCTGGTAGTGCCTCCCTGTAGTCCGGGTGTAGTGCCCAGAAGGGAATCCAACGTGTACACGGGCAGTCGCCCTAGGCTGAACTCCTTGCCCTCCGCCTCCGCTTGCTGCTTAGCTCTCAGGTATGTATCCAGAATCAGAAAGAGCAGGTTCATTTCGGCAATGTGTGTGGCGAAAGGGTTGATATCCAGCCCAACAACTTGGGGAAGGGCTTTCAGGCGGGTTTCCTCACTGATACCCCGCTTTTCCATGTCCTGGAGAAGAGCGTTAGCCGCTCTAACCAGGAAACCCCCTGACCCGCAGGCTGGGTCTAGAAGGACACCATCTCCTTTCCACCCGACATACTTGAGGATATAATCCACTACCTCCCTGGGCGTGTAGAACTCCCCCAGTTCCTTGCGCTGTTTTGGTGGAAGATATTCTTGGTAGAGGTCTCCGAGGGTGTCCCGGTCTACTTTGGAGAGGTCGTAAGAGTTAAGCAGGTGCAGTATTATCTCTAAAGCTTCATTAAGCTGGGAATCACCTTTTACATACCAGTCAAAGATACCATATTCAAAGAAGTGCTCATAAAGATGGCTGGCGTCCCGGTATGCCAACTGGACGAGGTCTTGATATTTGTCCTGCAGGAAGGTAACAAACTGCCGCCAGACACCTATGCCCCCGTTGCTGATTTTCCTCTTTAGTAACCCTTTGTCCTCGGTAATTCTGATGAAGAGCAAGCGGTTAAGCGCCGCATAGGTCACATCGGCAAGATAGATATTTACCAGCTCTTTTTCGGCGACATCTCTGGAGTAAGGCTGTATTTGACAGAAGGCCGGGAAGGACTTATCGAATATCTCAATGGGGACAGCATAGCGGATTCCTAAGCGTTCTATCTCTTGGTTCAGAGCACGCTTTCTCTCGTCAAGCTCCTCACTACCTAAGGGAACTGTCTCTAAAGACTTCTGCCTTTCTTGAAGGACACTGAGCTTCTCTTTATACTCCTGATAAATTTTATTTTGTTCCTGAAAGGCTATGTTGAGGAATCTGAGCAGTAAAGCCCCACATAAGCGGAGCGCGTTGACAAACTTCTCAAAGCCATCCCGTGTATGGACGGGGATATAGCAATAGTCAAGGGTGCCTTGTCTAAAAGCGTCAAGGTGTTTTTTCTGCGTTAAATACTCATACGAAAGTTGCCAGAAAGTGGCGTTATTCTGGAGTTCTGGTTCAGTTAGAAATACATTAGAAATAAAAGTTCCTTTGGGGGTAAAGACCTTGAGCCTAGAGGGAGAAGCCAGCACGAGAAAAGATTCGCCACCTTGTAGGTAGCCCTGAGCTTGCCTGAGGGTCGCTTCCTTGTCCAAATCGGCATCCGCTATTTTGGTCTCAATTACGATATGCGAAATGCCTTCATTGCTGACGATGCGGATGTCAGTGCGATTCTTTTCTTTGCGGACTAGACGAGAAGGATAGCCAAGCCCTGTATGAACCACATACTTGCAGAAACAATCAAACCGCCACTCTATCTCCCCCATGTCCGGCTTTCGTTCTGCGTAATAGGCGTCAAGCCATTTGAGTGTGCTCACTTATTTTTTGTCCTCTCCAAATCCGCTAGCTGGACTCACGCCTAACATTTCTAATCACCTTCAAAAGATAGATACCCTTTTTGTGTCCTTCCTGCATACCACGCTTTACTGACCCACTTATGTTCTTCACAAGCATTAAGTCTCGTTTTGACATCCACTCTGCGTTCTGGATTACAGAACGGGCAATTATTGTTCTTGGTAATCTTCAATTCACCCCGACTTAATGCTTCTTTAATCCAGCCCATCTCAGTTTTTCGTTTTAGCCCTGCGAAAAGTTAGTTCCTTTGTCCTAAGGTATATCCTCTGCAAATCCGCTAACTGGGCTAATGTTCAACAAGTCAAACCTGCTTACGGCACATAATCATATGCCTGCTTTATCAACTGCATAGCGTATCCAATTTGAGTTGGGTCATTGAGCTTGAACTGAGTGTTCAGCTTGCCGTAATTGAAGCTCGGCGGTATGGGCGAAGTCCATTTCTGAGGGTCATCAATCGCCTTTTCCCCCATCTTAATGTATAGTAGCAGACGATTCTTCTTTGACTGAGGTTGTATTGAGACGAAGGTGCTAGATTTTCGATAGTCGCAATACCAGCCCCCGACAACCTCACGCACATCATCACCTAGCTTCAAGATGCCATCCCGCAAACTAAAGAATAAACTTCTCAATGCAGGGGAGGCTTTCTTGACCAAATCCTCTATGCTCCTCTCTTCTTCCATAATCTCAGCCTTTCCTTCTCCTTCAGGTTAGGCGACATCCTCATGAACCTTTCTTCTCCCATAATTTCCGATACCATTCCTGATGTTCCTTGCCTGACACCTTTCGGTACTTGGCCGTAGTGTTAAAAGAAGAATGCCCTAAGTGTTCTTGAAGGAGACGAAGCCCGTCTCCTGAGTCATCGAGTTTTACTGCGTGTACAGCGAAGGCGTCTCTCAACTTATGAGGGCTAACTCCATGTATCCTACCAGTCTCAGGGTTTATTAGGTTGGGTAGCCCGGCCCTCTCCGCACACTCTTTGACGACTTGCCAGGCCCTATGTCTGTTGATGCCAAAGATAAGCCGTTTTCCGTCTCGAACCACTGGGCCGCCGCGCGAAATGTAATCTCTGAGCATTCCAAGTGTATTGTCATCGATGGGTAGAGTTCTCACCCGGCGATGTTCCTTCTCCTCGGCGACTAGTTTCTCAACCTTTATCCCGCACTTAGGACAATAGGAGTGGCTTTTGCCAAGCCTAGTGGCACAATTGGGGCAGGATAGCTTCATGCGCATCTTGAGATGCTGAATAGTCACGGTGCCCGTGGCAAAGTCAATGTTCTCTATCGTGATACCCAGGCCTTCAGAGACGCGGCATCCCAAGTGAAATATCAGCCTTATGAGAAGACGATCACGTAAATTACTAGCAGCTTTCTCTAATCTCTCCACCTCCTCAGCCTCCAAATAAGTCTTAACCATCTTTGCTAGCTCGCACGAGTTCCATCTCTCCACACCATATGCTCCTCCAGCAGACTAGGCCTCTCTCAGACCGGAACTTGAGTGGCATCAGTGTCAGGCCAAGCTCTAAATGAGGTTGAAGCTGATCAAGCAAGCTCACGGCTCCGCCCACTGAATAAAAAGGGGGCCACGGGTAGAATCCGAGTGAAGAGCGTCCCCTATATATAGTCTTCCTCTTCCTACCACTTGTCGTTGCCTCCGAAGGTAGCTTTCTTTTGCCACGTTTGGCTCGTGCTATAATTGGAGGGGGAGAGAAGACAGTGACTTAAGGCGGGTCCGCATCCTCCTTTTTCATTGTTTACTCCTCTCCCCCGCGATATCATCAGTTCAGTTTCCTGAGTCTGGCGTCTCTCACTGTCCTTGTGTTTCACAATTTTAGTTTTTTCGGTCGGCCTCCCTTCTTCCCCCACGCCGACGCCATATTTGGATAGTTGGCTCGCATGGCCTCTTGCCCTTTCCTACCAATCAAAACAAAATATTCCCTACCTCTTTGCCGAAGGACTCTAAGTCCACCCCTGCGTCCAGCTTCGACAACTGTTATGGCCACAGTTACTTCCTCAAAACATAAAGCTGGCCATAGATAGCCAGCTTTATTGAAACACGAATTGAAGAATTTATCAGTTGATTTTATAGATGCAGTAAAATCACCGTCTTACTTGTCCTCAGGTTGCACACCTATCAATTTTGAGAATTGGTTTACTGCCTTCCTAATATTTTCGGGTTGAGGACCTCCTCCTGGGGCTACCTTGGCTATTTTGTCGGCTATTTGTCCCCAATCTAGACCTTTGACATAGTGTTCAAACCACCATGAAGCATGCGTCTCAAGTGCGCTCGGATATTCCTTCAAGCCGCTTATCTTAAGCTCTTTCTCATATTGCTTAACTCTTCTCGCTATCTCTTTGAGCACTCGTTGTCGGCCCAAAAGAATAATCGCCCAAGCCGGCACAGTTATTGTGAACGGGGCAGCCGGTGGTTCCCACGGGAATAGGGAATCGAACTTTTCAAGAGGCATCTCAACTTCGTCAGGCATACCTCTGGCTCTCCAGCAATCAACCATATCAAACAAAAAGAGTACATGCACTGCCCAAGGTGCTGTCAGCTTCCATCTGTAAGCTAAGTCGCGTAAGCCATCAAAATACGGTTGGAACTGGTCGAAATAAGGGAACAGTTGATAGAACTGTTCGGGAGGCAGGGGATTGTCTTTACTTTTACCCGTCCAGTAATCAAAGAGAGCCTTGGATAGGTCGCTAGGAGTGTCCTCTCTTAGAAAAAAAGCCAACACATCTACCGCGAACCCGTCGAGCAGCCCCATATATGGGCTACGCAGCTCGTTAACCTCCTTCATGAAATAAGGGTCATCCTTGTAGAGTTTCAATAGAGCCCATCTTGCGTTCCCTTTAGTTATCGTTGGGTCGCTTAACCTTGGCACCGCCTCACCTCAGTCCTAGTAAATCCGCCGGGCTCGCTTGCTCATGGGCTTTCAGGGCATCTTCCATACCTAGGGTGGACACATAGTGTTTTACCATTCTCAAGTCCGAGTGTCCTAGAAGATACTGCAAATTGAAAGGATTCCCGTCCTTCCTTAAGAAGCTCAGCGCAAACGTATGCCTAAATCTGTGGCAGTTACCATTTGATGTCACACCAGCCCTTTCTTTCAACCGCTTCATCATAACCTGAATTCCGCCTGATTTCATCGGTTCGCCTTCCTCCGTCAACCATAATTCCGAATGCTGGTTCTTATGCCTATATACCATATAACGCCAGAGTGCTTTTTGCGCTGTAGCTCCAATCCTTACTACCCTTTCCTTAGCTCCCTTGCCTTTGACCTTAATCCAGCCGCGCTCAGACTCAATATCCTCCAGCTTAATACCTGCCAATTCGCTTATTCTCAACCCTGTATCTAATAACGTCAGTACGATCGCCTTATTACGGCTGCCTAAGAACTTGGCATTGTTCTTGAAATTATAGTCACACACATTCAACAGCTTTAATATTTTCGGATTAGCCAACTTGATTTTGACTAAGGGGCTTTCCAATATACAATCCTCTCGAATACACCAGTTAAAGAATGCTTTCAAAACACAATAGTAATGATGAACCGTCGAATAAGTAGCCTTCTTCCGGCTGGACTCCGACCCGTTACCATTCATTCCCCAGCGGTTTATCTCGCTAGAAACATAAGCCAAAAATTCCCTAATGTACCATTCCGTAATTAGACGCACATCATCGGGCCATTTGTGCTGGTTTGCATACCATAGGAAGCGCCTTAGAATACCATCATAATACTCAATGGTCTTCGGGCTTTTACAGTCGGTACGCTGAGTGAGGATAAATCCTTTGACTAGGGAACTGAGAGACACGCTGACCGGCGCTTGTGGCTTGATAGGCACAACCATTTTTCATTTTGCGGACCCGCCCTTTTATACAGACAGGTGGTCAGTATCGTATCTAATCACCCGTTTTTTGCTTAACAAGCAAGAGGTCTAACCTAGACCTTCTAGCTTCAAAGTGGGCGGTACTGGATTTGAACCAGTGACCTCTTGCGTGTGAAGCAAGCGCTCTAACCGCTGAGCTAACCGCCCAAAATCATATCTATTTTACCCCCAAAAACCAGCTTTGTAAACATAGATCTCTTGCTTGGGCAAAACTTGGCAGCCATTGTTATACTGACGTCAATTACCTTCACTCGGAGCAATAGAAGGCTGCTGGGGCTGATTTTCTATGGCTGGTGTGGGCGCCTGATTATAGCTTTACCACTTTGACGGTATAGACATCAGGGATAGATAGTATCTGCTGGCGTTGTTCCTCGGGTAGGAGTTCGTCCAGAGCTAGTATCATCAGAGCTTGCCCCCTGGGTTTGAGACGGCTGAGGTGCATGAAACTGATATTTACATCAGCATCACCAGTTATCTTGCCCACAGCTCCGATTAGCCCGGGACGGTCGAGGTGGTCGATGAACAGGAAATAGCCGCCGGTGGGCACAATATCAAGCCAGTAGTTATCAACCCGGACAATGTGCACCTCGCCACGCATTGCTGTCCCGGCGACGGTGGTAATCCCGGCACTGGTGGTGGCTTCTACAGTAATAAGGCTGGCATAGTTCTCGCAGGTGGCCTCTTTCTGCTCCCCTACAGTTAAACCACGCCGTGCTGCTACTATATTAGCATTAACCAGATTGATTCGCTCCTCACTTATCTGTTCCAGTAACCCTCCCAGGGTGGCTGCCTTGAGGACATTGGTATCATAATTAGAAATCTCACCCTCATATTTAACCTGGATGGCGTTCATTTGTCCCTCAACCAGCTGGCTTACTACTCTACCCACTGTGGACGCCACCTGGATAAAGGGTGCCAGCACTGAAAGCATTTCCACCGAGATAAAGGGAGCATTGACTGAATATTTGGCTGGGCGCCCGTTAAACACGTTAATAATCTGCTCGGCTACATCCTTGGCTGCCATGACTTGAGCCTCAGTGGTAGAAGCACCCAGATGCGGGGTAACAATGATATTGTCACTATCAAAGAGGACGCTTTCCGTAGCTGGTTCGGTGGGAAAGACGTCTATGGCAGCCCCAGCCACTCGCCCCTCTTTTACTGCCTTGGCCAGCGCCTTTTCGTCAATGAGTCCACCGCGGGCACAGTTAATGATTCTAACCGTCGGTTTGACCAGAGCCAGCTCTTTAGCTCCAATCATCCCCTTGGTTTGAGGAGTTAGTGGCGTGTGCAAGGTGATAAAGTCAGCTTCTTTGAATAGCTGTTTTAGCGGAACAAGTTCTACCTGAAGGTTACGGGCACGGTCGACAGAGATAAAGGGGTCATAAGCAATTACCTTCATTTCCAGACCCTGGGCGCGTTTGGCTACCTCTGAGCCTACATTGCCCAGACCGATAATACCTAATGTCTTGTTCCTTACCTCGGTGCCCATAAAGTCGGCTCGCCGCCACACCCCGGATTTGAGCACAGCGTTAGCCTGGGGGATGTGGCGAGCCAGGGCGAGCATAAGGCCAATGGTGTGCTCGGCGGCAGAGATGGTGTTGCCGGTGGGGGCGTTAACCACCACGATGCCCCGCTGGGTTGCCTCGTCAACATCAATATTGTCCACGCCAACGCCAGCCCGACCAATGACCTGAAGCTTCTTGCCGGCTCTTATCACCTCAGCGGTGACCTTAGTTTGACTGCGTACTACCAGGGCTTCATAATCGCCAATTATGGATATCAGTTCCTCTGGCTTAAGCCCCGGCTTAACGTCCACCTGGGCATGGCGGCGGAGAATGTCTATCCCTTCTTCAGAAATAGGCTCGGCGATTAACACTTTCATGCTTAACTACTCCTGAATCCCGCCTGGGGCAGTGCTATCTTTAGTGCTGATATTACCGCTTTAATGTCACTCTCGGTTACCCAGCCCAGGTGACCGATGCGGAATATCTTGCCATCTAGTTTTTGCTGTCCGCCAGAGAGTATAATCTGGTGTTCCTCCCTCAGAATCTTAAGCATCTTCTTGGTATCCAGCCCATTGGAAGCAGCAGCAGCGGTAACGGTGTTGGAGGCATGGCTCTCTTCAGCGAAGAGGGACAGCCCCAGTGATTTTATTCCGGCTCGGGCGGCTTTACCCACCCGAGCATGGCGGGCAATAATATTGGGTAGTCCTTCATCCAGCATCATTTGCAGTGATACCGAGAAAGCAAATACGATGGAGATAGCCGGCGTCCACGGCGTTTCTCCCTTTTCCAGATAGCTCTTGGCTTTAGTAAAATCCCAGTAAAAGCGGGGCATTCTGGCTTTTGCCTGTGCCTGCCATCCCTCCTGGCTTACGCTGACCATAGCCAGACCGGGGGGAACCATCCATCCCTTCTGGGAGCCGGTAACCACCACATCGCAGTGCCAGTCATCTACCGGCAGGTTGATTGACCCCAGGCTACTGATGGCGTCAACCAGCAGTAGTTTATCAAATTCCTTGACCACTGAGCTAATCGCCGCCAGGTCATTGGTAACGCCGGTAGAGGTTTCATTGTGGGTGACCAGCACCGCTATGATTTTTGGTTCAGTCTTAAGGGCACGACGAACGGCATCAACGTCAGCCGCCTTTCCCCATTCAAAACGCAGGGGCACTACCTCAGCGCCGAATTTCTCGGCAATAGCGCCAAAACGCTCGCCAAAGACGCCGATAGATACTGAAAGTACCTTATCACCCGGGGATAGGGTATTAACGATAGCCGCCTCTAAGCCACCGGTGCCTGAACCAGTAAGCAGAAAAACATCCCCCGTGGTCTGGAACAATTGCTTCAGCTTGGCGGTGACATCATTGAGTATTTGTCCAAACTGGGGACCACGGTGATTTATCATCTGCCGGCTCATTGCCTTCA
>Ga0315296_10003093_pt1 | contig 14011 bp, 17 predicted proteins | sample YL17G14_18_MG_FD_203921 | JGI IMG/M metagenome (GOLD analysis project Ga0315296, IMG submission 203921) | Sediment microbial communities from Yellowstone Lake, YNP, Wyoming, USA - YL17G14_18 | ecosystem: Environmental > Aquatic > Freshwater > Lake > Sediment | place: USA: Wyoming | collected... | reverse complement strand
CAAGCTGTGGTTGGTCAGGAGAGTTAGAGAATAGGCTCCCTGAAGCCGATGCATAGCATACCTTATTCTGTCTTCCCAGTGTTTCTCCGGGGAAGACAGAATAAGGTTAGCGATAACCTCGGTATCTGTGGAGGTATGGAAAATATAGCCCAGGTCGGTGAGTTCTTGATATAGGTGTTCAGCATTAACAATATTGCCATTATGGGCTATGGCGATAGTATTTTCGCCCTCACCAACAATAATTGGCTGGGCGTTAACTACTCGGCTGGAACCCCTGGTTGAGTAGCGATTATGACCGATGGCGATATCGCCGGTGAGGTGACTTAGGGCATCCTCATTAAACACCTGGGATACGAGCCCCATCCTGGCGTAAACCTGGAGCTTTTTACCATCAGTGGTAGCGATACCGGCACTCTCTTGACCGCGGTGCTGAAGGGCAAATAAAGCAAAAAAGGTAAGTCGAGCTACATCCTCACCAGGGGCATAAACCCCAAAAACGCCGCAACTTTCGTGCAAGTTCGCTCGCCTCTTTTCTAATTATAAACCAACTTCAATCTATAGGTCAATTTATAAGCCTATCTTAGCCTGAGATTTAAGCCAGGATAGAACTACAGCCATCGCCTCATCACTCTGCCGCAGCCGGTGCCCTGCCCCCTCCACGATGTTTATCTGCTTAGGCTCGCCTGCCCGAGCATATAGCCTGTGGGCATCGCTCACCTTTACTGTCTCATCCCTGCTGCCGTGCACCAGCAACAAAGGTCGGGGGAAAATTTTAGCCACATAATTAATCGGGCTAAGCAGCTCAAAGCCGTTAAGCCAGTCCTGGGCAGAAGGGGGGAAATCACTATCCCTGATAACGCCAATACTGCGGAAATGGTCGACGAGAGACGACGGGTTATCAGCCTTGGTAAACAAGGTAAACTCCGCTGGACAGGCACAGCCAATAACGGACGATACCCTATTATCCTGCGCTGCCACATATATGCCAACCACAGCCCCGCCGCTAAAGCCAAGCAGCGATAGACGGGACTTATCCACCTCAGGCAAAGCTACAAGGTAATCAATGGCTGCCTTCAGGTCTCTGGTCCAGCCCAAAATATCCAGGTTGCCGCTGCTAGCCCCCGTCCCCTTGAAGTTAAAAATCAATACGGCAAAGCCGTGGCGACAAATCTGTTCCGCCAACAAGGCATAGCCTCTATCCTTGGGGTCTGGAATACCAGCCGGGATACCATGACAAACACAAACGGTGGGGTATGGCATCTTACCGGGGGGCAGGTAAAGCTGACCAACGATATTCAAGCCATCTACTTCCAGAGTAACCGCCTTAGTGGGCATCAGGGCAACCTCAACAGAACGAAAAACTCCTTATTCCCGGAAGCACCAAGGATAGGTGAAGCCACCAATCCCCCCAGCCTGAAGCCGTGGTTTACCACCCAGGCGATAAACCGCCCCAGAACCGTGGCATGCACTACAGGCTGCTTGACTATGCCTCCCTTGCCCACCTCAACCCGTCTGGCCTCAAACTGAGGCTTAATCAGCACCAGCAAATAACCGCCGTCTTTCACTAACTTGGCTACTGACGGTATCACCTTCTCCACCGAGATGAAGGACAAATCAATAGTAGCCAAGTCCACCTTTTCTGGCAGAGGGATGGGGTAGCGGGCGTTCACCCCTTCCATAACCACCACCCGCGGGTCGTGCCTCAGGCGGTAGTCCAGCTGACCATGGCCGACATCAATGGCATAAACTCGGCTTGCCCCCCGCTTGAGCAGGCAATCGGTAAAGCCACCGGTTGATGCTCCAATATCAGCCACCACCTTAGAGGAGACGTCAAGCTGGAAGCGGTCAAGGGCATAGTCAAGCTTGATTCCACCCCGACTGACAAAAGGAGGCGGCTCAACAATGATAATCGCCACCTCTTCAGCTACCAGAGTCCCCGGCTTAATAATAGTTTTCCCCTCCACCACCACCTCCCCAGCCATAATCAGAGCCTGAGCTTTGGCTCGGCTCTCTACCAGACCTCTGTCTACCAATAAGCTATCAATTCTCCGCTTTACCACCAGTTAAATACTCTTCACTCCCCAAAGGCTCAGCGTTTTCTCAGGCTTACCCTGTACCCCTTAGCCTTCAGTGCAGAAATAAGCTGGCTGGCATCCTCAGTATCCACATGAATACAAACATCCTTTTGTTTCGCCTCAGGTAATGCTTCAATGTGGAGCGTGGTAATCCCTAGCCCAAGCTTGTTTATGGTGGAGATTATCTCCTCCAGCGCCTTAGCCTCACCGCCGCCAACAATCTCAATGCGGGTGCCAGGCTCACCCAGACCAAGAATGGGGTTAACAATCCTGTAAAAGAAGTCATTGGTGGTGGCTATACCGACTATTCTGCCATCCTCATCAACCACCACCAGGGAGCCTACCTTATTGGACTGGGCAAGTGCCACTGACTCCTCAGCACTCATATCCGGCGAGACAGTTACCACATTCCTTTCCATAATTACCTTTACCGTAGTCTTATCCAGAAGATAGCTCAGCTCCCAGACGGAAAGGGAAGTGGCTTTGGATGGGGATACCTGCTCCAGCCTGCGTTCAGTGACCATCCCGACCAGTTTTCCCTTATCCACCACCGGTAAGCGACGGATGCGATGTGCCTCCATTATCCTCTTGGCATCGGCGATACTGGTACTGCTGGGAATAGTAACTACGTTGGTTGTCATGATATCGCGAACATACATTGCCCACCTCCTTTTTAAAGACTACTAAACCTACCACTGCGGGAACATGGCGTTTCATTCCCGCTTGCTAATAGTATAATAGCAATCCTGTTCACTGAAAACAAGATGCTCGCCAATACTTCAACCTGCCACCCACTATAGACATCGCCATCTTTGTTTAGTAATATTATCAGCGAGGTAAGATAAATTGTACCATATCATCAAAAAGGAATTTGCCAGACTGATAACCGAGAATGGACTCCAAGGGGAGAAGGTTATAGTTCGGGCAACCCCCCTCTTCCCCGAGCAGGCTATTGGCAACCCCGAGGATAGAGACTACCCACTGGTTGTAGGCGTTGAGCGCCTGATGCAGGCTGAGTTCATGGGTTCCCTGGGGCAGGCATTTACTGACATGTATGGTGACTTTAGCGGCAGGCTATGTGATATTGCCGAAATGGACTTGAAAAACAATTTCCGGCGAGCCATATTCATCTCCAGCCTCAATGCGGTAATGAAGCATCTGGGGCTGATAACCCAGACAATACACTGCAAGAATAACCAGCCCAGGGAATGTGGCTACGAGCTGGTAAGGTATATAGAGAAAAACTATGGTCGCCCCAGAGTGGCGATGGTCGGGTTCCAGCCCAGGATGGTAGAGGCGCTAGCCAAGAGGTTTGAGCTGAGGGTAACCGATATGGACCAGAATAATATTGGCAAAGAAAAATTCGGCGTAAGAATATACGACCCCAGCCAGACCGAAGCGCATCTGGAGTGGTGTGATATAGCCCTGGTAACTGGCTCTACCGTAGTAAACAACACCATTGACCAGTTTGTGATATCTAAACCAGTAATCTTCTATGGTGTCAGTATATCCGGGGTAGCCAAATTGTTAGGCTTAAACCACTTCTGCCCCTTTGGGGGCTAAATTTTAGCCTACCGTTGCATTATATTCATTCCAGTGATAAAATAACGCCCAAATGAAATTCCTTAAAGGTCTGGGACTGGCTATTTTAAGCTTCCTTCTCTTTTTGTCTCTATCTGTTTTCGGTCTTGTGCTCATGATAAACCAGACCATCCTCAATCCAGACTTCGTCGTTTCCCAGGTAAATAGGCTTGATATAGCTTCAATAGCCGGAGATATGCTCAGGGAACAAATGCCCCAGGGGCGGGAGTTCCTAGATGATGTGGTACTGGTTAATGTGGTAGATGATACCATTGCTGACCTTGAACCATGGATGAAGCAACAGGCAAGAGATGGTATCTATTCCTTCTATGACTACCTTGAGGGAAGGAGCCAGAGCCTGAGCCTGGTAATCTCGCTGGAGCCGGTAAAAGAAAGCCTGAGAGACAACCTGAGGGAAGCGGTGTTGCAGTCGCCTCCGCCGGAGCTTGCCGGGTTACCGCCAGACGAGATAGAGCGCTATCTCAATGAATACTATGAGCCGATATCACAGGAGATACCATCAACGTTTGACCTTACTGAAGCCTTAGTCACTCCTGAGGTCATGGCACAGCTTGAGCAGGCAAAGCAATACATTAGCTATTTCCATCTAGCTTACAATGCGCTGATTGGTCTCATCTTGCTGCTAATCCTGGGCATTATTCTGATAAATCGCCAGGTAAGGGGCAGCACCCGCGGGCTAGGCACAACCTTCCTGACTTGCGGAGCCCTTAGCTATGCTGGCGTCTTGGTGGCTAAGAACATTGCTGGCACCCAGTTAACCCAGCTTGACATACCGGTTTACCTCCAAGGATGGATACCACAATTTCTGGCTAACACTCTAGCCCCTTTAGAAATGTACGGCATCGGGCTTATGGCGGCAGGGGTAGCTCTACTGGTTGTCTCTTTTGTCTATAAGCCACGACAAACTGAATTTTGAAAAAGGGGGAAACAATTCGTATCTAGTTAGCTTTGAGAATTGTTTTTCAAGTTATGTCAACTATGGTAGCCTATGCCATGAATTTTCACCACATTTTTATCGACCTCGGTCTTGGCTCCCAGTATCGTCGCCACCAGCCATAGATTAGTCTCCACATGCTCCGTCAGCCCTGGTATCCGGTACAGGCTAACTCCATCGGCTAGGGCGGCGTAGAAGATAAGCTGGTCAGCTAGATAGCGGTCAACGGTAGCCCCGGTGGACAAGTCCTCGAGCAGGCTGGTGGCTACATATCTACCAATTTCCTCCGAGGTTCGCCTCGGCTCACCTGCCCTATCAGCACCAATAATACACCCGGAACTAGTTTTAGCATATACAGTAAGAGCTGCCCCCCGCTGAAGGGCTAGGGTATCATGGACAATTTCCACATTTGCCCGGTATCCCTGCGATTTAAGCACCTCATTGCATTTCTCCGCCATCCGCTCGCTCACCTTCCTCTCCCTAAGATGGGAGGAAAGGGCAATGCCCTGAATTTCGGTTACCTTCCCCTGAGTAGGTAAGCTGATTGGCTTGAGCTTTCCCCTCACCGGCTCCATCTCCACCTCTATAATTCCACCCCCGCGAGGGACATAGCCGGGGCGAATAATGTTAAGCTTAGCGGTTATCCCCATTGTCTTTAGCACTGGGAAGAGGACATACTGCATATGATAGGCAGAGGGGGCAAAGTCCTGAAACAAGCCACCAGAGAGCTTAAAGCTGATGGCTCCTCGGGAAAAGCAGGCAGCCGGCAAAAGGGTCATTGCCAGCAAAGTAGTTGACCCGGCAGTGCCTATATCCCACTCATAGTGTCCGCCATTAATCCCACCTCCGGGGTTAAACCAAATCTCACTAGAACCGACTTCACCACCGACTAAACTGCCCTGGCATATCTGCTGTAATGCCTGGAGCGCCTTAAGATGCTGGGGTCTTAGTCCTGGTTTTTCCCTCTTGGCTCGGATATTGGTCAGGTGAAGCTGCTCGCCAAGGAGTGTGGCTAAGCCAACGGCAAAACGGACGATAGTACCGCTGCCCGATTTTTGCCCCCCATCAATGTGGAGCATTCACTCCCTCTCCCTACCAGGTTTATCCCGGCGCACAGTGAGCTTGAGCCCATCCTGTCCCACCACAATAACCTCCTCCCCGGTGTTTATTCTCCTATCGGCTGATGTGGACTCCCAGAGCTCCCCCTTAATTCTGACCAGACCCTCCGGGTCTAACGGGGTCACTACTTTACCCCGGCTGCCGACCATATCGGGCAGACCAACTACCGGCTTCTTCCCCAGGGCTTTGCTTCCCAGCCGGTAAGTGATAACAGCGTATGCCGCTAAAGCAGCCATCAGGGCGATAAGACCGGCTAGAGGGATGTGAATGCCCAACAGGGGCAATCCCCAGAGTATAATCGCCGCCAGGGCTATCTCCTCCAGCAGGGTGCTTAATATAGCCAGCATGCGCCTGAGAGTCATCATCTGGCTATTATTATAGCAGGATAGAGGGATTATTTATCTACCTCACCCCCTCGTTCCCCCTCTCCTTCAAAGGAGAGGGGGAGTATCTTTTTTGGAAGAGGGGCTGACGCCCCTCTTAGACTCCCTCTAACAAATAGCCTTTATGGTAGAAGGATACAGATAGTGGTAAAATCATATATAGGAAGATGAAAAAGAAAAGCGGTTCAGACTCTAAAGGTGTCCCCCCTCCACCCAATGGTTTTGACGAAGAGCTAAAGTCTGTTTGGGAGAAATTGCCTCAATGGCGTTTAGCTTTTCTAAATCGATATTCAAAAATCAAAAAGACTCTATTTTTAAATTTTTTAAAAGTAAACGGGCCTGCTATCACCATTGTAATCATAGTAACATTTCTGCTTCACTACATTTTCCCGGATTTTTCAATCACCAAGGAGTCACTTTCTACGCTCGCAATTGGGATTTTAACTGCTAGTGCTGCCATCCTGACTATCATTGTAGCCTTTTTAACATTCTGGTTTGGTAGTGCCAATAATAATATGCAAAGAACTCGAGATATGATTAGAAATGAACTTCGCAGTTTAGACACCATTCAACTAGATATCGAGCCGTTTACTACAGGCCCAAAAGAAGGCCTCAACAGAGCCCTGGCAGAAAAAGCGCAAAAACTTGCACAAGAGTCGAAAACTTTCCTTAACACCATAAAAACACTTGCTGGAAGATTTTTTAGAGCTGCCCCAGGCACCTACTACGATAGCGTAGACTTAGTTACGCTTGATATTGCAATTACAGAGACTGGAGGCGCATGGTTTAAAGCGTACTTAGATGTTTCCAAAGCACATAGCGACTACGATTTTGCAAGAAAAACATGGAAAAACGTTATGGACATTTCGCGCCGAATTATCGACCTTAATGGCGAAGTCAGACGCGCTAGTGACCAGGTAATGCACATTGTCTATTTTATGCCCACACTAATTTCAGTACTCTTCATATTCATTTTCTCTTTAGTTACTACGTTCATGTCTAGCGCAAATGCCTTGCAACCTTTAGTCGGGCTAACCTTCGGTTTCATTCTGGCCATCCTTCTACCAATTCATTTAGCGAGCACAGTACGCTTTCTTTGGAATTTAGTAACATCAAAATATGTTACTTATGAAACTAATCGCTTATCAGATATCCAGCAAAGTGAAAATTTCGAAAAACAACATCCTATAGATTATACAAGTGCCATGAAAAAGTATGCCGAGGGTCTTCTTAAAAGCAATTCTGAAATGAGAGAGGACTCCAACTTTGATAAAAAAGAGGGGGCTTAAAAGCCCCCTTTAATTTTGTCTGTAAATTACCCGATTACCCCCTCAAATACTTATCAATATCGGCGGCGGAGCGCTTGCCGGCGCCCATAGCGCTAATCACCGTAGCTGCCCCGGTTACTATATCGCCACCTGCCCAGACTTTATCCTTCACCGTCTTGCCCGTCGCCTCGTCAGCCACCGCCGTACCCCACTTGGTTGTCTCCAGACCTTGTGTGGTCGAGGCAATGAGAGGATTGGGACGTGTGCCCAGAGAGTTTTAGAGGTGAAACCTATGAGGGGGGGAGGGTGGGAAGAAAGAGTTGGGTTAAAAATGGGGGTGGGGGGAAAAGGGGGTAAAACCCCCCTTCTGTTGCCGATACTCAGATATGGGTGGTATAATGGGCAAATAATGAAGCTAAATCGTGAAGAAGTGCTACGTATTGCCCGGCTAGCTCGGCTGGGCTTGACTGACGCCGAGATAGACAGACTCAGGGAGCAGTTATCCGATATCCTGGAGAACTTTGAGGTATTGCAGAAGGTAGATACCAGTAACGTTCCACCCACCGCCCAATCAATCCCCCTCCAGAATGTAACCAGAGGCGATGAAGTGGCCGATTCCCTGCCCCAAAGTCAGGTTCTAGCCAACGCCCCCCGAAAGGATGGGGAATACTTCAGAGTGAGAGCGGTACTAGAGTGATAACAAACCAGTTAACCATTCACGAGGCGCATCGGCTACTTAAGGCTAGGCAACTGTCCTCGGTTGAATTGACCAAAGCCTGCCTGGAGCGCATCCAAGAGGTAGAGCCAAAGGTACATGCCCTGGTTACCATTACCAATGAGCTGGCGCTAAGCCAAGCCAAAAAGGCGGACCGGCTTATTGCCGGTGGTGACATCCACCCCCTCACTGGCATCCCGGTGGTAATCAAGGATAATATGTGCACCAAAGGAATACCGACCACCTGCTCGTCACGGATGTTACAGAATTTCGTGCCGCCTTATGATGCCACGGTAGTGGAAAAACTAAACAATTGTGGTGCAGTAATTATTGGCAAGGGCAATATGGACGAATTTGCTATGGGTTCATCAACTGAGCATTCTGCCTTCTTTCCCACCCATAACCCGTGGGACCTGAGCCGTGTCCCCGGAGGCAGTAGCGGAGGCTCGGCAGTGGCGGTGGCTGCTGACGAGACTATCCATGCTTTAGGCTCAGATACCGGGGGGAGTATCCGCCAGCCGGCTGGTTTCTGCAGTGTTACCGGTCTAAAGCCCACCTACGGCAGGGTGAGTCGCTATGGCCTGGTCGCCTTCGCTAGCTCCCTCGACCAGATAGGTCCCCTGACCAAGGATGTTACTGATTGCGCCATAGTATTAAATGCCATCGCTGGCTACGATAATAAAGACTCAACCTCAGTCCCCTACCCCACACCAGATTACACCCAGTGTCTAACTACTGACCTCAACGGGCTTACTATCGGCGTCCCCAAGGAGTATTTCGTCGAGGGAATGCAAGCCGAGGTGGAAGTAGCGATGCGAGCCGCTATCAGCAAACTTGAACAGCTCGGAGTCAGGGTGGAACGGGAGGTATCACTACCCCACACCCGCTATGCCCTGGCGGCATACTACATCATTGCCCCGTCTGAGGCTTCGGCTAACCTGGCCCGCTATGATGGGGTGAAGTATGGCTTCTCCTATCAAGACGTGGACAGTATGTGGGAGGCGATGGAGAAGACCAGACAATTTGGCTTCGGCGATGAGGTAAAGAGGCGCATTATGCTGGGCACCTATGCCCTTTCCGCCGGTTATTACGATGCCTACTACCTTAAAGCGCAGAAGGTTCGCACCCTGATACGGCAGGAGTTTGACCGGGCGTTTAGTAAGTTTGACGCCCTGGTAACCCCCACCTCGCCCACCGTCCCGTTCAAAATCGGGGAGAAGGTAGACGACCCGCTCCAGATGTATTTAAGCGATGTCTGCACCCTGCCGATAAATATCGCTGGTCTGCCAGCGATTTCCATCCCGGCTGGCTTTGCCGATGGTCTGCCCATAGGCATGCAGATAATCGGCAAGCCCTTCGGCGAGGAGACAATCTTAAAAATCGCCTACGCCTATGAGCAGGCAACGGAGTGGCATAAGAGGAAGCCAAATGTCTGATAAGACAGCTAAATAGGAGCGGCTAACAGTGCCCAACTTCTTTATTGAATTTCGGTTTCATGGATATGCTAAAAAGTATGCAAAACATTTAATCCATGAAGTGGCGAGAAAATTTAGAGTTGAGGGTGTTACGCGAAACCGAGCAGTACCTCACATAGCTCTTTTTGGTCCATTCACTACCAGATACGAAAAGAAGATGATTTCGGAAGTAGTAGATGTTGGGAGAAAATATTGTCTGGTTCCATTTGAAGTTAAAGGTTTCAACTATTTCGATAAAGAACACAAAGTCATCTATCTTGATATAAATCCCTCCGCAGAACTGAAGGCACTACGACGGGAGCTAGCTCAAAGATTAGGTAAGGTCTCTGATTCACAGCAGTGGGATAACCAAAAGCAGTTTCAATTTCATTCAACAGTTGCATTTAGGGATATTGATAGGAAATTCTTGGGGATCTGGGAATATATAAAGGAAAAGGAAGAGCCAAATATCAAACAACATCTTCTAAGAATTACAATTCTAAAAGGAGCAAGAATACTCTATGAATATGACCTGATTCTCAAAAAACTGCTAAATCGTAGGCAAGCGTTAAGCAAGTATTGGTTTAATAAGACGATAAAGAATTATAAGGCCTGTCTAGGTTTTTGAGTTATGAGAGTCCAAGAGGGGCTTCGCCCCCTCTAAAAATAAATTCTTCCCCCTCTCCTTGACAAGGAGAGGGGGACTAAGGGGGTGAGGTTAACCAAAACCTATAGGGGATAGGGTTACCTAGATGAAGGAGCAATAAAATGGTTGAAATTGAGTGCTTGGTTTGCGGCAAGGCTATTGAGATACCCAAGTTTATTGACACTAACAATTACGATGGTCAGGTAACTTGCCCAGCGTGTGCATCATTGTTGCATGTAAAATTGGTCGGGTCTAAAGTAAGGAAATACATGGTTGTAGAAAAGAAGTCCCGGAGTTTAACTGTAGCCGAGAGCAGCCTCAGCCGGAAAACTGGAGGGGAGGAGGCAGATGTGGAGAGCATTGCCAAATACAACCCACTAAGGGACTTCTTGGCAACATATAGAGCCACCCAGCTACAGCTAGCCTTCGAGCAAATTGAAAGCATTATCGGGTCTAAGTTGGAAACGGCAGCATATACCTTTAAATCATGGTGGGAAAACGATAGGAGAAACCCCCAGGCTATTGCCTGGTTAGAATCCGGATGGGAAGTCGTTGATGTTATCCTTCAGCAGCGGAAAGTCATCCTCAGACGGGTTGAATAACCTTAGAGTCAAGTGCTACTCAGGTCAAACCTATGCCGAGAGACCAAGGTCCTTCGTATGGGAAGGCACAGAGTATGAGGTGGCGGAGGTAGAAAAAGCATGGCTTGAGCCCGAGGAGAGGCACTTTCAGGTCAGAACCAGAGATAACAAACGGTTCCAACTCTGCTATAATGAGACACAAAAGCAGTGGTCGCTAATCCAGCTAATAAGGAGTTAAACATGATTAAGGAGATTCTTAAGATACTGGAGAATGATGCCCGAACCACCACCAAGCAAATATCCACCATGACCGGCACCTCAAGCGAGGAAGTAGCCAAAATAATCAAGCAGGCTGAGAAAGACCAAACCATACTAAAATATAAAACCATAATTAACTGGGACAAGGTGGGGGAGGAGCAGGTAGGGGCGTTTATCGAGGTCAGGGTTGCTCCACAGAGGGACGTTGGCTTTGATGCTATTGCCGAGCGTATCTATCGCTTCCCGCAGGCTCGCTCGGTCTACCTGCTCTCCGGAACCTATGACCTGCTGGTTCTGGTAACCGGCAAAACCATGCATGAGGTGGCTGATTTCGTATCCCAAAAGCTTGCCCCCATTGAAGGGGTGCAGGGGACAGTTACCCACTTTATGCTTAAGCGATATAAAGAGGATAGCGAAATCCTGGAGGGAAGGGAAGGGCTCAGGCGCCAGCCAGTAATGCTATAAGACTCTACTATAGAGGGAGAATTCTATGTCGATAAAAGTGCCAAGTGTTACCTCACGGCGATTAAACCAGATTCCCTCTTCCGGGATAAGGAAGTTCTTTGACCTTATAGTTTCTATGGAGGGGGTCATTTCACTGGGGGTGGGTGAGCCTGATTTTGCCACCCCATGGCATATCCGTGAGGCAGCCATCTACTCCCTGGAGAAGGGCTATACTATGTATACCTCAAACTTGGGGATGCCGGAGCTACGCCGGGAACTGTCAAGATACCTGAAGGATACCTACAATCTCGACTATAACTTTGAGAGTGAGCTTCTGATTACCGTTGGTGTTAGCGAAGGGTTAGACCTGGCAACAAGAGCCATCCTCGAACCCGGGGATGAGGTCATTATGCCTGACCCGTGCTATTCTGCCTATAACCCCTGTGTCATTCTGGCTGGAGGCATACCAATCATGGTGCCAACCAATGAGGAGAATAACTTTGAACTCGCCGCCGCCGATGTTGAGGCACGGGTTACCAACAAAACTAAAGCTATTCTCATCGGCTATCCGGCTAACCCTACCGGAGCGGTGATGAGCCGAGACAAGCTGGCACAAATAGCCGAAGTAGCCCGGCGTCACCGGCTAGTGGTAATCTCCGACGAGATTTATGCCAGGCTGGTCTATAGTGTGGAGCACACCTGCTTTGCCACCCTGCCCGCGATGAAGGAGAGCACCATTCTTCTCGGCGGCTTCTCCAAGGCTTATGCCATGACCGGGTGGCGTATTGGTTACGCTGCCGCCAATAAAGAGGTTATCGCGGCAATGACCAAGATTCACCAGTACACCATAATGTCCGCTCCAACAATGGGACAGGTAGCCGCTATTGAGGCACTGAAATCGGGCGAAGATAGTGTTACCGAGATGGTTGAGGAATACAACAGGCGACGACTGGTAATAGTCCAGGGGCTAAATGATATCGGTTTGCCCTGCTTTGAGCCTCGGGGAGCATTCTACGCCTTCCCGTCAATAAAGGGCACCGGCATGACCTCGGAGGAATTTGCTGAAAAACTCCTCATAAAGGAAAAGGTAGCTGTGGTCCCTGGCTCTGCCTTTGGACAATGCGGCGAGGGATATATTCGCTGTTGTTACGCCACCTCTCTGGCGGAAATTGAGGAGGCGCTGTCCAGGATGGGGCGGTTTGTTAAAAAGCACAAGAAGTAGACTATTTATTAACCCCATCCCCTGTATCCCCTTCCCCTTAACAAGGGGAAGGGGAAGTTTGTTTTAAGAGGGGCTAATGCCCCTCTAAATTCCCTACTTGCTACAAAAGAAGGCGAGGGAGGGGTAGGGGGTTAATGCGGAGTCTCCTGAGTTACAACGCGGTTGTATTTTAGCCTTAAGGGTATCCTCGTTAATAGAGAATCGTCGAGGTATACATTAAACCAGTATAGACCTTCCGTTGTAAACGTAAAAACCATGTTAATAATATTATTAACTCCCCGTTCTTCACCTTCCAAGTGAACAGTCCGTGAAAAAGGGGATTTGACCTCACCCGAAGGTAGCTCAGGGATAAACTTGAGTTCATGCCGCCCTCGGGCACGTCCTGACTTAAGCATTATTACCATTTTCATCGGATAAGTTACAGGTGGCATTTCGGCGGGTGCATCAGGCCGTGCTTCTGTATGGGTTATGGTATCTATTATACGTATTAGGGAAAGTGCTCCTGTCTTATCTTCGATTACCTGCTCGCACAATCCTGCTATTTGTATATAGGGACCCTGTTCAAATTGCATAGTGAACCCCCTCAGTTATTACTGTACCTACCACTTTCATGTTATACGGTTAGTTCTTCTCGTTCTTGCCTCTCCCCTCTGACCTTGGCTATCTCCGCTTCTCTAATATCAATATCGGTATCCCGAGCCCAGATAGTTACAGTTACCCACAGTGAAGGTTCGTGATATGGGAAAAGAGTAGTAGTACCCGTAGTAAGACTGAGCCCGAGGGCTGCCAGCAGGCTACCAATCGTGTCGAGGGTTGGATTTGCCTCTCCTCCCTCTAATTTAGCGATATATGATTGCGAAACACCTAGTCTAGCAGCTAGTTGCTGTTGAGTCAGATTTAACTGCCTTCTGGCTTCAGCTAGTGTAATGGCAAAGCTTGATTTTGCTTGGGCGGCACCAAAATATTTTGCGGACTCTGGGTCCTGAAGCTCCTGCTTTAGGTCACTCTCAAATGTTCTAGTCATTGAACTACCCCCCTTGTTTGGTATTCGCGGAGTCTGGAATATGCTGTCTCAATTTGCTGTGTTTCTCGCATACGTTCTTTCTTAAATCCATGTAATAGAATGAAAGTATTACTTGTTGTTTCATGATACAGTGCAATTCTGTATTTACTATACTTTATCGGCTGCGTCCCATAACTGGTGGAAATTCGATCTGGCCATATCCTATACCCTCTTATCATCTCAGTCAATCCTTTTAAGCAACCAGTGCTTCCTCTAAGAATTCCAGTTTGATTGGTTCTTGCTCTAA
>Ga0315296_10003092_pt1 | contig 14016 bp, 14 predicted proteins | sample YL17G14_18_MG_FD_203921 | JGI IMG/M metagenome (GOLD analysis project Ga0315296, IMG submission 203921) | Sediment microbial communities from Yellowstone Lake, YNP, Wyoming, USA - YL17G14_18 | ecosystem: Environmental > Aquatic > Freshwater > Lake > Sediment | place: USA: Wyoming | collected... | reverse complement strand
TTAAAATCTGCTTTGACAAAGACTCTGCAGGAATGGAGGCCACCAAAAAAGGGATTATGCTCGCGCAGGCTGCGGGGTTGGAGGTTAAAGCGGTTCTTCTTCCTTTTGGTAAAGACCCTGATGAAGCGATAAGAAGCAACGAAAGTGCTTTTCGCTATGCTTTAGAAGGGGCTCTTCCGATCTTTGACTTTTACCTTGCCTCTGCCTTAGAGCGATTCGACCATAAAGCTCCTGCAGGGAAAAAGAAGATTGCGACAGAGCTTCTTCCCATTCTTAAGAGTTTCGCGAACGAGGTCGAGAAGGCCGCATACCTTAAGAAACTCTCTGAGGTTCTTGATGTTCCAGAGGAATCGCTTTGGCAACAGCTGGAGAAAGAAGAGGTGTTGGAGGTGGAAAAGCGTCCACTTGCTGCCGAAAAAATATCTTATCCGATGCGCGAAGCTTATCTTTTTGCGCTAGTAATTTCTTTTCCTCCTCGGGAGATAAAAAAGTGGCTCCGCAGACTCTCCCCTGATGATCTATCTGACCCGCTTTTGAGGGAGATATTGTCAAAACTTAAAAGTTATTTCCGCGAGGTAAAGCGATTTCGGTTGGCGAACTTTTCTGCTAAACTGGGTGAGGAGGAGCGAAAGGTTATCCAAGAGATCGCTCTTCTTCCTCTTCCTGAGTGCAGAGGCTCTTTGGATGAGGAGATTGATAGCGCGCTTAAAGTGATTAAAAAAGCGCGCTGCAAAAGGGAGTTAGGGGAACTTGTGGCGGAGGTTAAGGAAGCAGAGAGGCAGCAAAGAGAAAAGGACGTTAAACGCTTGCAGAAGGAGGTGCTCAAACTCTCAGAAAAAATCCAAAAGCTTTAAACAGCGATGCCATCTCTTAAAGATTCACCACTTCTAAAAAAATTGATTGAAAAAGGAAGACGTGAGGGTTACGTAACTCAGGATGACGTTCTAACCTACTTTCCTGAAGCAGAGGAAGATATCGAAAAACTGGATGATCTTTATACCCTTTTTATCGAGGAGGGGATTGATGTTTTTGAGGTTGTTGAAGAGGAGCCAAAAAAAATTGAGGAAATTGAACGGGAGCTTGAGCTTCAGGCAGCTTATGATCGAACCATCACCTCGGATCCTGTACGAACCTACCTACGCGAGATTGGAAAAACAGCTCTTCTTAAGAAGGAAGAGGAGGTTGAGCTTGCCAAAGCGATCGAAAAAGGAGGAAAAGCCGAAAACCGATTGAAAGGAGCCACAAGCAGGATGAGCAAAGCGACACGTGAGAAGCTGATTCAGGAGGTGAGGTTGGGAGAGGTAGCGAAGGAGAAGTTAACTAATGCAAATCTGCGTCTTGTGGTATCAATCGCCAAAAAGTATCCTGGCCGCGGTCTTTCTTTTCTCGATTTGATTCAAGAGGGGAATATTGGACTTATGCGCGCGGTGGTAAAATTTGATTGGCGTCGAGGGTACAAGTTTTCAACCTATGCCACCTGGTGGATTCGGCAAGGAATCACCCGGGCGATTGCTGATCAAGCTCGCACCATCCGGATCCCAGTGCATATGATTGAAACGATCAACAAGTTTCGAAGGGCCCAACGAAAGCTGGAGCAGAAGCTTGACCGCGAACCAACTCCGGAGGAGATTGCCGAAGAGATGGAGATTGAACCAGAAAAAGCTCGAGGGATTGTTAAAATCTCCCAGAAACCAACATCGCTTGAAACACCGGTTGGGGAGGAAAAGGACTCCCGCCTTAAAGACTTTGTTCCCGATGAGGCGCTTGCTCCACCAACGGATGCTGCCAGCCGAGAGCTTCTTAAGCAGCAGCTGGATGAGGTGCTCTCTTCCCTTTCCCCAAGGGAACAGAAGGTGATAGAGCTTCGGTTTGGTTTGAAGGACGGAAAGCCGCGGACTTTGGAGATTGTTGGTCGGGAGTTTGGGGTTACTCGGGAGCGGATCCGCCAGATTGAAGCTAAAGCTTTAAGGAAACTGCGACATCCCACGCGAGCTAAAAAGCTTAAAGATTATCTTGAGTGATGATGATTCCTGCCTTTTTCATCTTTGCACTATCTGCCTACTTTCTTCTTGCTTTAGTTGGATTGATTGATAAGATTCTTCTTCAAACAACGATCATCTCTCCCCGAGCTTACGCCTTCTATGTGGGTTTATTAAGTGCCGCGGCGGTTGTGCTCCTTCCCTTTGGGGTGGTACAAGTTCCCGATCTGCGCCTTATTCTCTCTGCCTTTGTTTCTGGAGTGGCAGGGGTTTATGCTCTTTGGGCATTCTATGAAGCTCTCAAGTCTCATGAGGCTTCCCGAGTGATCGTCACCGTTGGTGCACTTGTGCCTGTTTTCACCCTCCTTTTTAGCGTGATCTTTCTTAACGAGCATTTTGAGTTTTTCCAGCTTCTTGCTTTTGCTCTTCTTGTTTTGGGAGGAGTTTCAATCTCATATCAGGAGAACATTAAAAAGCCTTATACTCTTGAGCTTTTCCACCATGCTGCCCGTGCGGCGGTTCTTTTTGCTGTCTCCTTTACCCTTCTTCGGTTTGTTTTTCTTTTTGAACCTTTCTTAAACGGTCTTTTCTGGACGCGGATGGGAGGAGTTATCGGGGCGGCAACAATTATTGCTATTCCCGAAAACTTTCGTCGAATTTATTGGGCGACCAAGAAAGCGCCAAAGGCTGCACCTTTACCTTTTTTAATCAACCAAGCAATGGGTGGGGTGGGGGCAATCCTTCAAAATTATGCGGTTTTCTTAGGAAGTGCGGCCTTGGTAGGAGTGCTTCAGGGAGTACAGTACGCCTTTCTTTTGATCTTAATTATTCTTCTTTCTCGGTACTTCCCCCAGCTTAAGGAGGAGTTTAGTCGCCGCGCGATTATCCAAAAGGGTTTCGCGATTGTTTTGATTGCCCTAGGGCTCGTTATCTTAGCGGTGGGATGAACAGATCCTTTTTTCTTCAAACTTTAATCGGTTTCTTGGTGGCAATCTTAGTTGTAGCGGGTATCACCTATCTTCTTTTTGGCCGCGGAGGGGAAGCAAAGAAGATCAGGTGGGGGGTGGGGTTTGATCCTTATTATGCCCAGTATCTGGGATTGGATTGGAAAAAGACTTACCTTTCCCTTCTTGATGAGGTCGAGGTTGATCACCTTCGGCTGGTTGCCTTTTGGGATGCTTTGGAGCCGAAGGACGATCAGCTGGATTTTAAGCGCTTGGATTTTCAGGTGCAGGAAGCGGAGAAGCGTGGAGCGAAGCTGATCATCGCCATCGGGCGACGTCTGCCACGTTGGCCGGAGTGTCATGTTCCTTCTTGGGCAAAAGAATTCTCAGAAGAAAAGCAGCAAGAGGAGGTTTTAGAACTTCTTCCTCAAGTCGTTAACCGCTATAAAAATAGTCCTACCCTGGAGTTTTGGCAGGTGGAGAATGAGCCCTATGTTTGGTTCTTTGGTGAGTGTCCGGGGCCAGATGAACGGTTTATCAGACAGGAGATGGAGCTTGTTTCCACACTTGATCCTGCCCATCCCATCCTTCTTACCGAAAGCGGAGAGCTTTCTACCTGGTTTAAGATCTCCCGTTTGGCGGATTATGTAGGAACCTCAATGTATGAGGTGATCTATGATGACGGGACATCCATCATCCCCATTCCCGGGTACCGTCGTTATCCGTTTCCTCAGGAGTATTACCGGATTAGGGCAAATTTCTATAAACGGCTGGGGTGGGTGAAGGAGATTTTTGTCAGTGAGCTTCAAGCTGAGCCTTGGGGACCAAAACCACTTCCTCAAATGACTCTTGAGGAGCAGTACCGCTCTTTTAATCCTGAGCTCTTCCGCCACAATCTAAAGTTTGCGCGCTCCACCGGCTTCTCCCGCTTCTATCTTTGGGGAGCGGAGTGGTGGTTTTATGCGAGGGAGAAGCTAGGCGTCCCTGATTTTGTTGAGGAGGCGAAGAAGCTGTGGTTGTTTTAGAGGTAGGAGAGTTGATACTGTTTTAGTTGGTGGGGCCACAAATAGCTCCAAAAAAGAATTTCTCCCGTAAGAAGGTCCTTCTTTTGGTAGGACTTGTCCTTATCTTCCTTCTTGGTTTAGGTGCAGTTGTGTTCCGATTATATAGTCATCAGGAGTTCGAGAAATTTGCCCAGAAGCTCGAGGGTTTTAGTCAGCAGGAGCTGTCTATCCTCTTGGCGACGGATAAACTCGAGAAGCAACTCCACGATGAATTTGATGCCATCATCTTTAAGGAAACGGGCAATCTTGCGGAAAATAAGAAGCATTTAGCCAAGGTAGAGAAGATCAATGCCGAGATGTATAAGAAGCAAACCGATGAGTATCTCCCGCTGGTCGAGAGGGAAATCACCGACGTTAGCCAGTTTCTAAGTCGCCGCCGCTATCTTTGGCTTTGGGGGAAGGAGAAGGAGTTTCTTAACATTATCAATTCTGTCTCCGAAGCCGCCACGAAGGCGAAGGATGCCGATGCCATTATTCTTGAACGAGAAAAGCTTATTGCAGAGGTATCGTTCACGATTCAAGGTGATACAATCGTATATCTTGGTTTTGTAAAGGATCTTGATCGGTTAGTTACCTCAACTTCCGCAACGACAAAGGCTTTGGCCCCTCTTAAGAAGTACACTACTGGCTATAAATTCCCTGGGGAGGATCAGTTGAAAACCCTTTACCCCTCGTTTTATAAAGCACTGGCAAACTACAAGACTCTTTACGACAAGACTTACGAGATGTTTGTGGCTTACGCTGGCGGAAATTACACTAAAGCGTACCAGCTCTCCGCTGAGGTTACCTCAATCAGCAAGCGCAGCTTTGACATGGCAATCGATTGGGACCCCCTTAACCGTCCTTTCTTTCAGGCAGAGCTTGACGCGCACGTTGATGGCCTCTCGGCGGTGAATCTTTATAAAGAGAACAAGTTGGGAAAGGTTTCCTTTGGGTCAAGGAGACTGGCGGGATTAGCGCTCGTGTGGGCTTCCCAACTGTACGCTCTTGATCACAAGGACAACTACCCCCAAGCTACTAATGTCGACAGCGCAATCAAAATCTTTACGGAAGGGAAGTATCTCCCCACAGACTTCCACTTTGACCAGACGACATTCTCCTTTTCTTCAAGCAAAACCAAGTATCACCTATCCTTTACTGACGAAATCACGGGAGAAGTAGCTTCGTTTACCCTGATTGATTGAGCGGGAGGTACTCGGTTGCAGTTTATCCCCACCAATTTGCTAATTTGAGATGAGCGAAATCGATGCAGAATTCAGGAATAGCTCCACGACCATTTTTGAATAAGCGTTTCCCCAAGGGCTTTTTGTGGGGTTCGGCAACTTCCGCTTATCAAGTTGAAGGAGGAAACAAAAACTCTGATTGGGAACATTGGAAAGTTAGGGCTGGACGGGCTTGTGATCATCATCACCGCTATGAGGAGGATTTTGACCTTGCTCAATCTTTAAATCAAAATGCCCATCGGTTCTCGATCGAATGGGCGAGGATCGAACCGGAGAAAGGGAAGTTTGATGAAAAAGAAGTTGAGCATTACCGCGAGGTCCTCCGAAGCCTTGCGCGAAGGAGGATCAAGCCCTTGGTGACGCTTCATCACTTTTCCAATCCTCTTTGGGTGGCCGAACGCGGCGGATGGGAGAATCCGAGTACCGCTGGATATTTTGAGAGCTACGTTCGTTACGTTGTCACCCAACTTGCCGATCTCTGCGATTTTTGGGTGACGATTAACGAGCCTTGGGTTTATCTTTCGGAGGGATACCTTTATCGCCGCTGGCCTCCTGAGAAATGCAATCCTTTAGCTGCTTTTAAGGTAGGGAAACACCTGTTCCAAGCCCATCGGGGAGCTTATCGGTTGATTCATACAATCCAACCGAGGGCGAAGGTGGGGATCGCTTACAGCTTGGCTCATATTAGAACTCCTTTTCGCTTTAATCCCCTCTCCTTATGGGAGCGAAGCTGTCTCAACTGGGCGAAGGTTCAAGATTTCATCGGGGTGAACTATTACCGCAGTCTTACCCCTTTCTGGAGTGATTTGTCTAAAACGGATGTTGGTTGGGAGATCTACCCCGAAGGTCTCTATCGTATCTTGCATGATTTGAAAAAGTTTAATCTGCCGATCTACATCACTGAAAACGGAATCGCCGATGCGAAAGATGAAAAGCGGGCGAATTTCATCAGCGACCATCTTGTTTCCGTTTGGCGGGCGCTTCAGGAAGATGTTGATGTCAGAGGATACTTCTACTGGTCGCTTCTGGATAACTTCGAGTGGGCAAGAGGTTTTGGACCGCGGTTCGGGTTGGTGGCAATCGATTATGAAACAATGGAAAGAAGCGTTCGACCCTCCGCCGAAGTCTACGCCAAGATTGCGAAAAGAAATGCATTGGAGTAGTTTGACAACAATCTCCGTTTTGTTTTAACCTGTTGTTGGCGATGTCTATCAAACCGCTTATTGAGTGGATCAAGAATAACAAGCTCGCCACTCTCGTTATTTTCCTTCTTCTTTTCCTTCTTCTCTGCAGCGACCTTTCTAGTTTTATGGGAGTGTCTTATAAAGAGGAGGGAGAGTTTGCGCCGGGTTTAGGGGGAACGGTTGAGACACTACCCGAAGGGGAGACTCCAACAAAAGGTCGGGTAGTGATTCAGGAGTCGGACCTCTCCCTGGTGGTTAAGGACGTTAGCTCAACGGCTGATTGGATTGTCAACTACGCCGAAAAGGAAGGGGGGTTTATGGTTTCCTCTACCATTACCCGTCCTGAGGAGGTGCCATTGGGAACGATCGTTGTTCGGGTTCCCAGTAAGAAGTTGAAGGAGGCGATCGCTTACTTCCGCTCTCTGGCGGTTAAGGTCGTCGAAGAGAGTCTTCAGGGGAGGGATGTAACCGAAGAATACGCCGACTACGAAGCAAGGATTAAAACACTTAAGGCAACGATCGCTCAATTTGAAGCGATCAAAGAAAGGGCGACGAAGATCTCCGATCTTGTTTCGATCACCAACGAGATAATCAACCTACAGGAGCAGATCGATACCTACAAAGGATACTTAAAGGCTCTTAACGAGGAGGCTACTTACTCCAAGATCACTGTTTATCTTGCCACCGATGAATTTGCCCTTCCTTATCAACCACCGGCTGGGTTTAGACCAGAGGTGGTTTTAAAACAGGCAGTCCGATCACTCCTTGCAAACCTTTATGCGGTAGGAAGGGCCCTGATCTGGATCGGCGTTTATAGCGTGATCTGGGTACCTGCATTGGCCGTGGTGATCTTCTTAAGAAAGAGAGGCAAACGTTCCTCGAGAAGATCTTCCTAGGGACACTTGTATAACCTCCTTGGGTCGCAGCGATAATCTTCCTCTGGTATAATTAAATTGCGTTCCCCGGTAGCTCAGCGGTAGAGCGCGCGCCTGTTAAGCGCTAGGTCGATGGTTCGAATCCATCCCGGGGAGCCAGGGCTTCTTACCGCTTTTTAAGCGTAACAAGTAGTAATCCTCCTAACATTGTCATTATCGCTCCGTATCCAAAACCTGCAACAGGTGAGATTGCTGCCCAAAGGAATCCCACAACAGTGCTTGAGCCAAAGTCACCGATTCCATTAACTGTTGCCAGCGTTCCATAACCAGTCCCTCTCAGCTGTTCTGGTAAGAGATCGGCTGCAATGGTTCGTTCTAGCGCATCAGTAATAGCTATGGCAATCCCCGCTAGAAGAAAGAATAAGCCTAGATAAGCTAGATTTGCAGTATTGAGAATAAAACCTAGAGAAGTAACTCCTGTTAGGAGATATCCCAAAGAAAGAAGTGTTTTCTTGCCAAATCTATCAGCTGCTGCACCAATAGGAAAGGAAAAAACCGCGTAAAATACATTGTGTAAAGTATAGAGAAGAATAGCAAGACTTCCTGCTACAATTGCTCCTTTAACTGGAGTGAGAAGTTGAGTTGCTCGTAAAATAAGCAGGGAATCAGCGAAATTTCCTAGACCAAATATCCCTACCGCTACCAAAAATAAACGGAATGTTGAAGGCAGAAGTTTTATGCTTTCTATAAGGCGTGTTGGTGGGTCAGTGGTGATTTTTCTCCTCTCTTTAACCAAAAGAGCGATGGTTAAGAATGATAGAACGCTAGGTATTAAAGCGACCAAAAAGATTGAGCGAAGAGGCATGGATTTGATTAAAAAGAACGCTACGGCTGGACCAACAATTGCTCCTAAAGTGTCCATTCCTCGATGAAAACCAAAGGCTCTACCATAATATTGGGGTTCGGTAGAATCAACCAGTAGAGCGTCTCGAGCTGGCTCTCTAGTGCCTCTGCCAAGCCATGCTATAACACGACTAAGAAGTATCTGTGTCCAGGAGAAGGCAAGGAAAAATGAGCCAACGCCAATAGCTGTTAGGAAATAACCAATCACAGCAAAAGGCTTTCTTTTGCCAATGTAATCGCTATACCACCCCGACAACAGCTTCATGAAGCTAACCCCCGCATCTGCTACTCCTTCTATTACTCCTAATAGCGCTGCTGATCCTCCGACAGAAACTAAGAACATAGGCAGGATTGCTGTTGCCATCTCATGACCAAAATCAGAGAAAAAGCTTGTGAGTCCCAGCGCCAGTATGTTTCTGTTAAGCCAACCCTTTTTGTGCATATTTTGTTTTTCTGTAATTTATTTACTGTGTTTGCTGTTCCACTTTTCCGCTTCTATAATAATCTTTCTCATAGTCCTGACCGTTTCGACTGGATATTTACCAATAGCTGTTTCCTCTTCTTTGAACTTCCTGTCATACAAATCTTGTGTAATCCTTGCAAAGCCAGCGGATAGAGATTCTTAGTTAAACTGTCACTAAGAGCTGCTCAACTGGTCTAAGGTCTGGTAAGCTTATCTTGGCTTTTCTAAATGTGTCAAGCAAGGGGAGCCATCCTTCGCCAAGGCTACGGAGTGGCTCTGAAGCCATCAGCGAAAGACTACGGAATGGCTAGCCATGTTTTATTGCTATATTCTTCTGAGCTCCAAGTCACACATCTTTTACTTCGGTTCTGCTAAGGACTTGAAACTCCGGTTGCGGGAGCATAATGAAGGAAAGGTTACATCAACTAAACCCCACTTGCCGTGGGAACTGGTCTGGTACGGGGCTTTTAGTACCGCGAAGGAGGCCCGTGACTTTGAGCAGTACCTGAAAACTGGTTCTGGCAAGGGTTTTGCTTACAAACGGTTGATTCCTGTAGCCTTGAAGAAGGATTTTTCCTCGGGTAGAAGAGGTAGTCCGAAGCTATACTACGCTACTCCATAGCTACGTAGTAGCGACGGATAGCTTCTAGCGTAGGATACCATCCCGGGGAGCCATCCTATAATGGTAGCTATTGCTTGGGTAGAACGTTTTGAAGTCTTTTACCCACAGCAGCCACCTCCTGGATTGCATCTACCATCCCCTCGATTTCTTAGATCACCAACGTAGCTATCAAAATCAATGCTCTTCTTCGATGAGCTTCTTTGGGAATACTCATCACACTCTGCACGACAGGTAGGACAGTTGCCAACCCGTTTCCAGCAAGGTCCATAGATTGGATCTTGGTATTCAATCTTTCTTCCTTCGATTTCAAAAAAAGACTGGCAGTTTGGGCAATAAAACTTGTTTTTCATAGTTTATCCGCAACAGCCGCCCCCAGTCTGTTGGGGCGCAAAAGGAAAGTTAATTCCTCGGCTAATTTCATTAGTGATGTCTGATAAAAGACTTTGGAATTCTCGCTGGCTTGTAATAAGGTTATTAACTTTTTGGTTCTGTTGCAGTCTACGTTGTAGCTCTCGCAACCTTTTTTCTTGATCATCTACGCCAGGAAAGTTTCCTTGGCGAAAGACGGCATAAGTTTGCTGGGTGTTTTGAAAGTCGGTTAGTAGCTTTTTAGCTTTCTCATCACTTTCAAATTCCTCACGAGCTTTTTTAAGGGACTGGTACTCTGGACTGTCAGCCAGCGCCTGAATAAAATCTTTTGTTTTCTCTTCCAAAGTATGGTTGGTTTTAGGGAATATCATATTTATTTGCACCCCCTCCTTGGAGCAAAATCAACGCCAACGATTTCTTCCAGTTGGGCGCCAATTTTGCCTGAAATTTTACTGGCATAATTTATTGCTTTTAAGTAACGCATAGTAATAGGATTCTCACGCATTTCTTTCAATCTTAAAGCCAACTTTTGTTCTTGGCCTTTTGACACGGGTAAACCTTTACTTTTCATAAGATCAATTGTTTGTCTCTGTTCTTCTTTATCTATCCATAGTTTTTTGGAATCAGGATCATTTTCTAAATCACGCCTGGCTTGCGCCAATTCCTCAAACTCAGGGATATACTCTCTGAGTTTAGTGCAAAATTCCCCAATCAAACTATCAACTTCATTATTTTCCATAAAGCATAAACCCTGCTTGTTCCAACTTATCTTTACCAATTAAGTCATCAGGTAAAAGCGGCAATTTCACAATAGGAGCAGTAAACCGAGTTTCCATTTCCTTAAGGTATTTGTTCTGCATTGCCCTGCGTTTCCTAAGATAATTATTGGTGACAATTGAATCAGGCAGGATAAAGTTGGCAACTACCAAGCTGGTGGGGACACCAATGGTTAATAGTTCAGCCATTGCTCGACTGGCTTCTTCAATAGGAGTCGATTCGGGATACATGACAAAACTAAAGGTAGTTTGGTTAATATCCTGCATCATGCCGATTACTTCTTTGAATCGGGATTTTGTGATTTTGTCGACTTCCGTTTCTCCTGTTGAGGTAAAGGTTTTAATCTCTAACTGTTTATTCCAATCAACCGGAAGCTCCAATAGCCGTAGGGTATGGCCTGTGGGCGCTGTATCGAAGATGATCACGGCAAAGTCTTTAAGGGTGGCAAATTCAATAAACTTCTCAAAAGTTGCCATTTCTTCAGTGCAGGGCGAGTTTAATTCCTCCTTAATCGCCAAGACCCGCTCTTTATCGTATTTTTTGCGTGCTTCAGCAAGAATGTTCTCTTTATACTCTTGAGTTGCTCCTTGGGCGTCAATCCGAGCAATCCAAAGGTTTTGTTGATTTTTCATGGAGACAGGTTTATCCGTTACTTCGGTCTCAAAAACCTGCCCCAAATGAGAGGCGGGGTCTGTTGTTAGAAGTAGGGTCTTGTATCCCTGATTGGCAAGCCATAAGGCTGTTGCGGCGGAAATTGAAGTTTTACCAACCCCACCCTTACCTGCAAAGAAAATTGTTCGTCTTTTACCGTCTTTAGGTATAAGAAGCTTGGTAATATTTGTATCAATTTTAGGAAAGCTATTTATCGCGCCATTGTCTTTTATATCAATCTTTTCTGGTTTGTATTCGGCAAGTTTGACTGGTTTTTCGTAGAGCTTTTTGCCAGTGGAGAGAAGTAGCTTTTCGCCCTTTATTTCACCTGGCTCAAGCTCCATCAGTGTGATAGGAACAGAAAATGCTTCTTTGATGTTTTGTAGGAATTCTTGTTGCTTGGCAAACCGTCTAAGCATAAAGGGATTGTCGCAGGCAATTTTAGGATAGATACCATTGACGATAAGCTCCTGAGAAGTGATTTTTAGCTTCAAGAGTTCAGCGATGGATCGCTTAGCTTCGTAAAGAGGAGTAACTTCCGGGTGCAGGACGAAAACAAAAGTGGTTTGCCTGGGATTGCGCATCGCAGCTATGGCTCGGTCGAATTTGGCTTTTGACTCGGCTAATGCTGCAGCGGGACCAATACAGGTTTGGCCGCCACTCCCATCTTTAGCTGCTTTCTCAATCACCCCGCTCCATTCCACAGGAAGTTCCAAAAGGCGCAGAGTGTGGCCAGTGGGAGCGGTATCAAAAATGACAATCTCAAACTTGGATTCTTCTAAAAAGTCGGTAAAGCGGTCGAAAGCAGCCATCTCTGCTGTGCAGGGAGAGTTGAGTTGTTCCTCAAGCACCTTGAAACTTTCACTGGGGATTAGACCTCGAAGGGGAGCAAGGGTTCTTTCTTTGTATTCGGCCGTTGCCTTATCCGGGTCAAGTTCCATAGCAGACAAGTTTTTTATTCCTTTAATCGGGGTGATTTTGTGACCAATCGGCTGTTCAAAGACATCCGCCAAATTTGAGGCGGGATCGGTGGTAATAATTAAAATCTTTTCCCCTTGCTTAGCAAAGTAGACGGCACTGGCAGCCGCCATCGTGGTTTTACCTACACCGCCCTTGCCTGAGAAAAAATAGAATTTTGTTTGCATCTTATTTTCCGTCGCTGAACTTTTTGAATTCCTCCAAAGTTGGGTAGCTGCCTGTCTTTACGATAGTGCCGCCCATCGTCGTAATCGGGAGAACCTTTAATTGCTTCTCCTGAATAAGCTTTATAACTTGCGGGTTTTCTTTGAATTTTTCGGGAGATTGAGTGATGATATACCGCCCAACTTCAATACCCTCGGTTTTCAGCGCTGCTAAGGTGTCTTGGAGCTCGATGAGACTTTGGTCTGGGTTGGGACCACAAACCCCCGTTGAACAGCACATCGGCGGATCATAGATAACAAACTTAGGCTGCATAGGTACCCCCTTGGTTCAAACATCGGCAAACTTCATGAATTGAGCACATCCTGTTTGAGATAGCTCCCGGACTAAGATATTTCAAAAAAAGTTGGGATAACTGGTCAATGGCCTGTTTGTTTAAAGAACAATGAACCCAAGTGCCGATCTTGCGGTCATTGATAAGTCCTGCTTTTCTCAAAGAATTTAGGTGATGAGAAACAAGGGACTGCTCAATTCCCAGTTTTTCCCCAATATCGCAAACACACGCCTCACCCTGTGCCAAGTGGAGGATAATCTTGAACTTATTCTCGCTGGCGATAAGGTTTAAGAGTTTCTGGAGTTTTCTGGCTTCTGATGTTGGCATAGTAAATATGAAAACACCTTCATATTCTATTAAAGTAAACAGTCGCTGTCAAGGGGTTTTAACTCACAATTGCAGGGAGTTGTTGCGTTTGAGGTTAAACTCTGGGTATTCTAGCTAAATTACCCAGTCTGTTTTTCTATCAGCAGCTGTTTGATAGGTTGGATGTTTGGTAAATTCAGCTCTAGGGTTCTAAAACTGTCGAGCAAGGGGAGTCATCCGTTTCCCTCATATCAAACCTGCCTGCCAGCAGGCAGGTTTGCATATAAATATCTATTGTGATATAATTCAGGAATTATAAGTCCCCTTAATTTCCCGATTTGGTTTTCCAAAATGAAAAGAAGGAAAACGCTTGGCAGGCGCGTCAGTTCTGCTAGAAAGGAGATATATTATGGCTAAGCGACTTTTTGTCGGATCGCTATCTTACGATGTTACGCAGGGTCAGCTCGAAGAGCTTTTTGCTACCGTAGGAACGGTTGCGTCGGTAAATTTAATTACTGATAGAGACACCGGTAATTCAAAAGGATTTGCTTTTATTGATATGGCCAGTGATGCAGAAGCCGAAAAAGCAATTAAAGAGCTAAATGGAAAAGAAATTTCCGGTAGAGCTATCATCGTTAATGAAGCGAGACCTAGAGAAGAACGTCCCGGTGGTTTTAATCGCGGCGGCGGTTCTTTTAGCGAGCGAAGACCAAGAAGAAGGCCTTAACCTCCTTTCCTGACCTTAAAAAGGACGGCTTAACAAACGAGCGAAACGATATTTGCTAGAGACCGAAGGTCTCGTCCTACGTCAAGCCTAGCTTTAGCTTTGCTATAGTAAAACCGTATATTCCTCGACGACTAGGGTTCCAGAGGTTCTAGATTTGGGATAATTAGACTACGAGTTCTAAATGCGTCAAGCAGGGGAGCTATTTTTTCTTATTATAAGTGCCTGTTCTTCCCGTAGTACTGCGAAAATTGGACTTGGTTACTGCGTTAGAATGCGGTTTGACTAGACCTCAATCTGCTGTTAATCTCTAGATAGACAATTTAAAAGAGAGAGGAGAGGGCATGTGGAAGGGAGAAAAGGTCTCGATTATCCTCCCTACCTATCGGGAGAGAGACTCAATCGGAGGTGTGATTCGAGGTCTTTTGAAGTTAGGAATAGTGGACGAAATCGTGGTT
>Ga0315296_10003091_pt1 | contig 14016 bp, 11 predicted proteins | sample YL17G14_18_MG_FD_203921 | JGI IMG/M metagenome (GOLD analysis project Ga0315296, IMG submission 203921) | Sediment microbial communities from Yellowstone Lake, YNP, Wyoming, USA - YL17G14_18 | ecosystem: Environmental > Aquatic > Freshwater > Lake > Sediment | place: USA: Wyoming | collected... | reverse complement strand
GCTTCTTCATCAAGATTTCATTCATGGCTGCCGGCGTCTTGATTTCAAACGTCAGCATGCCGGTGTCCTGGCAAATGGGCCCTTCGTTCTCACATGCCATGTCGATGTTTTGGCCGATGATGGCCAGGGCCTGGCCGGCCTGGGTCGAGGGCTGTTCGGTCTTCAGCGCTCGGGCCATCGCCTGGCGCACGTCAGGGGGTAGGTTGGTGGAAGTCTGAATAATGAGTTCCAGCATGCTCTCGCGGAAGAATTCCATGGGGACCTCCAAGTGCGGTAGGTGGCAATCGTGTGCACCCTCGGTGGCCGCCTGCGCTGTTCGACGGCATGCGGCCCCCGACGATGAAGCCTGAGACATGCTCGTCGCGGTGACCCCGGGAGCAGGACGCCAGATTATAACGCCGAAAGGCCCTTGGGTATGCAGTCCTTCCGTGCCTGAGGGCAAGGAAAGGCCTGAGGACGAGTGCCCAGGCAACTTCCTGCCCGGCGTTGGCTTCAGACGGAATGTAGGTAACAGGGCTTACAGGGATACTGAATACGAGGCCAAATATGACGAAGGTCCTAGTGTTGTTGTGTGCGCTTGCCGCCCCACTGCTCTTGCCTTTGGGGCTTTCGGCTGCCCCGGCAGCGGAGGTTCCGGCAGGCACGCATTTTCTGGTTGAGCTCCGCGACAAACTCGACGCCAAGAAAATCAAGGTCGGAAAGAAATTCAAGGCCGAGACACTTGAAGCGCTGCAAGCCAGCGACGGCAACATCGTCCCGGCGGGCGCGAAGCTGAAGGGGCACGTGAGCTTCGTCGAATACAACAAGATGATGCTGCGGTTTGAGCGGATCGAATCCAAAAGCGGAAAGCTGCCCATCGTTGCCACGGTATCCCGAGTGCTGGAAGAGAAGGGAATCAGCGGCAAGGTCGGCGAGGAGGGCGAGATTCGCGCCCAGCACAGCCGCGCGCGCGGCGCTATCGCCGGAGCTGCTATCGGCGCGGGTGTGGGCGCCGCGGTCGGCGCCTCCCAGGGAGGCAAGAAAGGCGCGGGAATCGGCGCCGCCATCGGCGCCGGCTCGGGCGGCGTGGTCGGCGCGATTATCGGCAGTGGAGACTTAGTGCTCCAGAAGGGCACCCGGCTCGAACTGGAACTCGAGCGCCCGCTGCTCTTCGAGCCCCGGCGGTAAAGGGGTTGCTGGCGTTTACCGCCCCAGGCGCCGCGCGTAGGCCTCGGCGTGCACAGTCTTCGCCGCCTCCACCATTTCCGGGTAGGGCGTGTCGGTGATGGTGACGAATCCGATGTTGTAGTTCTCGCCGTCGTAGGCTCGCCCGGTCAGCGGTTCGTCAACGTACTCAAACCACGCGCACCCCACGAACGCTGGATGATCAACGACGCTGTGAATGTAGTCGCGGTACATCGCGGCGCGCGCCTGCTGGTTGGGCGTGGAGACCAGTCCAGTGTGGAAGATGCCCCGGTCCAGAGCCCCGAAGTGAAATTCACCAATGATGACCGGCTTATTGAGTGTCTTCGTGAACTCCCACTCTTTCGCATCAACGTGCGACCGGTAGATGTTGAAGCTCACCACGTCGCAGTATTCCGCTGCAGCCGCCACAGCTTCCGGCGTGCGCCAGGCGAAGCGGCAGCCCAGGTAGAGGTGGTTCGGGTCGTATTTTCGCAGCGCGTCGCGGACGACGTTGAAATACTGCTGCGCGAACCGCTTGAGGTAACTGGCAAAGTCCTGCCGCATCTGGGGAGTCAGCGCGCCTTCGGGTTTGAACGGTTGATTGAGCAAAGCCACCCAGGACGAGAATGTCGTGCCCCAGGCTCTGTTCAATTGACTGACCTTGCTGTAGTGCAGCTTCAGTTGCTCCACGAAGGCCTGCTTGGCGGGTGAATCTTTGCCTGCGGCGAGCGTTCCGTACGCCAGCCCGTAATGGCCGCGGTCACTGTCGCCCGCGCCCCAGGAAATCTCGTTGTCGATGAAATAGCCGAGGCACCAGGGATCGTCGCGGTAGCGCTGGACGGTGTCGCGGATATTCTTGTCCACGGCAGCGGCGAACTTGGGGTCGAAGGGGTCGTGCATCTTGCCCCAATAATCCTGGCCGCTGGCCACCCGCGCGTAATCGCCGCCGAGATCAATGGTGGCTGTGTAAGGAACGCGCTTCAGGTCGTAGAGAGCAGGATCCGACCAGTTGGCGATGGTATTGAATCCCCAAGCGCGCAACCGGTCGAGGGCGAAGGAGCGAAACTTGGGCAGCCACTCCGGCCCGTATTTGCGTTCCAGGTTGGCGGAGTAAAAGTTGAAAGTCCTGCCCTTCTTGGTCGGCCCGTAGAGAACTTCGGTGGTGTCGGCGAAATGCTTGGAGAGGGGATCGTCTGCCGTCGGCAGCCACGTGAACATTTTCTCGCGGCCGGTAACCATCGTGGGGCCTTCGGTAAGCGCAATCGTATCCACGCCGAAGGAGAGGAACAGATGCCCGCTCGGGGTCACCAGCCACCATTTGCCATCTCGCTTGACCGTGGTGAAGAAACCAGTGGGTTGAATCTGCGGGCCGGAAGCCCAGCCGCCATACTCGTCGCGCTCGGGCAGGGTGGGCGCGGCCTGGATCTGGTTTTCTTCTTCGGCGCGCTGGCGGGCGAAAGCGCTGGCGTCCTTGATCTTTCCCGGCCAATCGGCGCGAGTGTATTGGCCTAAGGCATCCACAATTCCCTCATAAGAAACGGGGGGCAGGAGCCGGAGGTTGTCCAGGATGAGCGTGCGCGCGGTCGGGAGCCGGTCGAGAAAGATCTGAAAGGCCGTCACGTGGCTCTCGTCCACACGCTTGAACGAGCCGTAGATGATGGGTTCAACGCCCGGGAAGGGCGGGCCGCCACGCATGCCGTTCTCCATGGGCAGCGTCGGGCCCAGCGGGTAGGAATAGCTTACGGAAAGGCGAGGCCCAATCGTCGAGTGGCCAAGCACGCTGTGGTGCGTGTCATCGGCGGTGAGGGCGTCGTCAATGCGTATGCCAAAACTGATTTCCTCGTCCGAGGGATTGGTCAAATCAAAAGCCAGTGCGCCGTAGGCGCGCCAATCCCAGGCCTTCTCACCTGCGGAAAAATGTAGGCGCGCTCTTTTTGCGGGGGCGAATTCGATCTTCCAGGCCTGCTGGCCGCCGGGCCCTTTTCCCAGAACCATCGTGATCTTTGCGTTTTCCGGCGTGGCCTTTTCGATCTTGAGCGGGGTGGCATCCACAGCAGCCTGCTGAGGCGCTGCCTGCGTGGACGTGCCACCAAGTGCCAGGATGAGCCTATCGGTGCGCCCGGTATTTCCCACGACGAGAAGCAGGGCAACGATGAGAAAGAATAGTCGCCGCATAAGTCCCTCCCGGAACGGAACCCGACTTTCGCGCTTGGTCCCCCTCAGGCCTGGACAAGCCGCGATCTGAAGTCTAGGTGTGGCTCGACGCCGCATAACTTTCGCACTCTCGGCCGAGAATATCAACCGGCTGCGTAGTTCTCTTGTGTAGCCGCCAGCCCACATGAGGGGAACGCGCCCTACAAGGCGCTTGACGATCCCGCGCAGCCATTTGCTTTGTTGAAGAGGTGGAAAGGCTTGAGGAGCCGTGAAGGCGCACCAGTCACGGCTAAAGCTGAGAATGCTCTACTCCCTGCCGGCCGTGGGCCTTCGGCAACTGCCGCGCACACAAGCCCCTGCTGTCCCCGTTACACAAACGGGTGGCGCAGGGCGATGCGCAGGGCGCGGTCGCGGCTCAGTTGCTTTCTCAGGAGGGCGAAGGCTTCCTGGGGGCTGTCAACAAAGCGGATCAAGCGCAAGTCTTCCGGCAGGATGGTTCCCGCCTCGAGGAGCCAGTCGAAGTTAATGGCCTTCTTCCAGAATTTCGAGCCGTAGAGCAGGATGGTGGCACGATGGCCGAGCTTGTGAGTTTGCACCAGGGTGAGAAATTCCCACATCTCGTCCATGGTCCCGTAGCCGCCGGGGAAGACGATGAGGGCCTTGGCAGGCTGCGCGAACCAGAGCTTGCGCATGAAGAAGTAGCGGAACAGGAAACTCAACTCCGGGGTGATATACGGGTTGGGCTTCTGTTCCATGGGCAGCTTGATGTTGAAGCCGATGGATTTGCCACCCGCCTCGGCGGCGCCACGGTTGGCGGCTTCCATGATGCCGGGGCCTCCGCCGGAGCAGACCACCAGAAAGTGGCTGCCGTTCCTGAGGGAACGCGACCAACGGGTAATCAGGCGCGCCAGCTCGCGAGCATCCTCGTAGTAGCGGGACATCTGCACGGCCGTGCGTGCGGCGCGCAGTTGCTGGGCGCTGGCTGGCGCCCCGCCATCCTTCCCCCGGCCCTCCAGCTCGCGCAGGTGTTTGACCGCTTCCTCGCGGGGCAGTAAGCGCGCCGAGCCGAAAAACACTACGGTGTTCTGAACTCCCGCCCGCCGCAGACGGGTTTGCGGCTCCAGATACTCAGCCATCATGCGCAGCGTGCGCGCGTCGGCACTCTCCAGGAAGTGACTGTCTTGATAGGCAAGTTGTGGGTGCTGATGCATCGCGGGGTGCGGTTTCTGCTCGGCAGGCATAGGCTCCTCAAGGCGGACAGTGAGAACTGGCAAAAAAAGAATACCAGACAGGAACAGCTTTGGGGCCAGAAATCGCCTTGGGGTGCACACGATTCTGGTTGAATTCCAGCCGGCGGGCGGGTTAAGTATAGAGTGCATGCTGGCCCAGCACCCAGGGAGTACGGGAGGGCATTCTGGCCCCGGATTCCCTGCCATTTGCGGGCCGGCAAGGAGGAAGAGGACATGCCTTCATTTCGTGATCTGACCCGCCGCGACTTCATGCGCCGCAGCGCCGCAGGATTCGCCGGCCTGGGATTCTTATTGAACGGCAAGTGGGTGCCGCTGGAGGCGTCGCAAGTGCTGCCGAAACCTGCCAACCCGGCGGACCGCGTTGGGGTAGGGTTCATCGGCGCGGGCATCCGCGGCCACATCTTGATGGACGCGGCGAAGCAGACGGGCTTGGCCAACCTGGTGGTGGCCAGCGATTGTTACCAGGGCCATCTGGACCGCGCCAAGGAGCGCACGGAAGGCAAGATCGAGACCAATTACGCGCAGTATAAGAAAGTCCTGGAGCGCAAGGACGTGGAGGCCGTGGTCGTCGCTACGCCCGACCACTGGCATCTGACTATCGTGCTCGATGCCCTCTCCGCTGGCAAGGACGTCTACATCGAGAAGCCCATGACCCGGCTGGTGGAAGAAGGCCCGAAGATCATCGAGGCTGCCAAGCGTTACAACCGCGTGGTGCAGGTGGGCAGCCAGGGACGCAGCTCGGCGTTGCAGAAGAAGGCGCGCGAGCTCGTGGCCTCGGGCCAGATCGGCAAGGTGACCAAGATCGTCGCCTCCTACAATCGCAACAGCTCGACCGGCGCCTGGAACTATCCCATCCCGCTGGATCTGAAGAACGGCGTCAACTTCAACTGGGAAGAGTGGCTGGGACCAGCGCCCCAGCGCGCTTACGATGCCGAACGTGTCTTCCGCTATCGCAAGTACTGGGACTATTCGGGCGGTATCTCCACCGATCTCTTCGTGCACCTCATCACTTCCATTCACTTCATCATGGACGCGAAGGTGCCCGCGAGTGTGGTGGCCTCGGGCGGGATCCTCTACCGCAGAGACGGCCGCGAGGTGCCCGACACGCTCGATGCGCTCTTCGAGTATCCCGAAGGCTTCAACGTCAACATGGGCTCCACCTTCAACAACGCCTCGACGCCCGAGCAGGGCATGGTGTTCCTGGGCACGCAGGGTTCGCTCTCGCTGCTGGGCGGCAGCTTGAGCGTGGCGGCGGAGAATCCGCGCGAGGGTTACAAGTACTCCATCGATAGCTGGCCGCTCAAACTCCAGGAAGACTTCATGAACCAGGACAACCATCGCGAGGAAGCTAGCCCGCCGCTGCGCGTGGAGGGCATCGTCAGCTACCGCGCCGAAGGCCCGGATGCCACGGCGCTGCACATGGCGGAGTTCTTTGAGTGCGTGCGCTCGCGCCAGCAGTGCCCGGAGAACGCGCAGGTCGGTCACTACGCGGCAGCCGCCGGCCACATGGTGAACCTGTCATACCGTTCTGGGAAAAAGATGTTCTGGGATGCGGCCAGCGGAACCGTGAAGTCCTGAGCCGCGCGCACGGGGTTGGCCTCAACCCTGTCCAGGATTCGGGCAAGGCCCACGACGGATGGCCGATCCGCCGTGGGCCCAATGCCTTACAGTCTCACCAGTCTTATCCTTCTCAATGAGCGGGAGGGGGTAGAACAGAACGCACAGACAATTTGTCCGCCTCAAGCTATAGCCGCTTTTGATTCAGTAAGTTAGAGACCAAACGCCCACCGCCCCCCGACGACCCTGGCCTGCAGCCCTAGGTTTCTTACTGTCCCAATTTGCCACACTCCAAGCTCGGAGCGCTTCAAGGCTGAGTGGCACTCTATAGGAGCGACGGAGCGACAACCCGAGGCAGCGCCGCTAAACGCAGGGGCATGCCACACTGCGCCGCACCTACCACTCCGGCCCGGTCAATTGACCTTCAAGGTGAGCGGGTAGCCACGACGAGCGCTCTTCCTCGTCGTGGGTCTTTGGTTTTCCCCGACGACGCGCCCACGACGAATCCAGCCGCCGATTCGTCGTGGCTACCAGCTTCGTCCTCGAGATTGACAGCGAGTCGCCCCGCCACGATGGTGGTGCCGTGGCTTTTCCCTTTTGCCCTGTCACCACGAGGCCTAGCGGAACAGGCAGAGGCTCACGGGGCGCGCCAGAGGAGCTTGTTGTCCTTGTCAAACATGATCATGGAAGCCGCGGAAGTCGTGCGAGTCTCGCCCGAATCTGGCATCAGGAGAGAAGTGACACCGATCTTGGTCGAGTATCGCTGAGGATCGAAGAGCATCAAGGCTGGCCCCTCCAAGCCCCAGTCGCGGACTGCTATTGGTTTCCCGTCAGGCTCAAAGTCCAATTCGAAGGGCTTGACGTGACCGTCGGTGAGACCCACCCGCAGACCGTCCGGGCCGTACATGAGAAGCCCTGAACCCTCAGTCCCCACCTCAACGGTTACACCACCATTCACTTTCGGAGAACGGAGCGAAAACCGCGCAACGTCGGCGTTCAGGCCCAATTCGGCTTGGGGCTTTCCCCTCGCATTGCGAAGCGACATGACCGGCTCCCCATCCTCGGTTAGGTACAAGGACACTCGCCGGTTGCTCTCTTTATCGTAGAGATGCAGAGCGGGCGATGAATTCTCGTCCGTCTCCAGGCGTGCTCGCACCCTCTGCTTCGCGTCTCTAAGGACGAACTTCTCGGCCTCTACGATGCGGCTCTTGGGTGCGGCTTGGCCCATGAGCACGATTGCGGCGACCGCTATGAGAGCTACCGCTCCGGCTCGTTTCAACCTGCGGTTTTGCCTTTCCAGCTTGTCCAACCGCGCCAGTACAGCAATAAACTCCGGCGTTTCATGTTGCATCGGAACCTCCGCCTTACAGGAAGTTTCGGACTGGAGTGCTACACACTACGCTGAGAAAAGTTGAGTTTCAAGATATGTCGGGAGGCCCGTCGAACTCCAGCCTGACCTCGAATCCGAGAGATGCAGCGTCCCTATATGCATCAACCAATGAGCTCCTGAAGCTTTCGAGAGTTTGGTATTCATGACTGTTTACGGCCATCCTGCCCCCGGAGCAGTTGGAGGAGGAGCAACCGAAAGGCACTCCTTCCCATTTCTGCACCGGGTAACCGCTTGTCGCGCCACACTTGGTACAGCGGAGCACAACCGCTTGAATATCAGTCAGGCGTACAAACCAATGCCGTTCTGCTGTCATAGATCACCTCGCTTGTGAAGATCGCAAATCCTGCTTGGGCTGGCGTTCATCCGCACAGCGGGTAGCGCGGACTTCGCGCGTTGCGAAGCCCGCGGCCTACAAACTGGCAATCATCGACGAGGCGCCTAGTTTCTGAGACGCGGAACTCTACGCTACCTTGCTGTTACTCCGCGAGAGCTCTACGATTCCAAAAGTCTTAGGCAGCCACCTTCATTAACTACTTCAACCATATTTGGTGTTTGCAGGTCAGAAGAGGTGGGATTCAAGTAACGATTCTCTATTTGGAGCACAGGAACCTGCAAATGGCCAAAGCGCGCCCAATTCTGAACGCTAAAACGTCCGAACAAATACACGTATTGCTTATCATACGCGAACAACAATACGCCAACCTCAGCTCCGTCCTTCATGATCCTAACAGTATGTAGGAGCGAAATTATACAGAGTAGGATTCCATTAGCCGCCTCATCACACACGGGGGCGAACCCCAGCCTTCCGAACAAAGAACTGAATGAGTCTTTGATTTCTCGATCATTAAATACAGGCTTGACCTTAAACTTATCGCCAAGGTTAATTCCGTCTGCATTAAAGAATGACTTCGTTCTCGAAAGTACATCGCAGAGCTCGCCTCGATCCCTGTCCCTGTGAGCTACGAAATTTGCTAACTCCCAAACCACCGGCTCATGACCTTTGGATGAGTCTCTAACGAGGATCATGAGGGCATAGATATCCTTTTCGTCAAATGAAAGTGACCCCAACTTGTCGTAAACATCTTTGAATAACATGGCCTCTTTTGGGTCCACAGATCTTCATCCTTCAAGTGAGACAGTCCAACTCTTGTTTAGGCCGACCCGCATAATCACCCTGCCCGGTCGCCCTAGCGCGAAACCGCTGCCGCGAACGCTAGCCGCGACGAGTGTTTTGCCTCGTCGTGGGTCTTGGGGCTTCCCCGACGACGCGCCCACGACGAATCCAGCCGCCGATTCGTCGCGGCTGCCCGCCTGAAACTCAAGAGAGAATCTACCCGCTAGCGAAATGTCAGCCCGATGCGGAGGCCCAAGAAATGGACCGCCGCGCCTTGAGAGAAAAGGGAGTGGACGTGGTCACGCACCTCGATGCGCAGGGCTGCCCGCTTGTCGAACCACCAATTGAAGCCGAAGCCGAAATTCATGCCGTTTCCGTCATCCCGATGAAGTCGAACGTGTGAAATCCGTGTGTAGCCTGCGGTGACGAACCCTTCCGCACCCTTCTTCTTGTCCTTGGCGCCGTAACGGGCGACGACACTGGGCGAAAAGGTCCCCCAGTGTTCGGTGCAGCAGTCCCCGACGGCCCGGAAGTATCCGAGGTCCATGCCCGCGCCCACGTGGCGGGTGAAGAACCGCTCGATGCCGCCGCCCATGTGAATCGCCGCTCTGCTGCCGTCGGCGGTCGTAACCCGTCCCCCTGGGGCGAAGTAGCCATATCCGTACCATTTGGAGTAGTCGCTGGATTGCGCCTGCCCCAAGCAGGGAACCAGCGCCAAAATCAGTATTCCCAAAACTGCCCTTAACATAAGGCCCTCCTTCAATTCCTGTTCATGCTCCGAACTTGCCCATCGACGCGCCGCGAGCATCACCAAAATGTCAGCGCGACCCGAACGGCCACGAAACTGAACTGGTCGAGGTCTGGATATATGTAATTCAGGATGCGGCCGCCGTGGCCGTGGTAGCGGACGTCGAAGCGCACGCCCACATGCTTCGACGCGAAGACGTCGATGCCTCCCCCGACGTTGAAGCCTTGTGTCATTAAAGGTTTATGGCCCCACAAACCTGTACCCGTATGTGTGTTATGCCCGAAGAAAACGGTGTAACCGCCTGCCACAAACGGCGCGGCATTGCCTCGGATCTTTTTGGGGAAGAAGTGGTAGGACAAGTCGGCCGAGCCCACGCCAGTCATCTTATTACGATTGCCTCGAATATCCAGGCCTGCGACACCAACTTCAGCACCGATGCCCAAACCCTTGAATACGTAAACTTCCCCGCCAAAACCGGCGGCAGGAGTCATTCCGCGCGTCCCAGCGCCAAGGAAGCCATATCCCAGGCCACGAGGCGGATGATCTGCGTTCTGTGCCAACGCCAATGCCGGCATAATGGCCAACAAGGTTGCTGCCGCGATGAGTCTTTTCATGTTTCACCCCTTAGCCGGTAGCCACGGCCAACGCGCTCCGGCCGTGGGTTCTTGGAATTGCTCGAAGTCAATACACAGATCGATTGACAGTGGCTACCCGCTCATCCCGGCTGGGGCATCAAGAGCAGGTAGCCACGACGAGCCCACGACGAATCCAACCGCCGATTCGTCGTGCCTACGCCGCACGAGGCCGATTATAACTCCCCCACAACCCCCAAAGCTGCACAGTTTGACAAGCATAAACTCTGCGTTACTATCGCAAGGCCGAGAGAAACTCCGGCAAGGAGGAAGAACCAATGAGCCATCATGGTACCCGATTGAAGTCGACCAACCCGCTCGAAGTCAGCCGGCGGGAATTCCTTTCCGGCTGCGCGGCCTGCGCGGCGTCGGCGCTGTGTGTGCCGGCGCTGGCTGTCGCGGCCTCGCCGGCGGGAGCAACGCAGGCCGCTGCGACAACAAGCGATGAGAAGGCCAAAATCCGGCTGGTCTTCACTCACATCTCGCCCACCGAGAGGACCTGGCCTTACCAGGGCTATGACTACGAAGCGCGCAAGAAGGACCTGACGTCCCGGCTGCGTCAGGCGTGTCCCGGCGTCGAATTCCTGCCCACCACCGTGCAGAGTGCGGAGGAAGCGAAGAAGCTCCTTGCCTCCGACCCGCCCGTGGATGGCTACTTGGTTTACCTGGTGGGCATCTGGTCGGGGGCGCCGGAGGTTATTGCGTCCTCGGGCCGGCCGACTATCCTTGTGGATGACCTGTACGCGGGCTCGGGCGAACTGCTCATCCAGTACGCGGCCGCGAAGCGCCAGGGGCTGAAAGTGGCGGCGGTCTCTTCCTCGCGCTTTGAGGACGTGGTTCAGGCGGTGAAATGTTTCGAATGCCTGAAGAAGATGCGTTCTTCGGTGATCCTCGACGTCATCGAGCGGCCACCGGGTGAGGAAGCCAAAGCCATCCAGGAGGTGTTGGGCACGACGGTTCGCCCGACGACCGCCGAGGAGATCAACGCGGCCTACCGCAAGGCCGATCGTTCCCAGGCTCAGGCGTATGCCCGACGCTGGGTCGAGGAAGCGCGCGCGGTGGTCGAGCCATCGCGGGAGGAAATCGAGAAGTCGGCGCTGATGTACGTTGCCATGCGCGACCTGATGCAGCAACATCAGGCACAGGCGGTCACGATTGATTGTCTGACCCTTTTCTACGGCGGGAAGCTGCTCGCCTATCCTTGCCTGGGTTTCTTCCAACTGAACAACGACGGCCTGGTGGGTGCCTGCGAGGCTGATTTGCGCTCGACCGTGAGCATGCTATTGATGTCGTACCTGGTGGGGCGGCCGGGCTACATCTCCGACCCCGTCATCGACACCTCGAAGAACCAGATTATCTATGTCCACTGTGTTGCGCCCAGCAAAGTGTTTGGGCCCAGCGGCGCGAGCAATCCTTACGACATCCGCAGCCATTCGGAAGACCGCAAGGGCGCCGCGGTGCGCTCGCTCCTGCCTCTGGGCGAGATGACGACCACGCTCGAGTTCGATCCGTTGCGCAAGGAGGTGGTCATCCACCAGGCGAAGACCGTGGAGAACATCGACGAGGATAAGGCCTGCCGCACCAAGCTGGCTGCCGAGGTCAAAGACATCGACAAGCTGATGACTGAGTGGGACCGCTGGGGCTGGCACCGCGTCACCTTCTACGGCGACCTGAACCGCCCGGTGGAGAATCTGGCAGCCCTGGCGGGTTTCAAGGTTACCTGGGAAGGGTAAAAGGGCAGTGACGAGTCCCGCGGCAGGCTCGGGATGGTCACCGAAGTCGAACCATGACCAGCGACCAGCGACGAGCCGTGGCCGTGCGGGCGGCGGCTTTGGAGTGCGGTGCCTCTGGCACCGCTTTCTCGGGCGGGGCTCAGCCCCGCCGCCGCGCGAGGCCAAGTAGGGGCACGGCGGCTTGCCGCTTTGGAGTGCGCTGGCTCTGCCAGCGCTTTGGAACAAGGCGGAAGCAGAGCTGCCGAAATGCAAAGCGGAAGCAGAGCTTCCGCACTCCAAAGTGTGCGACTCCCTGGCCCAATGCCATACCAAGGAGTAAACTCTGGGCACCTGGGCAAGAGAAAAGCTTCTGAAGAGCAAAGCGGGAGCAGAGCTGCCGAAATATAGAGCGGGAGCAGAGCTCCCGACAGGCAAAGCGGAAGCAGAGCTTCCGCACTCCAAAGTGCGCGACTGGCCGCACAGCCCGGTACACCGACTGACGGAAGTCGTAGCCTACATGGTGACGGCCGGTACCTACCGCAAGCAGCCGTTCTTTGGCTCGCCCGACCGGCTGGAACACCTCTGCGACACGCTTCTCGAACTGGCGGAAAAGTACGGCTGGCGCCTCCAGGCCTGGGCGGTGCTCACCAACCATTACCATTTCGTCGGCCTCTCGCCCTCCCAAGCCGCGAGCCTGCGACCGTTCGTTCAGCATCTTCATTCTGTGACCGGCAAGGAAATCAATCGGCGCGATTGCGCTCCGGGACGCAGAGTCTGGTTTGAGTACTGGGAGACCCGGCTGACGTATCACAAGTCCTACTTAGCCCGGCTGAGTTATGTTCACCGCAATGCAGTCCATCATGGGTTGGTGCGAGTGCCGTCGGCTTACCCCTGGTGCTCTGCGGGATGGTTCGAGCGCCGGGCCGATGCAGCCTTCTACCACACCGTGATGAACTTCCCTTGCGACCGCCTCAACCTGCCCGACGATTACATCGTGCATGCGAGCGAGCTGACAGCACGGTAGCCTTAGCACAGCGGCGGCTTGCCGCCTTGGAGTGCGGTGCCTCTGGCACCGCTTTCTCGGGCGGGGCGGCGCTGCCCCTGCCCCGATGCAATCGGGGCCGCCGCTTTGGAGTGCGCTGGCTCTGCCAGCGCTTTGGAGCAAAGCAGGAGCAGAGCTCCCGACAGGCAAAGCGGGAGCAGAGCTCCCGACAGGCAAAGCGGAAGCGGAGCTGCCGAAATGCAAAGCGGAAGCAGAGCTTCCGCACTCCAAAGCGCTACGCCGCTTCGCCTGACTTCCGAGAGAAAATCTTTCGCAGGGTTCTGACCACAGCCGCGTCCGCCTTGGCCGGAAGAAATGCTTCCGCGAACGTTCTGCCGCGCTTAATCGCGATCCAGACCGTCGCGGCGACCGCTGCCAGCCAGACCAGCGCGTTTTGCGACGAGGCCAGAGGCCAGCCGTAAGGTGACATGTACTCGTGGCGGCTGAAGGGGAAGAAATAGACAATCGACCAATCGCGCCCGCTCCCCAGAAGATCGCACAGCAAGTGAACATGGAAGGCGACCAGCGATAGCAGCAGGACCTTGAGCCGCTGGCGCGCCAGGGCTGTCCAGAGGACGGTCCCGACAACGGCGGCCACCAGGCCGTGGGCGATGACGTGATGATACCCGCTGTGTGCCCCGGCGCCGGCCAGCAAGGTGAGCGCGTCAAGATCCGGCGCCACGCCCGACCAGGTGACCAGCCGGCGGTCGCGGCGCTCCGGCAGATGGTGTCCGATCAGCCAGGAGACAGCGAGATGAATGGGGACGTGCATGGGGGGGCCTCCTTTGCGCGGGCCACGAGGTGCTGTAGCAGCGGCCCCGACGCGTCGGGGCAGGCTGTCCCCGCCGCCATCCCGGAACACCAGCAGCGCTGAGGCAACGCCGCTACAGGAAGAGTTCCAACGCCGAACCACGGACATTACGCTACGGATTGCGCCGGCACAATATCAAACTCCCGGCGGCATGCAAGGGCCATCGCCGCCAACACAGCAAAGGGTCTTGTGCCGCATTGCGCGTGGGCGTATGGTGGGCAGCGATCATCGAGACCTTCTGAGAGGTGACATGTGATGAATCGACGATCCTTTCTCGCCGCCACGGCTGGCTCGGCTGCTCTGGCGGGCTTTCCGGCGCCCCTCGGCGCGAATCTCCCAGGCGAAAAGGGATTACGCCTTTCCGTCACTTGGTGGTTGATGGGCAAGATGCCGGTGGGCGAGGCGCTGGCCACACTCGTCCGCCACGGCTACGACGCCTTCG
>Ga0315296_10003090_pt1 | contig 14018 bp, 12 predicted proteins | sample YL17G14_18_MG_FD_203921 | JGI IMG/M metagenome (GOLD analysis project Ga0315296, IMG submission 203921) | Sediment microbial communities from Yellowstone Lake, YNP, Wyoming, USA - YL17G14_18 | ecosystem: Environmental > Aquatic > Freshwater > Lake > Sediment | place: USA: Wyoming | collected... | reverse complement strand
AAGCTGCTCAAGATAGTGGACTCTACGATCCAGTGTCAGCTTATCGCTTCCTCGCAGTCTATTACGCCAGGCCAGCCTTTTGAGGTTCTGCTGGTGGCTGAAACGCCGGATGGTCAGCCTGTTACCGCTAGTGGGGAGGTAACCTGCCAGTATTTCGACAAAAATTACCAGAATCTATCTGAGCAAAAGCAGTCGGCTGTCCCGGTGACCGGCTCGACCGCTGTGTCGTTTACGGCGCCTGAGCATACTGCCTGGGCTCAATTGCACGGTTCCATCCGCTCGCAGAACGCTGACGCCCAGACAGATCTGGTTATTTACGCGGCCTATTCGCCCACCGATAGTTTTCTGCATCTGCGACGCACTTCGGATGGGCCTGTGCAAGTCGGAGACACCGTAACGATAGACGTATTTCGGACACACCAGGCGACGATCTACTACGACGTGTTCGCAAACGGCCATACCGTGTGGTCGGATGCTACGACCGGCTCTGCGATAGTCTTCCAGGCCACCCAGCAAATGGTGCCCGCCGCCAAGGTGGTGGCGTACATAATCAATCCGAACAATGAAATCTCGGCGGACACTTTGCCGCTTGAGGTTGTGATAGACGTTGCAGCCGAACTCACCGTGGAGTTTGATGCCGACAAGGTTCTGCCCGGCGAGCCGGTGCAGGTATCCGTGCAGGCACAGACTGAATCAATGGTGGGCTTAGCGATTGTAGATGAGTCGGTTTACGCCCTGAATGAGGGCCGGCTGAATATGCAGGAGGTCTTCAACGAGCTGGAACGTCGGTTTATGGAGCCGCAGGTTGAGACACACGAATCTCCGTCCACTTACGGGGCTTACGAAGTGTTCAAGCAGGCTGGTGTTCAGGTGCTGGTTTCAGGCGCGGTCGATCTGCCGCAAGGCCAGCAGGTCTGGGGCGGCTGGGGGCCACCATGGTTTGTCCGCGGAGGCGGCGGCTGGGTGCCGGCGCCGGCGGTGGGACCAGTCGATGGGAAAGCCAATGAAGGTGCTTCACTTGCGGAGGTGACGTATATCCGCCAGTATTTCCCCGAGACGTGGCTTTGGCTGCCCGACCTGCTCACTGGAGCCGACGGAAAAGCCACGGTCGATCTAACCGCTCCCGACAGCATCACCACCTGGCGATTGCACGCAGTCTCCACATCACAGCAAGGTCTTGGCATTACCGAATCGGTGCTTTTGGTGTTTCAAGAGTTCTTCGGCGAACCCGACCTGCCCTACGCCGTTACCCGCGGCGAGCAGTTCCCGGTGCGCATCCAGATATTCAACTACCTCGATGAGCCGCAGACGGTCCACGTCGAGCTGGCTGAAGCCGACTGGTTCAAACTGCTCGATGACGCCAAAAAGGATGTCTCGGTCAACGCGAACTCGGTAAGCTCCGTTTCGTTCTTAATCGAACCCGCCAAGCTGGGGCGTAATATCCTGGAGGTGACGCTCCGCTCGCCGCTGCGGGCGGACGCCGTGCGTAAAGAGCTGCTGGTAGAAGCCGAAGGCACACGGCGTGAGCTGATCACGAACGGCCTGATCAAGGCAGGCCAGGCCGTTCAACTGGACGCCAATATGCCGCCCTACTATGTGGAAGGCTCAGAAAAGCTGCTTCTAAGCATCACTCCCAGCCTGGTTGCCCAGAGCATCAACGGCGTCGATGACCTGCTGCAAATGCCTTATGGCTGCGGCGAGCAGAACATGATTTTCTTTGCACCGGATGTCGAAGTGCTGCGATACCTGAACGCAACCGGGCAGTTGACGCCCGAAGTCCGCGCTAAGGCGGAGCACTTTATCACCGTCGGCTATCAGCGAGAGCTGACTTTCCGCCACAACGACGGCTCGTTCTCAGCCTTCGGCGAGAGCGACCAGACAGGCAGCCTGTGGCTGACCGCCTTCGTTCTGGGTTGTTTCAGTGCGGCAAGGGACATTCAAACCATCGATGAAACCGTTTTGGCCGAAGCGGCTCACTGGATCGAGACCCATCAGTCAGCCGACGGCTCGTGGGAGCCGATTGGCTTTGTCTGCCACAGCGAGATGGTCGGCGGCGTGAAAGGTACATACGCGCTGACAGCCTTTGTTACCATCGCTCTGGCAGATTACGGTGCAGCCACGCCGCAAGTGCTCACGCGGGCCGCCCAGTATCTGGCGAATAATGTGTCGGCTGTTCGAGACGATGCGTACGCACTTGCGATTGCTGCCCTGGCTTTTGCGCGTATTGACAACACCGCAGCAGCCGAATCGGCTATTGAGCGGCTGTTGGAAATCGCCATCAGGGATGATAACGGCATTCACTGGGAGCCTCACGCCGTCGAGACTACGGCTTATGCAGCGCTGGCTATGATCGAAATGGAAAAAGCCCAGGCAAACGATGCCATCAAGTGGCTGGCCTTGCAGCGAAACGGCCAGGGCGGGTTCGGCAGCACACAGGACACGGTAGTGGCGTTGAAGGCCCTGATGACTGCTGCCAGAGCGCAGAGCCGAAATGTCAACCTGACCATCACTGCAAAAGCAACCGGCAAAGGCGTGGTGGCGGAATTTAATGTGGATAGCAGCAACTTTGACGTGCTGCAAATTGCGGAGCTTCCGGTTGGAAGTGACATCGAGCTGAGCGCCACAGGTTCGGGCGAAGCGCGGTTCCAGCTTGTTCGCATCTTCAACGTGTTTCTCCGCGATGACTGCATCAGTAATGATATGACCCTTGAGGTTACCTACGATGCAGACCACGTGGAGATTGATGATATTGTCAACGTCACGGCTGCTGTCCGCTATTTTGGCCTGGAGGGAACTTCGGGAATGATGATTGTTGATGTCGGGGTGCCGACAGGGTTTTCGCCCGTGGAGGAGTCGCTGACGGCTCTGGTCGATGCAAAGAAGGTCAGCCGATTTGAAATTGCAGGCCGCAAAGTCATCCTGTATGTGGATGGTTTAGCCCCCGGCGAGAAGCGCACCTTCACATTTCAGGTCAAGGCTCGATTCCCGGTACGGGCTATCGTCCCGGATAGCAAGGCCTACCTGTATTATCAGCCCCAGATACGGGCGGAATGTGCGGGGCCGAAGATCACCGCCGGCATGGCTCTATGCACAGTCGATTTGGCGTACCTCGTGAGGTTTGCCGGTGACTGGCTTGAGACCGGAGCCGCATCGCAGATGGACCTGGATAATAGTGGCGGCGTAGACTTCAGGGACTTCAGCATATTCGCAGGGCGATGGCTTGATGCCTGTCCACAGCAATAAAAAGTGGGGCCTATACCCAAGCGGCATAGGCCCCAAGCACACTTTCTCCTCTGCAGGAAAGGAAGTTGCACCGTGCGCAGGCGGGGTTTTACGCTCATCGAGCTTTTGGTCGTGATCGCTGTCATTGCGGTCTTGATGGCGATCCTCATGCCGGTGGCAAGTGCTGCCCGTGAACGGGGTCAGCGTGCGGTCTGTCTGAGCAATCTCAGGCAGCTCACGCTGGCGTGGGTCGCCTATGCCGACCAGCATGATAGCAAGCTCGTCTGCGGCAGGGCCTTTGGTGGGACGATAGCAGGTCCCCTGAGGCTGGAAGGCTGGGTAGGTCGAGCCTTTCTCTTTCCCGAGAGCCGTTCTGCCGTGATGGAGAATCCCGACAAAGGTCCCCTGTGGCCGTACCTCCAGGACATCGACGTCTACCGCTGCCCCCGGGGTCGGGCCGGCCACGCCGTGACGTACACGACCGTAGTCGCGGCAAACGGCGCCCAGGTGGAAGGGACGTACGTGGCCGACACCGGGGGGTGGGAGGAGACAGAGGTCGGCAAACGCGTCGGCAGTACAGTACTGAAACTGACCAGGCTCACGGATATCATAAGTCCGGGTGCGGGTCAGCGTGCGGTCTTTATGGATCAGGGCCAGACGCCGGGGAGCAATGATTTCTATGTCCATTATCTTTATCCCATGTGGTGGGGCGGGACCAGTATCCCTCCGATACGCCATGGCGATGGCGTGACCCTCTCGATGGCAGATGGACATACAGAGTACTGGAAATGGAAGGGCCGCGAGACCGTGGAAATGCCTCGAAAGGTAGTGCCTCTACGTACACTGTTCATTGAAGTGCTGGAAGGGGGCAGGAACTACCAGCCGCAGACCGAGGATGGCTTGTATGATTTGCAGAGGCTGCAAAGAGCAACATGGGGCAGGCTTGGGTACTCGGTCGGGAAACGTCCATAGCACGCAAGATACTGTGGATGGGACAGATTGTCTCGGCAAACGCTGCGGGCATTGCAGGGACTTCGGCATATTTGCAGAGCGATGGCTTGGCTCCTGTCGATAGGCATAGATAGCGACATCCAATCGGAAAAAAGCAGGGCCTATCCCGACTGGTCGGGATAGGCCCCGAAATGGTGTCAGGGCTAAACATTCGCAACACACTGCAATTATGGCCACAGAAGCTCCTCGAGCCACATATCTGCCAGAACCGCAAAGTCTTTGAAATTAACGATGCCGTCGGCGTGCAGCTCAGCGGCTGAGAATGTACATGCCCGGTCAAACGTTGCCGTGGTCAATGTGCCGGCGACGTGTGAAGTCGCCGCCAGGCCAATATAGACCGGATCGGTCATCGGAACGGTCGCGGACTGACCTTCTTGCTGCCACTTGCCATTCAGGAAGACATAGCCGGTAAACGTGTCGCCCTTACGCACTAAACGCACGCAAGCCGGCGGGGATATGCCGGTCAAAGTGCGTGAGGAGCTGGAGGCGCCATCTGCCAGGGGACGCCACTGGAAGCTCGCGCCGCCGCCGGCACCGCCCGTTATGGCTATCATCGCATTGGGCGCACCGGCGTTCAGCGTGTCGCGAATCATTACGCCGGCCTTGACCCATTCGTGTACCGGCTGCAGGCCCGTCACACGCACCGTTATCTGGCAATCGCCGCTTATCTGCCGAGACGCATAGTGGAAGGCATCAGCCGAGCCCCAGATGTCGTTGCCATCCGCCGTGATGGTATAGGTATTGCCGTCGAAGCTGAAGCCCCCAGCAGGGGTTGGTGCACCAATATCCTGGCTGGAGAACGTACCTTTCCAAACGTCCTCGGCGACGTCCCGAACGAGCCACTCTTGTGCCATCATCGCAACGTCTAAAGAGTCAACCACACAATCGTTGTTAAGACTGGCTGCGGGTTTTGCCTTGGAAGGAACGCATCTGCTGGGATACGCCCGAATATCATCGATGTATATCGTGCCCGTACCGCCGGCCTTGGGACTTGACCGGTTGCCCAGGCCAATATACATCTTCTTGATGGCCTTGGGGTTTACGCCCGCAGCGCTGAATTGTGTCAGCTCAATGTTCCACTCGTGCCAACTGGCTCCAAGCACCGAGTCGAGCTCAGGATGGTTCACCACCTTAACGTGGCCGGCATTATCTTCAACCGCCACATAGAGCTGCTCGGCGGTATTGTTAGGATCGCCATAGAAATACAATGTCAACGCCTTAACATTGTTTCTGGTCCAATCCTGCGGCGAGGGCCACTCTCGCTGGGTCTCCGAGTACCGGGCTTTGCCGCCCGCTCCGGTGTTGTCGTAAGCCAACGGCATCGACTGGGTGCCGCCCTGGACGATAGTTTGTTCCGCAAAGGGAGGTTGACTATAGCCCACAGCCGAGCCGGTGCCGTTGCCGGGATAGCCCGGTGCCGGTTCACTAAATCCGTATCCGTCCCGCCAGGTCTGGAAGATTCTGCTGCTGACATCATCGGTATAGTCCTCGAAGTCGTCCACCACGATAAAGTTGGCGACAGTTATGCTCCAGACGGTGCCTTTCCATGGGCGTTGCGGATCGTTTAACCGTTGGCGGGACGCCAACGAACTCGGCGTGCCCGAGAGTCCACGCCTGGGCGAGAATTCGTCGCCGTACCGGCGGCGGTTAAACATCGATTCGCCAGTAGGGTATGCTCCACATACCGCCAAATTCGTCAGATGGTATGCAGAAATCTGCATGCCCTACGCGGAGCTTCAGTGGGGACATAGCCGGCAGCACCGAGATTTTGCCGGCCTCGATAGATGCCCGTTGAAGCCGCAGTGGCATTTGTCACCGCAGAGGCGTCTGTGCCGAAGTAGACATCGTGCTTATCCGCTTTTTCGCCGGCAGTCCAGGCAAGCGTCGGGGTATCCTTGACGTAACCCTTGCCATTGGCCGGGCTCGGCCCACTGGCCCTTAGCAGCGGCCACAATGCACCCTGCGGAATGATCTGCCTGGCTATGGAGGGACTCTCCCAAGAAAGCTGGGCCACGGCGTCTCCATCTGCGTTGCCTTGATAGTATTCCATTACAATCGGATACCGTTGGCCGCCAACCAGCTCAATCGTAGCTTTAGCCTCTGTCGGTGCCCGACGGTCCGTCCACAAGTTGACGATGAGCTGATCGGCTACCCACAGCCGCACACCGTCGTCTGTATTAGTGTAGAAGGTGTAGGCCTCAGAGAACGGCACCTCTAGTTCGCCGCTCCATCTGATCGAGAAACTATCCACCGGCAGCGATGCGTCAGGTGAGCCTGCCGCCCAGTTGAAGTCAATCTGGGGGTCAATGCGGTTGACCACGGCAGCACCGCTCAGACTAGTGCCCTATAATACTGTCCTCTGATGCCTCCGCCCGGACGTATGGTCGTAAAGCTCCACACATCGCCCTCGTGCTTGGTAGTCTTATCAACCTCAATTTCATCAACCCGCCAGTAATAAGTTGTATTCGTCGCAAGGGCTCCGGGGTCATAGGTTGTTGTAGGCTGGTTGATCTTGAATGTGCCGCCGGTTTCGTTGGCGACGGCGGCTTGATCTGTGCCGAAGTAGATATCGTGCCAGATTGCGGTCGAACCAGCGAGCCACGTCAGGTCCACGTCGACGTCGACCCACCTTGCACCATTTTTCGGCGAAGGGCTATGGGCCGTAAAGGTGGCAGCAGTAAAGCTCCATACATCGCCGGTGTGGACCGTACACCGTCACCTTCGACCTCGTCGATTCGCCAGTAGTAAGTAGCTCCTGGAGTAAGGGGCGCGTGAAAATACATAGTATGTTGCTGACGGCCTCTGTAGTCGGCAGGACCCAGTGTCGGATTAGTGCCCACATACACATCGTGCGATATTGCGGTTTCTCCGGCAGTCCATTTTAGCAAAGGTGCGACCACGTTTGGCGTGCCGTCTGGCGGGTCGGGATTCCAAGCCTTTACCCACGGTTCGCGTACGAGCGTGCCCAGCATGTAAGCGACTGCGTTGAGAAACAGCTTCCGGCCTTCGGCATTCAGGTTGCACTCGCCTCGGCCAAAGCCCACGCCTTCTCGTGTCCCGGCACAGAATAACATTCGCCGGTCCGCGGCGGTTTGAGCAGCCCCAGGATAGAACTGGACTCCGGCTTTCCATTCGGCGACCATGGTCCAATCCTGTGTTGCGGGTTTAGCAATTCGGGTGCCGTTGCCCATATTGGCAAAGCTGAAAAACGAGACCGTGCCTGTTCCGACGGTTTGGTCATAGATATCGACGCGGTTCTTGACGTCAAGCGATACATCTTTGAAAATGGGATGGTGGAGGTCCAGAGATTCGAGCGTAGGGGTGCCGCCGTCGCCGGCCAGACTGTCGCTATTAGCCCACACTCAACGGTTGTTCCGAGCCAGGTATACGTTGAGTAATATAAGTGGCGCCTTAACGGAGTTCCATTGAGTAATCTCCTGGCCGTCATCGTAGCTGCCGCTGTCGGTGGCCCGACTAACAATGACCAGGTCGGCGGCATCAAGACGGGCTATTTTAGCGGCATCGAGCGTGCGCCAGTAGCCGTTGCCTAATGTCGCACCCTTAGTTTAGTCAACATTGTATCCCTGTGCCACAAGCAGGTCTACCCAGCCTTGGTCATCCGGGATACTATCGACACGCTCATCATAGGCATCCGAGACATAGATAATATTGGCGGCCGTTGCTGATGACGCCAGGCAAAACGCCAAAGCTAAGATCATAACAATCAATTCTCTAAAAATAACATACCTCCTTCAATTAGGGAAGAAACCGAATGAAAGGCCCCGCGCTTTCGGGGAAGCGCGGGGCCTTAGCCCCGGCCATTGGCCGGGGTACCCCCGCCGACAGGCGGGGGCTAAAGCCCCGATGGGGCTGGAAATTACAAAAATCCGGCACGCTTGAAGCCGAAACCGCCCACTTAATCACCTTTATTTATACCTAATCAGTCCCCTCGTGTCAAGAGAACATTGTTGCCTGGTAAGAGTAGCTACGATATAGTAGAGTCCGCCGAAGGCGGGGGTTGCCTCTGCCGAGCCTACTCCGCCGAAGCGGCTGCCCCGCGGCCAGCGCAGCTCGTGGCTAAGCCACAAGCTGCGAAGGCTGGAAGAAGGAGCCAAATATGAAGAAGTACGAGTGTCGTATATGCGGGTACATTTACGACCCGGATGTAGGTGATCCGGACAATGGCGTGCAGCCCGGCACCGCATTTGAAGACTTGCCGAAAACTTGGGTCTGTCCCGACTGCGGGGCAGGCAAAGATCAGTTTGAGCCTATTGAAGACTAGCCTTCAAAGCCGGAACTCACCGCAGAGAACGCTGCCCCGCGGCCAGCGCAGCTCGTGGCTAAGCCACAAGCTGAGACCGCAGAGGAAAAATCGAAATTAAACCACAGATTTCACAGATTCGAAACATTCGCTTTGCAGCAGTGTTAATCCGTGTAAATCCGTGTCAAAAAAAACTCAGCGTCCTCTCCGGCTACGGCTCGGCGCTCCGCCGAGACGAGTGCGCACTCGGCGGTACAAAGAGGGGGTGGCTGCCATGCTAGAGATTTGGCCGTCTGTGACTTCGCAGGATACCTTGTGTGCGGAGGTAGGGGCTCCGCCCAATGCCATGGTGGTCTTTGGGGCCTCCGGCGATCTGGCTCGCAGAAAATTGCTGCCGAGCATATTTGAGATTTTCGCACGGGATTTACTGGACGAACGGTTCTACCTGTTAGGTTGCGGCCGAACGAGCTTATCAGATGACAGTTTCCGAGAAGCCGCCAAGCGTGCGATACGCGAAAACGTCGACCACGCGTCAGCGAAGGATTTGGATTCTTTTGCCGGGAGGCTTTATTATATCGCCGGCAATTACGATGACGCTGTATTCTACCAGCGTATCAAAGCCAGGCTCTTGCAGTTGGACAAGAAGCACAAGGTCTACGACAACCTGGTCTATTATCTGGCGGTTCCTCCCTTTTTGTATACAACGATAGTGGAGCGGCTGGGCCAGGCTGAGCTGACCTGTCCCGAAACGCTCGGTGCGAAGCAGCAGGCCCGCCCTGAGCGGAGCCGAAGGGTCAAGCTGGTGGTGGAGAAACCCTTCGGCAGGGACTCAACAAGCGCCGCCGAGTTAAACGAGCGTATCAGCCGCTGTTTTAATGAATCGCAGATATATCGCATCGACCACTATCTTGGCAAAGAAACCGTTCAAAATATCTTGATGTTTCGGTTCGCCAACACGATTTTTGAAGCCGTCTGGAACCGTAACTACATCGACAGCGTGCAGATTACGGCAGCCGAGACAGTTGGAGTTGAACACCGGGCGAGCTATTACGATAAAACAGGATCGCTGCGGGATATGTTCCAAAGCCATATACTGCAAATGCTCGCCTTAGTGGCGATGGAGCCGCCGGCCTCATTCGAGGCCGACCGGATTCGCGACGAGAAAATCAAGCTTCTGCGTTCGATCCGTCCGTTCAATCTTGACCGATTGGACGACTCTATTGTGCGAGGCCAATATGGGCCGGGGACAATAAACGGACAGGAAGTCGTCGGCTATCGAGCTGAACCGGGCGTAGACCCTCAGTCCAAAACTGAGACTTTCGTCGCGGCCAGACTCTTTATAGACAATTGGCGCTGGAGGGACGTGCCTTTCTATCTGCGAACCGGCAAGAGACTTGCTAAGAAGGATACGGAGATCGCCATTTTCTTCAAAGAGATGCCGCATTCCATATTCGACTCGGCAGGGTTGGAAGATATTCCGCCCAACGTTATCGTTTTGCAGATTCAGCCGGAGGAAGGAATGTCCCTCAGTTTTCAGGCCAAGCGTCCCGGCTCAAAAATCTGCATGAGCACGCTAAATATGGATTTTAAGTACAAAAGCGTTTTCCTGGCTGATATGCCGGAAGCGTATCAGAGGCTGCTTCTGGATTGTATGGTCGGTGACCAGACGCTGTTTACCAGATACGACGATGTGGAGGTCTCCTGGCGACTGCTGACGCCCGTGCTTGAGGCCTGGCAAAAGGATGATTCCGCGCCCTATATCTATGCCGCCGGCAGTGACAGCTTTCCGCAGGCCGATGCCCTTATTGAATCCGAGGGCCACAAGTGGCGAAGGCTGTCAGAAATCTAATCTTGACTCATCGGTCTTAACGAGCGAGGCCGAAGGGTCTCGAACCGGGGCTACCGATTTCAAACCGCCTTTAGAATATCCCAACACGCTCAGCTACTTCCACCCCCCAATGTTTGTCTGGACAAACTCCTCAAATGTGATTGGTTTTTTGCCGGTTACCTTTCTTACGTCATCGGTCACCACAGCCATATAGCCAGCCCGAACAGCCGCATAAAGGATGCCCATATATTGGACGGCGGCTTCAGGTATACCTTGATCTCTGGCACCCTGTAACATGGCTTCTTCGGGCAAGGCGTTATAGGTTATAGTCTTGCCACTCGCATCGCTTATGATCTTTGCCACTTGTGCGTGGTCAAGAGCTTCGGAACCTGTCAGATTATATTCCTTGCCGTAATGGGCATTTCTAAAGGCTTTCATCACGACTTGGGCAATGTTTTTGGTCGAAATGAAACTCGTTTTACCGTCTCCAGCCGCCAAGAAGATTCGGCGCTGGCGTTGAATCATGGGAGCAATGAAGCCTGTCGAGAAATTCTCCATGAAGAAATTGGGTCTCAGGATCGTGTAGTCGATACAGGAATCCATCAAAGCACGTTCAATCACCCGTAGAGGAGCTTGCTCGTTTTGGTCGACGCCCAAGGCAGAGTTGAATACAATATGTTTGACTCCGGCTTCTTTGGCCTTCTTGATGAAGGGGATGAGTTTGACTGGTGCCTCCGGATCCATGGGTGGTGCGACCAGGAAAACACCGGTGACTCCATCCAAAGCGGCACTGAACGTCCTTGCATTAGTGTAATCCAGCGTCACAGCCTCAAGGTTCTTTGCTGGTTGAATCTTTGCTACATCGCGTGAACCTGCCTTGATTGAATACCCGGCACTCAAAAGTGCCTTGACAGCCTCGCGTCCTAAATTGCCGGTTGCACCTGTAACAAGCAGTGTGTTTTTCATTTTAGTTGCTCCTTTCAAGAGCATCATGGTTCGTGCCCGAACTATTAAGACGTAAAAATAATTAACCCGTCAGGTTTTGTTCGATTCGATCTAATTGCTTCACCAAACGTTCTCGGTCTTTCTTACCCATATCACCGTAAAGCTTGGTAAGCAAGATTTGGGATATTTCATCAAAGTCTTTGCGAAAATTGCGGCCCTTTCGGGTCAGCTCAACAAAGGTGACTCGGTTATCTGTTTCGCAGGGCGTTTTCTGAATATATCCATGTTTTTCAAGAGTGTTGATCATTACGGTAACGGTGGACTTTACCCGTCTGGCACTCTCAACCACCGCCTTAATGGGAACAGGCTTTGATTGTTGAAATAGAAAAAGCAGCACCGGACCGTGGGCAGGCACAATGCCTTTGATTCGGCGATCCTCCAACCCCCGCTCGATTAGCGAATTCGCCAACTCTCGAATCCTGGCAATTTGGCCTGCTATTCCACGCGTATCCATCTTGCGATATTTCTTCATCATTGCTTCACCTGTATGTTGCTTGCACAAAATAGTTGGAGCACGAACTATTGTCAAGAGGAAAATCAGAAAAAGTTGATGCACTACGGTCAAAGCCAAAAGGCATACGCAAGCAGCATGTCTTGGTTCTGACAATGGCAGGAAGTAGGTATATGGACTTACAAAACGAGGCCGAAGGGTCGTTAGCCCCGGCCAGCGGCCGGGGTCCCCCGCCGAGAGGCGGGGGCTAACCGCCGCGCGCCAGCGCGGACGGCCCCGACTTTACACAATCCAAATTCTAACTTCCAGACTGCGGCGATGTCAACTGTTCGCAGGCCAAACAAGTTTCTTTGTAGAGGCCGATTATCTTTTTGCCGGCCTCAACTGGCAAGACCGATCCAGACATAGTCTAATCCAGCCGGCTGGCGCTTCCCGCTCCGGGGAAGCGCTTCCGGCTACGGCTTGGCGCTTCGCCGAGACGAGTCGCCAAGACGAGGCCCCGCGGCCAGCGCAGCTCGTGGATGAGAGTCTCCAAAGTTGGCTAAACACGTACGTGGCTAAGCCACAAGCTGCAAGTCTTCTTGGAGAATCCGTTATCCATAGCTCGACAGGCGCCCACAAAGCGCACGGCGTGCGCATTGACAGGCGGCCCTATGGCGAGATATAATCATGCCCAAGGAAGACACGGTAGGGGCGCTTTACTCTGCGGTTTTCCAGGCGTACGGAGACTTTGATGCCGAAGAAGCAATTGTCTTACTCCGAGAAGCTGGCACTGCGCGAGCGCGTCAAGGAGCTGACCTGTCTTTATGGGATTGCTCAAATAGCCGGACAGTCGGGCATATCACTGGAGGCAATGCTCCAAGGCTTTGTTGAGCTCCTTCCTCCTGCGTGGCAATATCCCAAAATAGCTTTGGCGCGAATCAGCTTAGATGGGGCTACCTACGAGACGCCCGGTTTCCGCCAAGGCCGTCAGCTCGCTGCGGCGGCCGCGGGGCAGAAGCAAACGGCAGATATTGTTGTCAACGGCTGTCCAAGGGGCGTCGTTGAGATTGTCTACGTAGAGCAAAAGCCCAAGCTCGATGAAGGTCCCTTCCTTAAAGAAGAGCGAAATTTGATTGACGAATTTGCCAGACAGGTAGCGCTGATTATAGAGCGCAGACAGGCGGAAGAGGAGAAATTGAAACTCCATGATCAGCTCAGGCATGCTGACCGGCTGGCCACTATTGGTATTCTTGCCGCCGGCGTAGCGCACGAGCTGAATGAGCCGTTGGGAAATATTCTGGGATTCGCCCAATTGGCGAAAAAGTGCTCCGGAGTTCCGGATTCAGCAACGAAGGATATTGAAAAGATCGAATCAGCGTCTTTGCAGGCGCGCGAGATTATACGAAAGCTTCTGGTTTTTGCCCGTCAAAGGCCGCCCAGTAGAACCGGGGTCGATCTTAATCAGGTGGTGCAGGAGAGTCTCTACTTCTTTAAGTCCCGCTGCGCCAAAGAGGGGATAGAACTCGTTCAAGCACTTTCGCCAAACCTGCCTGAAATTACCGCCGACCCTGCTCAGTTGAATCAAGTTCTGGTTAATTTGGTTGTGAACGCTTTACAGTCGATGTCCGGCGCAGGCAGGATTACGGTTAAAACATGGTCTTGCCGCCACAATGTTTATCTGATGGTGGAGGACACAGGCGCCGGCATGAGCAAGGATGTTCTTGAGAAAGTATTTATTCCTTTTTTTACGACCAAGGACATTGGGCATGGGACGGGTTTGGGCTTGCCTGTGGTCCACGGTATCGTGACTGCGCATGGCGGCTCAATTGAAGTCCACAGCAGGGTCGGCTACGGTACTCGTTTCGAGATTCGGTTGCCCATAATGAAAACAAAGCCACAGATGAGCACAGATGGGCACGGTTAAAAAAACCGAATACCGATCAGTTTAATCTGTGGAATCTGTGGCGGATAAAAAATATGTCACCTTCCCCGGCAAAAGAACGCCTTCTGATTGTGGACGACTCAGCCGCAACGCTGGAAGTGCTCCAACGGAATCTAACAGCGGCGGGATACCAGGTCTTCACATCGCTGAGTGTAGCTGAGGCAGTCGAGATTCTTGAGAGTACGGTGGTGGACCTGGTTATTACCGATCTCAAGATGCCCAAGGTGAGCGGTCTGGATCTGGTGCGGCACGTCCGGGAAAACTTCAAGGACACCGAAGTTATGATGATCACGGGTTACCCGTCGATCGAAGGGGC